>Ga0187890_10001395_pt1 | contig 17358 bp, 23 predicted proteins | sample June2016WEW_21_1_FD_133005 | JGI IMG/M metagenome (GOLD analysis project Ga0187890, IMG submission 133005) | Peatland microbial communities from SPRUCE experiment site at the Marcell Experimental Forest, Minnesota, USA - June2016WEW_21_10 | ecosystem: Environmental > Terrestrial > Soil >... | reverse complement strand
CGACGGGGAGGTCCGCCGTACCCGCCGTCACGACCACCACGCGCCCGGTGCGCCGGGGGGCGAGCCGCCAACACACCGTGGAAACCGATCCCGATTCCGTGACCTGGCCCTCGGGGGCCACGCCCAAACAGGCGGCGACTTGCTCCTGATCGGCTCGGGTCAGCAGCACCGGGGTCTGTCCGGGCTCGGCCAGGAGCTCGGCCACGATCTCGGCACATTGGCCCGCCGTCTTCCCCGGCGCGTAGACGGCCTCGCCGGCACGCTGTCGGAGGGCCCGGTGGTGATCGACGCGGGCGAAGCCGAGATCGACGAACGGGAGCCGACGCAACCGAGCGACGGCATCGTCGGGCCCGACCGTCCCGGATCGGACGTCGTCGAGTAGCTGGCGCAGGGCGGGCTCGTCCATGGGTGCCCACTATCCTGCCGCACATGGATGCGGCCGAGATCCCGAGCCCGGCGACTGTGGAAACGATCAGCTTCCTGGGTCCCGCGGGGACCTTTACCGAAGAAGCCCTGTTCACCCAGGCTGACTACGCGTCGGCGCAGCACGTGCCGGCCGCTTCGCTCGCCGAAGCCCTCGAGGCTGCCAGCAGCGGTCGTGCCACGCTGGCCTTCGTGCCCATCGAGAACTCGATCGAGGGCGCCGTGAACTCCACGGTCGACAGTCTGGTCTTCGAAGTGGACCTGCTCATCCAACGCGAAGTGGTCCTCGATGTCCACCTGCATCTCGCCGCCCGACCCGGGACTACGCTCGAGGCCGTCACGCGCGTGCTGTCGATTCCGGTGGCATCCGCCCAATGCCGGCGCTACCTCGCCGATCACCTCCCGAACGCCGAGGTCGTGGCCACCAATTCCACCGCGGAGGCGGCCCGCCTCGTCGGCCAGGAACCCGAACGCGGATCCGCCGCCCTGGCCACGAAGCTCGCGGCCGAGATCTATGACCTTGAGGTCATCGCCCACAACGTGGAGGACCATCCGAACAATCAGACCCGCTTCGTGGCCTTGGCCCCCACCGGTCTCCCAGCACCCACGGGACACGACAAGACGAGCATCGTGTGCTTCCAGCGCGAGGATCGTCCGGGAAGTCTCCACGGGATCTTGAGCGAGTTCGCGGCCCGCAGCATCAACCTGACCAAGCTCGAGTCAAGACCCACTAAGCAGGGACTGGGTGACTACTGTTTTCTGATCGACCTCGAGGGACACCTCGCTGACGAGGTGATCGCCGATTGCCTCCGGGTGTTGCATGCCGAGATCGCGGGTGTGAAGTTCCTGGGCTCGTACCCGGCCGCCGGAGACCACGGACCGGCAATGCGCATCCGCGCCGACGCCGCATGGCGGGAGGCCGACGCCTGGGTCAAATCTCTGCGATCACAGATCCACCCGATCTGAACGGCGTACTCTGGCGCTCGGAGGGATGGCAGAGCGGACGAATGCGAGGCTCTTGAAAAGCCTTGGCCCAAAAGGCTCGTGGGTTCGAATCCCACTCCCTCCGCTGGTCAGAGGGCAAAGGGCACCTGCCATGAGCTGCGCCGCACGTGGGACCACGTTCGGGATGGGGGCACCTACACGCCTCATAGGAATCTGCCGCTTAGGAGATACCGCCTGTCGCAGCCGCCGACGTCTTGAGCGTTTGGAGCAGGACGTTCAGGAGAGCATTCTTGGCGACAGGTTTGGCTAAGTAGCTGTCCATACCGGCGGCTAGGCAGCGGCGCTTGTCTTCTTGGCGCGCTCCGGCGGTCATGGCGATGATGGGAGTGTGGTGGCGTCGGCCCTCATGGGCCCGGATGGTAGCTGTGGCCTCGTAGCCGTCCATCTCAGGCATCTGGCAATCCATGAGTATGGCGTCGTATTTGTTGGTGTCTACAGCGTCTACGGCTTCCATCCCATTGAGCACGACATCTACGTCGTACCCGGCTCGCACGAGCATCGCAAGGGCGACCTTCTGGTTGACAAGGTTGTCCTCGACCAGCAGGACGCGAGCTCCAGACATGGATGGGGACGGTGTCGGTGTTGTGGTGGGAGTCAAGGGGCTGGGTGTCGGTAGGCCGAGAGCGGCTTTGACACATGCGTGGAGGTGCCGTTGGTGTATCGGTTTCAATAGTGTTGAGAGCGCGCCGGTGTGCAGGGTATGTGAACGATCGGGCTGGGCTCCCAGACCGGTCATGACCACCATCGGGGTCGTCGTAAGTGATGCGGCGATCACCGCCGCGGACGGGTCGAGTTGGTTGGTTCCGGGACTGCGCTGGTCGACGACGACCAGCGCGAACGCACACCCCTCGTCCGCGGCAATCTGAAGCATGGACACGGCGGCGTTACCGGAATCGGCAGTTCTCACGCCCATGCCCCACCCCGTCAGATATTCCGTCAAGATGGTGCGTCGCGTCGCGTTGCTATCTACGACCAGTACCGTGCGTTCGGCCAAGTCGGCGTCAAGCGATTGTAGTTCGTCGGCGTTATGGCTCGGCTCTTCGTCGACGCTGACGGTAAACCAGAAGGTGCTCCCCATCTCTGGGTGGCTGGTAACTCCAATGTCGCCGCCAAGGAGGGCCACGAGACGCGCGCTGATGGAGAGGCCCAGTCCCGTCCCACCAAATTTCCGTGAGGTTGACGAGTCGGATTGGATGAAAGGATGAAAGATCATTTTGATCTCGTCCGACGACATGCCCCGCCCGGTGTCGGTGACCTCGAAGCGCAGCACTGACTTGCTGTCCTGCTCGACGGTGTCAGCGACGGTCGTAGCGCGGACGACGACTTCGCCCGTGCTGGTGAATTTGATGGCGTTGCCGATCAGGTTGATGAGCACCTGGCGGACTCGCCCTGCGTCGGTGCGGACCAGGCCGGGCACCGACCGGTCGATGGCTGCCATCAGCTGTATTTCCTTGGTTTGCGCTTGAGGGGCCATGAGGTCCAGGACATCATCGACGACGGTCCGGAGGTCGCAGCTCTTGATCTCCATCTCCATCATCCCGGCCTCTACTTTTGAGTAGTCCAGGATGTCGTTGATAACACTCAGGAGTGCCTGTCCCGAGTTGCGTACCGTCTCTGCGTAATCGCGCTGGTCACCGTCGAGCGTGGTTTCCAGGAGGAGATCAGCCATTCCGATGACGCCCGCCATGGGGGTGCGGATCTCGTGGCTCATGTTGGCGAGAAAGTCGGACTTGATCTGTGATGCCTGGATCGCCTCGTCTCGGGCTTCGGCGTTGACCAGATAAGCCGCTGTCACATCTGCCAGTGTTTGCGCCACCTCCATGTCAGCATCGCTCAGCCCCCCCGGTGTGTCCCGGTAGAGGTCGAGGGCACCGAGCTGCTTGTCACCCTGACGAAGGGGGAAAGCGAAAACTGCGGCAAGTCCGGCCTCCAGTGCGCGAGGACGGAATCTGTGGAAGCGGTCATCAGATCGGAGGTCAGGGACGCTGACAGCCTCGCCCGTCCGAAAGGACGCCAAGCAGGGTCCCTCGTCCAGTTCGGTTTGCAACTTCTCGAACCGCAACGCGGAATCGTCGGATGCGGCCACATAGTGTGGCTGGGTCCCGGGTGTGATGAGTGTCACCCCCGCCGCCGTGATCGGCAAGATGTCCACTGTTTGCTGGACGAGGTGATCCAGGATTCCCTGGATGGGGAAGTTCGTGACCATCGTACGAGCGAACTCGCTCAGCACCTTTGACAGCTGCCGTTCGGTTGTCATCTACATGCCTGTCCCTATAATTGCCGCAAGGACTAGGCGGCTGAAATGGTCACGACTGCGCGACCAGAAACGCTATCTTCGATTCTATGTCAGTTCATGGATAGTGGCTTGTGACGTGCCGAAAGGGTTCCATGGCGATGTGAGTTGCCGGTGGGAGCGATAGGGCGGCACCGTCCTTGACGGAACTATCGTCGGCCAGCGTGGCTCTCATGGTCAAGCGAGACAACGCTCGATGCGCAGGTAGCCCGAATGCATTGCCGTAGACGTCATCGACACTCGATCCCTGCTTGAGAGTCTTCACGTCATCCCGAGAACTCACGATCCGTTTCTCTGAGTCTGGGAGAGTTGCCACGAACTCAGCATGGTGGTCCGGACCGCTGGTTCTAATAAAGACTCCAAACGCCATTTAGTGCGCCTTCCGTCAATCCCGCCGTCCTTAGCATCGGCGTCCCAAGCACGTCGGCTCTAGGGACCTATGGCTCTAAAGCGCACGCGGTGGGCCACGGAATTTGCGCTTGCTACACCAGACCGAGCGAGAGGGCCGGTATGCCGCCCATCCTTTTGGACGAGGGTTGGTTCGTCGGGTGCGTCCGACCTGTCCGAGGCGTTGGTTGGGATGCTCATCCGACGGGGTAGCCCCCGCTAGCTCGACTCGGTGGACAACCGACTCCTGACGGCTGATCGCGCACGGGCAACCACCGTCAGGTCATCGTGAAGAACGCTCACGAGGTTCGTGCCGGCGAGGATGGCACCCAGCTCGAAGGCGAGCTGTCCGGGGTCTATGCCAACTGGGAGTTGTCCGTTCTCAACGGCCGTCTTGGCTTCACGCTCCAGCAAGTCACGCCACTGCTGTTGGATGCGGGCCACCTCGTCATGGACACGGCCAGGACGACCACCAACCTCGGCCGAAGCGGCCACGAAGAAGCAGCCGCCGGGAAAGATGCGCCGCTCCACGTATGAGAGGAAACCTTCACAAAACGCGAGAAGACGTTCGCGCCCAGGCTCGGTCGCATTCAGCGCAGGGGTGACCACTTCCGTGATGAAGCTGTAGCGTGCGGCGTTGATGGTCGCCAGTTGGAGCTCTTCTTTGGAGCCGAAGAGCGCATAGACGCTGCTCTTCGCTAGCCCCGTGGCGTCGGCAAGCCGGCCGATTGAAAGCCCCTCGATTCCCTCGATCGTTGCCAGCTGGGCCGCCTGCTCCACGATGCGGGCACGCGACCGTTCTCCCGAGGCTCGGGTTTGCTTGATCGGGGTGTCTTCCTCAGGCATCGGCTTATCGTCCCCGTTCGCTCGCTGACCACCTTGCATCTTAGACGAACGATCGTTTAGAGTTTCTTATACGACCGTTCGTCTAAGGAGGGTCCGATGTCGCAGGTCACCGTGGACTGGGAGGAAGCAGGGCGGGGTTGGGGAGCCCGAGCCACCGACTGGGCCTACCTGTTTGAGCCCTATGCCCGACCGGCGAACGAGGTCGTCTTCGACCACCTGGCCGTCGGTCCCGGCGTCCGACTCTTGGACATCGCCTGTGGGTCCGGCCTGGCCGCACAGTTTGCCTCTCGCCGGGGTGCGGTCACAGCGGGACTGGACGCATCAGAGGCGCTGGTCTCGATCGCCCGGGCCAGGACACCAAGCGGCGACTTCCGGGTGGGTGACATGTTCGCCCTCCCATTCCATGATGCCGCCTTTGACCTCGTCACCAGCTTCAACGGGATCTGGAAGGGGTGCGAGGGAGCGCTTCGAGAAGCCGGGCGTGTGCTCATCCCGGGCGGGCGGCTGGGTTTGACCTTTTGGGGCCGCTACGAGCACCTCGGTCTGCTGCCGTACTTCTTGAAGGTCATCGAGTTGTCGCCTCTCAGCCACGGTGAAGCAAGCCGTGAGCAAGGTGACACCGGGCGTCTCGGGGTCATCGAGGACATGCTGCTCTCGACGGGGTTCCACCCACTTGAACGCGGGACGGTGAATGTCACGAGCGAGTGGCCGGATCTTGAGACCGCGGTCCGGGCGCTCGCCGCCGCAGGACCGTCCATCCCCGCCATCGAAGCCGTCGGCTACGAAGCCTTCTGCGACGCGTTGCGCGAGGTGATCGAGCCCTTGCACGTCGACGGTTTGGGGATCCGCATCTCTTCCGAGTTCGGATGGATCACGGCCAACATCGCCGAGGGATGATGTGAGCATCACAACGGCGCGTTCAGCCTCTTGGCGACGGACCAGAAGCTTGGCATTGCCGGTTCTGGTGTGCCTGAGGGGGCCAGCCTCCACCACCTTCAGGCCGATCGGGATCACCCTTGAGATCAACCGGTCGACGGTGAGCGAAAAGGGTGACGCATCGTCCGCCGCTGCCGAGTGAGCTGATGAGTCTCCCGATTCGACCTACGCGCCAAGGTTCAGCGGCGGTGATACCGAGTGGTTTACCGCCAGCCTGTGCTCACCGATTGGTTCGACGGATTTGCTCGCGTGGATGCATAGGGGGCTCGGGATCCCCAATCATCGATCCTGCTCCCGACGCCATCGGTCAGACCCCCACCCCGGCCAGGTCGGCACGTGCGCGTACCCTCGTCTCCGGCCATCGCCTCCGAGATAGCGGGTCGTGCTAGCGGTCGCGAGCTCTCTGACCGGCACTTCGGGATACCGTGAATGCCGTGGATCTTCCAGAGCTACTGGTCGCGGACGCTGACGAATGGCGAAGATGGTTGAGTGCCCATCACGCCGATGCACAAGGTGTCCGGCTGGTCCTAGCCAAGAAGGGAACCGCTCATCCGACAACGCTCTCGTACGACGAGGCGCTAGACGAGGCGATCTGCTTTGGCTGGATTGATGGTCAGCTAGAGCGTCGTGACACCGCAACATTTCGACGGCGTTTCACGCCCCGAAAGGTTCGCAGCCCATGGTCTCAACGGAACGCCGCCATCGCTGAAAGGCTGATCGCCTCCGGCCGAATGCATCAATCCGGCGAAGACGAGGTGCGGGAGGCGAAAGAGGATGGTCGGTGGGAGACCGCCTACGCCGGGCAAGCCAGTATGGAGGTGCCCAGCGATCTTGTGACTGCCCTGAGTGCCAATCCCCGTGCGAAGGCGATGTTCGAGATGCTCACAAGTGCGAATCGGTACTCCATTCTCTACAGGATCGGAAGCGCGAAGAAGCCCGAAACCCGCTCCAGGCGCATCGGCCAGTTTGTCGAGATGTTGGCCCGAGGTGAGACCATCCACCCCCAGGCTCTACGATCACCTAAGTAGAAGAGTCACGGTTACCCAGAATGTCCTCAACGCCCGGTCGGTGGTTATCATCCACCGTCGGATGAACGTTCGGTGCTGCCGCTTGCAAGCGAGCACACTCGGACCCGGATCGGCGATGCTCCGTCTGCCAGAGCGGATTCAGGCCGAAGGTGACGGGCTCGCCGCCGACCTGACCCATTGCTATCGCTCAGCGACGCGAATACAGCGCGGGTCGCCAATCGGCCTGGTCGCCCGACTCCGGTGCAACCTGTCGGACGAGAGGAAGACACCCGGGATTTCATAGTCCCGAGTGCCGGTCGGCCCCGATCTCCTGACCGGAGAAGCCAACCCCCACCACCATCCCGCACCTCATCGGATGGCCGTCCAGTCGGTAATCTGTTCCCGTGGGGGTTTGGTAAATGCTCGCAATCCTTCGTCGCCGATGGTTCATGGTTGCTTTGTCGATCGCAGCCTTCTTGATTGCGATTGACTACCTGTCTACCGGTCTTCAGGGAATCGCGGTAGAGGGACCCCTTATCGTCTCTTCTTTAGGTGTGGCCCTCGGCTGGATCGTGCTTACCTCCAGTGTGCTGATCGCAAGGAGCCGCCTGAGAGTTCATGAGACCGATGGATTCGTTCTGGACTACCGACGAGATCGTCGCCTCACAAGTACAACCGCCGTCGGCGTGGGATTGATCGCACTAGGAACGTCGGTCGATTCAACGTCCGTGCTGGCGCTCCAGTTTGCTCGCTACGTCGTACCCGGGTGCTATGCAGCTGGCTACGCCCTCATAGCTGTTGCTGCATTGGTTCTTGCTAAGGCAATGAACCACGAGGAGCAGCTTGGACGCAGCAATCGGAGAATCCATGGAAGGCACCTCCTGGTGACCGGTGGCGTCGGCATCGCCGTGGGAGTCTTGCCATATCTGTTCGAGACGGTGCCCGGCGTCTTCGGTGACATCCCTCACGTGGCTCTATTTGAGATACAAGCCGCAAGCACAGCAGTGATCGGCGTCGCGCTCCTGGCATCGGCAATGCGGAAGTTGGGGTCGCCTGGTCCACTGGCGGCGGTTGGCCTTGGCTTTCTTGCTATCGCTTTAGGTAGAGCGATCGAAGGAGTGTGGTCTTACGTTCTGACGGGATTCGGCCTGGTCCGCGTATGTCTAGTACTTATTGGCTTGGGATACGTCGCCATCGGTGTCGGGGCTGGAATAGTGGCCGCGAGGACGAAGAGCCGCTCCGCACCCCGGTTACCGGATGACAGCCACCAGCCAGCCGAGGTAGAGGGATTGTGGGCACGATAGCGGGATCGAACCTGCCCTTCTAACACAACCCGCACCAGGACAGCTAAATCCGGCATCGGTGGCGCACGGGATCCCCGCACCGAGTATCGGATGGGCGCCAGCGTACGGTCTGCCACGATTCAGTCTTGAAAGGAAGACGGGTCGGAGTGAGCGCGGCCATCACCTCGAGGTCGGCCTGCGCCTTGGCTGCCGAATCCTGACGCACCACGCTCAGCGATGACGGAGTACGGCGGGACGCAGGAGCGGCCTGGGGTAGTGAGTCAGATCGGGCCTTTTGGCCCTGGCGCCGACGAGTCGATAGCCAGAATCTGGAATCATGGTTGAACCGGTTGCTGCAGGCGAGACGCCCGTTTCAGAGTTGATCGAGGGTGACGTTGTTCGCGTCAGCCAAGATGCGAGCTTGATCGAGGTCGCTGAGCTTCTGGCGGCGGCCAACATCGGTGCCGTGCTCGTTGGCGATGAGACAAGAGTTACGGCGATCGTCTCCGAGCGAGATGTCGTGCGGGCCGTAGCAGAGCGGCGTGACCCGGTGGCCACGCGAGCTAGTGAGGTTGGACATGACACGCTCGTGTGGTCTGATGTGACGGCAACAGTGGCTGAGGTAGCGACTGAGATGATGGATCGCTATGTACGCCATGTTCTCATTGAAGACGGAGGGCGATTCGTCGGCATCGTGTCTGCCCGAGACCTTCTCGGTGTGTATGCCACCAGCGGAGATACCTGGTAACGGGCGTTCACCAAAAATGCGCTCGCTGTCGGAGTGGTCGAAGATCGCGGTAGTGTCATCGATTCGCGAAGAAGCCCAAAGAGGAGAGACATGACATCGCGAGACCTCGACAATCAACAACGACGAACCCTTGAACAGATTTCAGGGCACCCGTTGCCCAAGAATCTCAAGTGGCCGGCGGTCGTGGCGTTGCTACAAGCGATGGGCGAGCTCATTGAAGAGTCCAAGGACAGGTATCGGGCCACCGTCAACGGGCGTACCGAGGTGTTTCATGTCCAACTTCACAAAGACATTGCGCCCGACGTCGTCGTGAGACTCCGTCACTTCCTTACCGAAGGGTCGGACTGAACAGAGTCTCCATCAGACTCAGGGCCGGGACTCTACATCGCCCCGTAGCCGGATAGGGAGCCCCATGGGAGCCGCAGGGAAATGTTCGGCGGCCGTGATCCGGGACGGGTCACCCTGTGGCCTGGCCACCGGAACCCGGTGCAACGTGTCGGACGCCGAAGAAGACATCGACCCCGCATACCCTCGAGTGTCGGGTGGTCTCGCTCCCGGGCCATGGCTGTCAGATCTCAGAGACCGAGGCAAACAGGCCGGAAGCTCGGAGAGTCTGGATGAACTGATCCACGACCGGCCCGGGACCGGCGAACGACCATTGGAAGACATCGGGTGAGTTTGGGTTCGACGGGTCGGTGTTCTGAGATTGGGAGGACTTGAAGAAGCTGAAATACGGTTGCGTGACATGATTGACCGAAGTTGACGCATCGTTGTACGACAATCCGGGCTTTGTGGTGGCGAAGACGTACACAGGCAACCCGTCCGGCAGGTCCGAAAGACCTATCACCGATGGCGAACCGATCGGGTCGAGCCACTGCAGCTGGGCCGAGTAACCGTTGACCAGCATCGACCCACCACCGAGATAGTTGACAGCGATCGAGCTCAGGGAGTCGGAGTCGTCAAGGCCGCGGACCTCGAGGAGCTGCCCGGTGGACGGGTCAACGACGATGGTGGACTGGCCAGTCCCAGGCCCCGAGGCGAAGCCCTGGCCGATCTCACCGTCGTGGGTCGTGGTCGGTCCGAGGGCTGTGACGCCGGGCAGCAGGGCGATGACCTGGAAGAGGGCGGCGGCGAACTGTGGGCTGGCTCCCACCGTGGGTCCGATCAGGAGCATGGCCGCCCGCTGGAAGGCCAGGTTGGGAGCCGCCTCGTCGGACAGCAACTGGTCCAAGGCGGGGATCCCCGTGGTCCCGGACTCGAACTCTCGGGCCAAGGTCGAGGGGTCGGTGGGGAGCGACGAGACGTCAATCAACTGCCCGGCCCCGGTGATGGCGTCAGGCGGCGCGGCGGCGCCGCCTTCCTGGAGGCACTGGTTGGCCATCGGGGGGTTGGGGGTGACGAGCAGGTGGAGGCCGACCCAGGCCGCCTGCTCGGACGGCGAGGCGAACTGGGCCGGCTGGGCGGTGAGGGTGGTGCAGGTCTGTCCGGAGGCCGTCGACCACTTCTCGACCGAGAGGCCGATGGTCGCCTGGGCAGCACCGTCGTTCACCGTGGCGGCCACCGACAGGTTGGCCCGGGTGAAGAGAAGCTGGTCCGCCTGGAGGTGAGGGATCGGTTGCTCGACCACCCGGTCTGCGATGAGGCGCAGCTGGTCCCCGACTGGCAGGTGCGACGGGAACGGCTCGGTGGTCTTTCTGGGTGTGCTGTGCGGCGCGGGCGGGGCGGCGACCACCAGAAGCGCCACTACGGCGGCAGCGACGCCGACAGCCACCAGACTGCCGAACGAGAGCGCAGCGCGGCGACCGAGCCGATGCGGGCCGCCAGAGAGACGCCGGCTCGCCGGGGCGGCCTCGGCCTCCTCGTCGATGGCGGTGACAAGGCGACGTCGCACCGGCTCGAGGTCGGGGTCAGAGCCGACGGTGGCGTAGATGTGGCGACGGAGGAGTTCGAGTTCGTCGATCATCCAGGGGTCCCTTCAGTGGACGGCGTGACGTAGGGGCGGTCGCTCTTGTGTTGCCCGCCGGGGTCGAGGAGTTCCCGAAGCCGACGGCGGCCGCGGGCGAGGCGCGACCGTACGGTGCCGATGGGGATCCCGAGGGCCCGTGCGATCTCGTCGTAGGTGAGGTCGGCGCCGGCAGCGAGCAGCAGGATGTCCCGGTAGCGATCATCGAGTCGCGCCAGGGCGCGAGCGACACGCTCGGTCTCTGCGGCGTCGTCGACGCCCGCAGCGACGGTTTCCGCCAGGTCGAACTCGGTCTCAGGGGCCTGGGCAGCGGCCCGCAGGCGAGTCAGGCGCCGGCCCTCGGACCGGCGGTGATGGTTCAGGACGTGGGTGGCGATGCCGAGCAGCCACGGCAGGGCGCTGTCGTAGGCCCGGTCGTAGCGGGCCCGCGTGCGGAAGGCGGTGAGGAAGGCCTCGGAAACCACGTCGTCCACGTCGCCGAGGTTGGCTCGAAAGGCCACGTAGCGGTGGACCGCCCGGGCGTGGCGGTCGAAGATGAGCGCAAATTGTTGCGGGTCGTGCAACGACGCCGCCATCAGCTCGGCGTCAGTTGGTGTCACCCCCACCGCGTCTCCCATCAGTATCTATTGCCCGCAGCCCGCAAGTCAGTTCCTTGCGGCTTGGGCGAGTTCGCCTATTTGATCAGTGGTGAGTCGTGAGGCCCGGCCGATCGAGATCACCAGGACCCGGATGTACCGCCGACGGCGCCGTCGAACGGTCTCGCTCTGCTGCGATTCAGCCGGAGCATTCGGGATCACGCGGCGTGGCGATTATGAGCGGCGTGGCCCCGGAAGAAGGTTGTCCGTCGGGGCGTCCGACTGGTACAGGGCGCTCTAATGGATCGATCGGTACCCCCGATTATGGGTAGGTACGCCCCTCGACCGACGGACAAGACTAGGTCCTCGATTCGGTAGAACGGCGGGGGGAAGAAGTAGCCCGATGGAGGGGCCGCCAGAGGTTCGGCAACACTGAGAATGCTCAGATTTTGGCAAGGGCAGTAGCCGTCCTGTCCTCCACGACCTCGCCCAGTGGGCCGCCGCCTAGTTGCTCGACCAGCGGGACGGTAGTGCCTCAGTGAAACTGAGGCACTACCAGCGGGACCGCCCTTAGCATCGCCGAGTCAAACTGACCGACATACTGGGCAGCCGTACCCGCGGCAAGGTATCGTTCGCCGGATTGGACGCGGGAGGGATCATGGGGCGTCGGAAGAGCTATATATTGATTGCTGGGTTGCTGATCATACCGGCAGCGCTCCTCATCACACCCGCATTCGCGGCTGGTCGAGGCACTAAGACCAAGCTCCCCAAGCCGTCGATCACGTCGCTCACCGTCTCCCCCGCTCAAGTCACGACCGCTGGCGGGGGCGTCGAAATAAGTGCCGCTGTTCAGAACGCGACTACCTGCACGATTAGTTCGACTACGTCTATGCCCGGACTTCCACTGACATTTGATTGCTCAGGCGGATCGGCAAACGAAACCGTTTACCCACCACTGAACAATAAAACGAAGACGGTTAAGGAGAGGATCATCCTTGCCGCATCTGGGAACGGAAGGACGAAGGTTAAGAAGATCCGCTTCGGTGTAGCGGCCCACGGGGGCGGCGGAACGACGCCAGCTGGTAACTCTGGAACCGGGCCGTCGGGCAACACCGGACCAGGATCCGGTGGAACAGGCACCACCACCACTACCACTACCACCAGTTCGTGTAATGCCAACGACCTGACAGCGGGGGGATTCCCTGCCTTGTTCGAGTTTCTCCACCAAGTCACATCACCGACGACAGGGGCGAAGAACACCTGGCTAGCGCTCTACAGCCCAGACGCTAACGCCGTCGAAGCACTCGGTCCACCAGGGGAGGGCTCGTCGATATGCGCAATAATTAACATCGGTGGCAACGGGTCGAACGTCCAGACAGTGGGCCCCTTTACCCTAACCGACACGGGATTCTCCGACACCGGAGTCTACGGGTCCGGGAGCGATTGGTGGGGCCTCAACTTCGGTAATAGCGGCGGCTGTGGCGGAGCAATAACGGGAGAATCCACGATAACCTATGTTTACGAGGGTAGTTCTGGTTACGATGGAGCGACCCTTACCTGTGCGTACTAGGCGCACGTGGGACCAATGGCGCGCCACAGACTGGCGGTGCGGTGAATAGCGGGGCAAAATACACTCCAAGGCAGATCACCCGGTCGCGTGCGCCAGATTTGCCGTCTTGGACCGGGCACGATTGCCGGGATCCGCTGCTTGCCATCGTCAGTCGATCAGCGAGGCCACGCGGTATCGCTCGGCGTTGGTGATCCCGGACAGGTCACCCCTGTGGCCAGGCCACCCGAATCGGTGCAACTGTCTGACGCAGATTGAGCCTGGGGGAGCGCATACCCCCGAGTATGCGCCGCCAGGGTTCGCCACTCCGTGGGACTCAACCCAGTCGTGACTGGCGCACTAGGGGGCCGTCGCCGCTCATTACGGGTCACCCAGGATTCGACATGCCGTTTGACGGTCCGCCGAGCGTCAACCCTAGAGGAGGAGTATTTTTCAGTTCGTGGGTGCTGTGCTGGCGAGGTATCGAGTTGCGTTTGTCATCTTCGGTGCCTTCGGTCTGACCCTGGCTGTCCTATTAGCTGTATCGGGCGCTCACAGCTCTAGCCCTAGCTGTGCAGGCCAATGCAGCGCACCGTACGAGCTGGATGTTGGATTCCGCCCTGGCACGACACCAGCCACCGCGCATGCGGTCGTGAGGCACTGCACCAGGGACCCAATCGTCGTCGGCGTCAGGTATCCGAACCCCGGGTCGGAGGAAACTGTAGTTCGGACCAGCCAATTCAACAACGACGAGACCAAGCCAGTCGTCGAATGCTTAATCCACGCCGGAGCGTTTCCGGCGTGGCCTGACTAGGGCGGGGGCATACGGGATCCCCGACAATGCGCTAGCAAGCCACCGCCCGCCATTCCGCCCTTGGGCCAGTTGGACCGGCCTACCGGTTGTCGCTCTCGACCGCACGCCGGATCAGCTCTGGCCCAACACCAGGAACCGCAAACTCGACTCTGCCATCGGGCCCAGTTGCCGCTACCACTTTGAACAGGTTCTTCTTGATGTTGCGTTCCCCCGGACCTCCTGGCTTCCGCACTTCCTCAATACGGGCCAATGGGGGAATCCGAGCCAGCGTCTTCCGATGCCGCCAGTACGGACGCCAAGCCATCCCATTCGGCCCCACGAGCAGGGTGCCTTGAGAGAATTTGTCCGGAAGCTCGGGAGCGTCACCCCTGAGAAAGCAACTCACCTCCCGGGATTCCCCCGCCGCCAACGCATTGAGGTCGGCGTCGACCTTGGATGGGGAGGTCCCCTTCGGATCACGGATCACATCGAGGGGATGCCGCAGCACATCCCAGATCGTCCGGGTGCCACCGGCACGACGATGATCACTCACACCCACAGAGTCTCATGCTGGGGACGGTCACTGCCGCATCTACCGGCAAGGACGCCCTACAGGACCAGCTCACCCACCCTCTGACCGATCGGGAACACCCGCGTTCGGATGGCCTCCACGTCCTCGATCCGCTGTGACAGCGCCCTGGTCTCCGTAGGAGCCCCCACGGGGGCCGCTCGGAAATGTTCAGCAGTGGTGATCCCGGACGGGTCACCCCGTGGCAGGGCCACCTGAATCCCGTGCAACCTGGCGGACGCAGAGGAAGACACGGGCCACGCATAGCCCCGATTATGGGCGGTCGTCCCCATGGTGCTTGGCGATCTTTCGGGAGGCTCACAGGGGTGCGGTTTCCCGAGCTGCCTGACTGAGCCGATCCCACAATCCGACAGTTCTCCCCCCAAGTAGCCTTACGTCGTGAGGCGGGGCCTGATCTTGGGAATAGCGATCATTGCAGTACTCAGCGGGTGCTCTGTGGTCCCACGACCAGATGCCTACAAGCTCGGGTTCACCGCCGCCCTCACACTTGCTCGGACCGAGACATTGCGGGCGGCTGGACCCGCTGCCCAGTGTGCGCTGTTCAATGCAAAGTACCGGTCGTACGGAGACAACGAGGAGCAGTGGTTGGCAGGTTGTCGAGCTGCTCTTAAAGACGCTCACTTCGTCCACTCGACCCGGGCCAGCTCAAACTGAGGTTCGCCGGTGTCGGTGTATGACGCCCTAGTCCAAGCGCACGCCACATCTTGGAGCGGCGCATTCCACCCGAACCAGCGCCTGAAATGGCGTACGGGATCCCCGATTATGGGCGGCCTAGATTTGCGAGTGATCCCCAAACGCTAGAACGGAGAGGCGACGAGAAAGTCGTTCACGAGCCAGCGGCCTCGATAGCGCACGAGCGAGAGTGCAGCACGGCCCATGACCACCAAGGGTCGCATCGCTGTTCCCGCGCTTGAAACTGACTGCTGCCACTCACTTACTCTCGCAACCACAGTCGCGGAGGTCGGGGTGAATGCTGTGAAATCGAACGACACGATCCGTACTCCGGCACTTACAGTCCCTGCTCGACGCTCCTCTATCGCCCCTTGATCCAGTAGTCGAAATCCCTTTGTGCTGCCGGCGTCTCGCGACTTGCGACGGCTTTGGTGGCGGCTGCGACCATCGACGCGGCCCCTGCCGGTTCCACGGTGGGCACTGTGACATGAGTACCGGCGAGGAGCGGTCCCTGCGGGACAGTGCTGGGCCAGTTCGATGAGCCGGATCCGTTCGGGACCAAGACCGACCGCTGTAGGTTCAGGAACTGGGCGACCGCAGGGCGGATCTGATGGGTCAGCGCGGCAACCTCGGTGGAGGTGAGGCCGCTGTCCAGTGTCGAGACCACAAGAAGGATCGTTGTGGTTATGACAGCGACCCCAGCGACAAGAGTAAGGACCCACCACCGGCGAGCCCACTGTCGGCGATGTCGCCGTCGAGTTTCGTCCCAAACTGGTACCAGCCTGGACGGAGCAGGTCGGCTCAACGTCGAGCTACGCACAAGGAACCCTGGGGCTCACGAGGAGAGGCTACATGGATGGCTCTTCCGGGCGCTCACTACCCGGGCTCGGCATGGTCCATGCCGCCAGTGGTCCTGAAATTGCTTCTGGCGCGTCTACGTCGCGTTGGGCAGCCCCGCAGCCAGACTGACCTGGATCACCCCGGTCACGGTGCTGCACGGGATCCCCGACTATGCGCTATCTGAGCCCGTCATCGACCTTGAGCCTGACCTCGACCGGGAACGACCATTTGATGCCTATTCTTTCCGCCCCCCAGTAGCCTCGTCCAGGTGGCGAGATCGCTTCAGAACCGGTGGCATGCAGGCAGTCCAGCCAGCATCCTGCTTGCTTCGGTTGCCTGCTTTTTTCTTGCCGGAACGATCGACTTCGTTCAGGAACATCATTCGTACTGGCACGCGGAAGTGTGGGGGTTGATCATCACGTTCGCCAATGGGGCACTCATATTCGTCGGAGCACGTCGTACCTCGACGTAGTCCAGAGCGTCGCGATCGTGAGGCCCAGGCAAACGGGCGAGAGCCCACCGACCAACTGGGTATCCCGCACGGGATCCGTCAAATATGTACGCTTTGCCCATGACGCCGACCCAGACGCGAGAGCACATCGACTTGTTCGATGACCCCTCCTGGGAGTCCAAGGAGAGTCGGGCAGACGCAGAGGCCTACGAGCGTCTTGTGGTGTCGGGGTTGTCACCAAAGACGGAATGGGTGTTCGTGGGTTTCTCCGTGGGTGCGTGCGTCGTAGGACTCGTTGCCTTCCTCCTCCTTTCTCTGACGCCGCCAAAGAAAGCCGCCCCGAGAACAGCTACGACCTTGCCACCAATCACGTTGCCCATAGGCCGTTCGTCGGTCGAAGCTTTCTTCGATGCTCAAGGTGGCGGTGGTTGGGCGCAAGGTCCGTTTTCGTCGTCCGCCTACAACATCGTCGATATGGCTGGACAAATTGACATGTGCCAAGCCGACATACTGTCAACACAGGGTCCAACGACGGTCAGTGCCGTCACTGTCGCATGTGATTCAGGTAACGCATCGACTGACGTTCGTCAACAAGCAATCTCTCTAGTTGTGGCGACAGTCAAGCAGTTTGTGCCCATGGCCGTCACGTGGACCATGGACACGTTCAAGACAAGCGCAAGTGGCAACTACATGAAGACCTTCGGTGATGCCAAAATCTCCTTGGCAATAGCGACTCCGAACTCAGCGTCCGTGAGTCTCGGGATTCTGGCCAAGGGGTTCTAAACACGTCAGGATTCGGTATCACCCTGACCTAGACCTCAATGGATCTGTTTCGGTGGTGCACGGGATCCCCGAGTATGCGCTATGTGCGCCGACGCTCGCAGACGGACCGGACCCTATGTATGGCTGTATGGCGTGCTGCTCGCGGTCGCGAGCTTTCACCGTTCAGGTCGCGTCGCGGGTCTTCTCCAGGCCGTCGAGGATCAGGTCGAGCCCGAACT
>Ga0187890_10001391_pt1 | contig 17401 bp, 16 predicted proteins | sample June2016WEW_21_1_FD_133005 | JGI IMG/M metagenome (GOLD analysis project Ga0187890, IMG submission 133005) | Peatland microbial communities from SPRUCE experiment site at the Marcell Experimental Forest, Minnesota, USA - June2016WEW_21_10 | ecosystem: Environmental > Terrestrial > Soil >... | reverse complement strand
GAGCAGCAGCGGGAACCGCTTGAGATTGGTGGCAAGGTGCTGTTCTACCCGGACTTCGCCTTGCGTACGGCGGGCGGTGACGTGAGCGTGGTCGCTCCATGGCAGAGCTACGTCCTTCAAGATCGCGAGTTGATCTCAGGTCAGAACCCGTTCTCTGATGAAGCGCTTCTGAAACTTCTTCTACCGGCACTCAACGGGAAGAAGAAATGAGTCGGTAAGAGCGATCAAACGGGGAGTGCCAGATTCCAGCGCATCGACGCTAGTTGAGCGTTCGGTGCAATGCCTTTGTTACGAGGGACGATCATACCTGCCGCCTTCTCGTTCATGCTGGGAAGTATCGCACGGAGTGAGACTTTGTTTCTTAACTGTTGAAATCAAGGCGTTAGCGCAAGCTTGCGCCGTCTGTTCGCCCGTCGGCTGGGGTTTTGAGCGCTATCGCGATGTTTCGCCAACTGAGGACGACATCTATTAACCCAAGTAATTCTGGCAGACGATGGCGTCGGTCCGCCCTGCCGGGCACGCCAAAAAAGCCGGGGGGATTCCCTCGGCCTCACTCGTGGTCAACGCTCATCCGGCCGCCCGGCCGCCTCAGTTCGACTCGGTGAACTTGATATAGGGCGCCGTGCCGCCCGTGCCGGTGCAACTGCCCAGGTTCAAATTGTTGGTTTCCCCCGTGGTGCCGGAATGGGATGCGCAGTTCGGTGCATTCTTGGTCCCATTGGTCACAGCGACCTTCACCGTTAGCGACGAGCCCGAGTTGAAATCGGCCTCCGAGCCGCCGCCGTCGCCGATGATGTTGAACTCCGACTCGGTCCAGGCAGTGGCGAGGTAAACGACGCTGTCCTCGCCCGTGACACTATAGGCCTCGGTCCCCACGGTCATGATCAGCTTATCCAGACCGCCTGCCTTGGCCGAACCCGATAGCTTGAGCGTCTTGAGCTTGGTAATCGCTTCCTGAGGCACGATGACGGCAGCACTGTTCGTGTAGCAATCGTTGCTGTAGCTGAACCACCCAGTGGGGCAGGGGTTGTTCCAATTGATCAGCCAATACTGCATGAATGCCTCTGTAAAGTCCGACGAATAGACGAATTGCAGCCAGTCCAGGCATTTGGCCGGGTCAGTGGCGCCATCGCAGGTTTTCGTGTTCATGAAGTTGGAATTGAGCTGCAGCGAGTAACTGTTCGCGCCGTAAAAGCCCGTCTCGCTCGTCACGCCCGTGACCTTCGTGAAGGAGCCGACGGTTTTTCTGATCAAGCCCGAGCTGACTTCCGCCGCATAATCATTGCCATTACCGACCGTTTGACTGACAGGCCCGGTACGCGGCGTGAATTGGATGTTGGGCGCCTCAACGCACTCGACTTTGTTCCACTCCACGCTGGGGTAGGAAGCATGAAAGCATCCCGCTGCAGGTACGTCGGTTTGTGTAATGGCCTCGCGCCAGGCCTCTTGGGCAAGAGCTTCGGCATTATCTGCCGCTTGCGCGGCCACCGCCAAAGAAAGCAAGGCTGCGCTCAGAACCCCGGCCGCAATTACGATCCGGATCACGCCGTGTACACTCATCTTCCGCATTATGGTTTTCTCCTTTGATTTAGAATTGTTAGCCGGGGTCTCTTTTTTCGCCCACAAAAGGCTTCGATTATCCTTCGAGCCACTGTTCGTGTCAATGTGAAAGGCTTTTCGGTAGTGTCTCAGGCTCCGGTCGGTTATAAGTCTTATTGGCGTAGGTCAACTTAGCATCAATTGGATAACTGGACAGAGTGGCGTTACCCCAACCCCAGTGCATTTGCCCGTCGCCGGGAGGGGGTACCGGTACTAACCAGTAAACACATCAAAAGCGCCAAACACATTTACTGAGAGCTGAGAGCCGAGAGCTGCTTGCGGTACACTTCCTGTTCATGCCCGTAACCACCTACCTCGAAGCCATCCGCCAGGGAATCTGGGAGGAGATGGAACGCGACCCCACCGTCTTTTGCCTGGGCGAGGACATCGGCATCTACGGCGGCGCTTTCAAAGTCACCGACGGCCTCATCGATCGCTTCGGTCCCGAGCGCGTCATTGATACGCCGATTGCGGAGTCGGCCATCGTCGGCGCTGCTTTCGGCGCCGCTCTTACCGGATTGCGTCCCGTGGCCGAGTTCCAGTTCATGGACTTCATCGGCTGCGCTTTCAATCAGATCGTCAACATGGCCGCGAAGTCGCACTACCGTTGGGGAGCGCCGGCTCCGCTGGTGCTGCGCGGTCCAAGCGGCGGCAATGTCCACGGCGGACCATTCCACTCGCAGAACCCGGAAATGTGGTTCGTGCACGCGCCCGGGCTGAAGGTAGTCTGCCCTGCGACGGCGTACGATGCCAAGGGACTCATCAAGGCGGCGATCCGCGACCACAACCCGGTGATTTTTTTCGAGCACAAGTATCTCTACCGAAGAATCAAAGAAGAAATTCCAGGCTCCGAAGCTGATTACATAGTCCCGCTCGGAAAGGCGCGGGTCGCGCGCGAGGGCCATCATCTCAGTGTGATCACCTACGCCGCCATGCTCTATACCGCGCTCGAAGCCGCGGAAATCCTGAGCAAAGAAGGAATCGAAATCCAAGTCCTCGACCTGCGGACGGTCGCGCCTCTCGATCGCGCGGCGATTGCCGGCACGGTGAAGAAGACCAACAAAGTGATCATTCTGCACGAACATGCGCGCACCGGTGGTCTGGCCGGAGAAATTTCCGCGATCATCAATGAGGAAGCGTTCGACGATCTCGATGGTCCCATTGTCCGGCTGACGTCTCCCGACACTCCGGTTCCGTTTTCGCCGCCGCAGGAGGAATTTTTTCTGCCTAAAGTTTCCGATCTGGTGCGCGAGGCACGTCGCCTGCACGCTTACTAACTTCCGCACACTTAGTCCCGCATTCGCGACCCGCACTCTCCGCCCGCGTTGCGGCTCGTGTTATATACTGGCCTTCCCCGCGGCGCTTCTCGTCTCCAGTAACACACTCCGCGCCGCGGATTACTCGGCATCCTTTTCTCGCCATCAGAAGGGAGCATGGGAATGACGATCGGCCGCAAGCTTTCCTGCTGCGTCACCATAATCGTTGCGCTCAGTTCTTTCACTTTGGTCTTCGCCAAGCCGAAGGACAAGGACAAAGATAAAGAGAACAGCTCGGAAGTCAAATTCACCTCGCGCACCGCACTGGTGCTGGTCCCCACGCTGGTGACCGACAAGTCCGGCAATCACACACTCGGACTGAAGAAGGAAGACTTCACGGTGCTGGAAAACGGCGCTGAAGAAAAGCTGGCCACGTTCGAGGAAATCACCAGCGACGCGCACCGATGGTCGCGTCCCGGGAATCCGAACGAGTTCAGCAACTCCCTGGCTGGCGGTCCGTCCGCCCGGCGCGTTACTCTAATCGTGCTCGACTTCATTAACACGCCGTTTATGGCTCAGGCAGTTGGCCGCCAGGACTTGCTCAAGTATCTGGCGCAATCGCTGGATCAGCGCGAACCCACTGCCCTCTACACTCTCACTCGCAGCGGCATTCACGTGATCCATGACTTCACCACCGATCCTCGCGTCCTGGTTGCCGCACTCCATAAGGTGCAAGGCGAGGCGCTCCAGCTGGTCGATAGCCCGGAAGAAGTGGAAGCCGTGACCGGAACCGCCAGCCCCGATGGCAGCGCGGGGGCCGATCCGCTCGCGGCGGCGGCAGCGGCGAGTAAGGGAAGGAGCTCGAACCAACAACTCGCGCAGCTCGAAGCCCAGCAACTCCAGAACATGATCGAAGACACGGAACTGAATTTTCAATCGTTCCAACAACGTCTTGCCATCACCTACACTCTGCAAGGCATGCAACAGATAGCACAGGCGTTGGCAGGGATTCCTGGACGCAAGTCGCTGATCTGGGCGAGCGGCGGATTCCCCTTCAGCGTGAGCGACAACACCATGCAGCTCGCGCCTGCCGGCCGCGATTCTCTCCCCGATGTTCTGCCCATGTACGAACACACCTGGCAACTGCTGAACGATGCGCAGATTTCACTTTATCCGGTGGACGTTAAAGGACTGCAGGTTGTGACTACGCCTGGCGCCTCCGTGGGCAAGCCGGGAAAAAACTATGCCCGCAACATGAGCTGGCGGCAAATGGATACCCAGTCAAGCTTCGAGACCTTTGCATCCATGACCGGAGGCCGCGCCTTTTACAACTCCAACAATCTGGCAAAGGGCTTTCGCGAGGCGGTGAACGATTCCGCCGAATACTACATGCTGGGCTACTATCTTGATCGCTCGAAAACCAAATCTGGCTGGCGCAAACTCGCGGTGAAAGTGAAGCGCGATCACGTGGAAGTGCGCGCCCGCAGCGGCTTCTTTGTGACCAATGCCACCATCGATCCTGAGAACAGCCGCAACAGTGACCTTTCGTCGGCTTTGCAATCGCCTTTGGATTTCACATCGCTTGCGCTGGTGGCGCGCTGGGACAAGATCGACCCGGGCAAGGAGCCGGGCAAGAAGCACGTGAATTATGAAATGCACCTGGCGCCAGACCCTGCGCTGATCGACGAAGCCGACAATAACCATGTTGTACTGGATTTCGTAGCCCTGGCGAAAACACCCGAAGGCAAGCAGGTCGATCATCCCGTGGGCCAGAATGTCGACGATCATCTGACCCCGGAGAAGTTGTCGACGATTCGCCAGAAGGGCGCTGTCTGCAGAGGTGCCCTGGATCTAGCCCCCGGCGAATACACCGTCCGTTTCGTCGTCCGTGACGGCCTCAGCGGACGCATCGGCTCGGTCGCCGCTCCCTTGAAGGTAGAATAAAAAAGAGTTGCCACGTGGCTGCAGTTCGCCATGAAGCTCCCCGAGGATCCGACATGCGCGGCTTCATTCTAGGGATTTTCATCACCATTCTGGTTCTGCTGATCGGCGGTCTTGGTCTTGCCCTGCTTGGCTTTTTGCCGACCCGGGCCAACATCGCTCCCCCTGAAATGGAACGCCACATCGCCATGAGTGCGCTCGACAATTCGGTGGAGCGCCATGCTCCCCGGGTGAATAATCCCGTGCCCCCCACGGACGAAAATCTGATCGAGGGCCTGAAGATCTACACCATGAATTGCGCGCTTTGCCATGGCGGGATCGACCGCCAGCCCTCAACCCTTGAGAAATCGTTCTATCCTCCGCCTCCGAACCTCATTCTGCACCCGCCGGATGATGCGGAATGGCATGTCTTCTACGTGATTCAGAACGGCGTCCGCTATAGCGGCATGCCCGCCTGGGATAAGGCGCTCTCTGAGCCTGACATCTGGAAGCTCACGGCGTTCCTCACCCGCGTGGAAAAGCTGCCGCCTGCCGTGCAGGACTATTGGAAGAAATCCAGCGGAGCGACCCCACCAACTGGCGGCCAGGAAGGCCACGACGAGCACAAGTAGAAGGTTATGTGGTGGCGGGGCTGTGCCCCTTTAGGACGGGGGGAACCCCGTCCCCACACGGATATGATTTTCGCTACCCCGGCGGATAGCTGAAATTGATGGTGATCGTAGTTTGCGTTGCCGCAGCGTGGCCGTTGAGACTGTAAGGCTGGAAGCGCCACTGCTTGACGGCGGCAATCGCGGCCCGCCCCAGAATAAAATATCCCCGAACAATTTTCAGATCTTCGACGCTGCCATCCCGTCCAATCTGCGCCTGCAGGACCACCGCTCCGTGAAGTTTCTGCGCTAGTCCTTCCGGTGGATACACCGGATCCACGGTGTGAACCAGCAGGGCGCGCGCTGCTTCCTCGCTCACCGAGACGGGTTCACTGAATTGCTGCATTGCAGGCTGCGGCTGCGGTGCGGAGACCGGCATCATCTGCGCCGGATTCACCGTCACCACCACCGGCCCCGCAATCGGCGGCGAGTTTCTCATACTCTCGGGAATCGCCGCGCGTTGCACGGGGATGGGCGGCGCTTCCTGATGTTCAAACACGGGCACGGGCAGCGGAAAATCGGGAGCCTTGGGCAAGGTGATGCGCGCTTCCGTCAGCGTGGACTCCGTTGCAACCACTCCCAGCGCCGGTGTCTGCGCACTGGAGCCGGGATTTCTGCTGAAGTACGCATCCTGTTGCGCGTCGCTTCCCGCGGCACCGACGGGCAACGCTCCGGTTTGATTCATGTAAAAAAGCGCTGCCACCGATTCCCGCAAAACCCGGAATCTCCCCTCCGGCGTGCGCGACAGGTACTCGATGACCTCGCGCGATCTCCATAGGCAAAACACCGCCGTAAGCGCAAGTACCGCAGCACAAACTCCGCGAAGCCCTATCGCATGGTGACTCTCCCGAGGTTCTACTTCGTCGTCGGTCGCAATTTCGCCCTCGCCGCTGTCGCCGTCATGCGCTGCATTTGCTTCTGGGGAACTGGCTGGTAGATCCTGCTGACTGTGCTCCGGTCCATCGGCGCCGGCAGAAACTGTGCTCGAGCCTGCGCTGCTCGCGTCATCGTCTTCTTCTACCGACGACTCCGCCGCATCCTCCGCACTTGTCGGATGCATCTGCTCACACGCTTTCGCCAGCACCGCGTTGGCTTCCTCGGGGGAAATTGGGCGGTAGATCAGAAAACCGAGCCGACTGTCGCGTATTTCCGCCGCTGTGGGTTCGTTATCGACGATGGCGATGGCCACCGTCTCCCGGTTCGGCACGGACTCGCGAGCACGCTTCAACAGGAAGCTCGCCTCCGGCTGGTCAGCCCAGTCCGCGATCACGCACGAAAAAGCTTGCGTCTTTCCCTTTTCGATGGCCGTAAAGATGTCCGAACAGACTTCAGCGCGGATGGCTGCGCTCTTGCAGGCCGCCGCCATCGTGGCATTCGTGTCGGAGCTCTTTGAAAACAACAGGGCGCGGAAGGCCATCGCGCCAACAGCTTATCGGGATTTTCGTCAACGCGACAGGTAACCAGTGGGTAGTCCACTTGTGGAATCTGGCCATTCCTAAGGCAAACCGCGGATTCCGATTCCAGCGCCGGTGACCTTCGTAACCTGCCGCCCGCTCACCCTGGCAGGTCAGATCTCAGCCCACTCTCCGGATAATTCACGGCGCAGCTTCTGCTGTTGCTCCTGCATCTTCCGTTGCGAATCCTGCATCTTCCGCTGCGCATCTTGCAGCCTCTTCTCTATATCTTTCCAGCACAATGTCTTCTGCACTTTCTCCACGAGCGCCGGACTCATGCGGGCGATTTCATCTCCGGCGCGGTTGATTGCCTGTTCCGTCTCCGCCGTGAAATCGGGAAGGTCAAAGCTGTCTTCCAGCAGGCTGCCGGAATCTTTCTTCTCGGGAAGAGGGAGCGTCAGATTCTGCTCTCTCTTCTCGCGCATTACCGTCACGGCTGCCGTGCTGCCCGACGATGACCGCAGAGCATGCGTGAAGTCAGAGGTATCGTGCACCGGCCGGTTGTTGACCTTGACGACCACGTCTCCGGCGTGGAATCCGGCCTTTTCTCCGCGGCTGCCTTTTTCCACCGAGCGCACCAGCACGCCATTGCCGCCCTTGACGCCAAAAAAATCTCCCAGTTGCGGAGTAATGTTTTCCACCATCAGCCCGCTGCGCGCCGACGAGTGGACGACGACCACCGAGACGGGTATGTCGAAGTCCGGCATTGCGGGGATATCCGGTATCCGAGGAATGTCCACGTGAACCTGCGGCTCCCATGCCATCGACTTGTGCCGGTCGGCAAGTTGTACCTTGATGGTCAGGGGTTGACCGTCGCGGCTGATGCCAAGATTCACCACGCGGCCCGCCGGCGTTTCCTTAATCATGCGGCGCAATTGGGCAGCGCTCTCTATTGCCGTCCCGTTCAGGCTTACGATGACGTCGTGCTCATGCAGCCCGGCTTTTCCGGCGGGAGCGTCCTGGTCGACCATCGTTACCTCCGCCCCGTGCTCTTCCTTGAGCTTTAATTCTCCCAGCCGCTCCGGAGAAACATCGGCGATGTCCACTCCAAGATACGACGATCCGCCACCCTCATCGGCGCCGTAGTTCCAGTCCCAGCTTCCGCCGGTGTGATCGTACTTCGAGTCGACGCTCGGTTCCACTGGTTGCGCGCTGGCAACCGCTGCAACGACCAGCGCGAGAAGAAACATGCAAACCAGAAAGCGATGGATCATAGGCCCTCCTGAATAAAATCACTAGTCGCTGGTCGTTAGTCGTTAGCAAACTCTCGCAGTCAGCAACGCATCCCGAACGACCAACGACCAACGACCAGCGACCGTTCCTAACGACTGACGCGGCGAAAGTTAACATTCCCAGAACTCGTCCGGACCTTCAGCACCGGTCCGCCACCGTTAAGTTGACCCTCCGCGGTCACCGTTTTCGGTCCCCACTGTCCGCCTTCACTGGAAACATGAATATCGGAGAAGTCGCTGCGGATCGTGTGGCCACTGGCGCTTTCGATCTCCGCGCGAATGGAGATCGCCAGATCATTCGCAAGATAGACGGTGATGTCGCCGGCCGAGGTTTCAAGCGAGGAATTGCTGCCGCGGTCAGCGCCAGCGAGTAGTTTTACAATGATTCCCCCAGCCGAAGTTTCCGCCTGCACCGACGTCGCTCCGTCCAATTGGATACTGCCTCCGCCGGTCTGAGCCTGCACCCGTCCTTTGGCGGAAGCCAACCGAATACTGCCCGCGCCGGTTTCAATTTCCGTCGGCCCTCCGATGTCGCCCAGGTCCACGCTGCCGCCGCCGGTGGTGGCTTTCACTGGCCCGCTGCACTTGTCCACGCGAATACTGCCTCCGCCCGTCTCCAGCACCGCGCCTTGCAGCCCGGAAAGAACGATTACGTTTCCGCCTCCACTTTCCGCCTTGATCGCGCCCTTGGCGGACGCAATCTTAATGTTTCCTCCGCCGGTCTGCAGACTCGCGTTGCCTTGTACGCTGCCGACCTCAATCGTGCCCCCGCCGGTTTCCCCGGTCACATCGCCGCCGATATCATCCAGGTGAATATTTCCACCACCACTTTCGAGCTCGACACGTCCGGCAATCCCAGTCGCGTTTACGTTGCCGCCGCCGCTCTCGATCTTGGCGGAGTCCAGGTTCCGCGGCACATTGACGACAAAATCATCGGAGCACTTAGAATCCCGCCGGCTCGATTCGGCCACGATCCACGCTGTGTCTCCCTTGACCGACGTGCTGATCCTGTAAGAATCAAATTCGTGGCGGGCCTGTTGTTCTGAAGATGTATAAGCCTTGCGATGAATGACGTATGTGATCCCCGCTTGCGATCCACCCTGAACCCGTACCGAACCAGCGGCCAGCTTGACCCGCAGATTCTTCGCCGCACCCAGGTCTCCAGTCATTTCCTGGACCCAGTTGCTGCCTTCGCGATACACCCGAGCTTCCTGGCACAGAGCCAGAGATGCCAGCGCAGCCACCCACACTCCAACGCCGACGAGTTTTATTGCTTGCTTCAATGAATGTCCTCCTCCGTTAGTAAGTCGTTAGTCGCTGGTCGTTAGTCGTTCGGGATTCGTCGTGGCCGTAAGTGTTTGCCAACGACCAACGACTGACGACCGACGACTCCTTCTCAATCCATCTCCGGCATCTGCGCCAGCATCGTACGCGCCTGCGACCGGATCGAGACGTTCTCATCCGTCTGCGACAACTTGATCAGCACCGAGCGCACATTGCTGTCCGTTTTCATCGGCTCCACCAGTCGCAAGGCCTGCAGCCGAACCCCGGAGTTCGTGTCGCTGATCAGCGCCCGCAAAACCTCATCCCGCACTCGCGCATCCTGCCGCACGAAGCCACTCAGCCCATCCAGCGCCTTCAAACGCACACCCGGATTGGTATCGTTCTGCAAGGCATACATCAGCGCTTCTCGCACGCGCGAATCGTCGGGCGACTGCGTCAGCACATCCACCGAATCCATCCGCACTCCCGAGTTGTAATTGTTGCGCGCCGCAAACAACAGCAACTGCTGGATGCGCTGGTCGTTCAGCGAGCCTTGCGCCTCCTGGGTCAGAACCGTGTCGTACTTGATGCTCACCTGATTCGATCCCGGTTCCTGCGTTACCGACCGGATGCCCGCAATCGCAGACGACTCCAGCGGTTGAGCGGGCGGCTGGTCCGTCACTGCAACCGGGCCGCCACGCGCGGAAAGAAAGTTGTAAGTCGCGCCAATGCCGCCGCCAAATCCCACGATGAAAATCGCCGCTGCCAGCGCCGGCGCCATCCGAATCTGCCGCAGCCACACTCCCGGCTCAAGAATCAGCCGGTGCCAGAAGCCTCCCGGCTGCGCCGTTTCCAGCGCTTCCTGCAGACGCATGCGCGATGCCGTCAGCAGGTTCGGAGTCGGCTCCATCACCGGCGTTTCCGAAAGCGTCGCGTGGAACTTGCGTGTCGCTTTCAACTCGGTAGCGCATGCCGGACATCGCCCCAAATGCTGCTCTACCTCGTACCGGGCATCGTCCTCCAGCTCGTTGTACACATAAAAGACAATGTTTTGTCGCACCCAATCACATTTCATGTTCGTATCCCTTCGCGGAGACTAATTCCAAATTCATCGCATCTCCGCCAGCGCAGCCCGCAGTTTTTGCGTCGCGCGAAACAACGTATTCTTCGCCGTCTCTTCCGTCGTATTCAGCATCTCGCCCACCGTGCGCAACTTCAGCCCGTGATAGTGTTTCAACTCGAACACCATCCGCTCGCGAGGCGTCAGCCCCGACAATGCCACTCCGATCTTCCGCCCCAGTTCCCGCCGCATCAGATCGCGTTCCGGGTTCGCGCCCGAGCGCGCATCCGCAAACTGCTCCAACCGGCTGTACTCTTCGCCCGACGCGTCCACTGCAACCGGAGCCTCTTCCTTGCGCACATTCCGTTTTCGCAGATGATCGAGGCAGAGATTGGTGACGATGCGGTAGATCCACGTGTAGAAGGAACACTCAAAACGGAAGCTGCCCAGATTTTTGTAGGCCTTGAGGAAGGCCTCCTGATAAACGTCCTGCGCGTCCGACTCCGATCCCGTCAGGTGCAGCGCCAGCCGCAGAACCGACTGATCGTAATGACGCACCAACACTTCGAAGGCCGCGCGGTTGCCCTGCTGCGCCTCCCGGATCAGGCTCGTGTCGTCAATGCGGTTGCCCTGCGCTGCCAAGGAGCCCCTCATATTCGAATATGACGTGGGGTTCTGGTTGCCGCTGCCGTGTTCCGCCCGCCTCGGACGGGAAATCTCGCCAACCGGAATTGCCACTGCGTAAGAATCGGCCGGCATTGTCTGTCTCTGTCCCCTACAAGTGATCCAACCTCAGCCTTGCACAGAAATAGACGGGGCAGCAGCCCGAACGTTAGCAGATTATCAGGAGTTGGCCCTTGATTTGCTGGACAGTGGGAAACAGAGTTAACGACAGCGCCTGTCAGTGCGCATCGAACCGCAACCGCATCTCGTTCGTAGCCTCGAAGCCCAGCTTTTCATACAAGCGCCGCGGGCTTGGCTGAGGAACAGGTGAACACGCTCCGGCATAACCACGTACCCGTAAACCTGAAGCCTGAAGCTGCACCGCACGCGCTCCAATCCTTTCGCAGAGAACGCGAAGGGATGTAACAACGTACGCGTCTGAAGAAACACTATGCGCGTTGGGTACAATCAAGACAGGGGGCATCAGAGGCGGCCGCGACGAAGTCTTGGTAAGCGAGGATAAAATGTCGGTTCACAAAGTAGAGATGAAAGAGGGCGAAGAGCCTTACAAATGGAAAGTGACTAAAGTCGCCGACGTTGGTGGCGATGAAGAATTCACGAAGCAAATGCTCGAACTCAGCACGGCGGGTGGCCCATTCAAGCCCGGTTTTGGCTTGAGTGGGGCAGTCCAGAGATGGCCAGGGCAGCCCCCACCTTTTCATCACATTTTTCCTGTACCGCCATCACAGACTTGCACCACAATCGGTGCGATGATTCCTCGACAGTGCAGCGTCGAGAAGTGCGCCGTCTCCAGAGACAAACGCATCTACGGCTCCTTGACAACCCAATGAAACGCTGCCAAGGCAAGCGACGCCCGCGACGATACCTGGAAAGAGCGCGCCAAGCCCCAAAAATCATCAGCTAAGTCCTATCTTTTGAATACTTTACTTATAAGTACTTTAATATTAACAACTTAACTCATTTTGGGGGAGGGGGGTACCCCCACGAATTTCCAAGTTTCTTACCCGCCAAAAGCAATCATCTATCTGCGAATCATCGCCTTAGGAGCAATCATAATGTCTTCTTCTCTCGACAAATTTTCCGACAATCTTTGTGCCCAGCGAAAGGCGAACGGCGATCCCTGCCAATCTCCCGCTCTTCGCGGTGAAAGGTTCTGCCACTATCACAAGGTCACGGGCATGCCGAAGATCAACATCGACAACAGCCCCTCCGGTCATGCCTATCTGCCCGTCTTCGAAGATGCCGTCTCGATCCAGTCGGCTATCTCAGACGTTTGCGAAATGATGCTTCATCGCCGCATCGAGACGAAGGAAGCTTCAATCCTTCTCTACGCCATGCAGGTCGCCTCTACCAACATGGCTCACCTGAATGGCGACAAAGGTCAGCGTAAGCACAAGAGCCCAAAGAAAAATCAAAATCCGAATAGCAGCCCGGGACCCGGCGCACCATTGTCAACGGATGCTTCGACCGCTCACCCCAGTTCCACTACCTCGTCATCCGCACCCGAACCGTTGCCGCCTGGGACAATTCAGGCGTGCGAACAGGGAGGGCGAACGGCATTTGAGTGATATGTCTCACAAGGCTTCAAAATGTACAATAAACCCAGCCGAGGCTAGCTGGATTCATGTACGAAGTCACAGTCGAAGACACATTCGCCGCAGGACACTACCTGCGCAACTACAAAGGGAAGTGCGAGAAACCGCACGGCCACAACTACAAGATTCGTGTGACCCTCGCCGGCGCCGAACTCGACAAGGCCGGCCTGCTGCTCGATTTCAAAGACCTGAAAGACGTGATGAAGCACGCCATTGACCGTCTCGACCACCAGATGATCAACGACATCGAGCCCTTCACCGTCCTCAACCCCTCCGCCGAAAATCTCGCAAAATATTTCTACGACGAGACCAACACAGCCTTGAGTAAAGTAACCAGTGGCAGGGTGAAAGTGAAAGACGTCACCGTTTTTGAGACCGATACGACCACGGCGCGATACAGCGAATGAAATCATTTAGTCATTGAGTGATTGAGTCATTGAAAGACTCTGCCCTTGAACTTCAATGACTAAATGACCAAATGTTTCAATGACTAAATGATTCAAGTCACCGAAATCTACAAGTCGCTCCAGGGCGAATCGACCTACGCCGGCCTGCCCTGCGTCTTCGTGCGTCTGACCGGATGCAACCTGCGCTGCTCCTGGTGCGACAGCGAGTTCAGTTTCTTCGGTGGGCAAAAGATGGCGCTGCAGGAAGTGCTTAGCGAAGTCGCCCGCCTGAGCCCGACTGGCGGACTGGTCGAGATCACCGGCGGCGAACCCATGTTGCAGGAGCGCGAAGTCATACCGCTGATGGAGCAGCTTCTGGACGCCGACTATCAGGTGTTGCTTGAGACCAGCGGCGAACGCCCCCTGGCGCGGGTTCCGAAGCAAGTCATCAAGATCGTCGACGTGAAGTGTCCGCACTCCGGCGAACCCAACACCTTCGCACTCGAGAATTTGAAGTCGCTGCAGCCTCACGATGAACTCAAGTTCGTCTTGACCGACCGCACCGACTACGAATTCGCTCGCGACTTCACCTTGAATCACGGGCTGGCCGGGCGCGTTCACGCAATTTTATTTTCTCCCGCGTTCGAAAAGGCTGCCTCTGGCGCGCGAGATACTTCGCATTGTCAACTCGACCCGCAAGAACTCGCCGAATGGATCCTCGCCGACAACGTTCCTGTGCGCCTCAGCCTGCAAATCCACAAACTGATCTGGGATCCCGCCGCCAAGGGTGTCTAGCGGCCGGTTGCGAAAGCATTGAGAGTTGTGCGGCTAAGAGTCCAGCGCTTCCCGGCGCAATTTGCGGCTTTCTGCCAGGAGCGACATGGAGTGCATCAGGTTCTGCAGGGTGACGATTCCAACCAGATGCTGATCGTCCACGACGGGAATGATGCTGAGATTGCGCGCGGAGAGCTTGCGGAAGGCGGAGGCGAGCGACTCCTGCTTGGCGGCAACTTCGAAAATGCGGTTCATGACAGCTTGCACGTAGCCGTTGCCTTCGGCGCGCAGCGCTTCGAGAATCTTTTGTCTGGAGACGACGCCAACCATGTCACTGCCGCGCACCACCGGAAAATCGTCCTGCAGCGTGTGCACGGCTTTTTCGAGCGCGTCTTCCAGAGTGTCGGCGGGCGAGAGAGTGGCAAAGTCGGTGAGCATGACTTCTTCCAGGCGGACGCTTTGCAGAACGGAATGAAATACCGCCGAGCGCTCTTCGAGTTGCGCACCGGCAAAAAGAAAGAAACCGATCATCATCAGCCAATAGCCGTCCCAGCGCGTCTCAGCCCGACTGCTGATCAGCATTCCGACCATGATCATCAGGATGGAAAAGACGTGGCCGATGCGGACGGCGCGGTGGGTGGCTCTGACCATATCGACACGGCGGGAAAAAAAAGCGCGCAAAACTCGCCCGCCATCCATGGGATAAGCCGGCAGCAGATTGAACAAGCCCAGGTAAAGGTTCGACCAAACGATGCTTCGCAACAGGGCGCTCGAATGTAGGAGCGGCCGCGTGGTCAGCGAAAAGCCCGGTATGGCCGCGAGCAAAACCAGGGCGGATAAACCGGCTATGAAAAGATTCACCAGCGGTCCGGCAGCCGCGATGCGGATGTCGCGGTTCCAGGCGTTGACCGGGTCCGGAATGGCGTGCGCCTCGTCCAGGATGGTGATTCCGCCGATGGGCAGCAGGATGATGCCCTTCGCCGGAATGCCCGAGCCGCGGGCCACCAGAGCGTGCCCTAATTCGTGCAGGACCACGCTACCGAAAACAATGCCGAATAAACCGAGGACCCGAAGAGCGGCGGTCGCATCCTGAGTGGCCACTTCGGTGAACAATAAGAAGACCAGCAGAAACGCAAAAGTCCAGTGAATACGAATTTCGATTCCAAAGAGACGTCCGATCGGGATGGACCAACTGCGCATTAATATGCCTACCAGTATTCTATCTGCTTAGACACCGATTGATGCCGCGGAGATGCGAAAAGGCGAATCGGAAGGGCTGGGCCGGAAGGACCGCGAAGCCTATTCTGAGAAGGTGCGGCTTGCCGCGTCTCCCGCGGCGAAGACGGGGCAAGCCCCGTCTCTACAGAAGAGAACCTATGCGAGTGATTGCGGGACAGTACCGGCGCCGGACGTTGCGGTCGTTGCCCGGGCTCGAAATCCGCCCGACGGCGGACCGGCTGCGCGAGACGTTATTCAACGTGCTGTCGGCGGGCAATCCGGCCGCACTGGCGGAATCGAAGTGGCTCGATCTGTATGCGGGAACAGGCGCGGTGGGCATAGAGGCGCTGAGCCGCGGTGCGCGCATGGTGCACTTTGTCGAGTCGTCCAAAGCAGCCGCGGAACTGATTGCCGCAAACTTGAAGTCGCTGGGGATTGCGAGCGGGTTCCAGATCGTGAAGGTCGACGCCGGGAAAGCCTTGCGGCAACTGGAGGCGGCGGGGAGCGTTGCCAATTTCGTCTTTCTAGACCCGCCATACCCACTGCAGGATGAGTACGCCAAAACGCTGGCAGCTCTGGCGGAATCGAAACTGTTGCACGAGCGGAGCTTGGTGATCGCGGAGCATCAGAAGAGGTTCGATCCGGGAGAAGCGTTCGGGGAATTGCGGCGATATCGGAAGCTAGTGCAGGGAGATGCGGCGCTGAGCTTTTATCGGCGGCGGTAGCGCCGAGGGCTGCTATCAGTGGAGCGACGGGCGTCTCGCCCGTCTGCCGGGCGGGGACGTCCGGCCCTCCACTGCCACGGATCGCTATAATCACTACGACATGGCTAACTTTCCACCAGTCGACGAACAACTGGCATACCTCAAGAAGGGCGCGGCGGAGATCGTCAAGGAATCCGAACTGCGCGCCAAGCTCGAACGCTCGCTCGCTTCGGGTAAGCCGCTGCGCGTGAAGGCGGGCTTCGATCCAACCGCGCCCGATCTGCACCTGGGGCACACCGTCCTGCTGCGCAAGCTGAAACATTTTCAGGATCTCGGACACACGGTCATTTTTCTGATTGGTGATTTCACCGGGATGATCGGCGATCCGACGGGGCGCTCGGCGACGCGGCCTCCGTTGACGCGGGAGCAGATTGCGGAGAACGCCGAGACCTACAAGGCGCAGGTTTTCAGGATTCTCAGCCCGGAAAAAACGGTGGTGGACTTTAACAGCCGGTGGTTCTCGAAGTTTTCGGCCGAGGACTTCATACGTTTGACGGCGAAGTACACAGTCTCACAGATGCTGGAGCGTGAGGAGTTCCACAAGCGCTTCCATGAAGAGAAGCCGATTGGCGTTCACGAGCTGCTCTATCCGCTGGCGCAGGGGTATGACTCGGTCGCGCTCGAAGCCGACGTGGAACTGGGCGGCACGGATCAAAGATTCAATCTGCTAGTGGGTCGCGAGCTGCAGCGCGCCTACGGGCAGGAGTCGCAGGTGGTGCTGACCACGCCGATCCTCGAAGGGCTCGACGGCGTGAACAAAATGTCGAAGTCGCTGGGGAACGCGATTGGAATTCACGAGCCGCCGCTCGAAATGTACGGCAAAGTGATGTCGATCTCCGACGAGATGATGTGGCGCTATTACGAGCTGCTGACGGATGTGCGAACAGAGCAGATCGCGGCGATGAAGGCGGATGCTGCGAGCGGAAAGACGCATCCGATGGCGCTGAAGAAAGAGTTGGCGCGGTCGATCGTGGCGGATTTTCACTCTGCGGAAGCGGCGGCAAGAGCCGCGGAGGATTGGGCGAGGCAGTTTCAGAAGGGCGGAGTGCCAGATGGTATCGAGTCGAGCGAAATAAAGATTGAGACGATCAGTGTTGCAGACGTGGTTCCCGACAGACCGGTACCTGAAGCCCAAGGCCCAGCGATTACGATCATCGGAGACGCGACTAGCGATCGCAAGAATTGGGTCGGTATCCGTGTCGCCAAACTGGTCTGTCAAGCCGGCCTTGCAGATTCGAACACGCAAGCGGTTGTCAAGATCAAAGGCAAGGCGGTGAGCATCAACGGCACCGCATTAAGTGAGAAGGACATGGTCATAATTTGCGCACGGCGCGAGTTTATTCTGCGAGTCGGTCATCGAATGAAGAGTGTGAGATTGGTTCTTTAGGTTCTCTGACTCAACAACACTGTCATCCTTCTATGAAAACAGGCGCACCGTCCACAGGTATTTTTGCGGCGCTGCGGACAGGCTTCTATTCGTGCTCGAGGCACATAAGGTATGTCCGGACTCCGCCGCTCCCTCTGAGCG
>Ga0187890_10001387_pt1 | contig 17440 bp, 16 predicted proteins | sample June2016WEW_21_1_FD_133005 | JGI IMG/M metagenome (GOLD analysis project Ga0187890, IMG submission 133005) | Peatland microbial communities from SPRUCE experiment site at the Marcell Experimental Forest, Minnesota, USA - June2016WEW_21_10 | ecosystem: Environmental > Terrestrial > Soil >... | reverse complement strand
GCCGAGCTGCGCGGCTGGACCCGGTTCGCCGACGGGCGCGAGCCGGATCCGCTCTCGCTCCTCATGACGGTCGACGCCATTCCGCCGGCCACCTTCCGCATCGGCTCGACCGGCTGGGTGCCGACGCTCCAGATGTCCTCCTACGTCCGGGCGCGCCCGGCTCCCGGTTGGCTGGGGATCCGCATGACGGCCGGCCTGGTGGCCGGCGGCATGGTCGACGAGACCTGCGTCCTGTGGGACAGCCGGGGTCACGTGGTGGCGCAGTCGATGCAGCTGGCCCGCGTGCGCTTTGCCGACGGTGCCTGAATCACGACGGCCGCCTGAATCCTCAGCCGGGTCCCAGCGCACAGGGGTTGGTGCCGGCGCGCCGGTCGATTCTCATGTGAATCCAATGTCACGCTCAAGAGAATCCAATGCCAATGCAAGGGCACTCCAAGTTTGGGTGGGTAACCAGATGGGGTGCCCCTCCAGACCGAATCGCGACGGTTGGGCCATCGACCGGCGCTCGACGGGATCCGCGGCATCGCATGGACGGTGGTGTTCTTCTCCCATGCGTTGACCCTGCCGTTCGCGATCGGCCAGGTCTCCATGTTCGTCTTCTTCTCGCTGAGCGGGTTCCTCATCACCGCGCTCCTGCTCGAGGAGCGGTCGAGGACGGGCTTGGTGTCGCTCCGGAACTTCTTCGCGCGCCGGGCGCTGCGCCTCCTGCCGGCGCTGGGCTTCCTCCTGGCCGGCTGGCTCGTCGTCGTCCTCGCCACACGAGGCCACGCGCCGTGGACCACGACGGTGCCCGGAGGGGGGACCGGGACGGGCACCTCGCCATGGGCCGCGCTCGAGGGCGTGGGCGCCGCCCTCTTGTACGTCACGAACTGGGCCGAGATCGCCAGCTGGTTCTCGGGCTACGTGCCGCTCGGGCACCTGTGGTCACTCGCCGTGGAGGAGCAGTTCTACCTCCTCTGGTCACCAGCGGTCGTCCTGCTCCTGGCCCATCGCCGCCGGGCTGTCGTGGGCTGGGCCGCCGCACTGGCCGCCACGGCCTCGTTCCTCGACGTCGCGTTGCGCGACGGTCACGGCGTGTCGCTCACCCTCGACATGAGCACCGACACCCGGGCCGGGGCCTTCCTCGTCGGTGCCGCGCTCGCGGTGGCCTGGTCACAGCGGGCCTCGTGGCTCGGCGCGGTGACCGGGCCCGGGCGGCGACCGACGGTCGCCGGCGCCCTCCTCGTCCTGGCCTGGGGCTCCTGGGTCTTCGCCCACCGCGTCCACAGCTCGGTCTTCATCCTGACCTGGGTGGCCGTGTCCGTCGCCGCCGGCCTCCTCGTGGTGGCCTTCCTCGGCGACCACAAGGACGCGCGCCCGGGGGTGGTGGGCTCACCGGTCACGACCTACGTGGGCCGCCGCTCCTACGGCCTCTACCTCTGGCACTACATATGGCTGACCTGGCTCGCCGGCATGGGCCTCCCCGGAGTGCCACTGGCGCTGGCCGCGACCTTCGCGACCGCCGAAGCGTCGTGGCGGCTGGTCGAGCGGCCGGCGCTGGCGCGCAAGCGGCGCTTCTCCCCGGCGCCCGAGCTCAGGCACGAAGTGCCGGCTGCGGCACCGCTCCTTCCGGTGGCGGCCGAGATCCCGGCCTGATCGGCGGTCAGGCGGGAGCGCGGCTCCGCCGGCGCCCGAGCCGGCCGCTTCTCAGGCGGCCTGCTCGCCGTCCTCCTCGCCGTCCTCCTCCTCGTCGTCTGCGTCGTGGCAGTCCCACGAGCAGTACCCCGCGATCCGAGGGGAGGCCGGGTGGAAGCCGCAGCGTCGGCACAGCGTCGTCATCGTGGTACTCGCTTTCCAACTGGAGATTTCGTGCATCGTCGATTCCATTCCTTCACTCCCCGCCACCGTCTTCGATCGTCCCCGAACGCAAGAGAGCCGCTCCCCTGGTGGGAAGCGGCTCCTCGACGTCGGGACTCTTTGAAAGTCCTCTCTACGGCGTCGGGGCCACCTCCGGGCTGCTCAGCTTGGGGATCCCACAGATCTGTACCTCGGACATGGCGACGCGCGACTGACCGAGGGAGTTCCCACCCTCCTGGCCGAAAACGAGCCAGGCGTTGCGCATGTTCTGCTGCGTCATGATCTGCTCAGTATACGAGACCCGGTCACGCCCCCCGGCGCGCGAAGGGGTGCGGAGGAGAGAGTTCATGCGCGCGTCACATTCGCGCCGTCGGTGGCCGGTGGCCGAGAGCCGGTGGTTGAGAAGGTCAGATGGAGGAGCCGATGCCCGGGTAGCCCCCGCCCCCGAAGCGCTGGTCCAGGGCGTCGTAGTCGACGGCCCATCCCTGGCGGGGCAGTGCGTCGACGAACTCGACCCGGGACGGCTTCTTGTAGGAGGCGATGAGCGAACGGCAGTGCGCGATCAGCTCCTCCTCGGTGACCGCCTCCCCGTCGGGGCCCTCGGCGCGCACCACGACGGCCACCACGCGCTGGGTCCACTTGGGGTCGGGCACGCCGATGATGGCGGCCTCCTTGACGCCGCGGTGGCGGGTCAGGCAGCTCTCGACCTCGGCCGGGTAGATGTTCTCGGCGGCGGACTTCACGATCCGGGTCAGCGGCGCCACGAAGGAGATCGACCCGTCGGCCTCGCGACGGCCGAGGTCGCTGGTGTGCCACCACCCGCCGCGGGTGCGCTCGGCGTTGAGCTCGGGCCGCATGTGGTAGCCGCTGGTCAGCACCCGGCCTCGGGCCACGATCTCCCCGGTCTCGCCGGCCGGAACGTCGTTGCCCTCGGGGTCGACGATGCGCACCTGGACCCATGGAGAAGGGCGGCCGCTGGTACCGGTCGCGCCGATGCCCAGGGCGTTGAAGGTCAGCATGCCGGTGGCCTCGGTCTGGCCGTAGCCGGCCGGGTGGGTGCCCCAGGGGCTGTCGTCCACCTTGATCATGGCGTTCCAGGCCGCGTTGCCGCCGAACGTGCGCAGCGAAGAGAGGTCGTAGCGACCGTCCTTGTTGAGCTCGAGGATCTCGGCGGAGGTCGGCCCCATGAAGAAGCCGTAATTGCACCGCTCGGCTTCGACCAGCCGGCAGAGCTCCTCCGCGTCGACCCGGCGCGTCATCACGTTGGTGCCACCCATTCCGAGCGCGGCGAACGTCGTCATCAGCGTCGCCATGTGGAACATGGGCCCGGAGTTCAGGTACACGGTGTCCTCGGTGATGTTCTGCACCAGCGCCACCGTCAGCGCCTGGGACAGGACCGCGTCGTGCGAGAGCAGCGCGCCGTTGGGCCGCCCCCCGAAGGCGGCGGTGAACAACGCGATGACCGGGGCGACCGGGTCCACGGCACGCCCAGGGTCGCCCGGGGCCCCGGAGGAGAGAAAGGCCTCGTAGGCCTCCTCGTCGGCGGTGTCGGTGTGGGCCTCGGCGTGGGTGTCGGCATCGTGCAGGAGCCAGCGGGCCGTGCCCCCCCAGCGCCCGCGGGCCTCCTGCACCGTCGCTCCGATCTCCTCGGACTGCCAGATCACCACCGCCGGCGCCACGTCGTCGAGCACGGTGACGAGCTCGTCCGCGCTCTGGCGCCAGTTGGCGGGCACCAGCACGCCACCCACCTTGGCGCAGGCCACCAGGGTCTCGACCAGACGGTGGCAGTTCTGCCCGAGCCACAGGACGGTGTCGCCCTCACCGAGCCCGGCGGCGAGCAGGGCGTTGGCCAGCCGGTCCGTGCGGGCATTGAGCTCGGGATAGGTGCCGCGGTACGCGGCGCACACGAGGGCGGTCCGCAGCGGACGGCTGCGGCTGTGCTCGCGCACGACGTCGCCGAGCGTGAGGTCGTGCAGCGGGTCCACGCGTCGATCTCCCGTGCCGGCGGGTCAGGCCGGCATGGAGTCGAGCCGGGCCCGCAGCTCGGGCTTGACCACCTTGCCGGTGGCGTTGCGGGGCAGCTCGTCGACGAAGATGAACTGCCGGGGCACCTTGTAGTCGGCCAGCTGCTGGAGCCCGAAGGCGCGCAGCGACTCGGCATCCGCCTCGGCGCCGGGCTGGAGCACGACGAAGGCGACCACGTCCTCTCCGAGGACCGGGTGCGGCGCGCCGACGACCGCGACCTCCTTGATCGCGTCGTGCTGGACGAGGACGTGCTCGACGTCGGTGGCGTGCACGTTGTTCCCACCGCGGATGATCACGTCCTTGGAGCGGCCCACGATGTAGAGGTAGCCGTCCGCATCGAGCTTGCCGAGGTCGCCGGTGACCAGCCACCCATCCCGCCAGATCTCTGCCGTCGCCTCGGGGTCCTCGAAGTACTCGCGCTGGCGGCCGGGCATCTGGAGGCGGACCTCCCCCACCTCGTCGGGCGGCAGGGGGCGGCCTTCGGAGTCCACGATCCGCACGACGGCCGGCGGGGCGATCTGGCCGACCGAGCCGGGCCGCTTGACCGCCTCCCCCTTGGGCATGATGCAGTAGGCCGAGCCGGCCTCGGTCATCCCGTAGTTGTTCGACACCAGGGCGTCGGGCATCTTGTCCTGCAGCCGCTCGAGGACGTAGGGGGCGAGGGGCGCGCTCCCGACCGAGCACATCTGCACCGAGGACAGGTCGGCGTCGGCGAAGCGCGGGTGGTCGATGAGCAGGTGCGCCATGGCGGGCACGAGGAAGACCGCCCGGGGGTGCTGCTCCTCGACGACGCGGAGCCAGCGTTCGGCCTCGAAGCGAGGCTGGTAGATCACCTGCATGCCCAGCTTCATGGGCGTGTAGACGAGCGCGATGCCGGCGAAGGTGAACAGCGGGCTGGCGTGCACCCAGCCGTCGCCCGACCAGTTGGGCTCGACCGCGCCGATCATGGAGCCGTTCGAGTGGCGCACCGCCACCCCCTTGGGCCGGCCGGTCGTGCCCGACGTGTAGAGGATGTCGGCCAGGTCGTCGGACTGGCGCGGGGCCTGGAACGGCGAGCGGTCGCCGGCCGTGACCTCGGCCCAACCGAGCAGCGGCGGCGCTGCGCCCCCGGCGGCGGTCGCGGCGTCCCCGGTCCCGGCGTCGACCAGCGCGACGAGGCGGCCGTCGGCGGCCTGGAGGTCGCTCTGGAGCAGGTCGCCGTCGGCCACCACCACGGTGGCTCCGGAGTGGGCGAGCACGTGCGCCACCTCGGCGGGGGCGAGGCGCGGGTTCATCGGCACCGCCACTCCCCCGGCCCGGTGGGCCGCCGAGTACGACACGAGCCAGCGCAGGGCGAGCTCGGGACGGAGGTGGATGCCCACCCGCCCGCCGGGCTCGAGGCCGGCGTCGAGCAAGCGGCGCGCCATGGCGTTCGCCGCGCCGTCCCACTCGGCGAAGGTCAGCGACCCGACGTCGACCACCTCGAAGGCCGTGCGGTCGCCGAATTGCTCGGCCATACGGGCCAGATGCTCGTCCATCAACACGGATGTGTGTCCCCCAATTGACTGGTCGGTGCGTGAACGTTGACGCTGGCGTCAGGTTCGGTGCAGCTTGGCCGATGCACCTGCGGGGGTCAATCGCGGAGGCGATGACCTGCGCCTGCCTCTGCTCGACACCGTGGGCCTGCCGGGGGCTACGCCAGGGCGCTGGTGCCCGTGCGGGCCTCGCACCACTCCCACAGACGGGGGCCGTCCGCCGCAGAGGCGCCGCGGGCCGTCCAGGGCAGGTGGTGCTCTCCGCGCAGGTGCCGGTCGTGGAAGAAGCCCTCGGTGTAGGCCGGATCCTCTCGGCGCGCCGCACCGGCCGCCAGCCAGGCCACCGTGTCGGCCCCCTCGGCCGGCGTCCGCAGCAGCGGTCCGAGCTTGGCGAAGGAGGGCAGGCCGCTGGCCAGCCCCGGGGTGTCCACCCAGCCGGGGTGCGCCGCGTAGCTGGCGACCCCGTCGGCGCCCCAGCGGCGGGCCCACTCGTGCGACAGCACGACCTGGGCCCGCTTGACCCGGGCATACGCCGTGGTGCCCCGATAGGAGGCCGGCGACATCACGAGGTGCTCCAGATCGAAGCGCTCGGTGTACATGCCCCCCGACGAGACGGTCACGATGTTGGCGTCGGCGGAGCGGCGCAGCAACGGTCCGAGCAGCTCGGTCAGGCGGAACGGGGCCAGCAGCCCGGTGGCCACGGTGAGCTCGGTGCCGTCGGGGGCGCTCCGGTACTTCGGGTACAGGGCGCCGGCCGCGTGCACGAGCCCGTCGAGGTGGTCGTGCACCGAGGCGACGCGCTCGGCGAACTCGCGCACGGCGCCCGCGTCGACGATGTCGAGCACGACCGGCTCGGCGGTCGCGCCCTCCGCCAGGTCATGGGCCCGGCGCGCCGCCGCCTCGGTCCGCTCCCGGTCCCGGCCGACCAGCCACAGGGTGGCATGGAGCCGCGCCAACTCGTCGGCGACGGCCCCGCCGATCCCCGAGGAGGCACCCGTCACGACCACCACCCGCCCGGCGAGACTGCCCGGTGGGCGCCAATGCTCCATTTTCGAGCGGACGGCATACCCGGCGCGGCTGAAGCTGCCGGCCACGGTCGCCTCGAGCGCCGTGTCCACCACCCCGGAAAGGCGTGACCGGCTCATGCCAGGGCGCGGCGCAGCCCGGCGGCACCACGGTCGGCCATCTTGGCGAACGACTTCGCCACCAACGGCGCGGCCAGGCGCAGCACACCGCGTGGCTCGAGCACGGCGTCGTAGCGGACGCGCGAGCCTGATCCGGCAGCGTCCACGCTGATGGTGTCCCTCGACGTCATCAGGCCGTGGCGCGCCTCGAGCACGACGCGGGACGGCCGCTCCAGGGCTACCACGGTGTAGTCGAACGTCACGACCCGACCGGCGACACGCACGCCCAGGCGGTACACCGAGCCCACCTGGGCCGGACCCGATCCCATGGCCTCGGCCTCGGTCACCGAGGGGTCCCACTCCAGGGCGTTGGAGAAGGTGGCCAGGTACTCGAACGCGTCCTTCTGCCCCCTCGGGGAGTCGATCTCGGTGCTGTAGGTCGCCATGGAGTCCCTTCGTGCCGCGCACGGGTGTGGCCGCTCTGCGACTAGTTTAGTGCTAAACAAAATCCTTCAACCCCCGGAGTCCCATTGCGCATCGCCATCGTCGGAAGCGGCATCGCCGGCATGACCGCGGCCCACCTGCTTCGCCAACAGGGCCACGACGCCCACCTCTTCGAGGCCGAGGGGCGCCCCGGCGGCCACGCGCACACCGTCAGCGTCGACCTCCCCGGTGGCCCGGTCGCCGCAGACACCGGCTTCCTCGTCTACAACGAGCGGACCTACCCCCTGTTCACCCGCCTGCTGGCCGACCTGGGGGTGGCCACGCACCCGAGCGACATGAGCTTCAGCCTCTCCGACCTGCGGTGCGGGCTGGAGTGGCGGGGCACGTCCCTGTCCACCGTCTTCGCCCAGCGGCGCAACGCCGCCCGGCCGGCCTTCCTCGCCATGTTGGCCGACATCGTCCGTTTCAACCGCCTGGCCCGCCGTCTCCTCACCGACCCCGGCGCGCCGTCGGGCACGCTGGCCGACCTCCTCGATGACCACCGGTGGTCGCAGGGCTTCCTCGACTGGTACCTGATCCCGCTCGGCTCGGCGATCTGGTCGGCCGACCCCGCGACCTTCACGAAGATCCCGGCACGGACCTTCGCAGAGTTCTTCAGCCGCCACGGGCTCCTGGGTCCCGGTGACCAACCGGCGTGGCGCACGGTCACGGGTGGATCGACCCGGTACGTCCAGACGGTCCTGGAGCCGTTCCGCAACCGCGGACGTCTGCACCTCGGCGCCGGCGTCTCGAAGGTGCGGCGCCAGCCCGACGGCATTGAGCTCCTCCTCCCGGAGGGACCGGCGACCTTCGACCACGTCGTGATCGCGACCCACAGCGACCAGGCGCTGGAACTGCTCGGCGATCCGAGCGACCAGGAACGGGCCGTGCTCGGCTCCATCCGCTACCAGCCCAACCAGGCCACGCTGCACACCGACACCGGCCTCCTGCCCGTCAACCAGCGGGCCTGGGCGTCGTGGAACTACGTGCGCCCCGACGGTCCGGCGCAGCGGGCGACCCTGACCTACTACCTGAACCGGCTCCAGGGCTTCGACGCCGACCGTCCCGTGCTGGTCACGCTCAACCGTGACGACGAGATCGACCCCGACAAGGTCGTGGCCCGCTTCGACTACGCCCACCCCGTGATCGACCAGGCAGCCGTGGCGGCGCAGCAGCACCAGCGCGCCCTGAGCGCCGGGTCGGTGTCGTTCTGCGGTGCGTACTGGGGCTACGGGTTCCACGAGGACGGGGTCCGGAGCGCACTCACCATCTGTGAGCGTTTCGGGGCGCGCCTGTGAGCGCCCGGTCCGCCGGCCCGCTGCGCAGCGCGCTCTACGAGGGGACGGTCACGCACCGGCGTGCCGACCCCTCACGCCGGTTCAGCAACGAGGTGGCGCTCCCTCTGCTGTTCCTCGACGAGCTGCCCGCTCTCCGTGCGGTCCACCCCCTGGTCGACCTCGACCCCACGCCGCACCGCCGCCTGTGGCCGGCCGCCATGAGGTTCCGGCGCGACGACTTCCTCCCTTCGGACTCGGCCTCGCTCCTCGACTCGGTGACCGATGCCGTGGCCGGCGCCGGGGGCTCGGTGCGCGGCCCGGTCGCCATGCTGGGGCACCTGCGCACCTGGGGCTGGCTGTTCAACCCGTTGACGCTCTACTACTGCTTCGACCCGTCGGGCCGGGACGTGGAGTGGACGGTGCTCGAGGTGTCCAACACCCCGTGGCACGAGCGGTGCCGGTACGTCGTCGGGCCGCCGGGTGCGCACACCTTCGCGAAGGCCATGCACGTCTCGCCCTTCCTCCCCGACGACGCCACCTACACGCTGCGCTACTCGGCGCCGGGCGATGGGGTGCACGTCGGCCTCGACCTGGAGGCACCCGCCGCGGCGACGGCCTATCGTCAATCGAACGAACAGGACCCGCAACGAGCAGACCCGCAGCTGGCCGCCTCCATGGTGCTGCGTCGCCGCCCGCTCGACCGCGCCGGGCTGGCCCGCCTCCTGTGGCGGTACCCACTCATGACGGCACGTGTCTCGGGGGGCATCTACGCACAGGCGCTGCGCCTGACGGGCGCCCGCGTCCCGATCCACCCGCACCCGGGTCGGGGTTCGACGTGCCCGGCCCTCCCCTCGGCGGAGGCGACGTCACCCGAGCCCGTCCATGCCTGATGCCGCGGCCCGCCTGGTCGTCGACCTGGCACGCCGCGCCGCTCGAGACCGCCCCGGCACCCTGTGCTTCGAGGGCGCCGGGCTCCCGGGCGGGCGCCCGATCGTGACCGGGTCCGGCGACCCGGTGGCCACCGTCATGGTGCACGACCCCAGAACGTGGCGCACCGTGCTGCGGCGCGGCTCACGCGGCCTGGCCGAGAGCTACATGGACGCCTGGTGGGACACCCACGACCTGACCGCCCTCGTCCGCGTCGCCTTCCACCGCACCGCGCCGCTCCGGCGCGTCCTCGACGCGTCGGCGAGGCACGTCGGGCCCCTGCTGGCCGGGATGCAGCGCCTCCGTCCGCCGAGCAAGAGTGACGACCGGAACAACATCGCGGCCCACTACGACCTGTCGAACGAGTTCTTCGCGGCCATGCTCGACCCGACCATGGCCTACTCGTGCGCGTACTTCGCCGACGGTGAGGCCACGCTCGAAGAGGCCCAGGTGGCCAAGTTCGAGAGGATCGCCACCAAGCTGGCCCTCGGGCCCGAGGACCAAGTCGTCGAGATCGGGACGGGGTGGGGCGGGTTCGCCATCCACGCCGCCGGGCATCATGGTTGCCGCGTGACCACGACCACGATCTCGGAGGCCCAGCGCGCGCTGGCGGAGAAGCGCGTCGCGGAGCACGGGCTCGCCGACCGGGTGACCGTGCTCGGCGCCGACTACCGGGACCTCGAGGGCCGCTACGACGCGCTGGTCTCCATAGAGATGGTCGAGGCCGTCGACTGGCGACGACACGACCAGTTCTTCGCCACCTGTGCCCGGCTGCTCACGGACCGGGGCCGGATGGCACTCCAGGCGATCACCATCGCCGACGGGAGCTTCGAGCGGGCCAGGCTGCACGACGACTTCATCCGCGCCATGGTGTTCCCGGGCGGGTGCCTGCCGTCGGTGACGGCCATCGCGGCATCCGTGGCGCGCACGTCGGACCTGCGGATCGTCGACCTGGAGGACATCGGCCCGCACTACGCCGAGACGTTGCGGCGCTGGCGGGGCAACCTCGAGACGCGGCGCCTCGACGTGGCACGCCTCGGCTTCGACGAACGCTTCTGGCGGTTCTGGACCCTGTACCTGTGCTACTGCGAGGCTGCCTTCATGGAGCGCCACGTGTCCGACGTGCAGGTGGTACTCACGAGGCCCAGGTCACCCCTCGGCGGCGTCGGGCGCGACTGAGCCAGCCGGACGCCGCCCGCTCAGGGTGAGCGGCGCTCCAGATCTTCGACGACCTCGCCGAGCTCCCGGGCGTCCTGGCCGCTCCACCGTGCCCCCAGGCGCGCGGCATGCTGCTCGCCCGCGATGCCGGCGCCTCCGACGAGCACGGGCAGTCCCGGCCTCACCTCCCGGACCGCGCGCACGATGGCCCGCACGGACCGGTCGTGGTTCCCCGCCGTCACCGCGACGCCGACCGCCAGGGGCCGGGCCGCCTTCGTCACGGCGGCAGCGAACGCGTCGGTCGGCACGTCCGCGCCGAGGTCGACCACGTCGTAGCCGCGGCCGCTCAGGACGTTGGCGGCCATGGACGTGGGCAGCCCGTGCAGCTCGTGCGGCGGCGTCCCGAGGATCACACTGGGCCGCTTGGGCCCACGCCTGGTGAAGCGGGCACCCAGTCGCCCGACCATCCGCGTGGCCACCCCCGTGGCACGGTGCTCGTCGTCGACCGTGTAGTCGCCGGCCTCCCAGCCGTCCCCGACGGCGCGCATGGCGAGGGCGAGCTCGTCGAGGAGGACGTCGTCGGGATCGGACCCCGAGCCCAGGCGTGCCTCGACAATGGCCCACGCCCCAGCCTCGTCGCCGGCGACGAGACGGCGTTCGAGCCGGCGCGCCGCCGCCGCCCGAGTCGACTGCCGGGTGTGCGCACGCGGGCGCCCGGCCACCACAGTCCCCTGACGCGCTCCGGCCAGGGCGCGTGGGTCGACCCACCATTGGGAGCCGACTTTGGTGGCGGGCAGCCGGCCGGTCCGCACGTAGCGGTAGGCGGTCATGTAATGCACCCCGAGCCGGTCCGCGGCCTCATGGAGGGTCAGCAGGCCCGAGCCGGAGCCTGGGTCGGGCCGGGCCGAAGGGGTGCGCACCATTTACTGATAAACCTTAGTGCCTGGGGGGCACTGGCGCGCGACCCCGATGGCGCCTACTCCTTCTCGTCGCCCCCCTCGGCCATGTGGTCCTTGATGGCGTTCACGACCGTCGGGTCCATGAGGGTCGTCACGTCGCCGAGCGGCCGGTCGTCGGCCACGTCGCGCAGGAGGCGGCGCATGATCTTGCCACTGCGCGTCTTGGGCAGCTCGGGGGTCAGCATGATCTGCCGCGGCTTGGCGATGGGCCCGATTTCGCGCGCCACGTGCTCGCGCAGCTCCTGGACGAGCGCCTCGCCCTTCTCCCCCTCGGCCGCCTCGGTCCCCTTCACGGTGACGAAGGCCACGATGGCCTGGCCCGTGGTGGCGTCGCTGGCGCCCACCACGGCCGCCTCCGCCACGGCGGGATGACTCACCAGGGCGTGCTCGACCTCGGTGGTCGAGATCCGGTGCCCCGAGATGTTCATGACGTCGTCCACCCGGCCCAGCAGCCAGAGGTCGCCGTCCTCGTCCCGCTTCGCGCCGTCGCCCGCAAAGTACCGGCCGGGAAATCGCTTCCAGTACGTGTCGACGAACCGCTCGTCGTCGCCGTAGATGCCCCGGGTCATGCCCGGCCACGGTTCGGTGAGGACGAGGTACCCGCCCTCACCGTTGCCGACGGATTCGCCCTCGTTGTCGATCACGTCCGCCGACACACCGGGAAACGGCTTCATCGCCGCGCCCGGCTTGGTGGCGGTGATCCCCGGCAGCGGCGTGATCATGATGCCCCCGGTCTCGGTCTGCCACCACGTGTCGACGATGGGGCACCGCCCCCCACCGATGTGCGTGCGGTACCAGATCCAGGCCTCGGGGTTGATGGGCTCGCCGACGGACCCGAGCAGGCGCAGGCTCGTCAGGTCGTGGGCGGCGGGGAGGTCCTCGCCCCACTTCATGAAGGTCCGGATCGTGGTCGGGGCGGTGTAGAGGATGTTGACCTTGTACTTCTCGACGATCTGCCACCAGCGGTCGCGGGTGGGCGTGTCCGGCGTGCCCTCGTACATCACCGACGTCGTGGCGTTGGCCAGGGGGCCGTAGACGATGTAGCTGTGCCCGGTCACCCACCCGATGTCGGCGGCCGTCCAGAACACGTCCGTCTCGGGCTTGAGGTCGAAGATGAGACGATGCGTGGCGGCGACCTGGGTGAGGTAGCCGCCACTCGTGTGGAGGATGCCCTTCGGCTTCGCCGTCGTCCCGCTGGTGTACATGATGTAGAGCGGGTGCTCGGCGTCGAACGCCTCGGCGGCGTGCGTCTCGGGCTGGCGCGGCACGAGGTCGTGCCACCACACGTCACGCGCCTCGTCCCAGGCCACGTCCTGGCCTGTGCGGCGCACCACCAGCACGCGCTCGACGTCGGGGCACTCGGCCACGGCCTCGTCGACGGCGGGCTTGAGCGCGCTGGGTGCGCCGCGGCGGTACCCGCCGTCGGCGGTGACGACGAAGTGGGCGTCGCAGTCGAGGATCCTGCTCCGCAGGGCATCGGACGAGAAGCCGCCGAAGACCACGGTGTGGGGCGCGCCCAGGCGGGCGCAGGCCAGCATGGCCACCACGGTCTCGGGGAGCATCGGCATGTAGATGGCCACCTTGTCCCCGGCCCGCACACCCAGCTCGGTCAGGCCGTTGGCGGCCTGGGACACCATGACCAGGAGGTCGGCGTACGTGATGGTGCGGGTGTCCCCCGGCTCGCCCTCCCAGTGGAAGGCGACCCGCTCGCCCAGACCGGCTTCGACGTGGCGGTCGACGCAGTTGACCGCCACGTTGAGCGTGCCACCGACGAACCACTTGGCAAAGGGCAGCTCCCACTCGAGCACGTCCGCCCACGGCGTGTCCCACGTCAGCCGCTTCGCCTGCGAGGCCCAGAACGCCAGTGGGTCGGCCTCCGCCTCCTCGTAGATCCCGGGCTGCGCATTGGCCTCCTTGGCCAGGTCCTCGGGAGGGGGGAAGGTCCTCGTCTCGTGGAGAAGGGCCGATAGCCCCTCCTCTCGGGTCTCGCTCACTGCGACCTCCTTTCGGGCCGGTCCGACCGGGACGACCTCCCCGATCATTACCCACCCGCGAGGTTGCGGGTTCATCGGCGTGCCGACCGGCAGGACCACCGTGGAGGCCATGCCGCTGATCACCCCGGCCCAAGAGGTGCACTGCACAAGGCGAGGGCGGCCGTCACGACGCCGGCGATGCCACGGCCCTGGCGATGGCGGTGTGCTTGTGAAGCGGTGTGGTTGTGAATCTGCCCGGGCGGATCCGGCTGGTGGCCGGACGACCGCGGACTCGTCGCTCACGCCGGGCCGGCTGGGTCCTGACGGAGCTCGAAGCCCTCGAAGCGGAACGCCGGCGACACCGTCGCACCGACGAGCGTGAACCGGCCCAGTGACCGGGCCGACTGCCAGACCCCGGGCTCGACCACCACCTGGGGCACCTGCCCGGATGCGACGTCGGGTCCGACGATCCGGACCAGCGGGGACGCATCGACCCGCTCGAGCGTGAGCTCGAGCGGGTCGCCGGCGTAGAAGTGCCACAGCTCCGTGGCGTCGATGCGGTGCGGGGCAGAGACCTCGCCCTCGAGCAGCAGGTAGTAGATGGCGCTCCCCCGGGGCCGCCCGCCGTCCTCCGCCGCGGCCACCCAGGTCCGGCGGTACCAGCCGCCCTCGGGGTGCGGGGAGAGATCCAGGGAGGCGATCAGGAACTCCCCCGGGCGCATGCCCCAGTCTGCACCCTCAGGAGCGGGTGACCCCCAGGGCGGAGGCGACGGCGACCGAGTGCTCGGCTGCGCCGCCGAGCAGGGCACCGGTCGTCTGGGCCCGTTTCACGAAGAGGTGGCCGTCGTGCTCCCAGGTGAAGCCGATGCCGCCGAAGGACTGGATGGAGTCCCGGCACACCAGGCGTTGGCAATCGTCGCTGGCGGCCTTGGCCATGGAGGTCGCCGTGGCGCGAGCGGGCGTGTCCTCGTCGATGGCGGCGACCGCGTAGTAACACAGCGAACGAGCGCGCTCTATGGCGAGGTACATGTTGGTCATCTTGTGCTTGACGGCCTGGAAGGACCCGATGGCCACGCCGAACTGCTTGCGGTCCTTCGCGTAGGACAGGACCGTCTGGAAGAGCGCGTCGCAGGTGCCGACGGTCTCGAGTGCCAACGCGACGGTCGCCTCCTGGAGCGCCCGCGTGACGCCGAGGGTGGCGTCGGGGCTCCCGGGCTCGCCCAGGGCCCGGTGGTCGGGGACCAGGACGCGGTCGAACGTGGCGGTGGCGAGGGGCCGGCTCGCATCGAGGGAGTGCAGGGCGGTCAGCCGGGCCTCGCCGGCGGGCACGACGAACGCGCCCATGCCGTCTGCGGCGCGCGCGACCACCACCACCTCGTCCATGCCGGCGTCGCCGAGGATGCCGACCTTGGTCCCGTCGAGAACCCACCCGCCTTCGGCGCGCTGCGCGGTCATGGTGACCGCGTCCAGCGCCCACCCGCGGGGGTGGTCGGCGAACGCCAGCGTCCCGGTGATCGCACCGGCGGCCACCGGCGCGAGGAACCTCTGACGCTGCTCGGGGGTGCCGACCTCGCGCACCATGGGGGCGAACTGGGTCACGGTGGCCAGGAGGGGGCCGGGGGCGACGACCCGGCCGAGCTCCTCGGCCACGACGGCGGTCTCCACGAGGGAGAGCCCCAGGCCGTCGTTCTCCTCGGGAACGGCCAGGGCGGGCCAGTCGAGTGCCACCATGGCGGCCCAGAGCGCCTCTGGTGTCTCGCCGGTCTCGACAACGGAGCGCACCAGGTGGAGGGGGCACTCCTTGTCAAGGAAGGAACGGACGGACGATCGCAGCTCGTCCTGCTCGCCGGTGAATTCGAGCTCCACCACCCTCCTCCCCCGGCGTCGCCGGTTCCTCGTCCGACCCCCGTTGCAGGCCACCGTGGGCGGCCGGCCGCGGGCGAGTGTATCTGACGCTCCGTCAGCCCAAGCCCCCCTGTGCTACCTTCTCGGCGCACCGTTTTCTGGGAAGTACGTCGACGGGTGTTCCCCGGGGGGGTCGCCGGTCCGGGTCAGTCCGGACCGGCGATTTCGGGGGATCCTCACATGGGCTCGTTGCGCCGCTGGCGCCGCCTTCATGATGCCGAGAGCGACTCGCCTACACTCTGCGGTGCGCCTCTAGCTCAACGGCAGAGCAACGGACTCTTAATCCGCAGGTTTCGGGTTCAAATCCCGAGGGGCGCACTCGAGGGGCTGAAACATCCTGATCAGGATTCGTTTCTTGATGTGCGTCATTTTCGACTGAAGGTCGTCGTGCGCGCTGCGTGCGCGAACGTGCGCGATCCCCACGGTCGTCGGCGGTCACCGCCGGTCGGTCCGGTGCTCCTCTGACCGACTGCGCCAGCGCCTCGAGGGCATGGGCGATGAAGCGGTCGCGCTCTTGGGTGGCGTGCTCGTAGCGGAGTGCCATCTGTGGTGAGGACCATCCGCCGCGGGCCATCACCTCTCTCGTCGACGCTCCCGCAGCGGCTGCCATGGTGCCGGCGAAGTGACGGAGGTCGTGGAAGCGGAGCTCCGGCAGGCCGACCTCCTCACGGGCGCTCCTCCAGGCCTCCTCGAGCCCCTGAGGGCGCTGCGGAAGCCCGGTGCGGCCGGTGAACAGCGGAGCGTCGGCAGCGGGCCCCACGAAGGTCAGTAGGTGCTCCTCGATCAGTGCCATGGCGCTCGCCGGCATGTGCACCGTTCGCACGCCGGCGGAGGACTTCGGCGGGCCGACGATCACCGCGCCGTTGCGCCGCTCCCCCAGCGACCTCTCCACCCGGACGGTGCCAGACGCGACGTCGATGTCGCACCTGTGCAGCCCAAGCACCTCACCCCGTCGCAAGGTTCCCCACGCCGCCAGGACAACGGCCGCCCGGAGCTTGGCGGGCATCGCCTGCATGAGCGCTTCGACCTGGGCGACGGTCGGGATCTGGCGCTCCTTGGAACGGTCAGCTCCGGCGCCCCGAATACGACAGGGGTTCTTCGAGACGAGCTCGTCGGTGACCGCCGTGTTGATGATGGCACGGAGGAGTCGGTAGGCCGAGGTGGCGGCGCCCGGTCGGCGAGCCGACGTGAGGGCGTACCAAGCGCGGACCTGCCCGGCGCTGATCCGAGCCAGCTCCGTGTCGCCAAATGCCGGACCGAGGTGGTTGGCGATGAGCGAGGCATACTGATCCCGGCTGAGCGGCCGGAGGTCGGTGCGCTGGGAGAGCCACTCCTTCGCATACTCCCCGAAGAGACAACGGCCGGTGTTCGGGTCGATCCACTTTCCCTGGGTGATCGTGGCCGAGATGGCGTCGAGGTACATGTACCCGTCGACCTTCGTCCTGAAGGTGCGGTTGGCAACGTGGCGGGCCCCTTCCCACCAGTAGCTGGCCTGGAAGCGCCCGCTCGGGAGCTTGCGGACATTGCCGAAGTGCCGGCGACTCGAGCTCATCGGTCTCGGCGTCCCGAATGGAGTGCGTTCACCGGTTCGGCCTCAGCTTTCACTCGACACCGTGTCGTGCGTGCACGACTTGGAGGGTGAACGCCGACGGAGCCGATCAGATCCACGAGCTCCAGGCCACCGGTATTGACAGACACCAGGTTATCGGTTGGCTGTACGACCACACGGGCGTACCGGGTCCACCCGCTGCTCCTCGAGCCACACATTGAGAACTGCAGGGTCGAAACGGACGAAGCGACCCACCTTCAAGAACGGGATCCTGCGCTCGGCGACCAGGCGCTGCACGTGCCGGGGTGTGATCCCCAGCGCCTGGGCGACAGCGTGGATGTCGAGCAGTGGAGGTTGGTGCAGGGTGCTCATAGCGGGTACGCCAGAACGGTTCCTCATGACGGTCCTTTCGAGGGCCAGGAATCTCCTCCCCTACTTTTAGCGAGCGATCTCAGACCCCCGCAGCGTTGTCGCGGTGAGCTCACGATTGTCGATCTCAAGATTGGTCTGAGTTCGCTCGCGGCGAGACGGGCTGGTCCTTCTCGAATCGGTTCCGGGCCGGCCAAGCCGGCCCTGTGCCCACTTCCACCAGTGACGCGAGGGTCCCCATAACGTCCTCCCCTGACACATCACTGCTGATCGACCGCGCCAACGGTCGGAGAGGAGGCCGCCATGGGGACCGTGGCCAGGCTACTGGACGAGCACGTCAG
>Ga0187890_10001386_pt1 | contig 17441 bp, 11 predicted proteins | sample June2016WEW_21_1_FD_133005 | JGI IMG/M metagenome (GOLD analysis project Ga0187890, IMG submission 133005) | Peatland microbial communities from SPRUCE experiment site at the Marcell Experimental Forest, Minnesota, USA - June2016WEW_21_10 | ecosystem: Environmental > Terrestrial > Soil >... | reverse complement strand
GGCAGCACCTCTCAGGGGGTCACCGACAAGACCATCACCGTGGTCGACTACTACGCCGACGCGGGCGGGATCGTGGACACCATCCTCAAGGGGGAGGGGCTCTACGTCGATTACGCCCAGACAAAGCGGGTGGACGCGGCGTTCCAGAACTTCATCAACTCCCACTACGTGCTGTGGGGCCGCAAGCTCAAGATCGTCACCTACAACAGCACCTGCGAAACGGTTCCGCCCGACACCGGTTGCCTGTTGGCCGAGATGGACACGATCGTCCAGACCTACCATCCCTACGCGGTGGCGTGGGGAACCACGCTGTGCTCGGCGTGCTTCGCTCGGCTCGCCCAAGACCACACCATCGCCCTCGGCGGCGTGGGATTCAGCGACGCCTTCGCCCAGGCCAACGCCCCCTACTTCTGGTCGTCGGGCGAGAGCTCGACCAACATCGAGAAGGGCTTCGCCAGGTTCTGGTGCAATCAGCTGACGAGCAAGAACAGCGACCGGGTGGTGAGCTTCGCTAAGGACAAGAACGCCGCCCAGGACTTCAACGGCCAGAAGCGGGTCCTCGGGGTGATCTCCACCAACGACCCCGACAACGAGGACACCGTCACCAACGTGCTGGTCCCCGCGCTCAACCGCGACTGTGGTGACGGTGCGAGCGTCGCACAGCACCACTACTTCTATTCCCAGGACATCAGCACCGCCGCGCAGCAGATCAACGCCGGGGTCTCCGCCATGGACTCGCCGACGGATCCCGCCACCGACGTGCTCTGCCTCTGTGACCCCGTCGCCCCCGAGCTCCTGTACTCGGGAGAGCAGAACCACGACTACTACCCCGAGAACATCCTCGCCGACGTCCAGGGCATGGGCATCGACCCCGTGGCGCAGAACTTCGAGTCCACGGCGGAGCAGGAATCGCTCGCCTGTCCCCAGTACCAGGAAGGGTGCGAGTTCGACGACGCCTTCGGCATCACCTCGGCGGCCACGCTTCCCCCGCCCTCCAAAGAGCCCGGCCCGATCGCGTTCAGGCTCGGGGGTGGGACGAACCTCCCGGAGAAACCCTATGTGGCGTCGGGCGCCTGGGAGCTCTGGAACATGCTGGCCAGCCTCATCGAGAACACTGGCCCTGACCTGACACCGGCGAGAATGGCGGCGGCGGCACCCTCGATGGGGACGATCGGCGGGGACAAGACGGGCCACTTCGAAGTCGGGTTCTCCAAAGGCAGCTACAACTGGACCGTCGACGCGGCCGTGGTCTACTGGGCCAAGAACGCGCAGTCGCCCTACAACAACCAGCCGGGCACCTTTGTGAGCATCGAGGGCTCGAGATTCCTCCCTGAGAACTTCCCCAAACTTTCCGAGCCGCCGATCCCGAAGACGCGATCCTCGTGACGCCGTCTCTTGTTCCCCAGCCGCTCGTATCCGTGGTCGAGGCGGTCCGGGGGCCGAGCCGGCCGGCTCGGGCCGGCCGGTGGTTGACGGCCATCGCCGTCTTCATCGCCGTCATCGAGCTCGTCTTCGGGCTCTCGGGTCCCGACTTCGTCTCCGGGCTGGCGCTGGGTTCGCTCTACGGCGTCATCGGGGTCGGCATCGTCCTTATCTACCGGACGTCGCGCATCATCAACTTCGCGGCCGGCGCCGTGGGTGCGGTGCCCGCGGTGATCGCGCTGGTGCTCGTGCTGGAGTACGGCGTCAACTATCTCGTGGCCCTGCCCATCGTGCTGGTGGGAGGACCGCTCCTCGGGCTCATCACCGACCTGGTCATGCGCCGGTTCGACGCCGTGCCCCGCCTGATCGCCACCGTGATGACCATTGCCGTGGCACAGAGCCTGGCGGTGCTCGGGTTCTTCATTCCCGTATGGCTCGGGCAGAAGGCCACCGACCAGGGGACCACGGTCACGACCCCGTGGCAGCACCTGGTGTGGCACACGAGCCGGGGGCAGCCCCTGCTCACCGGGAACGAGATCGCCGCTTTCCTCACCGTCGCCGTGGTGACCATCGGTCTGGCGGTCTTCCTGCGCTTCACGCGGCTCGGGATCGCCCTGCGCGCCTCGGCCGAGAACGCCGACCGGGCGCTCCTGCTGGGCATCCCGGTCCGCCGGGTGAGCGCCGCGGCCTGGGCGCTGGCGGGCCTGCTCGCCGCGCTGGCGATCTACGTCCAGGCCCCGCTCATCGGGACACCGAACAACGCCACCTTGGGTCTCGACACCCTGCTCTATGCCCTGGCCGCCGCCGTGGTGTCGCGCATGGAGCGTTTCGGCGTCGCGTTGGCCGCGGGGATGGGCATCGGCGTGCTCATCACCGCCACGATCATCAGCTCCGGGGACAACAGCATCTCCTCGTCGATCATGGTGCTCGTCATCCTGGCGGCTCTGCTCACCCAGCCCCGCCGGACGGCCCGCGCCCTCGACACCGGAGAGGGCCGGTGGCAGACGGTCAAGCAGTACCGGCCGATCCCGGCCCAGCTGCGCAAGCTCCCCGAGGTGGCCGCCGCCCGGTGGGGAACGGTCGTCATCGGCGTCGGCTTCATGATCGCGCTGCCCTACATCCTGGGCGTCGACAACGTCTCGTACCTGGTCCTGCTCCCCCTGTACGGGATCGTGGCGGTGTCCCTGGTCGTGCTGACCGGGTGGGCGGGGCAGATCAGCCTGGGCCAATTCGGCTTCGTGGGCGCCTCGGCCGGCGTCGCCGGGGGTCTCGTCGCCAACCACAACATCGACTTCTTCGCCGCCTTGGGCGTCGGCATCCTCACCGGGGTCGTCGCCGCCGTGATCGTCGGCCTGCCGTCCCTGCGCATCCAGGGCCTCTATCTCGCCGTCACGACTCTTGCCTTCGGCTACGCCGTGCCGAACTACATCCTCAACGGGCACTACTGGATCGGCGCCCACCTCCTGCCGTCGGGACTGTCCGCGCACCTCAGCCGCCCCGTGCTGTACGGGAGGATCGATCTGACGTCGGACCGGGCCTTCTACTACGTCTGTCTCGTGTTCCTGGCCCTGGTCATGGTGGCAGCCCTCGCCTTCCGCCGGAACAGGTCCGGCCGGGTGTTGATCGCCTTGCGCGACAACGAGCGGGCCGCTTCCGCCTTCGCCGTCAACCCGGCGCGCACCCGGCTGGCGGCGTTCGCCATCTCGGGGGGGATCGCCGGCTTGGCCGGGGCGCTCTTCTCCTACGCCCAGCAGAACGTGGTGCCCGGAACCTACGAGCCCCAGGCCAGCCTCACCATCTTCCTCGCCGTGGCCATCGCCGGCATCAGCTCGGTGCCCTGGGCGGTGGTCGGCGCCATGGGCATCGAGGTGGCCGTCGTGTTCGGCCCCCGGGTCTATGACCTCTTCCACTCGACCACGATCGAGACCACGCTGCCGCTCCTGGTGACAGGCCCGGTCCTGCTCATCAATGCGTACTTCAACCCGGGCGGTTCCGCCGAGTTCGGCATGCAGAAGCGCGACGACTGGCTGCGGCGGGTGGCGAAGCGCCGCGCCATGGTGGTCCCCGCGCTGGTGGCCGACGCGCCGGCGAGCGAGGACCCGGTCCTCGTCCCCGCCATCCTGGCTTCGATGTCCTCCGACGGCGCCGCCCTCGTCGGGGCGACGCCCCCCGGGACCTCGGGCCCGGTGCAGAACCCGTCTTCTCCTCACGGGGCAGCGGCGACGTCATGACCGTCGTCGTCTCGCTGGGCGTGGTGGTGGTGGTGCTCGGGCTCGTCTTCGACATCCGCCACTGGCTCGCCACCCGGGCCGACGCCACGGCGCTGACACTGCCGCCCGCCGCGGTGGTGCTGCAGGGGCCCCCGGCGTCGCTCGGCCCGGACCCGGCGCCGATGGCCGTCGTCGCCCCCGCGTTCGCCGTCGCCCCCGCGTTGCCCGTCGTCGCCAGCCCGGCTCCGCCTCGGGCGACCACCGACGTCGCCACGCCGGCACCGTCGCTCCCCAGCCGACCTCCGCTGCCGGTCACCGGGGCGGGGCCGATGCCGCCGGTCACCGCGCCGGGAGAAGCGCCGCTCCTCGTGTGCCGGGGCGTGCAGGTCGCCTACGACAAGGTGCGGGTGCTCTTCGGGGTCGACCTGGAGATCCGCCAGGGCGAGATCGTCGCCCTCCTGGGCACGAACGGGGCCGGCAAGTCCACCTTGTTGAAGGCCGTTTCCGGCCTCGTCGACCCCACCGAGGGCTCGATCGTGTTCGACGGTCAAGACATCACCCATGTCGATCCCGTCGAGCGCGCCCGGTTGGGGATCGTGCAGGTTCCGGGGGGCCGAGCGGTGTTCCCCACGCTGACCGTGGCCGAGCACTTCAAAGCGGCCGCATGGCTCTTCGCCAAGGAGGACGCCGCCGAGGTCCACGCTCGGACAGCGCAGGTTCTCGAGATGTTCCCGCGCCTCAAGGAACGCTGGCACCAGATGGCGGGGAACCTGTCCGGAGGCGAACAGCAGCAGCTCGGCCTGGGCATGGCGTTCGTGGCCAAACCCCGGCTGCTCATCATCGACGAGCTGTCACTGGGCCTGGCCCCGGCCGTCGTCGAGCAGCTCCTGGAGATCGTCCGGGCCATCCACGCCGAAGGGTGTCCGGTCATCCTCGTCGAGCAGTCGGTCAACGTGGCGCTGACCATCGCCCATCGCGCCTACTTCATGGAGAAGGGCGAGGTCCGGTTCGAGGGGGCGGCCGCCGAGCTCCTGGCCCGCGGCGACCTCCTGCGATCGGTCTTCCTCGAAGGAGCGGTCGACAACGGCGCCACCACCCCTGCGGTTCGGGTCAACGGCCAGGTGACACGGGACGGTGACGGCGATCCACTGGCGTCGCAGCCGGTGGTCCTCTCCACCCGCCAGCTCACCAAGCGCTTCGGAGGCATCCTCGCCGTCGATGACGTCTCTTTCGACCTCCGCCGCGGTGAGACCCTGGGGCTGATCGGACCGAACGGGGCGGGCAAGACGACGGTCTTGGACCTCATCTCCGGTGTGCTCCCTGTCGACGGCGGCCGGATCGACCTGGGCGGCGTCGACATCGGGACGTGGTCGGCCAGCCGCCGGGCCGCGGCCGGTCTGGGCCGGTCGTTCCAAGACGCGCGCATCTTTTCGTCCCTGACGGTGTCGGAGAACATCGCCATGGGTCTGGAACGGCATATCACCACTCGGGACCATCTGGCGGCTCTGCTCGACCTGCCGGCCATCCAGCAGTCAGAGCGTGAGGTCGCCGTGCGGGTAGAGGAGCTCATCGAGCTCATGCACCTCCAGTCCTACCGGGACAAGTTCGCGTCCGAGCTCTCCACCGGGGTACGGCGCATCGTCGACCTGACCATGGCCATCGCCCATGACCCGTCGGTGCTGCTCCTCGATGAACCGTCCTCGGGTGTCGCCCAGCGAGAGACAGAGGCCCTGGGCCCCTTGCTCAAGGACATGCAGCGCGCCACCCAGTGCTCGATCGTGATCATCGAGCACGACATGCCGCTCATGAGCGTGGTGTCCGACGAGATCATCGCTCTCGACCTGGGTCGGGTGGTCACCCGGGGACGTCCCGCCGCCGTCCTCTCCGATGCGCGGGTGGTGGCCTCGTATCTGGGCGAGGACGTGAGCGCCATCCAACGATCGGGCAATGTTCCGGCCACCACGGGTTCCCCCACCCCTGGGCAACAGCCCCTCCGCGAACAGGTGTGGCGCTAAAGCGACGACCCGCCCGCCGAGACACCGGGGTCCACGCGTCCAAGCGCCGCCGGGGCCACGACGTGCGACCCGGTGGAATCACCTGGTCCCGATCAGGTGATGACCCCGTTTCACCGGCCCGCTGCGGCGGTCAATGCTGACAGCGGTGTCATCTCCGATGACACCGCGCCGCGCATGCGGCGTCTGGGGTTCTGGGTTGGCGGCGACCAACGCTGGGAGCGAAGGCGGTGCGAATCATGGGGGATGTCCGGAGCGCGATACGGGGCTGGATCGGCCGGAACCGCACGACCACCAAGATCCTGGTGGTCGTCATGAGCGGGACGGTCCTGGCGGCCAGCGTCCTGACGGCGAGCGTCGCGGTGGCGGCCGGCAATCCCACCCTCTCGGCCAGCCCCGACACGGGCCTTTCGAACGGCTCGGTCGTCACGGTCACCGGAAGCGGGTTCGCCAAGAACTCGGCTGGCAACGTGCTCGAGTGCAACACCGACCCGAGCCAGCCGACGGTCATGGACGGGGCCCCCATCAGCTCCGCCATCCCGGTGAGCTGTACGGCGCCGTCGTACTCGAAGCTCGTCACGACGAGCTCGAAAGGAGCGGTCTCCACGACCGACACCATCGTGGAGGGGACCACGGGTCCTCCCTGCGGCGCGTCTCCCGCTGCGGTCACCTGTCCCACCACCGACAGCGCCGGCAACAGCCCCACCACCGACGCGGCGGCCTATCCCTGCCCACCCACGCCCGCGCAGCAAGCGGCCGGTGACACCTGTGAGCTGACCTACGGAGACCAGAACAATGACTCGGCCAGCGCCATCATCCTCTTCGCCGGCGAGTCGGCGCCGGGACCGACCACGACCACGACGACAGCCCCGCCGCCCGCGTTCCAGATCACGACCACATCCCTGCCCCCCGCCACGGTGGGTGTGACCTACAGCGCCCAGCTCGAGGCGACCGGAGGGGCCACCCCGTACAAGTGGAAGCGGATCGAGGGCTCGCTGCCCAAGGGCCTGAAACTGCATTCGAACGGGCTCTTGTCGGGCACCCCGAAGGCCAAGGATGTCCTCGAGCCATACGCCTTCACGGCTCGGGCCCAGACCCACAAGTCCAAGGGCAACCCCAAGGTCACCGCCACCCAGGGCCTGACACTGACGCTCAACTGAGAAGCACCGACAACCGGCTCGGACCGGCGCCGAGAGGGACTAGCCCTTCTTGACCTTCTTGACGCTTCCGTAGCCGCGCTCGATCGCCGCGGTGATGATGGCCTCGAAGTCCTTGTCGGTCAGCACCCTCGGAGTCCCGAGCGACGCGGACCGCCAGTAGAGCTCGGCCAGCCACTCGAGGAGCTCGAGCCGCTCGACCGCCTGGTCCATGGTGGCCCCATAGGCGACCGAACCGTGATTCTGCATCATGGCGGCGTTGCGCCCCCCTTCGAGCGCCTTGAGCACGTTGTCGGCCAGTTCCTGAGAACCGAAGGTGGCGTACGCCGCGGTCCGGGGAGCCCCACCGAGGCTGAGACAGCTGTAGTGCAGGGGGGGCAGTTCGTCGTGCGTGCACGAAAGCGCCGTGGACGCCATGGCATGCGCGTGGGTGATGGCGAGGGCGTTGGTGCCGAGGTAGATCCCGGTGTGCAGGGGGACCTCGGAGGTGGGAGCGAGGTCTCCGTCCACGACGTTGCCGTCCATGTCGATGACCGTCACCATCTCGGCGGTCACCGTGGCCAGGTCGGCGCCGGTCGGAGTGACGGCGACGAGGTCACCGAGGCGCGCCGAGATGTTCCCGGCCGTCCCGATGACCAGGCCCTCTTCGGCCAGGTGGCGGCTCGCGCCGGCTACTGCCTCTCGTTCGGCGGCTAGGAGCAGACTGCTCATCGGTGGTTCCTTTCGGATCGGCGGGGACGACCCATCGTTGCAGGTGCGTCCATGAGGGGGTAAATCCTCCACGACGTCGGGGACGACCTAACAGCGATAGACCCGCTCGGCGTTGTCGGCGAAGAGCCTGGCGCGGGATTCGCTGTCGAGGCCATCGGTCACGGTGCTGAAGGTGGCGTAGAGGTCGTCGAAGGTGCCGTACATGGCGTCGACCGGGAAGTTGCTGGCGAACATGCAGCGGTCGACGCCGAAGGCCTCGATGGCGTATTCGAGCCACGGACCAAGAGCATCGACACGCATGGACCCGAACGGCATCGCCAGGCCCGAGAGCTTGCACATCACGTTCTCGCCCACGCCGGCCAGCGCTTCGATGCCGGTCTGCCACAGCGCCCGCTCCTCTTCGGAATCGGAACGGGGCCATCCGGTGTGCTCGACCACGACGATCAGGTCATCGAAGCCGGCGAGCTGCCTGGCTGCCACCTGGAGCTGATCGGGATGCGTCATCAGCTCGAACACGAGGTCCCGCTCCCCCAGGGCGTGGAGCACGGCGGGATCGGGGAGCGGCTCGGCGAGGGGGCCCATGGGGCGGACGCCACGAAACCGTGATGCGGTCATCTGCCGGTCGATGAGCTCGATGGCCTCGGCCACGGTGTCGGTGGGCGGGAGACCGCCGATGATGGCGTCGGGGCGCCCGCCGGCCGGCGCGTTGGAATCGAGCTCGATGGTCTCCTCGATCGAGTGGCGGCCGGTGGCGGCCGCGACGTTGACGAACTTCTCCACGTTCCACCGGGCCGTCTCGCTCCTATAGGTGTCGAGGTCGAACCGGCGGAACATCCTCGACGCATCACCGGAGCCCGGTGCCTGCGGATGCGACAGATAGGGGTACCAGTCGGTGCGGGCGGGGTCCCACAAGTGCACGTGGGCGTCGACGATGCGGGTGGGCGGGCCGGCCATCACGCCTCTCTGTCCGGTGGGTCGCCGTTGGCGCCGATGACCTCCCTGATCGTGGCGTCGAGCCAATGCGGAACCGCCGGCCCCCCGTAGGTGACGCTGCCGACGGGTCGGGGGTGGCTGCGAAGGCCCAGCCAGCCGGCACCGACCGCCAGCTCCGCGCCGGCGAGGGCCGTTGCGTCGGGGTGGCCGAGGAGGTGGGCGACGAGCTCGGACACCGGTGGGCCGGCTTCTTTCTCCGACGCCTCGATGCTCGCCGCGAAGGCTGTGACGCGCCCTTCGGTCGCACCCCCCGCCGCTCGCGCCAGCTGCGCCGAGGCCTGGGCCCGGCTCCGACCTCCTGCGGTGACCGCGTCGGTCAGGGTCACGAGCCGGACGGGGCGAGCCGCACCTGCCGCGTAGTCGGCGGCCGCCCGGGCCCAGCCGGCGTCGCCGTGGATGCCCGGCACGATCCCGCCGTGCTCGGCCAGCGCCCCCGCCCAGCCACCGGTCGAGGAGACCGCCTCATGACAGGCGGAGGCCACCACGATGGCGTCGATCGGCCCGGTCGCTTCGACCACCGAGCGCAGCGCCCCGGCGGCGTCGTCGAAGCCGTGGGCGGCCTCGACGCGGTGACAGGTTATGGACCGGTCCTGCAGCGATGCGCTCAGCGACGCGGCCAGTAGGGGCCGGTCGGTCACGACGGCACAGGATCGAACCTGCGCCGATGCGAGCTCGCCGGGGGCGGGCTCGTCGAAGATCGGCCCGAAGCGGGGGTTGCTGGCGCCGTCGCTCGCCTGGCTGGTCTCGGCCCGGGCGAAGGCGCGGGGGACGACGGCGTCGAGCACCCGGGCCAGAGAGACCACGTCGTCGCTCCGGACCACCTCGAGGAGGCGGGGCTCGTCGATGACCGCGACCTCCGAGCCACCGGCGAAGAGCACCTGGCCGTTGCACCACCCGAAGCTGTCGCCGAGGAGGTGGGCGCCGAAGGGCCCGAGGTCCTCGGGGCCCAGCATCGAGCTGAGTGAGATGCCCCCCCCGCTCGAGGACCCGCGCTCGCGACGAGCCCGCTCGAGGGCGGCGGCGACCATCCGGGTGGCGGCGATGGGCGAGATGGCGTTGACGGTCACCCCCGGCGGTGCCAGCCGGCCCAGCTGCCATGTGAGGGCGGCGACGGCCCGTTTGGCGCAGCTGTACGCGCCGGCGTCGGCCGCCCGCCACCCCGAGCCGGAGGTGACCCCCAGGACGCGGCCGGTCTGGGCCGCGGCCATGAGCGGCAGCGCGGCGTTGAGCACGTTGAGATAGCCCCCGAGGTGCACGCCGAGCACGGCCAGGAAGTCCTCCTCGGTGCCACGGGCGAAATGGGTCTGCCGGGTGATCCCGGCGACGTTGACGACGGCGTCGAGTCCACCGTGTTCGTCGACGAGCTCCCCGAACAGCGCGCCGATGGCGTCGCCGTCGGTGACCGACGCCGACGAGGCCCGAGCCGAGCCACCCGCTGCCACGATGCGACCGGCGGTGGTCTCCTCGGGCTCGGGGAGCTGCTCGGAGCCGTCCAGGGTGACGAGGGGGTCCACGGTGACCACGAACCAGCCACCCCGGCCGAGCTCCTCGGCGATCGCCCCACCGATCCCGCCTCCACCGCCGGTCACGACGGCGACGCGCTGACGCTCCCTCACGACGCCGTCGACGGGACCTCGAGCTCCAGGCCCTCGAATTTGGCCTCCTCGAGCCACTGCTCGAGGAGCTCGCGGTAGCCGAACCAGTCCCCCATGCCCCGGCCGTAGTTGCCGTTGCGGGGGTTCATCGCTTCGGGGTGGCCCTCGTTGTTGATCCGCGACGGCGTGCAGGCGGACATGACGGCGCTGGCATCGACGAAGGAGTCGACGATCTTTTGTGTCCACGCCTCCTCGGCCTCGACGCTCACGTCGAACACCTCCACGCCCCGTTGCTCGAGCAGTCCGACGGCGCCGGCGATGAACTTCGCCCCGAGCTCGGCGAGCTGGGTGTAGTTCACGGTCACCACCGCCTGCTGTCCCGGCGCCGGCATGACGAACAGGTTCGGGAAACCACGGCTCATCATCCCGAACAGGCTGGCGGCGCCGTCAGCCCACTTTTCGGCCAGGGTGACACCCCCACGACCGACGATCTCGTGACCGGCGCGACGGAACAGCGGGGTGAGCTCGGCCTCGAAGCCGGTGCCGTAGATGATGCAGTCGACCTCGTACTCCTTCCCGTCGACGACCAGGCCCCGCTCGGTGATCCGTTCGATCCCGCCGGGGCAGCCGATCAACGTGACGTTGGGGTTGTTGAATGCCTGCAGGTACTCATCGTGGAAGCAGGGCCGCTTGCAGAGATACCGGTAGTACGGCTTGAGGATCTCGGCCGTGGCCGGGTCGGCCACCAGCTCCTCGACCCGGTGCCGGTGCGTCTCCATGATCTGGTAGTCGAGCTCCTCGGCGCTGCGCAGGAACTCGGTCGTCGTCATGTCCTCGCGTCGCGGGGGGTGGTGGACGGCGGCGTAGTGGTGCGTCCACCCGTCGTCGACCTGGTCGACCTCGACGGAGCGGCCCAACATGATCGCCTGGAAGTTGTCCATGCGGGCGTTGCGCCAGCCCGGCTCGAGCCCCTCTGCGAAGTCGGGATCGGTGGGCCGGTTGCCCCGCTCCCCGACGGCCGACGGGGTGCGCTGGAACACATAGACGTGCTTCGCCGACTCGGCCAGCGGCCCCAGGCACTGGATGCCCGTCGCCCCGGTGCCGATGAGGCCGACGACCTTGTCCACCAGGTTGGTGAGGGGCTCATGGGGCCCACCGCCGGTGTACTCGTAGTCCCACCGCGCCGTGTGGAACGAAGGCCCGGCGAACTCCTCCATGCCCGGGATGACGGGCAGCTTCAGGAGGTTGAGGATCCCGACGGCCAGCACGTACCAACGGCAGCTGACCTCGTCGCCCCGGTCGGTGCTGATCCGCCACCGGGCGGCCTCCTCGTCCCACGTGGCGCGGGTCACCCCCGTGTGGAACAGGGCATCGGCCACGAGGTCGAACCGATCGGCGATCGCCTCGAGGTGGTGCAGGATCTCCTCGCCGAATGCGTAGCGCCGGGTCGGGATGTAGTCGAGCTCCTCGAGCATCGGGATGTAGCTGTAGGACTCGATGTCGCACATCACCCCCGGGTAGCGGTTCCAGTACCAGGTGCCCCCGATGCCGCCCGCCTTGTCGATGATGCGGATCCGCTCGATCCCGGCCTCCCGGAGGCGGGCCCCGGCGACGACCCCGGCGATCCCCCCGCCCACGATGACGACGTCCACCTCGTCGACGACCGGGTCCCGCTCGACCACCGGGGTGATGGGGTCGTCCCGGAAACGGGCGAAGTGCTCGTCGGTCTTCAGGTCGCGGATGTCGGCACGGCCCGGGACCAGCCGCTTGTCCCGCTCGGCCAGGTACTTGGCCCGGACCGCCTCGGGGTCGTAGCCCGCGGCTCCGCCGGCTCCCGCCGCCGACCCTGGGCGCGGCGATGAGGGCGGCGTTGGACGGGACTCGGCCATGGTCCAACGCTACCCGTTGGACATGACGCCGGTGTCAGCAAACTCCCCGTGGCCCACCGAGTTCTTCGGAGGCGCTTTGTGGTCTCGGCGCTCGCGGTTCGCGGGCTACGAAGCCGTGTTGGCGCTCGGGGACGACACCGATGGTGGTGGACGGAACCCAGAGGTCCCGAGCGACAGATTTCCTCGACGGTCTAGAGTCTCGCCGTGCGCGCTGCGGTGACTCTCCACATCGACGCCCCGCCGGACAGGGTCTGGGGCCTCGTCAGCGACATCACCAAGATGGGTGAGTTCAGCCCGGAGGTGATCGAAGCCGAGTGGATCGGCGGCGCCACCGGGCCGAAGGTCGGGGCCCTCTACCGGGGCCACGTCCGGCGCAACGAGAACTGGCCCGTCCTGTACTGGACCACGTGCAAGATCACCGAGTGCGAGCCGGGCAAGGTCTTCGAGTTCGCCGTCGTGATGCGCGACCGGCCCGTCAACACGTGGCGCTACGAGTTCGAGGCCACCGTGGGCGGAGGGACCGATGTCACCGAGTCGTTCGACCTCGGCGACAACATCTTCACCAAGATCTGGCGCCCCCTCGGCGGGATCCTGCGGGAGCGCCGCAACCGGCGCGACATGCTCCGCACCCTCGAACGAGTCAAGGCTGTTGCCGAAGGTTCGTAGAAGGCGCGCCATCTTCAAGGGGTCGCCGAGGAAGGTGCCAGCGTGCGGCTCGAGCTGACCGACGAGCAGAGGGACCTCCGGGCCACCCTGCGGGCCTACTTCGCCGGACTGGTAGCCGAGACGGCACCCGGCAGCGGTCGACCCGACTATCTCGCCACCATCCGGCGGATGGGGGAGGACGGCTGGCTCGGTCTGGGCTGGCCCGTCGAGTACGGGGGCCAGGGACGAGGGCCCGTCGACCAGATGCTCTTCGTCGAGGAGTCGCACTGGGCCGGGGTGGCCCTGCCCCTGCTCACCCTGTCGAGTGTGGGTCCGGCCCTCATGGCGCTCGGCACCCCCGAGCAGAAAGCGCGCATCCTTCCTGGCATCCTCCGGGGTGAGCTCCACTTCTCCATCGGGTACACCGAGCCGTCGGCCGGCACCGACCTCGCCTCGCTGCAGACCCGGGCCGAACGCGACGGGGACACGTGGGTTATCTCGGGCGAGAAGCTCTACACCAGCGCCATCCAGTACGCCGACTTCGTCTGGCTCGCCGCCCGGACCGACCCCGATGCACCCAAGCACCGGGGCCTGTCGGTCTTTCTCGTGCCCACCGACTCCCCCGGCTTCAGCTGGACCCCGCTGCGGACCATGGTCGGCGAGTTCACGAGCGCCACCTTCTACGACTCCGTGCGGATACCGGCCGCCAACCTGGTCGGCGAGGAGAACGGCGGGTGGGCGATCATCACCAACCAGCTCAACCTGGAACGCGTCGCCATCTCCCCTGTCTCGGGCATCCTGCGCTCGATAGCGGAGGTCCGCGCCTGGGCCGCCGCCGAACCGCTGGCCGACGGCCGACGGGTCATCGATCAGGAGTGGGTCCGGATCCTCTTGGCCCGCTTGTGGGCCCGAGCCGAAGCGCTCAAGCTCTTCAACTGGAGAGTGGCGTGGGCGGCCGACAAGGGATTGGCACCGGCCGACGCCTCGGCCACCAAGGTCTACGGGAGCGAGTTCGCCCTGGAGGTGTACCGGACCCTGAGCGAGATCGTGGGCCGCTCCGCCTACCTGGTCGAAGGCTCCCACGGCGCCGTGCTCCGGGGCAGGCTCGAGCGCGAGGCCCGGGCCCAGACCATCTTCACCTTTGGGGGCGGCACCAACGAGATCCAACGCGACCTGATCGCCTGGCTCGGACTCGGCCTCCCCCGGGCGGCCCGCTAGGCCTTCGCCGCGTCGGCCGAACCCTATGACGGGATCGGTACGTCCTTGAGCTCACGCACCGGAACCGGATCGCGGCCGCCTCGTCCTGACCCTGCCGTTGGGGCCGTCCTACGCCGAGGTGGCGACTCCGGCCGATTGCGCTCCCGGAACCGTCGCAGCGAGTGCCAAGAGATCGGAGCCAACCGATCGCCACGCTGACGCTCGGGGAAAACTTGCTGGATGTCCATGACTCACCGCCAGGGACGAACCCTATCCTCGAGCAGACGACGCGGGGCGTTGTTCCCTCAACCCCAGTGGATCGCCACCGTCGGGTGGTCGCCACAAAGGACCTAGGCTCCATGCGGTTGAGGCATGTCCATGAGTCACGTGGAGCGAGACGATGATGAGGACAGGGCAGGCACCTGAGCACGATCCCGACCTTCTGAGCCCCGACGTCTTTCGGGACCAACGGCATCACGAGGTCTTCCAGGCACTGCATGCCAACGACCCGGTGCATTGGCACGTCGACAGCAGCGGCACCGGATTCTGGTGCCTGACGAAGCAGGCCGATGTGCAGATGGTCAGTCGGGACCCTGAGACGTACGTGAGCGCCAGGGGCTTCACGCTCATCGACATCGATCCCGACGACCTCCAGGGCATGATGATGAAACAAATGCTCCCGGGCATGGATCGACCCGAGCACACCCGCTTCCGGCGCATCGTCAGCAAGGGCTTCTCGCCACGCACCCTGCGGTTGCTCGAGGATCACCTGGCGCGAAAGGCCAAGGCAATTGTCGACGGGGTCATCGACCGGGGATCCTGCGATTTCGTGAGTGACGTCGCGGCGGAGCTCCCTCTACAGGCCATCGCCGAATTGGTGGGAGTTCCCGAAGAGGACCGTCGCAAGATCTTCGCGTGGGGGAACGCCATGATCGGCATAGACGACCCTGAGTTCGGGGGCGACATGGCGACCAGCATGGAGGCGTCAGCCGAGATGATGGTCTACGCCGACGAGCTCCGCCGTCGACGGGCCGTCGATCCGCGCGATGACATCGTCACGATCCTCACGGGAGCCACCAACGAGGCCGACGGGTTGACCAATGCCGAGCTCACGGTGTTCTTTCTCCTGTTGGTGGTGGCGGGGAACGAGACCACCCGCAACGCCACCTCTCATGGGATGCGCGCCCTGATCGAGCATCCATCGGAACTGGAGAAGCTGCGCCGGGACCCGAGCCACGAGCGGATGACCCGAGCAGTCGAAGAGATCCTCCGGTGGGCATCGCCCATCTTGTACTTCCGGCGCACGCCCACCCACGATGTCGAGCTGCGAGGGAAGACGATCAAGGCTGGTGACCGTGTGGTCCTGTGGTACGCCGCGGCCAATCGGGACGCCGAGGCGTTTCCCGATCCCTTTCGCTTCGACATCGATCGGTGGCCCAATGACCACGTGACCTTCGGTGGAGGAGGGCCGCACTTCTGCCTCGGGGCCAGCCTGGCCCGGATGGAGCTACGCCTCATCTTCACCGAGCTGGTCACCCGGTTGTCGGGCATCGAGTTCGACGGTCCCGTCGAGATGTTGCGTTCGAACTTCGTGGGCGGCATAAAGCACATGCCGATCCGCTGGGAAGCTGCCGCTGTGGATGCCGCGCCCTAGCCCGGTTCGAGTCGTCGGAGAGTGGCCGCGGCGCTGCTCAATACACCCAGACAGCTGTCCCGATCGGTGCAAGGTTGTTCGCCCAGATCCAGTCGATCGCCTCGTTGCTCACCCGGGCACAGCCGTGGGAGACCGGCTCGGGCGGTACGAAGCTGTCACCGTGAATGGCGAAGCCGGCGTCGAAGAACTTGGGGCGCCACAGAGATCCGAGCGAGTCGACCACCAAGCCGTTGACCTGCCGGTAGATCTGGAAATGGCCGGTTGGGGTGGTGGCAACCGAGGTGACGCCGTCCTCGGTGTAGGTGTAGCCACCGCCGGTAGAGGTGTTGAGCACCTCGTCGATCTTGCCGTTCGTCACGAACATCACGAGGTCGTCCTCGAGGTCGACCTCGATCACGTAACCGGACGTGCTGCGAGGTCGAGGCAGGACATCTGACGCCAGCGCCTCCTGCGTGGCGGGCCCGACGGTGCCGGTCCGGCTGATGCCCGCAGCCTTCTGCAGCGCATAGACCGCCTGCTCCGTGCTGTCGCCGAAGACGCCGTCGGGGGTCCCCAGCCAGTAGCCGAGGGCCGACAGGCGCTGCTGGAGCGAGAGCACGGCGGAGCCGGTGGCGCCGGGTTTGATGGTCGCCGACGCGATCTGGGTGCTGGGCAGAAGCCAGTACCCACCGCCGCCGGGGGTGGCGGCGATGGCGGCCACGGGGTTCTGCAGCTGCTGGGCGCCCATGGAGCCGAAGAACCCGGCGTCGCCGAAGTTGAACACCCCGCCGTCGGCGGCAGCGAGCCAATAGCCGCCCCCGTCAGGGGTGGCCGCCATGCCGATCACGGGAGCGCTGAGAGGGACCGCACCCATCGATCCCGAGAAATGCGCATCGCCGAAGCTGAACACCCCGCCGTCGGCGGCGACGAGCCAATAGCCGCCTCCGTCGTGCGTCGCGGCCATGCCGACCACAGGCTGGTTGAGGTGGATGTTGCCCGTCGAACCGGCGAACCCGGCGTCGCCGAAGGCGAAGATGCCACCGTCCGACGCCACCAGCCAGTAGCCCTTTCCGCTCGGCGTGGCTTCGATGCCCACGATCGGCGCGTCGAGGCGTACGGCACCCATCGATCCGAAGAACCCGGCGTCACCGAAAGCGAACACACCGCCGTCCGAGCCCACGAGCCAGTAGCCCTTGCCATCAGGGGTGGCGGCCATCCCGACCACCGGTGCGCCCAACTTCGTCCCCCCCATCGAGCCGAACGATCCGGCATCGCCGAAGGTGAACACCCCGCCGTCGGCGGCGACGAGCCAATAGCCGTTGGCGTCGGGGGTGGGGGCCATGCCCACCACGGGGGCGTTGAGTTGCACCCCGGCCATGGAACCGAAGAAGCCGGCGTCCCCGAAGGGCACGGGTTCGGAGGCGACGTCGGGATACGTCGCCGCCATGGCGGCGGTCGTCGTGGCCAACTCGATGGTGGGAATGAGCAAGACGCAGCTGGCCAGGGCTGTGCCCAGCATCATCCAGGGTCGACGAATGGCATGCCGCATGCCACAAGGCAAGCAGTTCTCCGGAGCAATTCGCCAGTCGCCCGCGACGCCCCGGCCAGGCCTCGCGCGGCTCGGGGTCACTCAGGTGCTCACCGTAGGACGCCAGTCCCGCCAGGATCACCCACATGAACGCTCGAGATGGGTGGCATCTCGAGGCCGGCCCCTCCACCCGCCGAGGCACCAGGCGCCCAGCCCCACGGCCCGGCAGTCGGTACGGAGTACCGTGCGGAACAGAGGAGGCGGCGCATTGGCAAGCGGGGATCGTTCGCGCAGTGGACAGCCGAGAGGCGTCACGACTCACCGGTACGGACCCGATCCCGACCAGTATGCCGAGCTGTCTCTTCCTCGGGGCGAGCGTCACCCGGGCGTCGTGGTCGTCATCCACGGTGGCTTCTGGAGGGCTGCCTACGACGCCTCGGGCGGTCAGC
>Ga0187890_10001385_pt1 | contig 17442 bp, 19 predicted proteins | sample June2016WEW_21_1_FD_133005 | JGI IMG/M metagenome (GOLD analysis project Ga0187890, IMG submission 133005) | Peatland microbial communities from SPRUCE experiment site at the Marcell Experimental Forest, Minnesota, USA - June2016WEW_21_10 | ecosystem: Environmental > Terrestrial > Soil >... | reverse complement strand
TTCAAAAGACATGAGGCCGAATCGCCTTCCTCCCCGGCCCCGCAATTGGAATGATTCGGGTCCTTCATGGTTATATTGAAAAATCCATTGATAGACCGTGCCCTTGGTAATGCCAATGTATTCTGCCACTTGTTCCACGCGTAGGCTTTTTCCCACCAGATAGATAGCTTGCCAGCGCTGGAACTGCTCCCGGCTCTCAGAGACCTGCATCTCCTTCCGAATTTCCGCCTGCTCAAGATGATCTTTAAGCTCAGTTTTGCTCATCGTCGGTCCCCCTCCTTGATGAACAATTCAGAGGGGGACTATACCACAATTAATTTAATGTTTGATAGCGAAATAGTATAAGTCTCTCATACGAGGAGAAAGGAGAACTGTTATGAAGGGTTCATGGGCATTGGTTACAGGTGCTTCTGCCGGCATGGGCAGGGCTATTGCTCGAGCATTGGCTGCTCGTGGAGTTAATCTTCTGGTCAATGCCCGCAGGGAAAACCGGCTGTTGGAGCTCAAGGAAGAACTCTACGGCAAACACGGGGTTCGGACCGAGCCTCTGATATTTGACATTCGCGATCTAAAGCAGTGCGAGTCGGCGTTTAAAGGGAAGGAGGACCTGATTTCAGAGGTTTCAATCCTTGTAAACAACGCCGGGCTGGGCAGGGGCGCCGGACCGGTATATGAAGCGTCGATCGACGACTGGGAACAGATGATAGACACTAATATAAAGGGCCTGCTTTATATGACTCGGCTCATCCTTCCACACATGGTCAAGCGCAATGCGGGACACGTTGTAAATATCGGCTCGGTCGGAGGGCGCTGGACACTACCGGGCGGTGTGGTTTACTGCGCGACAAAATTTGCGGTACGGGCAATTACCGACGGTTTGCGCATGGATTTAATGGGAAAGAAAATCCGTGTGACAAATATTGAGCCGGGTATGGTTAAAACCGAGTTCAACCTTATGCGTATGGGGGGAGATGAGGCCAAAGCGGAAGTTCTTTACGAGGGATTCAAACCGCTCCAGCCCGAAGATATAGCCGAAGCTGTAATCTGGTGCCTGGAGCGGCCGCCTCACGTAAACATCCAGGAACTGGTTGTCTTTCCCACGGACCAGGTCGGCGTGGGGCAGATGTACATCCATCGCGAGCCAATTGGCCATGCCTGATAGTTAAAAGGGGGAAATCTGCTATAAAGCAGAAGAAAAATAGAAAGGCCCGGCCCATGACCGGGCCGGTCGAGGGTTCAATTTAAGGCATGGTATCGGCCGTTTATCACTTTAGGAAAACACTCGTTGTTCCGATTACACCATGGGGGATAACACTTTACTCCCCTCCAGAGAGCCGGGAGTAGGGCCGATAGCGGCACCTTCCTTCCCGGCTCTCACCATTTTGGGGCTGGAGGCAGTATTATCAAAATGACTCAGGAATCCTGTGTCTCATCTTGGACTTTCCATGGTAAATTAGCAGCAGGGAATCTTTAATCAGAGAATGAGGAAAGGACGGGAGATGGCGATAATCACCATTTCTAGAGGATCGTACTACCGGGGCCGGGAAGTGGCGGAAAAACTGGCGGCAAAGCTAGGCTATGACTGTATTTCCCGTGAAATACTCCTGGCGGCTTCACAGGAATTCAACATCCCGGAAATCAAGCTGGTCCGGGCGATCGAGGATGCGCCCAAGATTCTGGAGCGTTTTACCAGCGACAAGAAAAAATACGTGGCCTACATCCGCGCCGCCCTTCTCAAGCACGTGCAAAAAGACAATGTGGTCTACCACGGGCTTTTCGGGAACTTCTTCCTTCGGGACATACCTCACGTGCTCAAGGTGCGGATAGTGGCCGACCTTGAAGCCCGCGTCGCCGACGAGGTCGAGAGGGAGGGCATCGCTACGGCCAAGGCCCGGGAGATCATCGTAAGGGATGACGATGAACGGCGAAAGTGGGCGCTTTCACTTTACGGGGCCGATACCTGGGATGCGACCTTTTACGACATGGTAATACACCTCGGATCGATCAGCGTGGATGATGCGGTGAGTCTGATAATGCATGCCCTCGAGTTCCCAGGTTTTCAAACCACGCCGGAATCACAGCAGGCTATCGACAACCTTGTGGAGGCGACGCGCCTGGAGTTTTCCCAGGTATGGTGGGAAGGCTCCCCGCAGGAAAAATGACCTGTTGAGGACGGGGTAACGTAAGACCTGGGGAGGGATGATTTTTCATGGGCCACGCTAAAGAGAAGGCCGGTGTTCTGGTCGCCGCCGCGCTGGGGGTCGTTTTCGGCGACATAGGCACCAGCCCCTTGTATACCCTCAAAGTTTGCTTCATCGGCCAGTCATCGATTACCCCCTCGCCGCAAAACGTTCTGGGCCTGGTGTCATTGATTTTTTGGTCGCTGATGCTGGTGGTCAGCTTCAAGTACGCGCTATTTGTCCTCAAGGCCGAGGATGACGGAGAGGGCGGTGTTTTTGCCATGCTGGCCCTTCTCCACAAGAAAAGGGGAGCGAGCCTGGGCAGGGGACTGATCTTGGCCGGGCTCTTCGGTTCCGCACTGCTCTATGGGGATGGTCTCATAACTCCGGTCATTTCGGTGCTGTCCGCGCTGGAGGGGCTCGAAGTGGCCACCACGAGCACCAGGCCGCTGGTTGTCCCCTTGACCTGCTGCATACTGTTTGTGCTCTTCTGGGCCCAAAGCCAGGGCACGGGCAAGATCGGCAAGTTCTTCGGGCCGGTGATGATCCTGTGGTTCGTGGTAATCGCCACGCTGGGGGTTGCGGCAATCTCGCGCAGGCCCGATATACTGGCGGCGGTCAACCCGGCCCACGGAGTCCGGTTCTTTTTAAACAACGGGATACGCGGGTTCTTTTTGCTGGGCGCGGTAGTGCTCTGCGTGACCGGGTGCGAGGCCCTCTACGCCGATATGGGGCACTTCGGGGCCAGGGCTATCCGCATCTCGTGGTACCTCGTGGCGCTCCCGGCGCTTGTTCTCAACTATTTCGGCCAGGGCGCCGTTATCCTTCACGACCCTGCAAACGCCGGCACGTCGTTTTTCAGCCTCGTTCCACACGCTCTGCTCTACCCGATGGTCCTGCTCGCCACGATTGCCACGATCATAGCCTCGCAGGCCATCATCTCCGGGGTCTTCTCGCTGACCCGGCAGGCCATTCAACTGGGCTTCCTGCCGCGCATGAGGGTCGTGCACACATCGGGAATGGCTGAAGGGCAGGTCTATCTCCCAGATGTAAACGTTCTTATGATGGTGGCGGCCATCGCGATAACGCTTCACTTCAAGGCGTCCGACAACCTCGCCGACGCTTACGGCATAGCGGTCACCGGGACCATGCTCATCACTTCGGTGGTATTCTACTTTATTTGCAGGTGGGTCTGGGGATGGAGCGTCATTAGGGCCCTGCCGCTCTGTTTGCTTTTCGTGATAATGGACCTCACCTACTTCAGCGCATGCCTGCAAAAATTCACCACCGGCGGCTGGTTGCCTCTTTCCAGCGCTCTGCTGGTCATGGTTATCATGGTCGCCTGGTGGGACGGTTGGAAGAGGTTGGCGGTAATGGTGATGACCATCACCGTTCCAAAAGAAAAATTCATGGAAATGGTTGCCAGCGAGAACCTGATACGCCTGCCGGGCGTCGGCGTGTTCCTCTCCACTTTCCAGAGGGAAGTGCCGCCCATGCTCCTCCACTATGTCAACCAGACAAAGGCCATGTATGAGAAACTGGTGATCCTTTCGGTGCTCACCACCGACGCCCCCGAGGTGGCGGAAGCCGAGCGGATAGAAATCGAGAAGCTGGGTCACGGCGTCTGCCGGATCAGCGCCCGCTACGGGTTCATGGAATCGCCGGACATACCGCAGATAATGTCTTTGGCCAAGGCGAAGGGGCTGGACATCAATCTTAATGAGGTGACGTATTACCTGGGCCGCATAAGCCTCGTGCGCGAGAGCAGGAGGACCATGCCCAGGTGGCGCAGGTTCCTGTTTACATTCATGTTTCGCAATGCGCTCGGTGGATCGTCCTATCTGAACATACCGCCCTCGAAAGTCATGGAAATCGGAATCCAGATGCAGTACTGAGTTGCCTTCTGAGGTCGCCTGCCCATGAATTGCCGACCGATTGATATTGGTGAAAGGCGGCCCTGATTTTGTGAACGCCTATGGCGAACACTTTCATGCACTCACAGCTTAACAAGCGATAAAGTACATCGCTTATGAACTCCCGGTTGAAAAAGTAAAAGAGAAATATCAGGAGCAGTTCACATTTATCATGCATGACCTATCCAAGAGCAACGATCTGAGGGTCTTGGACTACAACGGGCATCCCCTAAAAAATGTCAAGCAAACTATTCTTTGCCTGGTTGACTCATAATTGCACGACAAGGAAATAATTATCCCCGTGCCTGCTTTGCGCCACTACGCGCTTTTAACGATGTTTCCACCTTACATACCCGCCCAGTCTCATACGTCACCAGTGTTTGGGCAAATACCCTGATATCTTCAGGATCATGCGTAATCATGATTACCGGCACTTTGAAACGGGCCTGAATCGCGAGGAGTTCATCGCGGAGCTTTACCCTGAGGAGGGTATCAAGGGCTGAAAAAGGTTCGTCCAGAAGCAGGAGTTCCGGGCTACGTATGAGTGCCCGAGCCAGGGCCACACGCTGCTTTTGGCCTCCGGACAGATCGAAGGGGAAGCTTGCTGCAAGATGTGTAATCTCAAAGATATCCAGGAACTCTTCAACCTTTAGTCTATGTGGTTGGGACAGGGGTTGCGGCCACCGCTTCCGTAAGCCGAACCCGACGTTTTCAAAAACCGTAAGATGCGGGAAAAGAGCGTAATCCTGAAAAACGTAGCCGATGTTGCGGTGTTGCGGATCTATATTGATTCCGCTCTTTGAATCGAAGAGCACGCTGTCCCTGAGCTCGATTCTGCCCGAGTCGGGGGTAAGAAGCCCTGCTATGGACTGGAGGGTAAGCGTCTTGCCGGCCCCGGAAGGTCCAAAAAGGACGACAAATCCCTCCACTGAGGAAAAAGCCGCTTTGAGGAAAAAGCGTCTCCCACGGGAAGACATCGTTTTCTCTATATCGACTCGGATGAGCATATCAGGGTTTTTTGAAGCCATACGTGAAAAGGACCTCCTGGCCCTCCTTGCTCAAAACGAAATCGACGAATCGTCTGGCCAGGTCGTTGTTCTTCGTCGAAGCAACAACCGAGATCGGGTAAGTTATCGGTTTATGCTTCGGGGCTTCCAGAGCCACGCTGACATGGTTTTTCGCCACCGCCGCATCGGTTACAAAAACAAACCCGGCGTCCACTTCGCCGCGACTGACGTAATCCAGCACCTGTCGCACCGACTCCCCGAAGATAAACCTGGGTTTAAGTTCTTCCCAAAGCCCTTCGTTGGTGAGGACCTCCTGAGCATAGCGACCGGCGGGAACGGTTTCCGGGTTTCCCAGGGCGATCTTCCCGATCTCTTTTGTGGTGAGGTCTTGCAGCGTCTTGACCGGGTTCCTGGCCACATGAGGGATGATGAGAACCAATTCATTGCTCACGAAATCCTTGCGGGTGCCGGAAATAATGAGACCTTTCTCGGCGGCCTGGTCCATTGTCTTTTGGTCGGCGGATGCGAAGACATCCACGGGCGCGCCCTTGTCGATTTGCTGAAAAAGAGCGCCCGATGCGCCGAAATTGAAGATTACCTTGGTCCCCGGATTGGCGCTTTCAAATTTTTTCCCGATCTCGCCGAAAGCATTGGTCAGACTCGCCGCAGCAGAAACGATCAGTTCCTGCTCAGCGGAAGCGACGACAACGAAAGAAAAGGGCAGAATAAGACTGCAAAGCAGCGAAACAAGACAGTAGATTGAGCGCTTCATCGGTTAATCTCCTTGAGATAACTGGTTTTGAGTATTCTGCCTGAAGAGACAAGAACGATAATGCAAACGAGCGATGTAATGAGCACCAGAGTTGCCGCAAGGCTGTCGTTTCCCGCCTGAACCGCATCATAGACGGCAAGTGAGAGGGTTTGCGTCTTGCCGGGCAAGTTGCCCGCAATCATCAGTGTTGCCCCGAATTCTCCCATCGCGCGGGCGAATGCGAGCATCGTTCCGGCAAGAATCCCCCGCCAGGCAAGAGGAAAGGACACACGGAAGAACACGTCCGCCTCGGATAGCCCGAGCGTTCGTGCCGCTTTTTCCAGATTTTGGTCCACGCTCTCGAAGGCGGTCGTGGCCGATTTCAAAACCAGCGGCAGCGAGACAATTGTGGCGGCCAGCGCGGCTCCCTGCCAAGTGAACATGAGCGTTATCCCGAAGGCTTCATAAAGCCAGCGTCCAATCCAGCCGTTTCTGCCCACAAGGACGATAAGATAGTACCCGAGCACGGTTGGCGGCAAAACAAGGGGCAAAGTCAGAAACGCATCCAGCCACTCTTTGCCCGGGAACCTGCCCTTTGCGAGCAGGAAAGCCAGTGCGACACCGGTCAGGAACGCAGAAAGCGTTGCAACTGAGGCCACCTTGATGGTTAGCCAAAGGGGCTGAAGTCCAGGAATTATGCTGAACATGCTCATCAGAAATAGAGTATGAATTTTTCTTTCATCCATGAGGCTTTGGTGAAATCAGGCGCGGGAAACCAAAAGGTTTCCCGCATCAAAGCTTGGTTGTCCTCTCGGATGCTACTCTTTCATTATCATGACGCTGCTCGCTTTGATCAGGGCGCATACCTCGTCACCTGCCTTGAGGGCGAGGTCCCGGACGGCATCAACCGTAATCGTTGACGTGATTATGTTTCCGCCTCCAATATCAACTCGGACCTTCGCCGCGACTGCGCCTTCTTTTACCTCGATGACCTTCCCTTTTATGACGTTTCTTGTGCTCAACTTCATGGCAAGATCTCCTCTCTTTTCCAGCAGGCATAACGATTCCTGACAGCCATTCAACTTATTTCTCATGCTATGTGGCGCAGGGCTACGGAGAAAAAACAACGCTGAAGAGGCGCAATACAGCCTTTCCTCCTGTAGCGAAATCTGGTTCAATGATACCTCTGTAGAAGATAATATATCTGCTTAAACACGTCAAACACGCAGGTTAAAACTCTCAATTCTATGAACCTGTTGATTCTAAAATTGATTTTGACACCGCTTCTGATTGCCATGGCAACGCTGGCCGTACGCCGGTGGGGATTTACGCTGGGAGGGGTATTCACTGGTCTGCCGCTTATTTCGGGCCCGGTTTCACTATTTCTGGCATTGGAGCAGGGACCGCGTTTTGCCGAACAAGGTTCCCGTGGAATGCTTCTGGGCACCATTGCTTTGGCGGCCTTTTGCGTTGCCTACGTCCGAACAGGCAAAGGGCTTAGTTGGCTGGCCCCGTTGATTGTGGGTTTTGCTTCCTATTGTTTCGCCGCGTGGAGCTTATCTTTTTTTTCGTTCAATCTGGGAGTGTTGACTCTCCTGGTGCTGTTTTTTCTTTCAGCCGCAGTGAAAGCGGCTGGTCTCCCCGTCTCGAGTGCTTCCAGGGTCGCTGCGCCCTCGTGGGATATTCCAATGAGAATGGTCACGGCAACCGCCATGGTTCTCTTGATTACTGGTTGGGCTGGGCACATCGGACCGAAATGGAGTGGTATCCTCGCGCCTTTTCCTGTTTTTACATGCATTATGGGGGTCTTTGCGCAGAAACAAAATGGTGCAGATGCAGCCCATGGGCTTATTAGCGGAATCATCATCGGCTGTTTCGGCGCTGTTTCCTTTTATCTTGTCGTTGGATTGGCAGTCGAGCGCACCAGCATTGCTGCTACTTACCTTCTGGCCACTGCCGCCGCGCTCGCGATTAACGGGCTTTGTCTGACGGCGCTGACCCTGAAAACAAGGAATTCTTAATCAGGCCGCGCGGCGCCACAACCAGGAGCTATCCTTACCACGAAAGACACCAGGAGCACGAAGAGGTTTTGAGAAATCAGCGCGATCTCTCTTCGTGGTCTTCGTTCGCAGCCCATAGGGCCGCGTCTCCAGCCTGTGGAAGTCCGGCTGCTAAAATTGGCTCTTTACGCTCCATGCGCTCGTGTTGCGCGGTCCGGGTTTTTTTATTCGATCAGGGTTGAAAAATTTCCCCCAACTGCAAAAAAAGGTTGTCATATCCGCATTGATGGCGTATTAAACCGGTGCTTGTTCTGTGATCGTTTGTCTTGTGAAAGTAAGTGCAAATCCCGAACGGCGAGTTATCGATCCACGGGCGATGTTACTCGGGGAAGTTCCGACAGCCTTACTGGTTTAAGGGGTGCAGGCGCGCCCGGGCTGGTCGAGTAGCGGATCAGGAGGTTTGGTTCTATGTTGTCTCAATATTTACCCGTTCTCTATATTATCATACTTGCCTTACTTTTTGGCGGCGGGACCGTGTTTCTTTCACATGTTCTCGGCCCCAGGCGGTCTTTTAAAGTCAAGGATGAAGCCTACGAGTGCGGCCTGCCCAGCGAGGGTACGCAGTATGCGCAAACCCCCATCAAGTTTTATGTCATTGCGCTGCTTTTCCTTGTCTTTGACCTCGAATGCGTATTTCTTTACCCATGGGCGGTTTACTACCAAAAGATGGGCATGTTCGGGTTTATCGAAATGATGATTTTTCTGCTGATACTTTTGGTCTGTTATGTGTACGTGTGGAAAAAGGGAGCGCTGGAATGGGACTAGAAAATCAACTGGCAGGCGACAACGTAGTGGTTACGAGCCTGACGAAGCTTGTGAACTGGGGCAGGAGCAATTCGGTATGGCCGTGTACCTTCGGCCTTGCCTGCTGCGCCCTTGAAATGATCGCCAGCACACTGGCCGATTTTGACATCTCCCGCTTCGGCTCCGAGGTTTTCCGCCCATCGCCCAGGCAGTCCGACCTGATCATCATTGCCGGTACCCTTACCAAGAAAATGTCTGTGATGGTCAAACGGATATATGACCAGATGGCGGACCCCAAATGGGTGATTGCAATGGGTGCATGCTCCTCATGCGGAGGGATATTTAAGAGCTATGCCGTGGTCCAGGGCGCTGACCAGATTATACCGGTCGATGTCTACATCCCTGGATGCCCGCCCCGCCCCGAAGCCGTGCTGGCCGGCCTGATGAAAGTCCAGGAAAAGATCAGAACCGAAAAATTAGACCAGCGCCCCGACTTCAAAAGAGGCATGCTGCGATAGTCGACAGGAAAACACAGATGGAGCTTAACACAATAGTTAATACGATCTGCGAAAAATGTCCCGGTTCAATCCTGCAAGAGACTGACCGTCATGGTATTAAGGAAATCACGGTTGCCGCGCAATCTTTCTATGAAGTGATGAAAACCCTGCACGGGGACGAGAAATTCGGATTTGATATGTTAACCGATGTTGTGGGCATCGACCGTACGCCGAGAGGGCCGCGTTTTGATCTGCTCTACCTGCTGTTATCCTCTAAGGATTTTACCCGCCTGATTATCAGACTGGAAACTGACGATGGGCAGGATGTGCCGAGTGTGAGCAGTATCTGGCATTCCGCCAATTGGGGGGAAAGGGAAGTGTTTGACCTTTTTGGGATCAATTTTTCAAATCACCCCGACCTCCGGCGGATTCTCACATGGGAAAACTTTGAGGGACACCCGCTGAGAAAGGATTTCCCGCTTGAGGGCAAAGATTTCAACAAGCCCTTTGATCCTACAACAATTAAAGATTACTGCTGATTGGGATGGAACAGCAAAACAGCCGGGCATAAGAAATCATGACTGAACGCAAAACCGTTACCCTGAACATGGGACCCCATCATCCGGCCACCCACGGTGTGCTCCGGGTGATACTGGAACTCGACGGGGAAACCATCGTAGATGCCACACCCGTTATCGGATATCTTCACAGGGGGATTGAAAAAATCTGCGAGAACCGCAACTACCAGCAGATCATTCCCCTTACCGACAGGCTCGACTACGCGGCCGCCTCGGCAAACAATATTGGATACTGTTTGGCCGTCGAAAAACTGATGGGCATCGAGGCCCCGAAAAGAGCGCAATATCTGAGAGTGATCATGGCCGAACTTGCCCGGATCATGGGGCACCATCTTTGGCTGGGCACCCATGCCCTGGACATCGGCGCCATGACCGTCATTTTCTACGCATTTCGGGACCGCGAAATGATCATGGGCATCAACGAAGAGATCGCCGGATATAGGCTCACTCCCTCTTTTATTCGTATCGGAGGCGTTGCCCAGGATGCGACCGATGAGTTTATCAAAAAGGTCCGCGATTTCGTTAAGTGGTTTCCCAAAGCGCTGGAAGGCTATCACACGCTTCTGACGGAAAATAAGATATGGACCACCCGGACCATGAATATCGGGAAGATTTCAGCCGAAGAAGCGCTTAACTACGGACTGACCGGCCCCTGTCTCAGGGGATCTGGCGTGGCCTATGATGTGCGAAAGGCGTTTCCTTACTCCAGTTACAACGACTTTGACTTTCAGATCCCGGTCGGGCAAAACGGCGATGTTTTTGACCGTTACCTTGTACGGATGGAAGAGTTCAAGCAATCGATCAACATCGTCGGCCAGGCGATTGAGAACCTTCCGGCTGGACCGGTTCAAACGGATAACCCCTGGGTCGCGAACCCCAGCTTGCCGGAGGTCCAAAATGACATCAGCGCGCTTATCCGTCGGTTCATGATCCATGCCAAAGGCCCGTCCGCACCGGTGGGAGAGGTGTATGCGGCCGTCGAAGGGGCCAAAGGGGAACTCGGATTCTATCTTGTCGGTAATGGGAGCGAGCATCCGTACCGGCTCAAAATACGTTCGACATGTTTCTACCTGGCAAGCGCTCTGCCCCGCTTGCTGGTGGGCCATATGGTCGCCGACGCGATCGCCATTATCGGGAGCCTGGATGTGGTGTTGGGGGAAATCGACCGGTAGGGCGCGTCGTAATGAATGATCTAATGAAGGAACAATGTAAGTATGGTCAATTTAAAGATTGATGGGAGTGAGTTGTCTGTCCCGGCAGGGACCACAATCATGGAAGCGGCCCGGAGCGCAGGGATCGACATCCCGAGTCTATGTTACCACAAGCGGCTCCCGCCCATCGGCTCATGCAACATGTGCATTGTTGGAATCGAGGGGCGGCCGGAGCCGGTGACATCCTGCAATACCCTGGTTGAAGAAGGGTTCGAAGTCACCACCGAATCAGAAGCCCTCCACGAGCAGAGGGTTGTCAATCTGAAAAAGATTCTGCGGCATCATGCCCTTGATTGCCCAATTTGCGACAAGGGGGGTGAATGCGATCTTCAGAATATCGTCTACCGGTTCGGCATTACCGATGTGTCGTTTGATCCCCGTGAGCAAAAACGGGATGACGGCTATGCCACCTCTCTGATCCGCTACTGGCCTGAGCGGTGCATTATGTGCCGCCGTTGCGTCACTGCATGCCAGAAGGTAAAGGGGATCGGCGCTATTGATATTCTGGGAGAAAACGAAGAGGCGAGATTGGTTCCGGTAGCCGCCGACAAGTGCAAATCGTGCGGTGAATGCATGTTTGTGTGCCCCACCGGCGCCTTGACCGAGAATCTAAGCCGGTACAAGGGGCGGCCCTGGCTTGGCCAACGGGTAAAAACGACCTGCGCCTATTGCGGCTGCGGGTGTCAGCTTGAACTCGACGTGCTGGAGAACCGGGTCATCGGTGTATACACGAAGACCGATGACGGCGTAAATCGGGGGAGTCTCTGTGTAAAAGGCCGATACGGCTATGAATTCATCGGGGACGACAATCGGTTGAAAACCCCTCTCATTAAGGAAAACGGCAAATTCCGGGAAGCAACCTGGGATGAGGCGTTGGACTTCATAGCCAAACGGCTCTCCGCAATAAAGAATGAATTCGGACCGGACAGCATCGCCGGCTTGTCCTCGGCCAGGTGTACCAACGAGGAAAATTTCCTGTTTCAAAAATTCATCCGCGCGGTGATCGGCACTAACAATGTGGATCACTGCGCCCGGCTCTGACATTCCTCGACGGTGGCAGGTCTTGCCGCCTCATTCGGAAGCGGGGCCATGACAAACCCCATCAGCGATGTTTTGAAATCGGAAGTGATCCTTGCCACCGGCACCAATACGGATGAAAACCATCCTATCATCGCCAATTACGTCAAGGAAGCGGTGATGAGAAAAGGCGTGAAGCTCCTGGTGATCGATCCCAGGCGAATTTCCCTGGTCGAGCACGCCGCCTTGTGGCTTCGTCCCAAACCGGGGACCGATGTCGCCTGGATCAACGGCCTCATGCACATCATCATCAAAGAAGGTTGGCATGCCAAAAAATATATCGATGAGCGGACGGAAGGTTTTGAAGATTTAAGGGCCCACCTGGAATCATACACGCCCGAGTATGTGTCCGTGATAACCGGCGTTTCCATTGTTGAACTCTACTCAGCGGCGCGCCTGTTTGGAAACGCCAGGCCGGGCTCCATCCTGTATGCCATGGGGATCACTCAGCATACCACCGGAACGGACAATGTCAAATCCCTGGCCAACCTGGCAATGCTCTGCGGCAATATCGGCGTTGACGGCGGCGGGGTAAACCCGTTGCGCGGACAGAACAATGTCCAGGGCGCCTGCGATATGGGGTGTCTGCCCAATGTTTTTTCAGGATATCAGCCGGTGGCGGATGAAAATAACATCAAGAAATTCGCCGCGTCCTGGGGGGAATTAAAGTTCTCCGCCAAGCCGGGCCTCACCGTCACCGAGATGTTTGGCGCCGCCGAATCCGGCCGGATCAAAGCTATCTATGTCATGGGTGAAAACCCGGTGCTAAGCGACCCGGACCAGCATCATATCGAGCACTGCATCCATTGTCTTGATTTTTTTGTCGTCCAGGACATCTTTCTGACCGAAACGGCGAAGTTTGCCGATGTGGTTCTGCCGGCCACATGCTTTGCGGAAAAGGAGGGCACTTTCACAAATACCGAGCGCCTGGTCCAAAGGGTGAGAAAAGCGGTGGAGCCGCCGGGTGAGGTAAGAGAGGATACGTGGATAATCAGCGAAATCTCGAAGAGAATGGGCTATACGATGCCGGCGGCCACCCCCGAGGAGATTATACGGGAGATCAACTCGCTGACGCCAAGTTACGGTGGGATAACATACGCAAGACTGGAACAGACAGGACTTGTCTGGCCATGTCCGGACAAGAATCATCCCGGGACCCCCGTTCTTCACAGAGGGAAATTTACCAGGGGAAAAGGGCAGTTTTTTTCAATCCCGTTTAAACCCCCGTTTGAATCAGCCGACAGGGACTATCCTTTCCTGCTGAGCACCGGCAGGGTTTTGGAGCATTATCATACGGGGACCATGACAAGGCGCGGCACCGCCCTTAATCGCCTCTATCCGGAGCTTTTGGCCGAGATCAATCCGAGCGATGCGGAGAAACTTGCAATTTCGGAAGGAGACTATATCAGGATTACATCCAAACGGGGCAGTATCAGGGTAAAAGCCCATCTCAGCGAGCGCTCGCAGCGGGGGATGGTTTTTGTGCCGTTCCATTTTCACGAGGCTGCGGTCAACCTCCTGACCCATGCCGAGGTGGATCCCGTGTCCAAAATCCCTGAGTACAAAGTCAGCGCCGTCAGGATCGCAAAAGCTGCATAACGGAGTATACCTGATGAATGATTTGCTCATCATTCCTGTTATCAAACTGCTTGTTGTTTTTGGAGTATGCCTCTTTTTCATTACCTATACCACATGGCTTGAAAGAAAAGCCTTAGGCCATTTCCAGCTCAGATACGGGCCGATGAGGGTAGGGTGGCACGGGCTCCTTCAGCCCATTGCCGACGGGATCAAGAATATTTTCAAGGAGGAAGTGATACCGGAAAATGCCGATAAAGCGGTTTTTGTTATGGCGCCGATCATCAGCATTTCCATGGCCGTTATGCTCCTGGTCGTAATTCCTTTTGGAGACCCCATTACGATCTTAGGCAAAAAAATCAATCTTTACCTGGCAGACCCGACCATCGGGATCCTTTTTATCCTGGGATTTGCGACCATCGGCTCATACGGGACCATACTGGGCGGATGGTCGTCGGGAAACAAATACGGATACATGGGAGGTCTGAGGGCATCGGCCATGATCATCAGCTATGAACTCTCCATGGCCTTTGCCGTTATCAGCATCATAATGGTGAGCGGGTCCTTCAGCCTGGTGGACATGGTTGCCGCCCAACACAACCTGTGGAACATCGTACGGGAGCCGGTCGCCTTTGTTGTGTTTTTCATCAGCGGGGTCGCCGAGTTGAACCGCATCCCTTTTGACATGCCGGAGGCGGAATCCGAGCTTTGCTGCGGATACAATATTGAATACAGCAGCATGAAATTCGCCCTTTTCTTTCTGGCCGAATATACCCACATGTTTGTCTTTGCCTCCCTTGTGACCACCCTGTTTCTGGGCGGGTGGCATGGGCCGTTTCTGCCGGGCGTTGTCTGGTTTTTCTTAAAGACATTTACCATCATTTTCATATGCATATGGGTGAGGGCCACGATTCCCCGTCTGCGCTACGACAAAGTGATGAAGCTCGAGTGGAAATTCCTGTTGCCGGTGGCCATTGCAAATGTCATCGCAACCGGCGCGGTAATGGCTCTTTTGGGCTGATATGTTCATGGCGGCCTTCCACGCCACAGGCAGATTGGAAGGACGGTACGCTTGAAGACAGGAGCAGGAATGGAAAAATCCGAAATTATTGATGTCAGCAGAGACAGGGCTGAAAAAGGGCACTATGTAAAGCCTATTTTGAAAGGGCTTGGGTATACGCTTGGCAATTTTTTCAGGAAACCGATCACCCTTCAGTACCCTGATGAGAAAACGCAAAGAAGCGCGCGCTGGCGGGGTCTTCACAGGCTGAATCTGGACGAAAGTGGGGATCTCAAATGCGTCGCCTGCGGACTTTGCGCGGCCATTTGCCCGTCACAGGCAATTGTCCTGGTTCCCTATGAAGAGGAAGGAAAAACGCGGTACCCTATAAAATTCGTTGTCGATGAGCTTCGATGCGTTTTCTGCGGATTCTGCCAGGAGGCATGCCCGAAGGGGGCCATCAGTTTGACGGAAGTATATGATTATGTAGATTACAACCGTAAAGATTTTCTGTTCGACATCGAGAAATTAAAAACCACCGGGAGATCCTGAATTTAAAAGAGAGCCGGTTCTTCGACTGCATATCCGATGGGAATCGGGCGGCTTTATACGATGGAAAAGCAAAAGGGCAAACTGAAATGGAACTGACAGCGACAATAATCTGCGGTATTGCAGCGGTGGGGACCGCGCTGTTTGTCATTTTTTCGAAAAATACCGTGCACAGCGCGCTCTGGATGGTCGGAAACTGCCTGGCGCTGGCAGTGCTCTTTTTATTGTTAAACAGTCAGTTTATAGCCATCCTCCAGGTGATCGTCTATGCCGGCGCCATTATGATGTTCATTCTCTATGCCATCATGATGCTGAACCTTAGGGCAGGCGGTGAGGAAGGAGACCTTAAGAAAAACCTTTTCACCGGTCGCTTTGTGATTCTTTTCCTTTTCTTTATCAGCCTTTTGATCCTTGGCGTGGGACTGAGCCCGATGGCGTTGAAGGGAGCTATGGGGCCCCATGCTCTATCCGCATTCGGCGAGGTAAATCTGATTGCAAATTATATCTTTGTCGAAGGGCTTTGCCCTTTTGAGCTGGTTTCGGTTCTCTTGACCGTCGGAGTGGTCGGCGCGGTTTATCTGGCAAGAAGGGACTGATTCAATGAACGATTATCAAAGCATTTATCTTGCGCTGTCCGCTATACTCTTTGCCATCGGCACACTTGGAGTGATCACCCGCAAAGACGCCATTGTCATTTTCTTGAGCATAGAGATCATGCTTGGAGCTGCGAATCTGGCGTTTGTCGCCTTTTCACGCGCCAATCAATCGGCTGAAGGGATATTCATGGTCATGTGCGTCATGGCCGTAGCCGGAGCTGAGGCTGCAATCGGACTTGCAATCTTTGTCCTTCTATACCGGAAAACCGGCAGCATCAATATTGATAAATACAACCTGCTGAAATGGTAAATCGAGGCTTACGATGATGTTTGATCTAGTGTGGCTTATACCGACATTACCCCTCGCAGGCGTGTTGATAAACGGCCTGTTCGGCCGCAGAATCGAGGAAAAAAGCAAAAGCCTCGTGCACTGGATCGCCTGCGGCGCAGTTGGGCTCTCCTTTGTGATCACGCTGATCCTGCTCCTCCAGTTGCTGGGGCTTCCCTCGGACAAGCGTTTGTATGATTTCACCTGGTTTACCTGGATTGCCGCAGGGGACTTTAACGTGAGCGTGGGATATCAGATCGATCCGCTCTCGATGTTCATGTGCATGTTCGTGACCGGGGTCGGGTTTTTGATTCATGTTTATTCAATCGGATACATGTGGCATGACGAAGGCAGGTATTACCGGTATTTCACCTATCTCAACCTGTTTATGTTTTCTATGATCACGCTGGTTCTGGCCGATAATTTTCTGTTAATGTTTCTAGGATGGGAAGGGGTGGGAGTTTGTTCATACCTGCTGATATCTTTCTGGTTTTCCGACCTGGCAAATGCAATTGCCGGCAAGAAGGCGTTTATCACCAACCGGGTGGGCGATTTTTTCTTCGCGGTGGGCATGCTCCTGCTGATCACATATTTGGGGGGGCACGGGTTATGGTCGTTGAAATTTTCCGATGTGTTTTCAAACGCATACCTGCTCTCACCCAATCTTATTACCCTCATCTGCCTGTTATTTTTTCTGGGTTGCACCGCCAAATCGGCCCAGATACCCCTCTACATCTGGCTCCCTGACGCCATGGCCGGCCCGACCCCTGTGAGCGCCCTTATCCATGCGGCCACCATGGTAACCGCCGGCGTCTACTTTGTGGCGCGCTGCAATGTCCTTTATTCAATGTCTACGCTGGCCATGGGTGTGGTTGCCGTTGTCGGCGCATTAACGGCTTTGTTAGCCGCCACCATTGCTCTGACTCAAAATGACATCAAGAAGGTCCTGGCCTACTCCACGGTGAGCCAGCTCGGCTACATGTTCATGGGCCTGGGTGTCGGGGCATTTGCCGCCGGCCTTTTCCATGTACTGACTCACTCCTTTTTCAAGGCGCTTCTCTTCATGTGTTCGGGTTGCGTCATCCACGCCTTGAGCGGGGAACAGGACATGAGGAACATGGGAGGGTTGAGAAAACAAATGCCCATCACCTTTTGCACCATGGTGATCGGCACCCTTGCCATCGTCGGGTTTCCGGGACTTTCGGGTTTTTTCAGCAAGGACGAAATCCTGTGGAAGGCTTTCAGCGGGGAGCAGGGGCATTTCCTCCTGTGGCTTATCGGTGTTCTCGCTGCGGCCATGACCGCTTTTTACATGTTCCGCCTGATCTTCATGACATTTTTCAACGAATGCCGGGCCTCGGAAGAGGTGAAAAAGC
>Ga0187890_10001382_pt1 | contig 17497 bp, 12 predicted proteins | sample June2016WEW_21_1_FD_133005 | JGI IMG/M metagenome (GOLD analysis project Ga0187890, IMG submission 133005) | Peatland microbial communities from SPRUCE experiment site at the Marcell Experimental Forest, Minnesota, USA - June2016WEW_21_10 | ecosystem: Environmental > Terrestrial > Soil >... | reverse complement strand
GGGCCCCGGTTGTCCAGCCTCAGGTAGGACTGCCAGTGGCGCAGGGCTTGGCGGCACTGTCCCCGGCGCTCATGGGCCAGGGCCAGGTTGTAATGGGCGTCGGCGTAGCGCGGTGCAAGCGCAATCGCCTGGCGGTAGGCGGCGATGGACTCATCCGGCCGCTCGAGCTCGTCGAGCACGTTGCCGAGATCGAAGAACGCCAGCACGTACTCGGGGTCGGCTTCGGTGGCACGGCGATAGAGCTGCTCGGCAAGGCCGAATTCGCGCAGGTGGAACTGGATGGTTCCCAGGTTGATATAGGCCGCCGCGTACTCCGGATCGAGTTGCAGAATCTCCTCGTAGAGGGCAATGGCGCGCGGCTTTTCGCCCGCTTCCTCGGCCTGCACCGCAGCCAGAAAGCGGTCTTGCATGCCGCACGGATCGGCGGTGCCAAAACGGCGCAGCGGATACGGCTCCGAGCCTGCCGGCAGGCGGCCCATCCGGTCGATTTGGTCAAGGCGCTCGAAGTCGAAGAGCAACTGCCGCCGGATGGGATCCACCATGGCCCCGCAGTGGCGAAAGGCCAGCCGCGTCCCGGTGCGCACCAGGCAGGCCTCAAGCAGCGGATTGGCCATGCCGGCCACGGCCTTCATGGCCATGATCGAGTGCCGTATGGAGGCCGCCGGGACAGCCTCCTCGCGTAGCACGCGCAGAGTCCTCAACTGCCCGAGATCCTGAAACGTGTAACTCTGCCGGTGCGCAATCAGCCCCGCCCGCTCCCACCCCTGCAACTGGCGGCAACCGATCTGCAAGATGCGCAGCACGTCCTGACGGCTATAACTGGTCACTCTTGCGTGCTCCCACAGGCGGTGCAACTCGGCCTCGGGCTTGAACTCGTGTTCCGCGCTCGATTCCTCAACGCGAATCCCCGGCTAAGATCCAGCCCCCAGCTCCTGGAACAGTTACAGTGGAACCGCTCTTGCTGCGATTATGCCAAGAGTAAGTGTGGATAAGCGGACCGAAACTGCCGCCGCAACAGAAAAAGGTGGATAAGGGGTGGCGGATCTGGTTCACGGCCGCGGGCAGCAGCGCCATGCGGCTTGTGGAAAACGGAGGAGATATGCATCAAAGCCGGCATAACCCGCTCAAAACCCGAAGGTTTCCTGCCGCTGGCTTTAACCCACAATCCCGCTGTGCCGTCATTCTTGACCCCTGCTCTCGACGGCATCGGAGCCGGATATGCGGTATTCCCAAGCCGCGGCATTCCACCGTAATCGACAGGATACATCGACCCCGGCGCCGCGTCGGGAACCGGCAGCCGGGCATTCGATTCCTCCTGGAAGGTATCAGCTTGCGGAAGCCGGCTTCGAGCCGCCGGATCGAATGGGCAGCCTGCTGAGAACTCACCGCCAAGGCGGTTCCAGGAGCGGCGCGCCTCCAAGCCGATCGCCTCAAGCCGCTGGGTTGAAGCCGGCCGTGGCAGCGGCAAGAAAGGCTCTGGACGGATTTCGCGCGGCATAGTATTCTTGAAATCGTCGTAGCCGTTCAGGGCCGCTCGCTGGGGCGAGGGGCCGGGGACGATTCGCTTCCCGCGCAAAAAAGAGGAAAAGATTTTCCACTTCGTGCGCAAGACATTGCTCAATGCCGCGCCAGCCGACCCTTAAACATGGTGAAAATGGGGCAAATGAACAAGATTGGAATGGCATCCGGATTGCATGAGAACAAGTAGGCTGCAAACTCGTCCACTTCACGTCGCAAGGAGGGCAACACAGTGAAACTGCAACATCCGCTCAGGATTTTTGTCTTGGTGGCCGTCTTCGGCGCTCTTGCGCTCGCCGCCTCTGGCCCCGCCCACGCAACTACGATCTGGACCAATTGGAACACGGCCACAGCCGGGAACCCCGGCAGCGCCAGCGGCACCCTGGGCGGCATGACCGTCACGTATAACGGCCAGCTTGGGAACTGGGACTTCAGCAACAACCCCAGCCTCGGTTGGGTTGGGGGCCTCGGAAGCGGTCTTTGGAATGCCTTCGGCACCTCCCCCAGCACCTACGTCGGAGGCGTCGTCACAGACGCGCCGACCTATAATGCCGTCGTCATGACCGGCCCAGAACCAACACTTGGCTTCCCAGCGGTCGTCAACGAGACCATCACATTCTCCTCCCCCGTCACAGACCCCGTCATGGCCATCTGGAGCCTCGGCGCGCCGAGCGTCCCCGCCGTGTTCATCTTCACCGGGCTTAGCAACCCCCTCATACTCGAATCCGGCGGCACAGATGAGTTCGGCGGCGGGTCCATCGAAGCTTGCACGGACCCAACATTAACGGTCTGCAGCGCCACACAGTACAGTACCGGCACAGTCGCTTACGGTGAAGAAGGCAGCGGAACCATCGAGCTTCCCGGCACCTATTCCAGCATCTCCTTCACCACGCCAGACAGTGAGTTTTATTACGGTTTCACCGTTGGCGAACAAACTCCCGAGCCCGAAACGCTCTCGCTCCTCGGCCTCGGCCTGCTCGCTTTGCCCCTCCTTCGCGCTTCACTCGCTCGCCGCCGCCGCGCGTAACGCGGTAAGCGATCGACAAGAAGTTCGAGTTGCAGCTTGATGGCCGGTTTTCCAGCTCTCGATTTTGAGGCTTGGAGGACCGGCCATTCGTATTCCGCCCTCCTTTCGCGCTAAAATAGACGCAGTATGACGCTCCACCAGCCCATCCCGGCCCTCCTCTAGCGGCGCCCGCCGCTCATGCTCGATCCCCGCCCGTTTTCCTTCCCGGCTTTCCACCCCAAGATTCCGCCCCGCACAGGAGTTTCCCATGATCGACCGATTGCAACAGATGGAGCAGCGCTACGACGAGCTCTCCACTCAACTCTCCTTGCCCGAGGCGGCCGCCGACCGCGAGAAGTATCAGAAGGCCGGCCGCGCCCTCAGCGAACTCGAAGCTCCGGTGATGAAGTTCCGCGAGCTGAGGCAGGTTCGCCAGGCGCTGGCCGAATCCCGCGTCCTGCTCGCCGAGGCCGACCCCGGGATGCGCGCCATGGCCGAGGACGAGATCGCCGCTCTGGCTCCCCGCGAGACGGTTCTGGAAGAAGAGATCAAGGCGCTGCTGCTGCCCAAGGATCCCAACGACGAGAAGAACGTCATCCTCGAAATCCGCGCCGGCACCGGCGGCGACGAAGCCTCGCTCTTTGCCGCCGAGATCTTCCGCATGTACCAGCGCTTCGCCGAGCAGCACCGCTGGAAGATCGAGCTGCTCTCGCTCTCCGAATCCGGCGTCGGCGGCTACAAGGAAGTGATTGCCATCATCGAGGGCGAGCGCGTCTACTCGCAGATGAAATACGAGAGCGGCGTGCATCGCGTGCAGCGCGTTCCCGTCACTGAAACCCAGGGCCGCGTCCACACCTCCGCCGTCACCGTCGCGGTGCTGCCCGAGGCCGAGGAAGTGGACGTGAAGATCGAGGCCAAGGACATCCGCATCGACACCTTCTGCTCCTCCGGCCCCGGCGGCCAGTCGGTCAACACCACTTACTCCGCCGTCCGCATCACCCACATCCCCACCAACACGGTGGTCAGTTGCCAGGACGAGAAATCGCAGATCAAGAACCGCGAGAAAGGCATGCGCGTTCTGCGCTCGCGCCTCTACGAAATGGAGATGGAGCGCCAGAATGCCGAGCTGGCCAGGGAGCGCAAGCAGCAGGTGGGCACCGGCGACCGCAGCGAGAAGATCCGCACTTACAACTTCCCGCAAAACCGCCTCACCGACCACCGCATCGGCCTCACCCTCCACCAGCTCGACCTGGTGATGGAAGGCCGTTTGCAGCCCATTGTCGATGCCCTCATCACCCACTACCAGGCCGAGCAGTTGAAAGCCGACGGCAGTCAGGCCGCCTGACCTTGGCCGCGCTTCGCAACCTCGTTTCTGAAGGCGCGATGCGCCTGTCCTCAGCGTCGCATCCCGGCCGCGCCCGCCCGGATGCCGAAGCCTTGCTCCTCCACGTTCTCGGCAAGAGCAAGGCCTGGCTGCTGGCCCATTCCGAGGAGCAACTCCCCGATGCCGAAGCTAGCCGCTATAACGAGCTTCTCGAACGCCGCTACCGGGGCGAACCGATTCAATACATCACCGGCGAAGCCGAGTTCTACGGCCTGCCCTTTCGCGTCACGCCCGATGTGCTGATTCCCCGCCCCGAGACCGAGCATCTGGTCGAGAAAGCCCTCGAACTGGCCGACCGCTTTCCAGCGCCGCGCATTATGGATGTGGGCACGGGCTCCGGCTGCATCTCCGTCACCCTTGCCCACCATCTGCCCCACGCGCAAATCACCGCCATCGACCTCTCCGGTCCCGCCCTGGCAATCGCAGAGGAAAACGCAAAGCGCAATGGAGTTGCTATCCGCTTTCTCCGAGGCGACCTGCTCACCCCCGTCGCCGGCGAACAATTTGAGATCGTCGTCTCCAACCCACCCTACGTTCCCTTGACCGACCGCGCCACGCTTGCCGTCGAGGTCCGCGACCACGAACCCGCCCTCGCCCTCTATGCTGGCGCCGACGGCCTCGAGATCTGCCGCCGCCTCATCCCATCCACCTTCGCCGCGCTCATCCCCGGCGGCTTTCTGCTGCTCGAAATCGGCCACGGCCAATCGCAGGCCATCGCCACGCTGCTCGCTGCATCCGGCTTCCGCCGGATCGAGTTCCTCCCCGACCTCCAATCCATCCCCCGAGTTGCTTGCGCCCGGCGGCCGTAACCCGCGATCCCTTCACCGTCTTGTTGTAGAATTCACTTCGAAAGGATTCCCCTCATGCCCTCGTCCAAAGGCTACGGTACGCCCAGCGCCCAATCCCCGCTTGCCCCGTTCAACTTCACCCGCCGCGAGCCCGGCCCCAGCGAAATCGCCGTTGACATCCTCTACTGCGGCGTCTGCCACACTGACCTGCACATGACGCGCAACGAGTGGGGCAGCTCGATCTATCCTCTCGTTCCCGGCCACGAGATTGTGGGCCGCGTCACTGCGGCCGGCAGCGCTGTCACCAAGTTCAAGGCGGGAGGCATCGCGGCCATAGGCGTCATTGTCGATTCCTGCCGCCAGTGCGCCCCATGCCATCGCGGCGAAGAGAACTACTGCGATGATGGTCCCACGCTCACATACGCCGCCACCGACCGCGTTGACGGCTCCATCACCATGGGCGGCTACTCCTCGAATTACGTCGTCGACGAGCGCTTCGCCCACACAGTTCCAGCGAATCTCGACTTGGCCGCCGTCGCACCGCTCCTCTGCGCCGGCATCACCACCTACTCGCCGATGCGCCATTGGAAGGCTGGCCCCGGCAAAAAGGTCGGCATCGTCGGCCTCGGCGGCCTCGGCCACATGGCGCTCAAGTTCGCCCACTCCCTCGGCGCGCACACCGTCCAGTTCACTACCAACCTGCGCAAGCGCGAAGACGCCCTGCGGCTCGGCGCGGATGAAGTCGTCCTCTCAACCGATGCCCAAGCCATGAAGAATCACACCAATTCCTTTGACTTCATCCTCGACGCCGCCGCAGCCCCGCACTTGGTCGACCCCTACACCGCCCTCCTTAAGCAGGACGCGACAATGTGCCTCGTCGGTCTGCCTGACCAGCCTCCGGCCGTCAGCATATTCAACCTCATCTCACGCCGCATTTCGGTTGCCGGCTCCATGATCGGCGGCATGCCCGAAACGCAGCAGATGCTCGACTACTGCGGCCAGCACAACATCGTCTCTGAAGTCGAAGTCATCCCCATCCAGCAGATCAATGAAGCTTACCAACGGATGCTCAAGCAGGACGTGAAATACCGCTTCGTCATCGATATGAGTTCGCTCAAGTAACTCCGTCGTTCATCCGGACAATATGGTTGCCGGGTGCCCCACCTGGGCGCCCTCTGGGCAGCGCGGCTTTGTTTTTGCGGCTAGGGTGGGATGCGACCGCCCTCAATCGCAACGCGCGAAGTGGCGCAGTCAAATCCTAGCGGTTCTTTCCCTGGCCACCGAGCAAATCCCCCAGTCGATCCAGCCGCCGTTCCCAAACCGAGCGGCGATCGCGGATCCAGTGCTCCATCGCGTCGAGCCCGGTGGGTTCGATGCGGCAGGTGCGCACCCGGCCCAGTTTCTCGGTCTGCACCAAGCCGCACTCCTCCAGCACCTGAATATGTTGAACCACTGCGGCCAGGGTCATCTCGAAGGGCTCAGCCATGCGTGATACCGACATTGGGCCTTGGCTCAACTTCTCCATCATGGCCCGGCGCGTGGGATCGCCGAGAGCGCGGAAGATACGGTCGATATTGGGTTTCCTTCTTTTCATGGTCCCGCGCCTTCCCACGCCGCCCCGCGATTAGCTCTCAAGCACCCTCGCCAACTTGTCGAGCAACCCGCGCCATCCCGCTTCCCGCATCGCGGGGCCATCGGAGCCTTCGAGAAATGCGCTCTGAAATGTGAGGATCAGGTCGGTGCCCTTCTCGGACGGCAGAAGCTCAACCGTGCCCAGAGAGACCGAGATACACTTGTCTGCCACGGCCATGGTAGAGGTGAAGATAATGCGGCGGTTCGGGACGATATCCCGATACATATTCTCGCTTTTGAGCGAGAGACCCATCAGCGGATGGCCTTCTTTGAAGCCGAGAACGTAGTGCTCCCTGCCTCCAACGCGGAAGTCCTGCTCATAGCCTTCTACCTGATTATGCTCGCCTTCGGCATACCAGCGGCGCTTCTGGGCGGAGTCGGCGAAGGCGGCAAACACGCGTTCCGGCTTGACGGGATAGCTGCGCTCGACGACAAACGTGTTGTGGATTACGGGTTGATGGTCCATCATCTTCTCCTCCAAGGGGAATTGGTTAAGTACATACTTAAGTATTCATCGACTCGGTTTATTTGTCAAGTGGAAACTTAAGTATTTTTTTAATCACTGCGTCCGCCGGCCGGTCTTGTTCAGCTCGCTATAAAAACCAGATCCACGCCTCGCACCTGCTTGGTGATATAGGCAATCTGTCCATGGTGCATCCCGAAATCTTCCACTACTTGGTAGGCGGCATCCTGTCTGCAATTCACGAAAGCACCGTGAGCGGATAGCGCGTCTTCTCCTAGAATCCAGCCGGACGCTCAGCCGCAACACCAAACGCATTCTCCAATGCCATGCCCGCTTCTGCAAGCGTGCCTTCGTCAAACAACCGGCCAATCAAGGTGACGCCGTGGGGCACGCGGCGCGGCGGAGAGAATTTCGGCAGCGGATGCCGCGGGTCGGGAGCCCAGTCGCTCCGCGCCTCCGACACCTCGACAAAACCTGCGCGCAGCGTCAGGGAGGGATGTCCGGTGAAATTCGTAATCACCAGCATCTCGTCGCGCAACGACGGCACTAGCAGCAAATCCACCTCAGAGAAGACCAGCGCCATCCGCTCCGCCACCTTGCGGCGAAACCGGTCAGCCTGCACCAGATCCACCGCCGACAAGAACCTCGACTGGCGAAAGACATTCGGCCAGGCGTCGGGAACCTGCGCCTTCAACTCGTCCACCTTGTGGCTCAGAGTCAACTCTTCAAACGCGGCCGCGGCCTCGGCAAACAAGATGAGCTCCAGCGAGTCATAGGGCCAGTCGGGAATCGAAACGGCAACCGGCTTCATGCCCAGTCTCTTCACCGTTTCCAGCGCGGCGCGGTCCACGTCCGTAGCCGGCGCTTCGTTCATCCAGGCGGGAAAGTAGCCAATGCGCAGGCCGGCAACATCCGCGCCGGCATTGAAGTTCAGAGTGCTCGGCACACTCGCCGCGTCTCCCGCGTCCGGTCCTGAGATCGCCTGAAGCACCAGCATCGTATCTTCAACACTGCGCGTCATGGGGCCAAGCTTGTCCAGCGACCAGCACAGTGTCATGGCTCCTGTTCGCGCCACGCGGCCATAGGTCGGGCGCAGGCCTGTCACGCCGCAGCGCATGGAGGGACTCACGATGCTGCCGTCAGTCTCGCTGCCGATGGCAAAGCCCACCAGGCCCGCGGCGGTGGCCGCGCCCGGACCGGCGCTGGAGCCGGACGAGCCCTCCTCAAGCAGCCACGGGTTCATCGTCTGCCCGCCAAACCAGACATCGTTCAGCGCCAGGGCGCCCAGGCTCAGCTTGGCCACGAGGACGGCTCCCGCGGCATTCAGCCGCTTTACCACCGCGCTATCCACCGCGGGGATGCGATTCCGGAACGGCTCAGCGCCATAGGTGGTGGGTATGCCCGCGGTATCGAGCAGGTCCTTCGCGCCCCATGGAATCCCGTGCAATGGCCCGCGATACCTGCCGGCCGCAATCTCAGCGTCCGCCTTGCGAGCCTGCGCCAGCGCATGATCGCGAGTCAGCGTGATGACGCAATGCAGCTTTGCGTCGAAGCGGGCTAACCGTTGAAGGTAGATCTCTGTCAGCCGCTCGGACGCGAGCTGGCGGCTCTCAATCCAGCGTGAAAGCTGCACCACCGAAGCAAAGGCCAGGTCTTCATCGCTGCCGGGCACGGGCGCTGCCTTGCCGGCGCCGCGGATGAAGCTGCTGCCCGCCGCACTGCCGAGTTTGTCCGGGGGAACGCCGATTAACGACGGGTTCCATTGCGTGGCCGGCGCCAGTGTCGATTCGAGCGCAATCTTGCGCGGCCCGGTGCGGAACTCGTACAGCGGCGCTATCTGCATGCGCCAGTTGCTTGCCGCCATGGCTCGATCCGCGGCGGTCATCTCCACTTGGACCAGCTTCTCAGCCTCGTCAAAGGTAGCCGCCGACACTTCGGGACCAACCGGCGGCGAGGTGCCAAATGCGGAGGGAGCGCCGGGGGGCAACTCCGTGCTCTGTGCGGCTGCAACCTGCGCGCCCGGGGCCTGGACCGCCGCTCCCATCAGCCCCAAAGCGCCGTAGGTGAGAAACTCTCTTCGTGAACTTGGCATTCTCTCCCCTCTCGAGTTCCTGCAGTTCGAACAGGATTAAGGAGAATATACTCCCCGGCCTGAGTGCGGAATCTCATCCCCTGGACGATAAAGACCGCCCAATCTCTCAGCGATTCCCGAACGAGACCTCTGAACAACTCCACATCGCCACTGGACTTGAAAGGGCACGGCCGGGCACCGGGGAACCCTCTGGGCCGGGTGCCTCAGGTTCCGCGTTTGGGATCTGGGAATCCGCAACCGCTATCCCCCGGGCGTTATCCCCGTTGTATCGCAATGTGGGAATTCAGTCCATTCTCGTAGCGATTCTCGCTGCCGAATCGGCTTCAGAAATGCCAAAAACCGGCGGCAATGCGCCCAAACAGGATGAAAAATGGGAATGTGGGCCACTCGCCTTCTCATGCCCGCACAGCAGCACACAACCTGAAATAGGGAGAATTTTTCCAGCGGATGGCCTCAACTTTCCCCATGAATAGCGTCTATACTCACAGCGCGGTGACCGTGGAGGGCCCGGCCCTGATCTCCTGTGTCCCGCAGAGCTTCGAGCGCGAAGAGCCCCGGAAGCCTGCTCAGGGGAATTGAGCTGAACATATTGCCCTTCGTCACCGCGACGTGAATGCGCGGGTGAGCCAGCCTGAAGCGCTCCCGCCCGCCAAGAAGGAGCACTATGCGGAAGGCTTTGTCCATCCTTGCCATCTTCGTCACGGCCGCCGTCGCGGCCTGGTTGTGCGGTTGCAGCTCGGCGATGACCAGCTTGAACCAGGGGACGGGCGGCTCGAACCAGACTCAAACGCCCGCCAGCACGGTTCCCGTCTCCCTCACCATCACAGACGACCCGCCGGCCGGCGTCTCGGTCCTCTTCTTCCAGGTCAGCCTGACGGCTGCCTCGCTTCAGCCCGCTTCGCAACAGTCCACCGCGGGATCGCCGGTTTCGCTTCTCCCCAGTGGCAATCCCATCGAAATAGACGTCACCCAGCTCCAGGCGCTCTCCGCCTTTCTGAGCACCGTCAATGTGCCGGCGGGGAGTTATTCGAGCTTGAGCCTCACCTTTGCCAGCCCGCAACTGGTGATCTTCAATAACTCGGATCAGTCGATAGCCGGCACGTGCGCCGTGGGCAGCGTGTGCCAGCTTACCCCGGTCATCGACAACTCCGCCACTGTCAATCTCTCATCCAGTCCATTTCCCGTTACCGTGGCGCCCAACTCGCCGCTCGGCTTGCTCATCGACTACCATCTCAACACCATCATCCAGTCCGATCTTTCGGTGAATCTCGCCGCCCCCAATGGCATCTCGGTCTCGCAGTTGCCCCCGTCGGCTCCCTTACAGCCTCCGCAATTCGGCTTCCTGACGGGAACGGTTGAAAGCGTCAGCGCCAGTCAGACCCAGTTCACCATGCAGACGGCATGGGGCCGGACCTTCACCATCGACACCAACAGCAGCACGGAGCTTGTCGATTGGCCGCCCTGCGCCTCCCCTGGGGCTCTCTCCTGCCTCTCCGCCGGGGCAATTGTGCGGGTTCAGATCGCCAGCGTGGAGAGCGACGGAGATCTGCTAGCTGCCGAGGTCACTTGGCTGCAAGCCGCCGGCCAGCAAACCGTCGTCGGCACCATTGTCGGCATTCCTCCCCTCCCGCTGCCTTTCGGTGAAACCATCATCCAGCTCATCCTCCACCAGAACCCCACCGCCAGTACCAACTTGCCGATCGGCGCCATGGCCTTGGTCGACGTCTGGGCGCCGGGAATCGGCGGGCATACCGCCACCACTTACTCCATCGACGCCAACGGCTTCACCATCCCCTCCGGTTATACGTTCGCATCCTCCAACGACCTTGCCGTCGGCCAAACCGTTCAGGTCACGGTCGCGCCCGGATCGTTGCAACCGCCCACGCCTGTTGCGTCGCCCAATATGGGCGTCTGGGGACCGCCGCCCGAGCCCTCTTTCACCGCCAGCAGCCTGCAGTTGGAGCCCAGCCAGTTGACGGGAACCGTCTCGGCGATCTCCTCTCCTGACTTCACTCTCAGCGTCGCCTCCTTTCCGCAATGTGGTGTGACCGACAGTAATACCATTGCCTGCCCCCAATATGTCGCACTGATTCCCTACGACGCTGTCACCACATCGCAGACCACGTATCAGGGTTTCAGCAGCGACGACTTTGGCGGCTTGGCCGACAACGACGTGGTCTCCGTCAACGGCTGGCTCTTCCCGGCCAGCGGTTCCACATCCGCGCGGACCATCGTGCTCAAAAACGTCGTCCTGCGCGCGGATGGCATTTTTTGACAGCCGGCAGGGGAACGGCGGACGGATGGCTCACGTCTGAAGGGTGAGTGTACTGGGCGCAGGGTTCCCGAGGAAGGTCAGGCGCTGCGCCACAAGCTTCTGGGCAGGCCGCCCTGCACCAGTTCCGCCGAGCTGAGATTGTAGGCGGCGTCAAGATTGGTCACCTTGTTCTTGATCAGATCCTGAACGCCGTACACCCGCCCTTCGCGCATCTGCCATGGATCGCACCAAACAGCGTCTTCTCCCCACGTACTGGGATCGCGTTCCTGACTGCCATTGGCACGGCCAATGACCACCCAACAGTGGTCGTACGCTGGAGGAGGGGCGCCAAACGTCATATAGTCCAGCGGCAGCACGCGGTTCTCCTCCAGGTAAAGGAATGCCATCGCCGCCAACTCTCCGCAGTTACCCGCCTGATCGTAAATCGCAGCGGTACGCATGGCCAGCATGTTGGTGTGGAAGTTTCGTTGCTGGCCTTGGTTCAGCCAAAAAGCTGCGGCCGCTTGAAATGTGGAGTAACGCTGTCTGATAAGTGCGTCGCGCAACGAACTGGGGAGCTTAAAGACGTTCAGTTTGTTGCCCCTCTGGATCGGCGCGGGATCGGCTGGCACGGATGCCGCCTGGGTGAAGAACTTTACCTTGTCTTGAACCCGGGCACCGGGATCGATGGAAGGACCAGCTGCATTTGCCTTGGCCTGCTCCATGGCCTGGGCCTTCCAGGCCTCCCACTCTTGCATATACGTCGCAACCAGATCGCCCTTCTGGTTGGGGGATTTGTAGGCCAACAAACTCTTAACCTCGGCGACTGCCTTTTCGCCCCAATCCAAGTTCTCTTTCAATCCCATTCGTCGTTCTCCTTGGAAGCACCGAAAGCGTATGTACGCTACACCGCGCTTTTCGCCTCGGCCCTCGACCGCGGAAAGTATATCACCGGCTGCCGGTTGGCCCTGTTCCGCTTTTGGGGCCTGGAAGCTATGAGCGATCCCGCCTCCTGCGGCGGAACGGCGATCTATACTGGCGCCGGATTGAAATCCGCCCTACCGCTGCCTGGGAGCGGGCTGCATGGCCACGACTAGGGCGCGCGCCGTCAATGCAAAGAGGAATCAAGAGCTCCTCTTGGGAAGGTCCACCCGCAGGCGGCGGACCATGAATTCTCGGCGTTCGCGCCACGCTCGGCAGGTGCGATATTCTCCATGGGGGTTCGCTCTGGGATGAGGAACTGCGCCACGGGCCGCCCGATTCGCGTCGGCGCCGGTCTTGTCCAGGCGTCTTTACGTTGAATCCGAACGGAGTTGATTCTGTTTCGATGCGGGAACCTGCGCGAATTGCCATCGATTTAGGCGCCGAAAGCTGCCGCGTCTCCCTGCTCCGCTGGCAGGATGGAACTCCGGCAATCGATCTCGTCCATCGCATTCCCAATGGCCCCGTTCATCGCGGCATGTCGCTTCTCTGGCCCATCGATGCCATCCTTGCCGGCCTCGAAACGGGCCTCCGCAAGGCCGCCGAACTGGCGCCGGAAGGTATTGCCTCCATCGCCGTCGACGGCTGGTCGGTGGACTACGCGCGCCTGGCCCCCGGCGGCCGGCTCCTGCGCGAGCCCTTCTGCTATCGCGATGAGCGGACCGTCCCCGCCAAGGACGCTGCCGACGCCATCCTGCCGCCCGAGAAGCTCTTTGCGCGCACCGGCGCGCTTCCCCACCGCATCAACACCGTCTACCAACTGCTGGCCGACCCCAGGGACGGCGTAGACGCCCATGCTCCCTGGGTCATGCTGCCGGAGTATGTTCTCTACTGGCTGGGCGGACGCCGCGTGGCCGAGTACACCAACGCCACTCACACCGGCCTCGTCGATCTCAAGACCGGCGACTGGGATCGCGAACTCTTCAGCCTGCTCGATCTTCCTTTTGAAACCGCTCCACCGATTGTCCGCGCCGGCGCCATCCTGGGCCGCGTGCGGGGTCCCCTGGCGGCGCTTGACGCCTTCCGCGAGACCCAGATCGTCGCCACCGCCTGCCACGACACCGCCGCCGCCATCGCCGGCATCCCCACCAGCCTCAGCTCCACCGCCTGCATCTGCTCAGGGACCTGGTCGCTGGTGGGCACGCTCACCAATGCGCCCGTCACCACCGCGGAGGCCCTCGAAGCCCGCTACACCAACCTCGGCGCGGCCACCGGAGAGCTCTGCTTCCACACCCTGGTCAACGGCATGTGGCTACTGAAGCAGTGCATGGATGCCTGGAGCGCAGAGGGCCGCGTCTGGGTGATCGAAGACCTGATCGCCCAGGCCGCCGTCTCCAGGTTTCCCGGAGTCATCGACGTGGATGCCGAGCCTTTGCTACTTAGCTCCGGCATGCCCGAGCGCATCAACCACCAGCTTCGGCGCCGCCGCCTGGATACGATTCCCGACGTGGCCGGCAACGAGCCTGTCTTTGCCCGCGTCATCTTCGAGAGCCTCGCTGCCCGCTACGCCTCGGCGCTCGCCAGCCTGGAGCGGATGCTGGGCCGCAGGCTTGAGCGCATCCACATCCTCGGCGGCGCCAGCCGCAACAAGCTGCTCACCGAACTCACCGCCCAGCGCACCGGCCTGCCCGTCGAGACCGGTCAGACGGAAAGCTCCACCATCGGCAACCTGGCCGTGCAACTAGCCGCCGGAGAGGCCAACGGCCAGCCGCTCAGCGCCAAATCTGTTCGCCAATGGGCCGCGCTTCTTTGCCGGAGTTCGACCGGCAAATGAGCATCCCGGGCGGCGCGGCAACGCCTGATTGCCTTGGCGCGTGTGGGATCGGGTTGGAGCCTCGGCGCCGCCGCGTTCGCGGCGCTAGCGCGGCCGTCTGGAAACGGCAGTATCGGGAGGCGGTCCTTGAGGCTGGAATCTCCGGCCGGCAATTCAGAAGGCCCTCGGTCCTGTTCTAAGAGCCTATCCGCAAATTGTAGCGCCGGTCTCCAGACCGGCTGTACTGGTGGCTTCCAAGCCGCCAGGGGCGGTGGGTGAAGGTCTGGAGACCTGCACGACAGCCGCTCTGGAGACCGGCGCTACAAAATTCGCAATTTACGGATAAGTTCTAAGTCGGGGCAGCGGGCGAGCAGGGCTGTTGGCAACAGCGGAGGTTGGTGCGGGCAAATCGGCGAACGCTGGCCGACACACGGGGAGTAGTCCTTGGAAAAACTTGTAATGAGAAGAAAACATTACCGGTTGTCAGATTCATGTTCTATGCGGTTGGAGGATAGGAATGCGCGAAAAGAAGGGCGTCTTGTCGCCCCGTGCTCGTTGAGTATCGGTGATTTGCACCCGCCGTCCCAATGAAGTCTGTAACGTCGTTTTTCCAAAGTATTTCTAGTTTACGATTGTTGGAATCACGACCTGCCTGACGCTTTTGCCCTGGCGAATCGACACGACCGCACCGGCGAAGATGAGGTGATCCGAGAGGAATTGCTCCATTGCTTCGAACATCGCCTGCGCATTTTCGCCATAGAAGATAAGAGTGATGCTCTCTGGAGTCAACACTCTGCCGCCGGACTCACCGAGTTTTGCTTCGGAGAGAATTGAGAATATCTGTTCCAGCACTACTTCTGCATCGCGTTTACCGTACCTTCCTCCCGGCCTCGGGCCGAATGCCAGTTCGACCAGCACCGCTCCTCCCGGCTCCGCAGTCAACGTGCTCACGTCCACGCTCGCATTCGGAAAGGCCCTCATTGCTTCCCTCGCGCTGGCCATTCTGCGTTCCGCTTCGGCGGCGTCATCAGTTCTTCCCAAATGTCTAAGGGAAGTGATTTCGTATCCGAGGTTCTCGATAATCAACTCATAGTCCGGGTTTGGCTGCTTCTGACGTTCTGCATAGCTTCTTTGCAGCCAATCCACCGCTTCGGCATCATTCCCGGCGTCGTGGAAGATTTGACCCTTCGATCCGTACGCAGATGCGATCTTTGGAGTGTTCTCCGAATTGAGCATTCCGATCGCCCGATCGATCAGCCGTAGCGCCTCCTCAAAATCACGTGAACGCCGGTGGCAATTTGCGATATTGTTCAAGAGCGTCGCAACGCGGATCGGTGAAATGCCGGGCGACTTTTCCCGGATCTCCAATGCCCTCTTGTAGTAATCCAACGCTTCAGAGTTGCGCCCTTGTTCGCCGTAGAGAGCGCCAAGATTGTTCCATGCTACAGATGCTGATTCCAGATGAGCTTTTGCTACGTGAATATCTGCGACCTCTTTATAGAGTTCCTCGGCCTCGCTGGGGGAGCTCTTTCGGAGCGCATTGCCCAATCCGATGAGGACTTCGGTGAGACTGGGTTCCTCAGGATAGTCGCGAAGGATCTTCAACGCAGCTCGCAACGGGATCGCCGCTTGATCCTTCAAGCCACAATATGAGTAGCAGTGACCTTCACGAGAAAGCATGTCCGCGACTCCGATAGGCTCATTCGCTTCCAGCCCTTGTTGAACTGCCCTTTCGTAGAAAGGAATTGCTCGCCGATATTCATGCAAGTCCATCAACAGCGCCGACATCAACTCCGGGACGATTTTCTTCTGCGGGAGATCGGCTTTCGTTACCCGGTCAACCAGCACCATCGCCTCTTCGCGCTCTTTAGCCGCATCGTCCGGTCGGTCCTCTTTCTTCCGAAGAAGCGTTCGTGAACAAAGGCCGAGCGCACGAAGTACATCCGCTTCGTCGGCCGGCATCCCATCCGTAAGTCGAAGCGCAATCTCAATCATCTTGTTGGCTGCAGGAAGGTTTCCGCGACGTTTTGCCTCGATGCTTTGGAAAAGAAAGGCAAATACTTTAGCTTCAAGGGGAATATCATGAGCGTCTGTCATTTGACATCCATCGAGGTCAGACATCTTGCGGCTTGGAGTAAAGGTTAGCACATTCGCCGAGTTTTCAGAATCCCGCTCCTGCCGTGTTACCAACACACTCTCGCCCTAGAGCATGTTCCGCCGGACGACGAGGAGCAATAGTGCAAGATGAGGCTACAACTTCGCATGGCTTTCCAAGATCTTACCTTCGCCGTTACTACCAGTGAGCGGGGCCACTCCATCTGCTCATAAGGGGATCTCCGTAAGCGCGAGAGGCGCAACTCGCGCATCGCCCCTTTGGAACTGCCTCCGGACGATTTGTCCCCGCAAACGCCGATGTCGCCGGGCTTCCCGATTCTTGCAAGGCCGACTTCCACGTGGGAGGGGTGGACGCCGGGCGGAGTGGCTCGCGCTGCGAGGAACTGCATTCCACCGGGTCTTCGGAGTGTCAGGGCTGGAGAGCGGTTCCCAGCGCGGGTTTGACGCCGGCCTTGGGTTTGGCTGAGGCGGGTTGCGGGGGCAATGCGGGCTTGACTTGCGGCTTGACGGACGGATTGTTTGCGGGCGGCCGCGGAAGCGGAGGTACCGCCGCCTTGACAGCCGGCTGGGCTGGAAGCTTTGCGCCAGTGCCGGTCGCTGCCAAGGCCGTGGGCGGCCTGGCCGCGGCGTTGGCTGGCACCGGCCTGGCTGGCGGCTGCGCGGCGGCGGTTTGCGGCGGCTGGGTCTTCTCGTCCGCGGGGGCTTCCTGGTCGCCCAGGAACTGTTCGTCGTCCTTGCCGGCGATGGCCGCGCGCATCACGTTCATCCAGATGGGCAGGGCGGCTTTGGCTCCGGTCTCCTTTTCACCCAGAGACTGGCGGCTGTCGTAACCCACCCAGACGCCGCAGGTGACCGACGGGGAGAAGCCGAGGAACCAGGCGTCGGTGTAGTCGCTGGTGGTGCCGGTCTTGCCGCCCAAGGGGTGCTTGAGCTGCGCTGCGGCGGCGCCAGTGCCGTGCTGGACGACGGCGCGAAGAAAGATCATCATGGTGCGCGCCGTCTGCTGGTCGATGACCTCATTCACCTCCGGATTGTCTTCCCATAGCGTCATGCCGTCGGCGTTGGTGACCTTGCGGATGAGGCGGGGCGTCACGCGCAGGCCGTCGTTGGGAAAGACGGCGTAGGAGGCGACCTGCTCCTGGAGCGTGATTTCGACCGCGCCGATGGCGATGGGCAGATAGGCGGGAATGTTGGTGGTGACGCCGAAGCGATGGGCCATGTCGATGACCTTGTGGATGCCCACGCGGGCGGCCAGCTTGAGGGCGGGAATGTTGCGCGACTCGGCGAAGGCGTTCACCAGGGTCATGGATCCCTTGTAGTCGTTCTCGTAGTTGTGCGGCGTATAGCCGCCGAAGCTGACCGGCCCGTCGACGATGATGTCGCTTGGTTTGGCGCCATCCTCGATGGCCGCGGTGTAGACGTAGGGCTTGAAGCTGGAACCGGTCTGTCTTTCGGCCTGGGTCGCGCGGTTGAACTGGCTCAGCGCGTAGTCGCGGCCGCCCACCATGGCC
>Ga0187890_10001381_pt1 | contig 17510 bp, 17 predicted proteins | sample June2016WEW_21_1_FD_133005 | JGI IMG/M metagenome (GOLD analysis project Ga0187890, IMG submission 133005) | Peatland microbial communities from SPRUCE experiment site at the Marcell Experimental Forest, Minnesota, USA - June2016WEW_21_10 | ecosystem: Environmental > Terrestrial > Soil >... | reverse complement strand
CGACTGCTTCATCATCCGCCGGCCGATGTGCACCAGCTCGTCGAGTTCGTAGGCGGCAAAATCGAGGTGATGAGCGATCCGTGAGCTCATCCCGGGATTTGACCCGAAGAACTCATCCATCCGGTCCTTGTAGCCGGCCAGGATGACGACGAGCTTGTCGCGCTCGTTCTCCATCACCTGGAGCAGGATGTCGACCACTTCCTGGCCGTAGTCCTTCGAATCCGCCGCCCGGTAGAGGTAGTACGCCTCGTCGATGAACAGCACCCCGCCCACGCGCGGTCCAGGACCCGCTTGGTCTTCGATATGTCCCGGGCGGCCCGGTGAAGCACATGTGCAGGTTGGGCCGGGGCGCGGAAACGTCGTCGACGTCGGCCGCGCTCCGCTCAGCCGCGAAGGTGACGGTAGCGTCCGCCGACAACAGTTCGATCTCGCCGCGGTCCTTCCTGCGCCGGGCCGGCCGGCCGGGTGGCACGCGAGGTGGCACGGTGCGCACGGGCACCGGGGCTTCGTTCGCCATCACCGGGGTGGCCTTACTGAGAGACCGGATTGCGTGGACCACCAAAACCATCAGGATGAAGAAGACCACCGAGGCCACGACGCTGACGGCCAGCGTCGTGGCGGCGTGTGCGCTCATCTGCCACCACCCGGCACGGCGCCCTCCCGCAGTGCTTTCACCGACGGTACCTGAGCGCTGGGCTGCGGCCCAAAGCTACCGGGCGGATGAGGCCTTGACCTCAACGGCGCTTGAGCTACTAGCCTGCCGTATGGGAAAAGTTGTGCAGGTGACCCGGTTCGGCCCCCCGGAGGTGCTCGCCACCATTGCCGTTCCTGACCTGGTGCCCGGACCTGGCGAGGTGATCATCGCCGTGTCTGCGGCCGACGTCCTCCTCCTCGACGCGGTCATCCGGTCCGGGCTGGCGGCCGCCTGGTTTCCCCTCATTACCCCGCCCTACGTGCCGGGCAATGGCGTGGCCGGGCGGGTCAGCGCGGTGGGCGAGGGGGTCGACCGGGGCTGGACCGGGCGGGCCGTGATCGCGCGCACCGGCGGGAGCGGCGGTTCGGGCGGCTACCTGGAGCAGGCCAGGGTCCAGGCGGGCCAGCTCGTCGCGGTGCCTGACGGAGTGGGCCTGCCGGAGGCGGCCGCGGTCCTGCACGACGGGGCCACCGCGCTCGGGCTCGCGGACAGCACCGGCATCCGGCCCGGCGAGCAGGTGCTGATCCTGGGGGCCGCCGGTGGCCTGGGCATCCTGATCGGCCAGCTCGCCCGCGCCGCCGGGGCCCGGGTCATCGCGGCCGCGCGCGGGAAACCCAAGCTGGACCTGCTGGCCGAGCTGGGCGCCGGCGCGGTCGTGGACTACAGCGAGCCGGACTGGCCCGGCCAGGTTGCCCGCCTGACCGGGGGCGCCGGGCCGGACGTGGTCTTCGACGGGGTCGGCGGCGAACTCGGCGCCGCGGCCTTCGAGATGATCGCCGACGGGGGCCGGTTCTCCGCGCACGGGGCCGCGAGCGGCGGCTTCGCCCCGATCGGCGCGGACCAGGCCGCCCGCCGCGGGGTAACGGTGCGCGGCATCGAGCAGGTCCAGTTCGGGCCGGGCGAGCACGAGCGGCTGGCCGGGCAGGCCCTGGCCGCGCTGGCGGCGGGGCGCATCCGCCCCGTCATCGGGCAGGTCTTCCCGCTGCCGCAGGCCGCGGACGCGCACCTGGCACTGGAGACCCGGTCGGCGGTCGGGAAGACCCTGCTCACCGTCGCGTAATCGAGCGTTATGACCGTGCGCGGTGACGGCGGTCCAGCGGGCGGCGGCCGGCGGCCAGGTTGGCCCAGATCCGCTGGGACACGCCCTGGATGGTGCTGATCCCGTAGTCGAGCCCGGCGGTGCCGGGGCCCGCGGGGTCGTCAGTGGTGAGCACGGCCAGGACGTAGTTGCGGCCCTTGCCCCGGACCCAGCCGATGCTGTTGACCTGCCAGGGGCATGAGTCGTCCTGCTTGGCGCAGGTGGGGAGGTACTTCCAGCCGTTCTTGAGGGCCACGGTCACGTCCGGGTCGGGCGTGGCGTAGTCGGGGGCGGCGCACTTGGTGCCCCACGGGCCGCAGGTGATGCCCCAGCGCTGGGTCGGCTCCACGCTCTCCATCAGGTGCAGGCCATACTCCCTCGCGTCGCGGGCCAGCGTGGCGTTGCGGTAGGCGAGGGTGCGGACGATCGCGACCTGGTCCTTGGCCGTGGTCGTGGTGTTGCCCCACCCGTAGTAGGTGGGCGTCTCACAGCCGACCACGGTGTGCCGGGTCGGGATCAGCGTGTTGAACAGGGTGAGAGTGGTGCAGCCCCCGGAGAAGTAGAACAGCGAGGTCGCGGCCACGTTGTCGCTCATCGTGATCATGTTCTGCAGCAGGTACCTGATGGAGTACGGCATGCTGTCCGGGATGATGCCGGGCCGGGACTGGTACCGCCACAGCCACAAGGACATGATGTCGGCCTTCACGATGCTGGCCGTGTACTGCGTGTTCCGGCCGCCCGAGAGCAGGTACGTCCGGCCGGTGAGCTTGTTGAACAACGCCACCTGCGCGACGCCGTGCCGGGTGCGCAGGTAGCGCGCGACCCCGTGCAGCGGCCTGGGCAGCCGGGAGGCGCTGGCCATGTCCTTCACCGGGAGCGCGCCGGCCAGCGGCAGCGTCCCTGCCGCGCGGCGGGCGGCTCCGGCCGGCCGCGCTGCGCCGTGGCGGGTTCCGGCGGTGAGAACCGCCGCGCTGACCTGTGGCCCATGACCCGGGCTCCCGCCGGCTAGCAGGCCGGCACCGGCTAGGGCCGCCACGCCGAGCGTCAGGAAGGAAAGCCGTACCACACGCGAGGATCTGACTGCCTGCACCATGTCCCCCTCTGGCATCACAGGCACCGCCGCTCTGCGCTGGAACGTATCAGCGACGGCATGAGGTAGTCGCGTAACTGCGTTCCGTCAGCGCGTCGCTGCAGCGGGCCCACACCCGCGCTCCCGGCAGGCCCGCGCCGCACCCGCGCTCTCGGCGGGATGCCGTCCGCCCAGCGCCCGCCGCGGCCGGCGTAGGGTCGGTTCCATGGCGCTGGCCGGACGGAAGATCCTCCTCCTCGCGGCGGACCTGTTCGAGGACATGGAGCTGCTGTATCCGCTGTACCGTCTCCGGGAGGAGGAAGTCACGGTGACCGTGGCCGGCCTCGATGATCACCCCGTCATGGGCAAGAAGGGGCACGGCCCGGTGCCGGTGGACACTGTCGTGGACCAGCTCACCGCGCAGGAATTCGACGGGCTGGTCATCCCGGGCGGATACGCGCCGGACAAGCTGCGGCGCTCCGCGGCCGTCCTGGGCCTGGTGCGCGACTTCGACGAGGCGGGCAAGCCGGTCGCGTTCATCTGCCACGCCGGCTGGGTGCCGATCTCCGCAAAGATCCTCAAGGGCCGCCGGGCGACCAGCGTGGCGGCGATCCGCGACGACATGATCAACGCGGGGACGGACTGGGTGGACGAGGCCACCGTGGTGGACGGCAACCTCATCTCGGCCCGCACCCCGGATGATCTCGGCCCGTGGATGAAGGCGCTGCTCCAGGCGCTGGACAGCGCCGGATAGCGCCTCTTACCGGCCGCGGACCCAGCGGGGCTTGCGCTTCTCCAGGAAGGCCCGCGTCCATTCGCGCGCGTCCGGCAGCTGGCTGGTCGAGGCCATGACCTCGACGGCGTATGCGTACGCCTTCGGCTGGTCCAGGTCGATCTGGGCGTACAGCGCCTGCTTGCCGATGCCCTTGCTCTCAGCCGAGCCCCGGGTGACGCGCTCCAGCAAGTCCTGGACCGCAGAGTCGAGCTGCCCCGCGGGCACGACCTGGTTGACCAGGCCCCAGTCGAGGGCGGTCCGCGCGTCGATCACGTCGCCGGACATGGCCAGCTCCAGGGCCCGCTTCCGGCCGACGTTCCGGGCCACGGCCACCATCGGGGTGTGGCAGAACCAGCCGCCCTTGCCGCCGGGCGTGGCGAAGCCGGCGTCCTCACTGGCCACGGCGAGGTCGGCGCTGGCGACCAGCTGGCAGCCGGCCGCGGTGGCCAGCCCGTGGACCCGGGCCACGACCGGCTGCGGCACCTGCTGCATCACCGTCATGAGCTCGGTGCAGGTGCCGAGCAGCTTGCGGATCGCCGGGAGGTCGGTCCCGGCCACCTCGGCGAGATCGTGCCCGGAGCTGAACACCGCGCCGTTACCGGCCAGGACCACGCCCGCGGCATCGCCGTCCCCGATGTCGCGGAACGCGGCGATCAGCTCGCGCATGTGCGCCAGGGACAGGGCGTTGCGCCGCTGCGGCCGGTTCATCGTGATGGTGGCGAAGTCCCCGGACCTCTCCACCAGGATGTGCTCGTACCCCATACCTATCGCCTCCTGACCGCAGCCTACGTCGGCCTTGGGCAGGAGCCCAGGCGTGAATCACACGGCGGCCCTACGCCGGTGCGATCCATTCGACCGAGGGGAAATAGGCACGGCAATGTCAGCCGCGGGTGATCGGGCCGGCAGGGGAGGCGGGTCCGGCTGGGCCTGCCTGGCTACGCGGGAACAATTCTGGCCGGGAGTTCACTGGACCTAGGCAAGGAAGCAGCAGGGGCGGCCCGAGGACAAGGAACATGCAGCCATGAAGCGCAGGATTCTCGGTGGTACGGGCATGTCGGTCAGCGAGTTCGCGCTCGGGGCGATGATGTTCGGGGCCATGGGCAACACCGACCACGACGAATCGGTCCGCATGATCCACGCGGCGCTGGACGCCGGGATCAACTTCGTGGACACCGCGGACGTGTACTCTCGCGGCGAGTCGGAGGAGATCGTCGGACGGGCTCTCAAGGGCCGCCGCGACGAGGTCGTGCTCGCGACGAAGTTCGCGATGCCCATGGGCGCGGACGACAACCAGCGCGGGGGCTCACCCCGGTGGATCAAGCGCGCGGCCGAGGACAGCCTCCGGCGGCTCGGCACCGACTACATCGATCTGTACCAGATGCACCGCCCGGACTACGCCACGGACATCGGTGAAACCCTGGCGGCCCTCTCCGACCTCGTCCGCGAGGGCAAGGTACGGGCGATCGGCAGCTCGACGTTTCCGGCTGAGCTGATCGTGGAGTCGCACTGGGCCGCGGCCCGGGCTGGACTGCACCGCTTCCGCACCGAGCAGCCGCGGTACTCGATCGTCAACCGGACCATCGAAGGCAGCGTGCTGCCCGTCGCGCAGCGCTATGGCATGGGGGTCCTCACCTACGGGCCGCTAGCCAGCGGCTGGCTGTCCGGGCGCATGGACCCGGCGCAGAGCCACCGCGCGACGCTCGCACCGCAGGCTTTCGACCTGGCCGTCCCGGCCAACCAGGCCCGGCAGGAGGCCGTCCGCCAGCTCACCAAGCTCGCCGCCGACGCGGGACTTCCCCTCACCCATCTGGCCACCGCGTTCGTCCGGTCCCACCCGGCGGTGACCTCCGTGCTGATCGGCCCCCGCCGGCCGGAGCAGCTCGATGACCTGCTGGCGGGCGCGGAGGTGGAGCTGAGCGAGGACGTGCTGGACCGGATCGACGAGATCGTGCCACCCGGCACCGAGATCAACCCGGCCGACAACTACATGGCCGCGCATCCCGCCCTGCAAGACAAGCGCCTGCGGCGCCGCTGACCCGACCGGGGCCGCGCGCCCGGTCAGCCACGGACCCGGAAGTAGCCGACGGCGCCCAGGTAGGCGACCCCGCCGACCGCGCCGACCGCGCCGACGAGGGCGTAGGGCGCTCCGTCGTGGACGCGCGCCACCTCGATCACGAAGCCGGCCAGCACCGCGAGGATCATGACCACCGCGGTCACGGCCGTGGCCCGCAGGTCGATCCCGGCCAGTGGCTCGTCACGGTGGTCGAGCAGTCCGCGCACCGTCTCGCTGCGCCGCCCCACGAGCGCGATCGCCGCGCTGAACGCGACCATGACGCTCAGGGCGATCAGCCCGAAGCCCGGCTTCCCGCCGACCGTGAACGCGATGAGATGGATGAGGCCGCAAGCCACCCCGACGGCCGGCGTGACCCAGTAGGTGCGGCTGGTCTTAGTCGTGATCTGCATGGAATATCTCCTCGACGGTGGTCCCGAAGAACCGGGCCATGGCCATGGCCAGGGGGAGGGACGGGGTGTAGCGGCCGGTCTCGATGGAGTTGATCGTCTGCCGTGAGACGGCCAGCTCGCGGGCCAGCTCGGCCTGGGCGAGTCGCTTGGCGGTGCGGCGTTCCCGCACGTCGTTCCTCACTGCGCGGCCCCCGCCGCGGGCCGGGCACCCGGCCCTATGTAAAGCCTGCTTGTCACACCCCCAGAATTGCGTGCCCGGGCGGCAATGTCAAGCGCGCTTGTCACCGTCGGCTGGGGACGGGCCCGTTAACAGCGCATTGCGGACGTAACGGTTCCATGTCGGAAGCTCGCGCGGCCGGGCCAGGAGTGGTTAGCTGTTCAAATCGAGATCTGAGATCCTATTTCCGTGCCGATCGGGGAGTCGATGGCCGGTACGAGCGGTTCGCCCGCAGCCAAGGGTGTTCCCCTGCAGGAGGACGCGCGCACGGGCGCGCCCGCCCCTGGCGCGCCCCTCAACGGGCCGGGCGCGGGTGCACCAGCCACCGGCCCCGCAGGTGCCAGCCCGGCTGCCCCGCTGGCCAGCGGTACCGGCCTGCGGCTGTCCGGCGTGGCCCGGGTCTTCGGCCAGGTGGTCGCGGTGTCCGGGGTGGACCTGGAGGTCCCGCTGCACAGCCGCCTGTCCATCGTCGGGCCCAGCGGCTGCGGGAAATCTACCCTGCTGGGCCTGATCTCCGGGCTGGACGAGCCCAGCGAGGGCACGATCGACGTGCTGGGCGCCACCAGCTCGGCCGAGCGGCTGCGCCGCTGCGCCTGGATGCCCCAGCGCGACCTGCTGCTGCCCTGGCGGGACGTGCTCGGCAACGCCGCGCTGGCCCTGGAGAACCAGGGCGTCCGCCGGCGCGCCGCCCGCCAGCGGGTCGGCCACCTGGTCGAGCGGTTCGGGCTGGCCGGGTTCGAGGAGAAGCTGCCCTACCAGCTGTCTGGCGGCATGCGGCAGCGGGTCTCGTTCCTGCGCACCCTGGTGGCAGGCAAGGAAGTCCTCCTCCTCGACGAGCCGTTCGGCGCCCTGGACTCGATTACCCGTGCCGACCTGCAGGAATGGCTGCGTACCGCGCTCGACGCCGAGCCGAGGACGACGGTGCTGGTCACTCACGACGTGGAGGAGGCCCTGCTGATCGGCGAGCGCGTCGTGGTCATGTCGGCCCGGCCGGGCCGGATCCGCGCCCAGTTCGAGGTGCACCTGCCGGCCGCCGGCAGCCGCCGCGAGCTGATCCGGCACCCCGAGTTCGCCGAACTCCGGGACGAGATCCTCTCCCTGCTCGAGGCGGTGACATGAGCACGACAGTCACCCGTCCGGACGAATCGGAAGTGACCGCCCCGGAGAAGTCGGGGCGCACGTCCGCGGGCATCCGCCGGGCGCTGCCCGCAGCCGCCATCCTGGTCGCGATCGGCCTGATCTGGGAGGCCGTCAGCCACTGGTTCGGCGTCCCCAATTACGTGCTGCCCTCCCTGGACAGCATCTGGTCCACCGGGGTTTCCGAGTGGTCCGGCACGCTGGCCAGTGCGACCTGGGTGACGACCGAGGAAGTCGTGCTGGGCTTCCTGCTCTCGATCGTGGTCGCGCTGGTCGTCGCCTTTGCGCTGCACAGCTCGCGGGTGGTCCGCAACGCCGTCTACCCGCTGCTGATCGGCTCGCAGGCGGTCCCCGTCGTGGTGATCGCGCCGGTGCTGGCCATCATCTTCGGCTACACCATCACCCCGAAGCTGATCGTGGTCACGCTGATCTGCTTCTTCCCCATCGTGGTGAACACCATCGACGGCCTGGCCTCGGTGGACCCTGAGCTGCTGCGGGTGATGCGCACCCTGGACGGCAACCGGTGGGCCACGCTGCGCCGGGTGGAGGCACCGGCCGCGCTGCCCTCGATCTTCTCCGGACTACGGATCGCGGCCACGTATGCTCCGATCGGCGCGGTGTTCGGTGAGTACGCCGGCTCGCAGAATGGCCTGGGTTATGTGATGATCCAGGCCATCCCGCAGCTGGAGACCGCCCTGGTCTTCGCCGCGATCTTCATCCTCACTGCTGAGGCAATCCTGTTGTTCATCGCCGTCTCGGTAGCCGAGCGGATCATCTGCCCATGGGCACGAGAAGGGAAACGGTGACTTCCATGACCGCAGTGCGGAGCGGCCGCAGACGCGGTGCGCTGATCCTGGGGGCCGCGGCCGTGATGTCGGCCGCCGTCGCGTGTGGTTCGTCGTCTTCGTCGTCGTCTGGCTCCAGTTCCAGTTCCAGCGGCGCACCGGCCACGACCAGCACCACGGTGCTGCTGGACTGGTTCCCGAACCCGGATCACATCGCGCTGTACCTGGCCCAGAAGGACGGCGACTTCACCAAGCAGCACCTGAACGTGACCTTCCAGTCGCCGTCCAACAGCACGGACGCGCTGAAGCTGGTCAGCCTGGGCCAGGTGCCGCTGGCCATCTCCTACGAGCCCGAGACGATCACTGCGGCTACGGACGGCCTGAACGTCGCGGCGGTCGCCGCGATGATTCCGACCTCGCTGAACTCGCTGATCATCTCGGGTAAGAGCGGGGTCAGCAGCCCGGCCGGGCTGTCCGGTAAGACGGTCGGCACCGACGGGGACCCGGTCTCGGCGGAGATGCTCAAGGCGGTGCTGAAGAAGTACAACATGTCGCTGAACCAGATCAAGCTGGTCACGGTCAACGAGGGCCTGGTCCCGGCCATGGTGTCCAACAAGGTGGCCGCGATCATCAGCGGCTACCGGAACGTCGAGGCCATCCAGCTCGCCTCGCTGGGGCTGAATCCCAAGGTCTACCCGGTGGACACCCAGGGCGTGCCCAACTACGACGAGCTGGTCATCATCGCCAACAAGTCCAAGCTGGCCAGCGACCCCGCTTACCGGACGATGGTCAAGGAGTTCCTGGCCGGGCTGGGCCAGGGGGCCGCCGCCGCGCAGGCCAATCCGGCCGCCGCGCTGGCCGCGCTGACCCCGGTGGCCAAGGGCTACAGTCCGGCCCTGCTGAAGAAGATGGTCTACGCGACCGCACCGCTGCTGCACAACCCGGACGGGTTCGGGGCGATGAGCGTCAGCGAGTGGCAGAGCTTCGCCAACTGGATGAAGAGCGAAGGGCTGATCACCAAGCCGGTCCAGGCGTCCTCGGTGGTGAACACGGCACAGCTGCCGAAGAGCTGACGGACGAGGTTTCTGACCAGAGAAACAGAGCTGCCTGAGATAGAATCTGAGATCTCAGATTGCTCGTAGTGCGGACTGGCCGCCCGGTGGCAACCCCACCGGGCGGCGCCGTCCCGCCATGGAGGCGGTTATGACCAGCGCGCCCGTCGACGGCGTCGAACATCGCCAGCTGAAGGACTCGGTCTACCTGAAGCTGCGGCAGGAGATCGTGTCCGCCAAGCTGCCGCCCGGGTACCTGCTCCGCGAGGCCGAGCTGGCCGCCCGGTTCGGGGTCAGCAAGACCCCGCTCCGCGAGGCGTTCGTCCGGCTGGAGAAGGACGGCTTCGTCCAGATCGCGCCGTACCGCAGCGCAGTCGTCGCCGGGTACAGCCGCCAGGACCTGCGCGAGATCTATGAGGTCCGGGAATTGCTGGAGGGGTTGTGCGCGCGGGAGGCCGCGCTGAACATCGCGACCGAGGACCTGGCCGCCCTGTCCCGCATCGTCCGGGACAGTGCGGGGGCCTTCGGGGCCGGTGACTCCGACCGGCTCGCGGCGCTGCTGGACGAGTTCGACGTGGTCCTCTACGCCCAGTCCAAGAACAGCAGGATCACCGCCATGCTGAACAACATCCGGGACCACGTGACCCGCATCGGCCGCCTGACCGTGGCCATCCCCGGGCGGATGGGCACGTCGGTCCAGGAGCACCAGGGCATTTACGACGCCATCGTGCAGCGTGACGGGCAGCGCGCCGAGACCCTGATGCGCCAGCACATCCTCTCGGTCATGGCTGACCAGCTGGCCAACCTCGACCCGGAATCGGCCGCGATCCGCCCGTGAACGGCCGCCCGGACGTCCTCATCATCGGGGCCGGTGCGGCCGGCCTGTTCTGCGCGCTCGGCCTGAAGGACTCTGCCTCCGTCACCCTGGTCGAGGCCGGCCCGGACCCGGGCACGCCGCCGCCGCGCTGGATGCTCTATGACTACCTGCTGCCCGACGAGTGCTACTACCACTACACCGACGCCGACACCGGGCTCGACCTGCCCCAGGGCCGCGGCACCGGGGGCGGGTCCACGGTCAACTCGGCCGCGGCCCTGCGCGGCCAGCCGTGGGACTTCGACGGCTGGGCGGTGCCCGGCTGGTCCTGGCGGGACTGCCTGGACGGCTTCCGGGCCATCGAGTCCGACCAGCAGTTCGGCGACGCGGGCTATCACGGCTCCGACGGTCCCATCCCGGTCACCCGGCTCACCCCCGGGCCGCTCGACGAGGCGCTCATCGCGCTGTGCGCCCAGCGCGGCTACCCGGCCGCCGCGGACCACAACGCGCCGGGAGCGCTCGGCATCGGGGTGTGGCCCACCAACCGACGGGACGAGGGACGGTGGGGCACCCACGCCGCCGTCCTCCCGATGGTCCGCCCGGCCGTGGACGTGCGGACCGGCACGCGGGCGGGAAAACTTCTCTTCAACGGAACCCGGTGCGTGGGCGCCGAGGTTCTCGGCCCGGAGGGTCATGAGCGCCTCTACGCCGGTCGTGTGGTGGTGTGCGCGGGCGCGTTCGGGTCTTCGTTGCTGCTCATGAACTCCGGCATCGGCCCGGAGGCGATGCTGCGGCGGGCGGGCATCGGGCTGCTGTCACCCCGGGACGGGGTGGGCGCGAACCTCCAGGACCACCCGTGGTGCCTGCTGGACGCGGACGTGACCGACGTGGCCGCGATCGAGGCCCGGCCGGTGAGCGGCGCGCTGCTGCGCTACGAGCTGCCCGGTGACCACGTCGAGGCCGAGATCTTCCCGTGGCAGACCCGGCCGTACGCCCCGTCCGTGCCGGCCACCCAGGTCTCGTTCACCGCGGCGCTGATGACGCCGCTCAGCCGCGGCCAGGTCACCCTGACCCCGGACGGCGGGACCGAGGTCCGCGTCCGCCACCTGGCGGACGCGCAGGACGCGGCCCGGATGACGGAGATCGTCACCACCACCGCGGAGCTCGTCGACGAGCTGGCCGCCCGCGGCCTGGTCCGCGTGCCCGAGGATGCCTGGTGGCGGGCGGATGACCTGGTGGCGGCGGGCCGGCGGGTGGCGGGGACGTACAACCACCACTGCGGGACGTGCCGGATGGGCGACCCGTCCGACCCCGGCACCGTGGTCGGCCCCGGGCTGGACGTGCTCGGCGTCTCGGGACTGTCCGTGGCGGACTCGTCGATCCTGCCGGTCATCCCGCGGGCCAACACCAACCTGACGTCGATGATGATCGGCCACCGCGCCGCCCAGCTCCTGCTGGCCGCCTCGTCCGCCAGCGCCCCGGCGTGTTCATGATCAACCCTTCGTGATCAACCGATAGGTGTCGTTCCAGCAGCACCGATCAGTTGATCACGAGGGAGACCGATGGGGGGGCGGACGTGGGGTGAGGCGGTGGGCGGCTACCCACGCGTGGCGACGCCGGGCTCCGCCCGGAAGGCCGCCCGGAAGGCCGCCCGGAGGGGCCGAGCGTGGGGCCGAGCGTTACCCACGCGTGGCGACGCCGCGCTCGGCGCGGAGGGCCGATCGGGGGGGGTCTGTTAACCGGGCTGGCCCTCCGGGCCGGCAAGAGCCATGTCCCAGAAGGCCAGCTCGTAGCGGGTCGAGCGATCAAACACGACGGCCAGGGACGTCATCAGGTCCTCGTCGGCCACGTCGGTGTGCTGATCGAGCAGGGCTGTGCTCGCCTGCACCAACTCGTCGTAGCCGTCCCCGGCGAACATGGCGATCCAGTCGGCGTAGACAGGGTCGCCGGGCATCGACGCGGCCAGGCGGGTCGCCAGCTCGCCGTAGCTCCACTGGCACGGCAGCACCGCGGCCAGCCCGGCCGGCAGGTCATGCCGCCCCGCCGTGTCGAGCAGGTGCCGGGTGTAGTCGTAGGTGACGGGCGCCATCACGGCGGCGGGATCGGGATCCGCGGAGCCGCCGAGCCGGGCCAGGAACGCGTAGTTGGCGGGCAGTTCGGTGTCTACGATCTGGCCGAGGAACCTGGTCAGCACCGTGATGGCGGCCAGGTCCGGAGCCCGGCCGATGATCAGGGCGATGGCCCGGGCATAATCCTCGAGATACAGCACGTTCTGCTCGAAGTAGTAGCGGAAAGTCTCGTGCGGCAGCGAGCCCGCGCCGATCTCGGCCACCATGGGGTGGCTGACGGCCGCCGCCCAGCTGGGCGCGCCGCGCTCACGCAACAGCGCCGATGCCGGGGTGCCTGTGCTCATATGCCTGTGCTCATATGCCCGTGCTCATCAGGTGGCTCCTCACCCGGTGCGGCGGCCGAGACATGAGATATGAGACTCTGGCATGCCGCTCTTAGTCAAGGCCTCCGCCGCCAGTGGTGCCACCCTCCGCCGCCTGCCCGCCCGGCGAAACACGATGGTTACGCCCGTGGCATTGACTGCCTGGGTTCCCGATCCTAGCCTCAGATCTGAGATCTGATCTGGGAGGCAGGATGACGGACACCGTGGACGGTCGCGATCGCCCTGCGCGGGGGACGGGCGGCCCGGTCACGGTGGACACGGTGGTCGCGGGCGGCTGGCTGCTCACCATGAACCCGCAGCGGGAGATGTACCGCACCGGCGCGGTAGCCATCCGCGACGGGGTCATCGTCGAGGTGGGCCAGCGGACCGACCTGCTCACCCGGTACGCACCCCGGCGGCTCATCGACGCGCCGGACGGCGTGATCACCCCGGGCCTGGTCAATGGGCACCGGCACCTGCTGTGCTGCGCGAAGGGCGCGATGCCCGAAGGCGGCCAGACCCTGGACGCGCTGCGCCGGTTCATCTACCCGTCCTTCGCCGCCCTGACCGAACAGGACATGTACGTCCACGCGCAGCACGCCGCCGCGGAGATGATCCGGTTCGGCACCACCCTGTTCGAGGAGCCGGGCTGCAACCACCTGGACGCCGTGCTGGAGGCGCTGGCCTCCTCCGGGATCCGGGCCCGGACCGGCCCGTGGACCTGGGACCAGGCCGGCCCGGCCGGCGCCGCCGACCTGCCCGACTGGCTGCGGATGGACGCCAAGGCCGCGCTGCGCCGGCTGTCCGACGGGGTCGAGCAGGTGCGCAAGTTCGGCCATCCGAGGATCCGGGACGCGGTCACCATCGAGGGCGTGGGTACCTGCTCCGACGAGCTCAACCGGGGCGCCGCTGAGCTGGCCCGGGACGCGGAGTCCCTGTTCGTGGTGCACAAGTCGACCAGCGAGCGCGAGGTCGAGCTGGAGCTGGCCACGTTCGGGCACCGCCCCGTCGAGCACATGCACGAGATCGGCGCGCTCAACGAGCGCACCCTGCTTAACCACATGACCAGCCTGGATGACCGGGACGTGCGGTTCGTGGCCGACGCGGGCGCGCGGATCTCTCAGAACCCTAGTTCCGCCCTGAAGCTGGCCAAGGGCACCACGCAGACCGGGAAGTGGCCCGAGCTGCTCGCCGCCGGGGTGCCCATGGCGCTGGGCACCGACGCCGAGAACGTCTCCAACCACACCGACATCTGCCGCTCGATGCAGCTCGCCGCGCTGCTGCCCCGGGACGCCCGGCGCGACCCGGGCGCGGTGACCGCGGAGCAGGCCGTGGAGATGGCCACGATCAGCGGCGCGGCCGCTTTGTGGATGGACGCCGAGACCGGCTCGCTGGAGCGCGGCAAGCAGGCCGACCTGGTGGTGTTCGACACCGCGGACTTCGACTGGCGGCCGCTGCACAACCCGGTGGCCAACCTTGTCTACGGCGTGACCGGGCACTCGGTGGACACCGTCCTGGTCGGCGGGGATGTCTTGCTCGACCACAAGAAGCTGACCCGCGTGGACGAGGACGAGCTGCGCGAGCAGGTCGAGCAGATCAACCGCCGCGTCCTGCGCGAGATCGGCATCGACCCCACTCCCCGGTGGCCGGTCCGTTGATCCCGCGGCGGCGCCGGGGTCACAGTTTCTGGTACATGACGTGCAGGCCGACGAACCCGTGCTCGGGGTGATCGAAGGCCTCGGGGACGGTGCCGATGATGGTGAACCCCAGCGAGCGCCACAGGTGGACGGCCGGGTGGTTGGCCTCGACCACGGCGTTGAACTGGATGCCGCGGAACCCCTGGGCCCGCGACCAGCTGAGAACGTACTCGCCGAGCGCGCGGCCCACTCCCTGGCCCTGGCAGGCGGGGTCCACGATGAAGGAAGCCGTGGCGATATGGGCCCCGCGCCCGGGCCGGTTGGGGCCCATCTTCGCGGAGCCGGTGATGGTGTCATCGCCGGTGACGGCGACGACGGTCAGCCCGGGCGGTTCTTCCATCCACCAGGGGCGGGCCTCGTCGGGGGTCTGCCCCGCGGGAAAGGGATAAGTCTTCCCCTCGGCCATGATCGCCGCGTAGATGGGATAGATGCGCGGCCAGTCTCGCTCGCTGGCCTCCCGAACAAGCACCCGCCTGAATCTACCCGTGCCGACGTTATCGTGGTTCATTTTGCCCCGCGGGCGGGGCAAAATGAACCACGATAATCCGCTGGCGGGGCTGGCGGGGCTGGCGGGGCTGGCGGGGCTGGCGGGGCTGGGCCGCGGGGGCTGCGCGCCCCCGGGGTCAGCCGGGGATGAGGCCGAGCATGCGGGCGTAGTTGTCGCCCAGGATGCCGTCCAGCTTGGCCTGGGGGATGGGGTCGCAGCCGACCCGGTCCGCGTGCGAGTTCACCGCCAGCAGCTTGGCGCGCAGCTTGACCGGGTCGTACAGGAAGCCCGGGTAGTCCGTGCCGAAAAACAGCTTCTCCAGCGGGACGAACGACGCCTGCGCGTGCACCAGGAAGCGCAACAGTTCCTCGGTGGTCACGCTGGCGATGTGGTAGCTCAGCTCGGCGTAGAAGTTCGGGTGCTTGGTCAGCATGAACATGGCCTCGTCCACCCAGGGCAGCCCGCAGTGCGCGATCGTGAGCCGCAGGTCGCGGAAGTGCCGCCCGGCCGCGTCGAGCAGCGCCGGCCGGGCGTACTCCATCCGGGCGTCGATCCGGGTCGACCCGGCCTGGTGCACCATGACCGGGATCCCCAGCTCCTCCGCCTTCGAGAACACCGGGAACGCGATCAGCGGATCGGCAGGGGACCAGTCCTGGTACATCGGGTACAGCTTGAGGCCGGTCAGGCCCAGGTCCAGCACCGCCCGTTCCAGCTCCCGCACCGCCGCCGCGGGCCCGCGGTAGGCCGGGTTGACCGAGGCGTACCCGATGAACGTGCCCGGCTGGGCCGCGGCGATCGCGGCGATGTAGTCGTTGCACTTCTCCGGGGTCGGCGGGCCGGGCACGCCGGTGATGCCGTAGGTGTCCACGGTGCCGATCAGCTCGCCGTTCAGGAACTGGGGCGACACGGCCAGGATCACGATCTTGTCGAAGCCGGGGTGGTCGCGGACCGACTCGTCCGGCCCGATGACCGGGAAGCCCTTGCGGCTGTACCCGCTGGCCTCCCACTCCTCCTCGGTGGGCGGGCGGTGTGAGGGCAGCAGCCCCAGACTCCGGTAGATGCACAGCGAACCCTCACGCCCGTACTCGGTCGTGAACTCCGCGTTCTCGGCGAGGCTGAGGATGTGCGTGTGCGCGTCGATCTGCATCAGGTGATCCCCGGAGTCGAGTCAGTGGCGCGGGCGAGCCGGGCGGGCCAGCCGTTAGGAACGGATCTTCTCCAGCGTGCGCAGGAACCCGCGGTTGGCTTCGGCCAGGATCTGCGGCTCGTCCATGGTGAGCAGTTCCCGCCCGCGCATGAGGATCTGGCCGTCCACGATCGTGGTGTCCACCGCGCTGCCGTTGGCCGAGAACACCAGGTGAGAGTAGATGTGCGCCTTGTCGCCCGGCATCAGCGGGGTGAACATCGGGTTGGCCGTGTCCACCAGGATCACGTCAGCCTTGTGCCCGGGGGTGAGCTGGCCGGTGTCGTGCCGCAGCGCCGCGGACCCGTTGCGGGTGGCCATCCGCAGCACGTCCGGGGCCTGCTGCAGGCTGGCGTCGACCCGGTTGGCCCGGTGGATCAGCGAGGCGAACTTCATCGTCTGGAACGCGTCCCGGCTGTTGTTGCACTCGGCGGCGTCGTGGCCAAGGCCAACGTTGATCCCGGCGGCGAGCATCTCCGGCAGCCGGGCGATCCCGTTGCCGAGCTTGGCGTTGGAGCCGGGGTTGTGCGAGATGTGGGTGTGAGTCTCCCGCATCAGCGCGATCTCGGTGTCGGACAGCCACACACAGTGCGCGGCCACGCAGTCGGCGCCGAGCAGCCCGGCGTCGTAGGCCACCTCGGTGGGCCGGCGGCCGAACCGCTCCACGGCGTTCTCCACCTCCGTGAGCGACTCGTTCAGGTGGATGTGGATGCCGGTGCCCAGCTCGTCGGCCAGCGCCCGGGCGTCGCGGAGCAGCCCGGGTGAGGCCAGCGGCAGCCACTCGATCCCGACGTACACCTCGATCCGCCCGCCGCCGAGCCCGTGCACGGCGTCGTAGGCGTCCTTGTTGTCCTGGAGGGTGTCCAGGTTGTGATCGGGCAGCGCCACGTCGTTGGACAGCACGGCCCGGATGCCGATGTCGTGCGCGGCCCGGCCCAGGTCGGGCAGCCGCCGGTACATGTCGTTGACGGTGGTGACCCCGCACTTGATCGACTCGAGGTAGCTCGCGGCCGCGGACCAGTAGGCCGCGTCGGCGTCCAGGGTGCGGATGAACGGGTACCAGCAGGCGTCCAGGTACTCCCACAGCGGCAGGTGGTCGCTGAAGCCCTTGGCGATCGCCGTGTGGTAATGCAGGTCGACCAGGCCGGGCATGACGATCTTGCCGGACGCGTCGATGACCTGGTCGCCGTCGGCGGGCGCGCCGGGGTAGGGCCCCTCGCCGACCGCGGCGATCCTGTCGCCGTCCAGCACCACGTGCCCGCCGAAGTGCACGTCGTCGGCGTCGTCGATGGTCAGCACCGTGCCGCCGGTGATGATGATCTTGCTCATGCCCGTGCTCCTGTGTCCGTGCTGCTTGGTTCGGTGCTGCTTGGTCCGTGCTGCTGGGTCAGTTCCGGTAGTCGATGGCCGCGACCACGCGCTGCAGAGCCTGGTTGGCCTGGTCCAGCACAGTAGCCTCGTCCACGGTGGTGACCTCGCGGCCGCGCATGAGGATCTGCCCGTCCACGATCGTGGTGTCCACCGCGCTGCCATCGGCCGCGTAGACCAGGTGCGAGTACACGTGCGCCGGGTCCCCGGGGAGCAGCGGGGTGAACATAGCGCTGCGCGTGTCGACCAGGATGACGTCG
>Ga0187890_10001379_pt1 | contig 17517 bp, 15 predicted proteins | sample June2016WEW_21_1_FD_133005 | JGI IMG/M metagenome (GOLD analysis project Ga0187890, IMG submission 133005) | Peatland microbial communities from SPRUCE experiment site at the Marcell Experimental Forest, Minnesota, USA - June2016WEW_21_10 | ecosystem: Environmental > Terrestrial > Soil >... | reverse complement strand
GCTGACCTCATCAGCACGTTCCCGCGGTTTCCTCCCTCGAGGATTGCCCAACCCCTGCCCATCAGCCTCGATGAGGCTGGATGCTTGCGCGCACGCGGGCAGGAGTCGGACAATCCTTAACGTTAGCACCCGGTGGACTGTTGCCCCCGAATTTGAGAGCGGACTGACGGGACGCGGAAGTACAGCCGGGCGATTGTCGACCTTCCCAGTAACCGCGGGCGGCGAAGTTGATTCCCGCGAGCGGAAACTTGCAACGTATCTTTCCCGTGTCTTGCCTGGTAGCGGTAAGGGGTAAGCTTGAGACCCGGCGGCAGGTGTGGAGTGAGCCCGATGAAGGTTAACCGCAGAACAATCATTTTCGGGGCTCTCGCTTCTGCAACCGGTATGCGGGATGCCATGGCGGGGACGCCGCTTAAGTCCGAAAGTGCGCCTTCGGACGCGGCAATCGTGGGGCGGGAGATTCCAGTTATCTGGGTTGCTCCCGAAAAGCTAGGACGCACGAATCCAGTTGTAATCTGGCTGGCGCCCGGCATCTCGGGAATGGAGGAGACGCTGCCGGAACTCAAGAGGTTTGCCGCCGAAGGATATCTTGCCGTGAGTTTCGATTCCTGGGCGCGCGGGAGCCGCGCCAAGGACTCGATCGAGGTACTGTTCCCGATCGCGATGTCGAACTGGCCGTTCTACGGATGGCCAATATTAGGCATTGGTGCGATGGAAACATTGCGCGTAATGGACTGGGCAACCGGGCAGTTCGGTTCCGAGCGGCCTTTCTCCGTGGGTGGCGTTTCGCTTGGAGGCGATATCGCCGTTGCAGCGGCGGGCCTCGACAAACGCATGACGTGTGTGGCCGTAGCCAATGCGACTCCCGATTGGCGCCGGCCGGGCATGCACGTGGATGGCAAATTGGTTGGGCCCGGCATGCCGGATGCCTACGCCCAACTTCTGTATGACCGCATCAATCCGCTCACGAATCTCTCCTCGTACGGGCATCGCCCCGCGATTAGTTTTGAGTGTGGTGCTGACGATGTTCATGTGCCGGCGGATGGCGCGCTGCGCTTCCGGACGGCACTGGCCGGACTATATGCCGGTGCGACGGAGCGGTTGCAGGTCAATCTGTATCCAACCGTCAAGCACGAGTTCACGCCGGCAATGCTCGAGAGCTGCATTGGATGGGTGAATAAGTACGCCGGAAGACGAAACGTTTAGCCATTCGTCCATCAGAGCATACGCCGCGAAACGGCCACTCGCGACGGTCAGCTGTGGGGGTCGACAGCGGCAGTTCGAGTCAATTCGTCAGCAAACCGGCCAAAAGCGGTATTTCGACTTATTAAGATGCTTGCCACGAAGCAGCCGTTCGTGGCCCGCGGGTAACCTATTGTCTATGTCAAACGTATATTCGTCGCGTTTTATCACGACGTTTCTGTGGCCTAAGCGGACGGCTATCCTCTTGGATTGCCGTTGCTGATTTGCTACGCGTTGGTGACGGCTGGCAAGATAATTCGAGAAGCCGTTTGATGAGATTGCCAGCGTAAGTAGAGCATAATGCCGGCGCCTACGAGCATGGGAACGGCCATGGTCAGTAAGCCGCGTCGGTAATTGCCCGTCAGATCCTTAGCGATGCCCATCCAGTAGGGGCCGACGAATCCGCCCAGAATGCCGATCATGTTCATGAGGGCGATGCCGGCTGCCGCGGCGCGGCCTTTAAGAAAGCGGGTTGAGATGGACCAAAACGGTCCTTGCATCGACATGTGACCGACGATGAGGACGAGCAACCCAGTAAGAGCGATGCTGGGATTCGAAGAGAGCGCGACAGCGAGGAAGCCCGCGGACATCATCAAGCAGCCTGGGATGACGTACCAGAACGTGTCGCGCGCGCGATCAGACAGAATACCGTTGCCGAACATGGCGGCGGCGGCGAGAAGGTACATGGCCGCAATCACGAATCCCGTGCCGGTGATGCTTAAGCCCGAAAGCATCTGAACAATGGTGGGCGCGGAAAAGCCGTAGGCGTAACTGCTACCCAGCATGCAGAAATTGAAAATGCCGAGCAACCAGACGCGTGGATCGCGCAGCGCTGGACCAATCGGCTCAGCCTGCCTCGGGACATTCTGGGAGGTGCGCCCTTGGATCCGGACGAGCACGGCGTTTCGCTCAGGTTCTGTCAGCCACCGAGCCGTCGCGGGACCGTCGGGCAGAGCAAAGAAGAAAATCACGCCTAGAATGACGGCGGGAAATCCCTCGACAGCGAAGAGCCACTGCCAACCCAACAGACCGAGATGGCCGTCGAGACCCATCAATGCGCCGGCCAGGACGCCCATGACGACGACGCTCAGAGGCCACGCAATATAAAAGCGCGAGATGCTGCGCGCACGCAACTCGATGGGAAACCATTGGGCGACGTAAAAGATTACCCCGGGGAAGAAACCAGCTTCCGCAACGCCGAGCGCGAAGCGACCGACACAAAACTGAGTCGGCGTCCGAACGAAAACCATGGCCATGGCCACGATTCCCCAGGTAACCATAATGCGGGCTAGCCAGCGACGGGCACCGAATCGATAGAGCAGAAGATTGGAAGGCACTTCGCAGGCCGCGTAACTGAGAAAGAAGAGACCCGCGCCGAATCCGTAAACCGTGGCGCTGAAATTCAAGTCCCGGTTCATCTGCATAGAGGCGAAGCTGATGTTGACGCGATCAATGTAAGCGGCGCCGTACCCCAGCGCGATCAGTGGAAGAATGCGTAATGAGGCCTTGCGGTAGGCGCTCTTTTCTAGCGCGGCGTCGTCTGGGCCGGCGGCGTTCATAGTCTGTCTCCAGCCATTCCGATTTCTTGAACGATCGATCCGATTGGGAAAGCTGCAAATAGTACTTACACCAGGAGTTTGACTCACCTCCAGGCTGGCGCGGAAGCAATTTCAATAATCCGTGCCGATCGGGGAATTGATCGATCTCGGAGGGCAGAACGGCGGAAAGCGCACCTTCGTCGGGCGGGAGCTCGTGCATTCATCGCCACGCGCACCGGAAACGCCTACCCGGAGATATGAAGGCGGACTCGCTGGCGACTGGCTAGGAGGGGTCGAGACGGGGAATTGAGTCGCACCGGCATCGGCCAATACCAGGCATCGATGGTGCTCAAATGGCTGCCAGGAAGCGGCCATTCACTGCTTGTCGTAGTATTGGTTTCCGGAACTGGCAGTCGGTACGCCTTCGTTGGAAACGGCTCAGACGGCGGACCGCCCCACTACGACGCGGCATTTCGGTCCGCGATAGCGATCTTCGATTCCTCACCAATAGGCTGGAGGCCATGACATGAGATGGAAGTTGGTACTTTGTACATCGGCGTTACTTCTTGCGATCGGAAGTGCGTTTGCGGCTGCAGATTCAGCGACGACCTCCAAGGCTGACGTTGAGAAAGCTGTCGCAGCTCGTTCCCTGGCTTTTGTAAAGGCGGCGCTAAATGGTGATGTGGCCGGCTTTCGAGCCTTCATGTCGGATGACTACGTCATGTTGTGGGTCGAGCCCGCGACCAATGGAAAGAAGGCGCATTGGGCGACGATGACGAAGGTGGAGTGGGTCGAGGGATTACAATCACTAAAGCACAAGTACCATGACGTCGAGCTGCTGAATACGAAGGTTTATCTTCATGGCGACGTGGCGATATTCGCGGGTGACTACACGGAGACCGGCACGCGAGAAGGTGTGGAGTACTCCGAGGCGGGCCTATTCTCCGAAACGTGGGTGCAGCGTAACGGTCAGTGGGTAATCGTTGGCAGTGTGTTTCCATAGCAACTGCGACACAGAACTCGGGCGAGCGGCGCAACGCCTCGAATCGATAAGTGGTTTGCCTGATTGCTGCCCTTTGTGACCGGCCACCCATCACTTCACGTCAAAAAGGTCGGTCCGCTATGGTCAGCACGAGTGGGAGACCGGTATCGGGCACTTGGCAAGGACGTTGGAAGGCGGTGTGCTCTGGTTTTGGATCGGCACGCATACGGACTACGACAAGCTGGTCCGCTAACAAACGGTTTCGAGCGATCGCTGGACCGGGATCGGCTATCCGTATGGACTCTCGCGACCTACCACGTAGGGTCCGATAAGCGACTCGTGCCTAAGTATGGCCTGTCACGGGGCCGCGCGAGCGTCAGGGTCACCCGCTTGCATTTCCATGTCCATCCCGCCCCATTTCTCCTGCTCGTTCGGATAGACATGGGTCATCCAATTCAAGACCACCGGGATCCACAATCCCCCAGCCTCACGACATGCCTCCTCGGTGTGAATACTGCCTTGCGGTCCAAAACGCGCATTCGGTCCGAACTGCTCGCTCACGGGTAGAGTTTTCGGGCCTGCGCAAAAATCCACATGTCGGTGCCAGGTTGCGATGCTCAACGGAGCAATCGCATTCAGTTGCTGTGGTGAAGCGTCGGCCGGCGCGGTGTACATTACGCCCACCGCCTTCAATCCCTCCGCAGTTCGCTTGTAAAGAATCGAACTCGGTCGGGTGTAATCGACATGCCGCTGCTCCTTACGTCGATAGCGGTAATTGGTATAGTGAATCTCCTCTCCTACCAGGCCAGTTGGAAAAAATGGCTTGTAGCCGTCGCGTACTGCCGTCTCAACGTCGCGGTAACGGAACAGCACGGCGCCCGCGGCAGCGAGGATATCCGCGGCGCGTGCCGCGTCACCGGATGCCGGATCGGCCTTCAGCGACATCTGCATGTGCCTACCCATCTTCATTGAAGGCACGGGCGTCTCGTCCGTCTTGCCGCTGTAGTGGCTTAGCAGCCGCTCCCACACTGGAAACTCCTGTGCGAAGGAGATGTTGGCGCAGCCGGTCAGCATCACAACCAACGATGCATTGCGTATCATGGGAACTGGTCCTAGCAGTGGGGTCGAGACCGGGCGTAGAACGCACGATCGTTGCTGCACTCCGTTCGTTCCCCTGTGAGCATGAGAGAATGACGCATGAAGAAGTTTAAGCACGAGGCGGAATTGTTCAAAGCGGCCTTGGCCGCCGGCGTAGTTTATGCGGAAGGGCGCAAGGCGGTTGAGTTCGAGGCCACGGATTCGGCAAGCGACAAGGCGCTATACGTATATCGCCTGCTCGTACACGATAAGGTCATCGCGCCAATGCCGGAAGACCAAGTTGGCGACAAGACGATTCGACATCGACTCGCGGCCTGGTATGCGCATCAATTGCCCGAGGGACATCCGTTGTTGGATTAAACCTTCGTTGCCATGGATGGCGCCGTGGTGAGAAGGGGCATCTAGAGTAGAATCCGCGCTGCTACGACCGGCCCGGTCGATTCTGGAGAGATTGTCGTCACTCAGACTTCTTCGCGCGCGCCCTCGCCGCCCCCCCGCAGCGTTGTGTGGCCCGCCAGTGCGATTGCCGCAACGTGGCCGCTGTTGCTCGGAATGGGCGTGCTTATGCTCGGTATGGGCCTGCAGAGCACACTGCTTGGGGTGCGTGCCACGCTCGAGGGATTTCCCACGATCGTCACAGGCGCGATCATGTCGTGCTATTACCTCGGGTATCTGCTCGGAACTCGCATGGCTCCGCCCCTGGTGCGCCGCCTCGGGCACATCCGCGTGTTCGCGGCGCTCGCGGCTATCTCTTCTGCCTCGATCCTCGTTCAAGGGTCCTTCGTCAACCCGTTCACCTGGGGCGCGATGCGCGGCGTGACGGGACTGTGCCTCGCGGGGATCTATGTGGTCGCCGAGAGTTGGCTCAACGACCGCGCCAGCCGCGAGAACCGCGGCAGGCTGTTCGCGATCTACATGGTGGTTCTGTACGTGGGACTTGGTGCCGGGCAGTTCCTGCTCATCTCGGCGCACCCCTCGACGACGGCTCCCTTCATGCTGGTCTCGGTGCTTATCTCCCTCGCGCTCGTGCCGATCCTCGTATCCTCGCGACAGGTGCCAGAGCACGGACTGCCGCGCACCGTACGGCTGCGCGAGCTTTATCGTGATACCCCGCTTGGAGTCGTGGCGGTCGCGGTCTCCGGCATGATATCGGCCTTCATCTTTTCCATGGGGCCGGTCTACGCGCGCCTGATCGGTCTCGACGTGGCGGGTGTCGCGAGGTTCATGGCGGTGAGCATACTAGCCACCGTGCTGACTCAATATCCGATCGGACGCTTATCGGACCGGATGGACCGGCGCACCATGATCGCCGCGGTGTGCTCGCTGGATGCCGTGGTGGCGAGCGTCATCACCGCCTTCCCGCATCTGCCGCAAGGGTTGTTTCTGTTCTTGGCCGCCGTTTTCAGCGGATTCGTCCTCACCATTTACTCGCTGGCGGTCTCGCACGTCAATGACAAGCTGGAGCAGTCGCAGATGGTTGCGGCCTCGAGCAAGCTGCTGCGCCTCAACGGCGCCTCCGCGGCGCTCGGGCCCGTGCTCGCGGGCGGTCTGATGGCGCAGTTCGGGCCGCGCGCTTACTTCGGTGCCTTAGCGACACTCACCGGTGCCCTCGCAATCTACGACCTGTGGCGCAAGATGCGGCGCAAGCCCGTGCCGCCTTCGCAACGCGGTCCCTTCATGGGCACTCAGCAACCGCAGGCGTGAGCTACCGCGCGTCACGGAAGTCTCGCGGTCCGAGGTCAGGCCAGATGAATCGATTTGTCGACAGCACCCTCAACACGCAATACACCGTACCTACCAGGAGCAACATGCAAGGCACAAGAAGTCTGTTTCTATTCTTGGCACTCACGGCCGGCGTTTGCAGTGCGCAGAGTGCGCCCCCGAAGGCGCAAACGAAGTCAGATTACTCTAAAGGTACGGCAAGCTTCGTTTCCAACGCGGAGATTGGGGCGGTGCTTGCGACCGCCGCAACAAACGCGGTCGCCGACAATGTGCTGCGAGTACTGCCGATCGACGGGGAGTACAATGTCGGCGTTTCGGTTGTCCGCCGGTTAAAGGTAAATGGAAGGACACCGCCGGATGCAATTCTGCACCACGACGTTACTGAGATTTATCACGTGCTGACGGGAAGCGGCGTCTTGGTTACCGGCGGGACCATAGCAGGGGAGACTGAGCTTCCCTCCGACGATCCTGTTGTGCGTACCCTGATCGGTCCAAGTGCGGTCGGCGAAGTGATTGCTGGTGGTACGAGACAGCACGTCGGTCCCGGGGACGTTGTTATCATTCCCCCGAATACCGCCCACGGCTTCGTCGAGATAACGTCGGAACAGATCACGTATTTGCTTGTTCGTGTCGATCCGCATCGTGTACTTGCTCAACATGATCGCACGCCCTAACGGATTCTGAGCTCGCTGGCAAAGTAGGATGCTCGGGAGCGGTCATTCGCGATCGTCTCGAAGTCGCGCACGCACTGTGCTTTGTGGGCAAAGCAAGGGACTGCGGCGCCTCCGCCCGACCGTCCGTTTCTTAGCGGCCACGCTGAAATTGACGCACCCCGAGATATTGCGGTCCGCGAACGACGGTATCGTCCCCGTATTGGACCTCGGCGACCTCAAGCTCGGGCATCGCTGCAATCAGCCGACCGATCAGCGCCTGGGCCTCCACCCGCGCCAAGTTCATGCCGATGCACTGATGCATGCCATAACCGAAGCCGAGATGGGGTTTCCCCTTACGGTGGATATCGAAGCGCTCGGGATTGCTGAATACTGCGGGATCGTGGTTGGCGACGCTCGTCAAGAGGTAGACGGTATCGCCGCGGGATAGTGGCTGGCCGGCTAGCTCAACGCCGTCGGCCCTGACGATGCGCACCGCAAATCGTGTGACCGATTTTAGCCGCATCACCTCCTCCAGCGCTTGCGGCAGGAGTACGGGGTTGGCGCGAATCTCCTCGAGCGCTGGACGGTTCGCATAAAGAATGACTACGGAATTTCCCACCCACCGCACCGTCGTGTCGGCGCCACCGGTAAAGAGGTTGAACAAATTATCGAGAATCACTGCTCCGGTGATCCCCTCGCAATCCTCAGCGCTGACGATCATGGAGACGAGATCGGTTGGCTTCTCGCCCCGCTCTAGCCGTTCACGACGATCCGACACCTCAGCCTTCAATACCTCGTAAATCTCCGCCTTGGCCTTGCAGCGCTCGGCATAAAGCGGATGATTGGGGGAGATCGAGAAGGCCGCAGAATCGAGAACGAGCTCGTACCAGCGACGGAAATCGCCCTCATTGACCCGAGAGAAGTTCAACAGGTCGAGTACGACCTTACCAGCAAACGCCTTAAACAGCGGAACCAGATCTACGACCGCGCCTCGCTGCAGCTGTGACAGCGTCGGCCCAAGCAGACTGTCCGCCAGTTCCTCCAGCTCCTGTCGACGCGCAGCGGCCGTCCCGCCGCTGAACGATTTGGCCCACAGGCCGCGAACTGCATCGTGCACCGGCGAGTCAGTCACCAACATGGCTTGGCCGGCCAGATTCTCGGCTATTGCTCCGCCTTCCGAAGTAAAGCGCTCCGGGTCGCGCAATGCCTGCCGGACAAGATCGTAACTCTTGACCGTCCAGCCGGCCAACGAGGCATCCCAGGCGATCGGGGGATCGAATGGGGTGGAATTCATCGGACTTTCTGTTTCACTGGGATCCATCCTCTCCGTTCACGGAACATTGAAGATCCTCGTCTTGCGGCCCCGTCATGCGTGCCTGCTTTTCGGCATTGAATAAACTGTGACGAGCGGCTCAAAGCGGAGGATTTTCTGTTCCCGAGCCGCATCCACGTCTCGCCTCATCTGTCTACCCGCCAGTATGCGCGGATAGTGGACTCCTGGGTTCTTCAGTTGGGGCTGGACCCGGCTAATTACGGCACTCACACGCTTCGCCAAACTAAGGCCACGCTGATTTACCGGCGAACAAAGAATCTCCGGGCTGTTCAGTTGCTCCTGGGTCATTCCAAACTCGAGAGTACCGTGCGGTACCTTGGCATTGAGGTTGACGACGCCTTGGAGATGGCAGAGCAGACTGAGGCTTAGCAGGCGGGCGCCCCCGTCGGTGGCGGAGGTCGCCGACCGGCCGGCCACTGACGACCCTGAAATGGACGCCCGGAAGCAGACGCTCATACCTTAAGGTACGCTATAGGGAACGCCAACGAAGAGCCCGTCTATGGCCGACGCGAACAAGGCGGTGTTCCTCAGCTATGCGTCCCAGGATGCGGTAGCTGCTCAGAACCTGTGCAATGCGCTACGCGCCGCAGGCATCGAGGTCTGGTTCGATCAGAGCGAGCTTCGCGGTGGCGACGCCTGGGATGTATCGATCCGTCGCCAGATCAAAAGTTGCGCTCTGTTCATCCCGGTGATCTCGAATAACACCCACACCCGGGGTGAGGGGTACTTCCGGCTCGAATGGAAGCTCGCCGTTGACCGTAGCCACCTTATGGCGTCGGACCTCCCCTTCCTTTTGCCGGTCATCGTCGATGACACGCCGGACCAAGAAGACCGAGTCCCGGACCGGTTTCGCGAAGTGCAATGGACGCGATTGCCGGGCGGCTGCAATGCCGATGCCTTTGTGGACCGCGTGCGCCGGCTGCTGTCACCGGACGCTCCGATACCCGCTGGGATGAGCGTCGGGTCTTCGGCGCTGCCCACCGCATCGACAGGCGCTGCATCGACTCGCTCGACGCTTGCGGCCCCTCGTCCGCTTGTTCCGTGGATCGTGAGTGTTTTATTGATCCTCATAACGGGCTATTTCGTCGCCGACAAGTTCGTGCTGCCAAAGCGCGCGGTGCCGGCGGCCGAGGCACCGGCCACGGCTCCAGCGCCCGCCTTCAACCCGCCAGCGCACTCGATCGCGGTGCTGCCATTCACGAACATGAGCGGGGACAGAGAGCAGGATTACTTTTCCGACGGCTTGTCGGAGGAGTTGCTCAACTCTCTCGCGCGAATCACCGAGCTGCATGTTGCGGCACGCACCTCATCTTTCTACTTCAAGGGCGAACACGCGGATCTTACAACCATCGCACACAAGTTGAATGTCGCGTCGATTCTCGAGGGGAGCGTGCGACGTTCGGGTCATACCATTCGCGTTACCGCGCAGCTCAACAATGCGCTTACCGGCTATCACCTCTGGTCACAGACCTATGATCGTGACCTCGGGGACGTGCTGAAGCTACAGACCGACATTGCCACTGCGGTGGCCAACGCGCTCAAGGTCACGCTGCTGGGTGACGTTGCCGCGAAGACCGAGATTGGCGGTACGCGCAACCCCGCCGCATTCGACGCGTACCTGCGCGCCTCGAATGCGTACCGGCGCTTCGGACCGGCGAACCTGGCCGCCGGAGGCGGAAACAAAGAGGGCTTGCAATCTGCCATCACCGCGTACACCGAGGCCATTCACGCGGATCCCGATTACGCCCTCGCTTACGCCGGCCGGTCACTCGCATTCGCAGATTTCGCTCGAGCTTTAGTGGCGGGACCTGGTGTCAGCGACTACTTCAACAAGGGGCAGAGCGATGCGCGCAAAGCGATTGCCCTTGCGCCCGATCTCGCCGACAGCCACCTGGCGCTGGCCAATTTCTTCGCCGGGTCTCTCGAGCTTGCGGGCGCCCTTCGGGAATACGACCGTGCGCTCGCGCTCGCGCCCGGCGATGCAAGGGTATTGAGAGAGTACGGCGCATTCGCCGTCCTGATCGGCCGCACTGAAGCCGGCTTAGCTGCCGCGCACCGCCTGCTGGTATTGGATCCGCTGAATTCCACGAACCATTTCGGGCTCGGGGTGTCTTTGGCGTTCGCGCGGCGCTACGGCGACGCCATCCGAGCCCTCACGGAGGCCAAGGCGTTGGGTCAGGACGACATGTCCGTCAACATGTGGCTTGGAATCACTTACTACATGAGCGGTGACTTCGAGCGCGCCAGTGCCACGTGCGCAAAAGCAGGCGAAGTGAATGGTCCCTGGTGCTTGGCAATGATCTACGACAAGCTCGGGCGACACACCGAGGCCGAGGCGATGCTTTCCAGGGTTCGCTCCGTTGCGGGAGATCGCTTTGCGGAAGGGTACGCGGACATATATGCACAGTGGGGTGATACTGCCCGCGCGCTCGATTGGCTGGACAAGGCGATGCGGAACCGCGACCCGTATCTCGCGTATACGAAAGTCAACCCCTTCTTCGATCCGTTGCTCAACGAGCCGCGCTTCCGGGCGATCGTGCAGGCGCTCAAGTTTCCGGACTGAACCCATCGCTGGTCGACTCTAGAGACATTCGCAAACGAAGTCTCGAATGCGCGCGTCTGGGCAGGTTTCCATTACCGTTCCTCCACACGCGTCGGCGCAGCGATGGGGCGAGAGATCGGTCGGTACGTTGCCATGCACTTCGCGGAGCCCGGGAGCGACGTTCCCCATCCAGCCCAATAGGCGCGTATCGGTTCTCACAAACAAATGTCCTCGCTTACGAGGCTTGCGCCTGTTCGACAAGATAAGCCAGGACGTCCCGTCCTTTGGCGCACTGCCGCGGGAAGCCTGGATGATCCTGGGCATCCTGGAGCTCGTGTGCACGGTCGGGCTCATCGTCCCCGCCGCCTTCCATTGGCAGCCGCGGCTGACGATCCTGGCTGCCACGCTCTTGGCGGTCGAGAGCCTCGTGTTCGTCGGGGCGCACGTCAAGTACCGCGAGATCACGCCTATGATCTTGAGCGGCGTGCTGGGCCTCCTCATGGCGTTCATCGCGTACGGCCGGGTGGTTCTGAAGCCAATCTTCTGACGAGCGGGCCGCCCGATACAGCGACAGCGTTTTCCGGTTGCTGTGCGACGTGGCGCAGGAGGATCACCTTGCGCTCCGCGCCCGGTATATCATGCGACGTCAAAATTAGACGGGGACGAACTGATGCGCAGATTCGAAGGCCGCGTGGCCGTGGTGAGCGGGGCTGCTCAGGGCATGGGCAAAGCGGTGGCGCTGCGCCTCGGCGAGGAAGGTGCCACGGTCGTGGCGGTCGACATCAATGAGACCGGCGCTTCGGTCACGGCGCAAAGCATCGGCGGCCGCTCGATCGGCGTGGGCTGCGACATCGGGGATGAAGGAGCGGTCGCGCGCCTCTTCGACACGGTCGCGGGAGGATTCGGCAAGCTGGACGTCCTCGTCAATGCAGCCGCCATCGTGCCGTTCGTGAAATGGGATGCACTCACCTTCGGCGAATGGCGGCGCGTGCTGCGCGTCAATCTGGACGGCCTCTATCTGATGTGCCGGGCGGGCTCGGATCTGATGCGCAAGAACCAGTACGGCCGCATCGTCAACTTCAGCTCCAACTCCATTTTCGCCGGCACGCCGAATATGGCGCATTACGTCGCGTCCAAGGGCGGCGTACTGACGTTCACCCGGGCTCTGGCCACCGAGCTAGGGCCCTTCAAGATCACCGCGAACTCAATTTGCCCGGGATTGATCGATACCGAGGGCGTGCAAACCTCGCCTCACAAGGACGCTTTCGAGTTCGTCGAGATGCTGCAGGCGATCAAGGGCCGGGGGCTTCCCAAGGACGTGGTGCCGGCCGTCGCGTTCCTCGCCTCCGACGAGGCCCAATGGATCACGGGGCAGGCGCTCAACGTCGACGCCGGCATGGTGCGCTGGTAGAGGCGATCAGGAGTAGTAGTCCGCTCCGGTCCGATAGGTCTTGAAGCTCTCGAGGTCGTGCGAGTAGAAAAGCTCGGCGTCGTGCTTCTCGGCCAGCGCCTTCAGGCGCTTCATCGAAGTGAGGCTTGCCGTCGGATCCAGGTGAAAGCTGGAGATGCACATCATGTCCATGCTCTTCTTGCTGTAACAGGCATCCGCCGTGAACAGCATCGGGCGGCGGTTCTTGAGCTTGACCATCAGGCTGTAGTGGCCGGCGGTGTGCCCCGGCGTCTCGAATAGCCACAGTCCCTTAGCGATCTCCTGATCGCCCGTCACGGTCTGGAATTTCGGCGTGTACATGTCGAGTGCCGGATCGGGCGGCAGTTTCAGGCCGCGTTGGGGAGCGAGGTTCGGCGCGAAGCTCAAGTCCGAGTACCCGAGGTGCTCGAACGGCTGGCAATTGCCCGCGGCCTCGAGCTCCTTGGAATGGCACACGGTGCACGCCCCGTGAAAGTGCTTGTTACCGCCGCAATGGTCGAAATGGTAGTGGGAGTTGATGACGTAGTTGACGTCCTTGGGCGCCAGGCCGAGCTTCGCCAGCTGTCCCGGTATGGTTTGCGCGGGATCCTGGATCGGCTTCTCGAAGGGGAGCACCCGCATGACGTGATCGAAATCGTACCCGGTATCGAACATGTAGCGGCCGTCGGCATGCTCGATGAGCACGCTGTAGCAGGGAAACCGCAGCTCGCCGCCTGGACCCCGGTTCCAGAACGCGTGGAATCCATCGATCACCAGCGTCCCGCCTTCCAGCAGATGCACCTTCGTTTCGGTCATGACTCGAATACTCCTCTTGGCCGCAACTCCTCGCTCGCCTCGCAACTCACCGCTCGCCGCGCACGTACGGCAGACCGAGCGCGGGCGGCAACATACTGTGCCGCGCGAATATCACCAGCACCGCCATCACCGCCGCAAAGGGCAGCATCTGCACCACGTCCGTCGGCACGTTGAGGCCGGCCACTTGCAGTGCGGTGGTCATCGCCAGACTCACGCCGAACAGTGCGGCGCCCAGCAGCACCCACACGGGGCGGCCGCGGGCCAGCATCGCGAGCACGATGCCGATGAAGCCCGCGCCGCCGGTCATGAAGGGCACGAAAAGGCCTGCGCCCACGACGGCCATATAGGCGCCGCCGAGTCCGGCGAGAAAGCCTGTGAACAGCACGGACACCGAGCGCGTGCGGATCACATCGACACCGGCGGCATCGAGCGCGGCAGGCTTGTTGCCCGCCGCCTCGAGGCTTAGCCCGAAGTAGGTCGCGCGGTACAACCAGGTCAGAGCGGCCGCCAACAGAACGCTCAAGTAGACGATGGGACTGTGGCTGAAAAGTCCTTTGCCGAGGATGGGTATGCGGCTCAAATACGGCAGCGCAAACACCGGCGCGGCGGTGAGGCGAGGATAGGTCCGGCTGAACTCGACGAAATGCAGCAACGCCGTCAACCCCTGGCATCCCATGGTGACGGCGATGCCGATGACGATCTGATTGAGACCCCGGCGGATGCAAAGGAGCAACACGATGAACGCGACCGCCGCGCCGCCCAAGCCGCCCGCGAGAAACCCGAGCCAGAACGAGCCCGTATACCAGGCGGCGACGAAACCGGCGTAGGCGCCGAACAGCATCATGCCTTCGATCCCGACGTTCAGGACGCCCGCCTTCTCCGACATCTGTTCGCCGAGTCCGGCGAGCAGCAACGGCACGCCGGCCGTGACCGCGCCGTAGAGCAAGGAGACGAGGAAGGGCTCGGTGAGAAGTGCGTTCATCTCAAACGGCCAGGCGCTTGCGGCGCGACTGATCCAGGTATTCGACCAGGGCTAGAAATATGAGGAGCAGCGATACCAGCACCAACACGTAGTACTGCGGGATGCCGATGCGGTGAGCCGCGCTTTCGCCGCCCACCATCAGCGCCGAGAAAAAGAAGGTGAACCCGATCACCGCATAGCCGTTGAGGCGCGCGAGGAACACGAGCGGAACGACCAGCAACCCATAGGCGGGATTCCAGTCCGCTCGCACCGTGCCCCACACGCCGAGCACTTCCACGGCGGCGGCGAGACCGATCAGCCCCGCGCTCAAGACGAAGGCGAGGACGATCAGACGTTCCACGCGCTCGCCCGCGTGAACGGCGGCCGCGCGATTGGCTCCCAGCACTTGCAGCTTCAGCCCGAAGGCCGTTCGGGTCATCATCAGGTGAATCAGCACCAAGACGACCACCGCGATCAGAAGTCCCGAGTGAACCGTCGAGCCGAAGAGGCGCGGCAGGCGCTCATCCACCGGGAGGCTCCGGGTCTGCGGCACCGTGGTTGCCGGATCGAAAAGAACGAGCTTGATGAATACATTGGAGAGACTCACGCCGAGAAAACTCATCATGAGCGTGGTGACGATCTCATTCACGCCGTAGCGCGCTTTGAGCATCGCCGGAGCGAGTGACCAGATCGCGCCCACCAGCGCACCCGCCGCCATGCAGAGCACCAGCGTCGCACCGCGCGGCAGGACCCCGGCGAGCGCCGGCGCGAGCGCGGCCGCCGTCACGGCCGCCAGCAGAAATTGACCGTCGCCGCCCAGGTTCCAGATGCCCGCCCGGAAAGCCACGATCAGTCCTGCGGCGATCAATAGGAGCGGCGCCATCCGGGTCAACGTCTCCTGCAACCCGCCCCTGCGCAGAATGCCGCGCTCGAGCACGAAGGCATAGTAGTCGAGCGGATTCTTGCCGAGCGCCAAGAGCAGGACGCCGCCCACGACGAGCGCGAGTGCCACCGGTAGCAGCACTCGAAGCACGGCGGCTGCAGGGCCATCCTCGATGCGCGTCTTTCTCACGCGGACTTGGCTCCGGTCATCAACGAGCCGATCTTGCGTTCCGCGTCCGCCGCATTGTCGACGATGCCCGCAAGGTGCCCCTGAAACATCACGCCGATCCGATCGCTGATCTCGAGCAATTCGTCGAGATCGGTGGATATCACGATGAGGGCGACGCCGCGCTCCGCCGCCGCGTCGATCCGCTCGAGAGCCAGGCGCTGGTTCTGCAAATCGAGCCCGTAAGTGGGCTTGTTGAGGACGGCGACGCAGGCATCGGCGCCGAGCTCGCGCGCGAGCAGCACCTTCTGGATGTTGCCGCCGGAGAGTTTCCCCACCGGCGTGCGTTCCGAGGGCGTGCGGATGTCGTGCTCGCGGATTTTGTCGCGGGCACTCGAATGAATGAGGCTCCAATCCGTGATGCCGCGCCGCCAGTAAGGCGGTGCTCCTATTTCCTTGAGCAGGAGATTGATCGCGACGGAAAACGTCCCCACCGTTCCCTCGCCCAGGCGCTCATCCGTCACATAGCGAATGCCGGCCCGGCGCCGCTCCGGCACCCGCCCTCGCGTGACGTCGCGGCCTGCGAGCGAAATCCGCCCCTCGGTAACCGCGCGCTGCCCGGCGAGCACCTCCGCGAGATGCTTTTGACCGTTGCCGTCGACCCCCGCAATGCCGAGCACCTCTCCCGACCAGAGGTCGAACGAGACCTCGTGGAGCGCTGTCTCCCCCACCCGGTGCTCGGTCGCCAGCGCACTCACGCTGAGCACGGGGGGTTTTCCGCGATCGATCGGCCGGGCGTGATGCGCCATTCGTCCGGTCAACGCGGCGAGATCCGGAGCGTGCCGCGTCCGCTCGTCGTTCGCCTCGGTGCCGAACATCAGGCGCAGCACTTCCGCCGTTCTCTCGCCCTCGCTCGAGGAGCGCATGCGCTCGGGATCGATTTCGCCCGCGAGGCGTCCCTGCCGAAGCACCGAAATGCGGTCGCCGAACTCGTAGGCCTCGAGCAGCTTGTGAGTGATGAGGATCAACGCCACACCCTTTTCCTTGAGCCGGCGCAGCATCCGGCCGAGATCCGCCACGCCCTGCGGCGTGAGCATGGACGTCGGCTCATCGAGCAGTAACATTTTTTCCTCGCGCCACAGCGCACGGAGAATTTCCACCTGCTGCTGCTCACCGAGCGACAAGGCGGTCACGAGCGCGTCCGGATCGATGCGAATCGCGAGCGCGGTTGCGAGCTCGCCGAAACGGCGGAGTGCGGCGGCCCGTTTCACGGGCTGCCACCACGGACCGCCGAGCATCAGATTCTCGATGACCGAAAGACTCGGCACCAGAAGCAGCTGCTGGAAAACCGCGCCTATCCCCAAGTCCATGCTGCGCCGAGGCGAATCGATGTGCACGGGCTTGCCGTCGATGACGATCTCGCCCGCGTCAGGCTGCTGCATTCCCGCGAGCAACCCCATCAGCGTGGACTTACCGGCGCCGTTTTCGCCGAGCAGCACGTGGATTTCGCCGCCGCGAAAGTCGAGCGACACGTCGTCGAGAGCGACGATGCCTGGAAAGCGCTTGGTCACCTTGCGTAGGGAAGCGTCGACCACTCGTTCGAGCCGGCTACTTCGAGGGCGCCGCCACCGAGGTCATCAGTGCGCGAACTTTGGCGGTATCCCAGATCGGCACGATCTTGAGCTTGCCGTCGACGATCTGCTGGCGCTGCGCCTCGACCTCGGCCCACACCGCGTCGGGAATATGCTTGGTATGCAGCATGTGTACGGAGTCGTCGGCCAATTGAATGGTGTAGGCATGCGTGCCGAACTTGTTGGCCTTCAAGTCCTCGATCATGGCCGAATACACCGGCACCAGGTTCCAGACCACCGAGGAGAGGAGATTGCCCTTGTCCATGGCGCTCTTGTCGCCGATCTCGTCGATGAACCACACGGTGCCGCCGTTCACGGATTTCTTGGTCTCCACCGCCTGCAGCATGCCGAAGGCGGAGCGATCGCCCTGCCCGAACACGACATCGGCGCCGGCGCCGATCACCGATTCGGTGACCCGCCGGCCGCCCGCGACGTCAGAGTACGCCGCCGCCCCGACGACGGCATACAGCACCTTGACGCCGGGGTCGGTGGCCTTGACGCCTTGCGCGAACGCCGCGGATTGACTGTTCCAGGGCGGCGACT
>Ga0187890_10001378_pt1 | contig 17526 bp, 16 predicted proteins | sample June2016WEW_21_1_FD_133005 | JGI IMG/M metagenome (GOLD analysis project Ga0187890, IMG submission 133005) | Peatland microbial communities from SPRUCE experiment site at the Marcell Experimental Forest, Minnesota, USA - June2016WEW_21_10 | ecosystem: Environmental > Terrestrial > Soil >... | reverse complement strand
TTGGTTTTCCTGGCTCATATCAAAAAGTACCTGAAGCCCAACGCAAATGCCCAGGATGGGCACTGCAGCGCCGAAGAGTTCCCAAAGCAGCTTATCAAGCCCAAGCTCCCTCAAGCTTTCCATGGATTTCCCGGCGGCTCCGACTCCTGGGAAGACCACCTTATCCGCCTTACGGATTTCAGCATGGGAGTTAGTGATTCTGCATGGAAATCCCAGATGGTCCAATGCCCGCTTCACGCTGGTCAGGTTCCCCGCTTTATAGTCCAGTATGGCGATCACTCCTCGGCGCTCCTTTGGCAGATATTTTAGTTTCCAAAGAATATCCCAAATTTATGTGGCGGGTCAAGGTCGGGTTAGCTGAGGTGAAAATGAAATGCGCAACGGCCAATGGATCACAAGACGGGAAAACCTCCAGAGAAGTGATTCGTTTCCATTTTAATCCGCTTCGAGATAAAATAGTTCAGTGAAGATAATCAAAGGAGCGGATATCGAGCTTCGGGTTGAGAAGCTCGCATTTGGGGGCAAAGCAGTAGCCAAAGTGGACGGGTTTGTGGTTTTCATGGACCGGGCCATTCCCGGGCAGACTGTGAAAGCCCTGATAACGCGAAAGAAGCGAAATTACGCCGAGGCGAGGGTAATCGAGACGCTGACCCAATCGCCCGACTATAGGTCACCAGTTTGTCCGCATTTCGGAATTTGCGGAGGCTGCCACTGGCAGGATATCTCCTATGAGGCTCAGCTTTTCTGGAAAAGGACCCATGTTGTTGAGTGCCTCCAGCATATTGCCGGGGCAGGCGAAACGGAAGTTGGGCCGATTATTGCCTCCCCCGAAAAGCTGCACTATAGAAATAAAATGGAATTTACCTTTTCGGAGAGGCGTTGGCTTCTTGCGGAAGAACTTGACCGGGAATTCGGACGGGAGTCCCTGTTCGCACTCGGCCTCCACATAAGGGGGCTTTTCGATAAGGTATTTAATATTGATACCTGTTTTCTCCAGTCACTTGAGGCCGCCGCCATCCTGCGGGAAGTCCGCCAATGGGCGGTGAAAAGCGGCCTTCCGGCCTACAGCATCCGCACTCACCAGGGCTTTTGGCGTTTTCTGGTCATAAGGGAGGCAAAGAGTACAGGCCAGATTCTAATCCATCTCATCACGTCCGGAAACCCACGCGCAGACCACAGTGTGGAAAGGCTTTCAGATGATCTCCGGTCGAAATTCCCACGAGTTACGACTCTCATCCATTCCATAAATGATAAAAACTCTCAGGTTGCTATTGGAGATTCGAGCCGCACGCTGTTCGGTCCCGGGTTCATCGAAGAAAGGCTTGGGGAGCTACGTTTCCAGGTGTCGGCTCACTCCTTCTTTCAGACGAATACCCTGGGGGCGCACAGGCTATACGAAACGATCAGCCGGCTTGCCGGCTTTGAGGGAACCGAAAAGGTCTGGGATCTCTATTGCGGAACGGGAAGCATCGGGCTATATATCGCCTCGCGTGTAAGAAGTGTTGTTGGAATCGAACTGGTCGAAGATGCCGTACATGATGCACGCGAGAATTGCCGGATCAATGCAATCGGCAACTGTTCCTTTTTGGCGGGCGATTTGAAGGACATGATCGGGAAGGCTTCGGAGAGGGGACATCCGGACGTTGTCATAGTGGATCCTCCGAGGGCGGGAATGCATCCGAAAGTGGCGCAAACCCTGCTGGAGGTCCTGCCGGGGCGAATTATCGCCGTCTCATGCAATCCGGCAAGTCTGGCCAGGGATGCGGCCCTTCTTTTGGGGGCATACAACATTAAAGAGGTACAGCCAATCGACCTTTTCCCACATACGCCGCATCTGGAATGCATTGTCAGGTTCGACAGAAAAGAGTAGCGTATCAGGTCTCGGAATTTTTTTAATAAGAAACCGAAGCGGCGCATATACATATTGTGGGGTCTTTCCCTATTCCTGCTTTTTTCCGCTTTTTTTGCCGCAAGCTTCTCATATTATCTTTACAACGAAATCAAGAACCGTTTTTCTTCGAGACGGTGGAGCGTGCCGGCGCGGGTTTTTTCCTCAACGGTCCCCATCTATCGTGGGCAGGCGCTTTCGCTGGGCCAGCTCAGGCATATGCTCGAGGAACGCCGCTATAAAGAGGCCTCAAAAGAACCCGTGCTGGCTGGCGAGTTTAAATCGTCGGGCAACACTCTGGTTGCGCACCTGAGGGATTTCCAGTTCCCTGGCGTTTTTCTGCCCTCACAGTTCGTCGAATTCGATTATGAGCAAAACAGAATCGCTGCCATACGCAGTCCGAAAGAAGAAATTTCGTTTCTTGAACTGGAGCCGCTGGAAATAGCGCGCCTCTATGGGCCCGAGCGCGAAAGCAGGATGCTCATCAATATCCGGCAGGTCCCGCAGCATTTGATCGATGCTGTGGTAGCAATCGAGGACCACCGCTTCTACGAACACAGCGGCTTTGACCTTTTCGGAATACTTCGGGCGATGCTGGCCGATTTCAGAGCGGGCCGAGTCGTTCAGGGCGGCTCCACGGTTACCCAGCAGCTCGTAAAAAACTACTTCCTGGAATCCGAACGCAGTTTGCGCAGAAAATTCACGGAATTTTCCATGTCTCTTATCCTGGAAGCTCTTTACAAAAAAGATGAGATAATGGAGATGTATCTCAATGAAATTTACATGGGACAGAGAGGCAGTGTTGCTATCCACGGAATTGGCGAGGCTTCGGCATATTACCTCGGGCGCAACGTCGAGGACCTGACCCTTTCGGAGGCCGCCACTCTTGCGGGGATGATAAGAGGGCCCAACAGTTATTCACCGCTGGTAAACCGTCAGGCCACCCTGGAGCGCAGAAACCTGGTATTGAAGCGGATGCTCGCGCTTCGCAAAATTTCGCTCTTCGAATATGACTCAGCGCTTCTGGAAGTCTTAAGGGTGGCTCCCGCATCCACTTCCGCCCGCATAGCCCCGTATTTTGTGGACTATGTACGGGTGCAGGCGCAGGAGCTTTACGCTCCGGAGACGCTCGCCTCGGAGGGATTGGCTATCTATACGACTCTTCAACCTGAAATGGCCGCTGCCGCCGAAACGGCGATTCGGGATGGCCTTGCTGAAATCGAGAATGAGAGCGGCGATGGATCAACCTCAGATGAATCCAAACCCTCTCGGCGGCTCCAGGCGGTTTTGATCGCTTTGCAGTCCAAAACCGGGGAGCTCTATGCTTTGGCAGGGGGCAGAGACTATGCCGAGAGCAGCTTCAACAGGGCTCTCAGCGGACGCTGCCAACCCGGGTCGGCTCTGGAACCCTTCATCTATCTTGCTGCGCTCGATCGCTTCAAACTCAGCGACTGGCTTTTCGATCTGCCCGTGCCCTATGAACTTAATGGCGTCTCGTGGACCCCAAGAAACTACGACGGCAGGTATCGGGGGAAGGTGGCTTTGCGCGAAGCCTTCGAGCAGTCGCTCAATGCCGCAACGGTAAACCTTGCCGTCGAAACCGGCCTGAATGCAATAACCGGGACACTCAATAGTTTCGGTATAGAATCGCCGCCCGCAGATCTGCCGTCGCTTGCGTTGGGTTCGTTCGAGCTGACCCCCATGGAACTGGCCAGGGCATATGCGGTCCTTGGCAATGACGGGCAAAAGCCTTTTCTGCTCAGTCTCAAGGAGATCGTCGCAGAGAATGGAGACGTTCTTGAGCGGAGGCATATCGACTTTTCTTCCGTGACCTCTCCTGCAAAAGCCTTTCTTATTACAAGCCTTCTTGAGGGGGTGATAGAAAGAGGTGCGGCCAAGGGGCTGAAACGACTCGGGATCGACTTCAGGTGTGCAGGTCAGACTGGCACGACAAGTGAGTTCCGGGACTCATGGTTCGTTGGATATACGACGGATCTGCTGGCCCTGGTCTGGGTGGGATATGACGACAAAAGCCCGACTGGTCTTACCGGGGCGCAGGGCGCGGCGACTATCTGGGCGCGGTTTATGAACCTGGTGCGGCCGTGGATTCAACCTCAAGAGTTCGATGTGCCGCCCGGAATCGTTGAGGAGATGATTTGCGCGGATTCCGGTCAACTGGCGACTGTCCACTGTAAAGAACGGAAGCTGGAGGATTTTTTATCCGAAGGCAGGCCGAATGGTTATTGCACTATTCATAACAGATAATAAAATGGTGGAGACCTTTGGAATCGCTCGATTCGGGTCTCAGATTATTGTGCAGTTTATACCGAAGAGAATGAAGGACTCTGAGAGGGTGTCTGCGTGGTTCTTTTCAAAACTGAAGAGCTGTTTCGTGTTTTGCTGAACAATGGCAGCGCCTCAACCGTTAGAGAAAACGAAGGGGAGGGCGCCGCTCCCGGGGAGGAATCGGTGAGCCTCGATCTCGCAACAGGAACGCGGAAGCGCTGCTGTCAGGGCATGCTGCTTATCCTGCTAACGGTTATCACCTTTTGGGGGTGCGAGCGAAAACAAGTCCCTATCCCCCCCGAATACCTTTCGCCTCCCGGGTCACTCTCTTGCTCAGCGCAGCAGCCCGCTGGGCCTCTCGTTCAGCAGGTCCCATCCGTAGCGCAGGGTCCTGATGTCATGAGTCAGGAGACTCCCGCCTCACTTCCGCCTGCTCCGCCTCCGGCGCAAAAGAAGTCAGGGGCTCAACCGGTACCAGAGGCCGCAACTAAGCAGCATCCGGAGAAATTGAAAAAACAGGAAGCGTCAAAATCGCCCCAACGCCAGGCCTCGATGCAACAAGTCAGTCAAGCCAGGGGGCAATTGGAGAGGGGAAAACCGGACGCCGCAATACGGACACTCGAGAAGGCCGTCAGGATAGACGCCCGCAACGGGGAAGCTTTTGTTCTCCTCGCCAGGGCATGGAAACAAAAGGGAGAAAAGCGCAAAGCCCTGGAATTCGCAAAGAAGGCTGAACTCCTCTATCAGAAGCAACCTGAGAAACTGAAGGAAGTCTTTTTGCTCGAATCGGATCTCTATCGCGAACTGGGGGACGCCGCCAGTGCGGCCCAATCGAGCCGGAAGGCCTCAACGGTCCACCGCAAAGACGGGGCATGGTCCGGGCAGGGAGAGCGTGGAGAATGATTACGGAGGATACTGACAAGGCACTACAGAGAGCCGGGCGAATAAAGGGCTACAGGGCATTTCTGCTCGTCGTCCTCGCTGTCTCTTTATACCTGGCATATCTAATTCTCTTCCCATTCATAGATACACTCATCCTGGCGATTATCCTGGCCTCCATTTTCAATCCCCTGCAGATTTACCTCGAGCGGCGCCTCAAGGGACGAAAAAACCTGGCGGCCCTGATAATCGCTCTAATAATAACCTTCGCGATAGCAATTCCCGTTTTTGTTTTCACTTCCGCCCTGGTGGCGCAGGGACTCGATACGGTAAACAAGACCAACGACTGGCTGCGGACAGGCAAATTACAGCAACTTATCCAGGACCCCCGGATCAACGAATATCTGGCCAAGCTGCAGGAGCGGTTTCCTTATCTTGAGGTAAGCAAGACGGATATTTCCAACGACCTGCTCTATCTTAGCAGGGGCATAGGGCAGTTTCTGCTCGGAAAAGTTTCGTCCATTCTGGGCAATGTGGCGAGCCTGGTTGCGCATTTTTTCATTATGATTTTCATTGCCTACTTCCTGGTGCGGGATGGCGGGGAAATGGTGAGCGCCGTCCGGTCCTACTTACCACTCAGGGCCGAGCAGGAAGACCGGATCATAAACGGCATCAGGGTTGTGACCAAGTCTGTGCTTCTGGGTACATTTATTACCGCGATCTGCCAGGGATTGGCGGGGGGAATCGCTCTCGCGATCCTGGATTTCCCGGGTCTTTTCTGGGGAACCATGACTGCTCTTGCCTCCCTTATTCCGCTTGTGGGCACTTATCTCATCTGGGTCCCCATCGCGCTCTATCTCGTTTTGCTGGGCGAGTTTAGATCGGCCGTTTTCCTGGCCATCTGGTCTATAGTGGCGAGCGGAGTCATCGAGAATTTTGTCCGTCCCTTTATTATGAAGGGCAAATCCAAGATGTCTCCCTTCTACATCTTTTTGGCTATACTCGGCGGAGTTCAGTATTTTGGGTTGAAAGGCATCCTCTATGGACCGCTCATCCTCAGTTTCGCCATGATAATGCTGTTCATATACGGCGTGGAATACAGGGACGACCTGATCGAATACAAACATCTCGGTGAAAACGGGTCAGTTGAAGAGGGCGAGTAGTCCGGCTGGAAGTTGTCTCTGTCTTCACAGGGTAGCACATCGTGCATTCTTGAGCTGCTGAAGAAGTATATAGTCGCCTGATGAAATACAAAAAAATCATCCTTAGTCGGAGCCATCTTCCATGTGTTTAAAAAAGGTTTCCACATCAGCGAAAAGAAAAGCATTTTTCTTGATCCACTCTATTTCCCGATCCCACCACTTGAATTTGAGAAGTTGATCGATTTGATTATCGGAAAATCTCTTGCGTATCAATCTGGCTGGAATGCCGGCCACAATGGAATAAGGTTCAATATCCTTTGTTACAACTGCATTGGCGCCAACGACGGAACCGTCGCCTACAGTTACTCCAGCAAGTATCATCGCCCTTGAGCCTATCCACACATCGTTTCCAATGACCACGGGCCGTACATCATCGAAGAGTTGTTTATGTATAAACGATGGATAACCGTTGGGCACTTCCATATAAAAGCCAGGATAACTCGAGATAAAGCCATCAATTGGATGCGGTTCTAAGCCGGCAATTATCTCGGATCCAATTGAACAGAACTGTCCAATTGATATATTGGTGAAGCTGCACCTGTGGCCGATGCAGGTGTATCTACCAACATGAGTATCTACGAGGCGTGTACCATCTAAAATAGTATTATGTCCGCCAAATGTACAACTCTCACTGATGGATGGATTGCCACGCAACCAAAGTCTTTGGTATTCCAAATCATTACGCTTCCTACCTGAAGTATCTTTTTCAAGGAGATGCGTAAAGAGGGCGGCAGCTTCGCAAAAATGTTGTCCATGTATAAATCCCATATCTTCCAATCGCCATGAAATCACCTTGTAGTAAAAGCTTGCCACAAGAATAAATATTTTACTTCTATCTTCCTCAATAAGTTCTTGTGGTGACTTCACATCGAATCCATTAATAACCTTTCCACATTTTTTGGTATCATCATCAACAAAATATGCTACATTAAGAATATTGGATAATATAATACCTTTCCGCGATGCACCAAAGACAATTAGCTTCTTGGTGTTAATTTCTAATTTTGATGTATCTAAACGAATTGAGCTGTGCATAAAAGTAATCCCATGTATCAAACAGTAGTATTAAAAGTTTCAATTGTGTGGAATGCTAATTTACTCTTACATATCAGTACAACTCAATGTACTGGATTCATTTTCTCCATAATGTATATTGAATAATGTGAAAACATACCAGGAAATATGAGAGAAAGATAATAGTAAATAGTTGTCAACGACTTCATGGAACCGGCCTGGCGCTTAAGGTCCTCAAGAACGTTTTGGTTATGAACTATGCTGGCTTCACTTTCAGATTTCCCATATGTCCGGTTATATTTGGAAAGATTCAGATAGCGAACACTTTCCAGAACGCCATATAAAGAAGAGGGATGAAAACTCTCGACTATTCTAAGATAGGTCTTGGCGGCCAAACTTTTAATGTCCGTTTTTGAAAAGTAAACTCCCATAAAATCTCCGAGTTGTTTTTGCTTAAGTAGCTTAGAAATTACGCGTGAAAACTGAATGGACCTTTTCAGAAAAAAGCTCTCTTTCCATACGATGAGTAGAAAAATGCCATCTTCTTTCAAGATACGGTGTACTTCTCGTAATAGAGCAATTTGGTCGGCTTCATCTTTAAAGAGAATTAATACATTTGAGAGTATGATCATATCGAAGGTATTGTTTTCGAAGCTAGTATTAAATGCGTCTTCTAAATGAAAAATAACCTCAGGATATTCTTTTCTAGCGCTTTCAACGGCCTTTTCAGCATAATCGAGGCCATGATACTCAATGGATGGAAACATTCTTGCGATGGGCAGATTGACACCGTTGCCGCAACCCATGTCAAGTATTTCGGACGGGTGTTTTCGCAATACAGCATTATAGACGTGTTGGAAAAAATTCATAAAGCGGAATTTCACTAAATAGTCATAATTGCTGAAAGCACCAGCAAACTCGATTTTATTTGAAATTGTTTTGTAAAATTGCCGGAAATCGCTAATTTCCGATCCGTTATTCAATCTCTTGTAATCGTTATATGCAAAAAACATACTGTACTCCTCGTATGACCGACTTGTTAACAACACTATATGAGGATCTGAACTTGCAAGTCCAATACTCAGGCACCGCAAGCCTGATCGAGTTCCCGGATAAGAATCTCCGATTTTGCGCGGTTTGCCGGATTGTGGTGGTAGTCCTGGCGCGCGAGCATGAGGGCCTCCGAAAAGCGGTTTTGCCGGGCCAGGCACACGGCCTTCAGGTATTCCAGGCCGGCGACCCGGTCCGGCCGATTGATGTTTCTCCTGATAGATTCATCGAGCAGGATAAGGGCGGAGGAATTTTCTCCGTCGTTCATCAGGCGTATTGCGCTCATGGTGGCGGACCGGATGTCGAGTTGCACCTGCTCAGTGGCCGATGAAGCAGGGCCGGCAGAGAAGAGCGTTTCATAGTCGATTCTGGGAAAACTGTTGAACTGCCCTCCCGGTGTGGCATTGTAGATGCTAAAGCCGCGGAGTGCGGCGTATCGCTTGAGCTGTTCATATTCCCATTCCGTTCTCTCCCTGGCCTTGAGCCATTCCTCCCAGGGCATGCAGTCGCCGCAGGTGTGCTTGGGATTTTTTTCTTCATAAAAGTGCTGGATATTATAGGTTTGGAACTCTTCTTTCGTCATATTCCAGTAGTCGCGGTCGCAGCCTATGAAGTAAATGGGATTGCACCCGAGACAGAGTGCCAGCATGAGACACACGGTCATGGTGTTTTGTCCGAAGGGCGGAATCCCCCTGCTGAAATCGATAGGCGTCGAAATGTCTACCGAATGATCGTAATGATAAGTATGGAAGTCTATGAGCGGCCCCAGGTTGGCGTTGGCAAAGTATTGCAAACCGCCGGAAGGGGCAAACAGCCTCGTAGTGACCCCTTTTTCCAGTGCATAATTGAAGACCGGGATAAAGTACTTATCGGGTTTTAGCCAGAAATAGGGATCTGCCAATACCCAGAAGGGGGGACTGACAAACTTCGCGTCGGGATGGCGGAAAAAGGAACTCGCCACTACTACCACTTCATCCTTCAGCAGGGTGATGTCCTGGATTTTAAGGGATGGGCCGTTTCCTATAAGGAAACATCGCCTCCCTGCGAACATATTTTTCAGGGGGACGTTCTTGCGCAGGAAATCTTCAAGCGTCATGACAGGTGCATGCCTTTCTGCAAAGGAGGACGGCCTTCCAGTCCCACTCTGCTTTTTAAGAACGCGAGGAATCCCGGCCGGTCAAAATCTACGCGGAATGTGGAGATCCGGGCACCCTCGCATGCAAAGGGATCAAAATCGGAGCGGGCATCAAATCGAGGTATCAAGCCGTGCCGTGACAGGACAAGGGGATCGGGTACCCTGAGGCCGGGCTGAAGGGAGACGACTGTCTTGCCGATGAGATATGCTTCGATCAGCATGATCGAGGTCATGCCGAAGATCCGGTCGGAAAGGGTCAGGCATAGCAGGGAGGGTAGTTCGTTTCCGACGATATGAAGACTGAGCCTCCCAAAGCGCTCCAGCACCTTCCCAAAGTTCTCCGGGTCGTCCTTGGGATGCAGCTTGATAATGACCCGTGCCCCCGGCCGGGCCCGAAGAACATTTTGCAAAAAGAGGTCGAGCACGTCGTACTGGTTGTATCCTCTGCTGTTGCCGTAGTTCTCCAGCAATGGCTCGGAGACGAACAGGAGCGCCTCTTCACGGCTGAACTCACCGGGAGGGATGCCGAGCGCAAATACCGCCTCCTCGAAAGCCATGGCGGAATACCTCGCGACGACCTCCGACAGGTATGGATGGCCGAACGCGATGAGGCTCTTTTCAGGAAAGCCTTCTTCGATCATTTCCCGCCTGCCGACCTCATCGATACAGTTTATATGGTCGGGCAGGTACCTGAGCTTCTCCCCGTTGGTGGACCCACTGAACCGTTCCGAATAATTCTGCCACTGGTCGTTGAAGGCCATCGTGCCGATCCCGATCCGGCGAGCGGCATCCCAAAGATATTTTTCGGTCATGTCCTTCCAGGGAAGGCTCGTTGCGGACGTGATGATATAATCGGGCGCAAGGCGATCGAGCAGGGAAAGCGCGCTCCGGCCAGGGTCCATCTCGGAAAAAGGAATATCGTTTCTTCTGAACCGGTCCGCCGCAAGTCCGTAGGAGAGGACACACACGTCAAATGCATGCTCTCGCAGAAGTCGGATCACCGGGATGAGCACTTCAGCTCCCCCGGGTTCACAGGAGAAAAAAAGGATCTTTTTCATACTTGCCCGATCTCGGCCTTAATGGCGCGTACCGCGGAAGTCGGTGTCTTTTTCAAAGTAGACCTTCCTGAACGCCTCTATCGCACCATCCTTGAAATGCTCATAGTAGTCGTTGATGATCTCCCTGTTCGCCTCATAGAGAAGTGAAACGAGCTCGTCGTCGGGGATGTCGGTGACATTGACCGTGGGCAGTTCGAGATTGACGTGCTTGGCGTAAAAATCTTCCGGCCCTTTCAACAGGCCCTTTTCAATCGCATGGGAGTAGAGCTTTGTGCCGGGGTAGGGCGTTACGGGTCTTATAGTCCTGAACTGCCCGTAGTCATTATACTTTTTAAAGAAATCAAGCGTCTTGCGCAGGGATTTCCTGGTGTCGCCGATGTTGCCGAAAATAATGTCGAATATGATAGGGAATCCTTTTGCCTGGGTGAGTTCGATGCCCTTGACGATGATGTCTTCGGTGAGCTTTTTGCTCATTCCCGCAAGGGCATCGTTATCAAACTGCTCGATACCGTAGTCGATGTAGACGCAGCCCGCACGTTTCAACATGTCGAGTATGTTGGAACTGACAATATTGAGCCTGCCGGTGCAAAAGAACTTGATTTTGAGATCGGCCTTGATAAATGCTTCGGTGAGCTGGAACACACGCTTTTCACTGTACATCAATAGTTCGTCCAGAAAGACCACATAGGAGACGCCGTAGTCCTTTTGATACTTCCTTATTTCCTCCACAATGCTCTCGGGTGACCTGAACCGAATGCCCGGCTCGATCCTCTGGCAGAAGTTGCACGAATAGTTGCAGCCTCTGCTGGCGACCATGAATATCATTCTATCCGTGGGTGCCATGTTGTAGAGCTTCTTGTTCACATAGTATTCCATGGGCAGAGTTTCATAGTGGGGGAAGGGGATGGCATCGAGATCGGAGATCGCCTTCTCCCTTGCGTTCACGAATATGTCCCCGCCTTTCCTGAATGCTATGCCTTTTACATCGCCCAAGGGAGTACCGGCATCCAGAGCCCTCAGCAGGTTGAGAAAGGGCAATTCGCCTTCGCCCATGACCACCGCATCGGCGCCGGTTGCTTCCAGATAGAAAGCGGGCTCGGGAGTGGGACCATGGCCGCCGAGGACCACGAAGGGACGGTTTTTGGAATTGTCGATGGCTTCGCATATCTTCAGAATTTTTCGGTGCTGGTAATAGCCGGCAACGAAACCGATGGCCGCGACATCGAAGTGGGTTTCCGAAAGGTACTTGGTCAAGTGCTCTTCGGGATAGCGGTAGATGTCCTGGCTGTAATAGGTAATATCATCGAATCCATGTGCTTTTGCGTATCCCGCTACATAGCAGGCGCCGACCGGAAGTATGTTTACCGCACTCTCGTTGTCGTAGTTTATGAACAATATCTTCATGCGTCGTTCTCCTGGCGTTGCTGCGCGTATCAGTGTCTGCTCCGGGGCCGCAATAGCAGGCCGGTGGCCGACCTCCCAGCTTTTTCGAATACCTTCACGATGTCGTCCATGTCCTGCTTGGTGAGGGGCGGATAGGTATAGGAAGTGACAATGAGATCCTTTTCATAAAACCGCTCGGTCACCGGACAGATCCCCTTCCGATAGACCGGCCTCTCCGCTTCCGGCAGCAGGGAGTAAGGAAAGCCATTCTTGAACGAATCCCGTTCGGAGAAGATCGGTTCGAGGTAGAGAGGCTTGATATATCCAGCGGCATAGCGGTAAAGCGGAATACCGAGTTCGTTTATCCTTTGCACATACTCTTCGCGCGAGATTCCCGTTGCCTCTTCGTGATATTTGATCGGGTAGAGGTAATAGACGTGGCTGCTCTTTTCCCTCACCTTCGGGGGCGTAAGAAATTCGATTCCGGACAGCCTCTCTGTTAGATATTCGGCGAGTTCGGTCCTCTCTTTGAGTAGGCGTGGGAGTTTCTTTAATTGTTCCGTTGCAATGGCTGCCTCCATTTCGGGCATCCGGAAATTTCCCCCCACCATGTTCGTCAGGCCCCTGTACCCCAGCCCCCCCACCACTGCCTCGGCGTGATTGCGCAGAAGTTGCAGCCTCAGGGCGAGGTTGTCGTCATTGGTGACGGCAATGCCCCCCTCGCCGCAGTGGATTATCTTGTGCTGGTTGAGGCTGAAGACGCCGATGTCGCCAAAAGTCCCCGCAAAGCCGCCGTTGTATTCGCATCCCGGCACGTGGGCCGCATCGCAGATCACCTTCAGGTCATGCCGTTTCGCAACGGCATTTATCCGGTCCATATCCGAGGATTGCCCGAACAGGTCCACGCTCAGGACCGCCCTTGTCCGGGGCGTGACCTTCCGCGAAAGACTGTCTGGGTCCATGCAGTAATGCTCTTCTTCGAGATCGGCAAAGACCGGCACGGCATCGTAGAATAGAGGGGCGGTTGCGGATATGCACATACTATATGCAACCACGATGACCTCGTCCCCCGGCAGAATGCCGGATGCTCCGATTGCCGCGACCAGTGCGGAGCTTGCGGTATTGAATGAGACGGCATGTTTGACCCGGTGGTATTCAGCCCATCGCTGTTCGAGTTCTCGGACATGCTTTCCGCCAAGAAATTTTTCGCAATCCCGCCCGATGAAATCGGACAACATGCCGGTTTTAACTACCTCGGCAACAGCTGCGACTTCCTCTGGGCCAAAGGGATTATAGGGTGGCAGGGGTGCTGTTCGGACCTTCTTCATACCGTTACCCCCATTGGGACCTTTGTTTTGTTTTCGTATGATAGCGGGATCGCATCGAGAATCGCCCTGTCGATCAGGGACGATTCCGGTGTGTTCCGGTCGTGGGCCTTGTTGTTGGCGGTGATTTCGTAGATATAATCGACTGCGGCGGGCAGTGCGAACCGATAGCCGGTATCCTCCCGTAGCGGGTTTTTGTCATCGAGCGCCTTGACGCCGCTGTAGGCGTACTCCCCCGCCATCCGCTGCTCGAGTGTCCGGGAATTATCGTTGATGGTCACCCTCCTGTCGGAGAAGAGAAGGTCCACTTCGAAGATGTGGTAGTGGTATTCGGATGGCTCGGTGTCTATCGTTCTGACGGTTGTGTTGAAGCGCTCATAAAAAAGGATGAAGTCATAGGAGTACTCCTCCGCCATGCTGTTGAAGACCCGGTTGTAGGCAAGTACCTCATCGGGTGGCCCGCAGAGGTAGGTCAGGGTATCGATGAGCGCAACTCCGTTGTGTTCGAGGCCCTTCATGTAAAAGGCATTGACGGCGAGCAGGCCGGGCCTGCCTTGGGAGATGAGGTCCCGCACTCTTTCGTGGCACTTGTCAAACCGGCGCTGATAATCCACCACGAGATTCACGCCGCGCTCGTCCGCAAGGCGCCTGAGGTGCGCTATCTCATCACGGGTTGGGGCGAGGGGCTTCTCGGCGAAAATTGTCCTGCACGCACCGTGTTCGAGAATATTTCGAATAACTTCGAAGTGGGCTGTGTCAGGCGTGCAGACGCTGATGACGTCGTGATAATCTGTATAGATCTCTTCAGGGTGCGACGTGGCCGAGCCTATGTTCCATTGCTTGCGGAAACTCTCGGCCTGCGATGCGTCAAGGTCGCAAATGGTGCGGAGCACGAACCTTTCGTCACGGGTATAGGCGCCGGCATGGGTGTAGACGCCGGCATCGCTGCCGATCTTATCGGTATCGTAGCCCCCGGCGATGCGGCCCGCGCCGATTATGGCCGCGCTCAGCTTTCTATTCATCATCAGCCCTTTTCAGGAAAGGTGCCGAGTGCTGGACAAGGCCCCTGGTCTCTTTGAATAGCTCCGGTTCATCTCGGTAGAGCCCTATCACGTCCCCGGTCGTGAAGCGATTACCTCCGAAGCGCGCATAGATCGTGCGTGCCAGCTCCAGGTCTTCGGGGTAGTCGATGGTCAATCTGATCCCCGGATATCCTAATTCGGGAGGCGCCGGGATGTTGACGACACGGTACTCGTTCGGATGCTCGTAGATGTATCGTACAACATCTTCGCGTTCCTGCTCGGACAAATCGGCCCTGCGATTGAGCGCAACAAGGCAGGGGACGCTGACGACGTGGGCGTAGATGCCCAGAGGATAGGTCAGCTCAAGATCATTACAGAGGTAATCGCACCCGCTGCCTCTGAATACCTGGACCATTGCATCGATCAGCTTGAAATCAAGATAGGCGGAATCCGCACCCATCTGGACAACCGCATCCGCCCTTGCCTCCATTGCGGCTTTGGCCACACGGTCTAGGACGTCCTGCTCTGAGCCCCGGAAACAGTCTACTGCGTTTGCCCTGCACCATTGGGCTATGGCATCGTCTGCCGGCTCTGTGGTCGTAGCGACCCAGACCGCATCCACACTCCTGCACATCCTGAAGCGCTCAGTCACTGCCCCAAGAAGCGGCATGCCGTCGTAGATCTCCATCAGGCTTTTTCCCGGCAGCCGGGTTGATCCCATTCTTGCTTCAATGGTCCCAACGACTCTCATTTCAGGTTCTCCAACAGCAAGGTGGTTGCTATGAATTGCGGCGCAGGTTGCGCCCGCCGCCGTCTCTCATCCATGGCGGGTGAGCACTATTCAAGCCATTTGACTACTTCGAAAACTTCCGCGTATCTGGCTCCGATGCGCTGGCCGGCATTCTCCGCCTCTTTGGTGAAAAAACTTACCCATCTGTCTCTTGTCCGCTCCATTTCCGACTTGTGGGCTTGTATGGATTGGATTTTCTTGTTCAGAAAATCGCTTATGTCTATGTAGAAATTACCCCTGAAGTCCAGGTTCGAATGATACCAGTTGCTGCGGTACATAAGCAGTCTTGGCACCCATCTGCAGGCATGCAGAGAAGCCCTTGCAACTGCCTGATGGTCATGGTGTATGTCGCCCATCCAATGCGTATAAACTTTCTCTATGCTCTTCTCTTCTACGATTTGCAGGATGCCTACGTTCAGGGCTTCAGTGAATTCGATCTCCAGGGTCTTGAAATTGCCGCAGATAAGCTCGACACCAAGGATGTTCATCGCGTCCTGCCCTTCTGCCAGCGCTGTTTCGTTCGTCCGGACGATGTTGTTTTTCGGACCTATGAAACCCGATACGGTTGCCACATACGCATAGACCTTGTCGCCTTTTGCGATGTGTTTCGCCATGGCGCCGCCGCAGCCCAGCTCGATGTCGTCGAAATGAGCACCAAGGGCCAGTATGTTCATAGACAGCTCCGTAATATCTTTTGAGAGTTATCAATGCCGCAGTTGAAGAAAAGGTCGATACAACTCAGGTAAGGGATAAAAGATCCATGCTGCTGCTGATAGACCGGATGGTGGAAATCCTGCCAGGCAACGGTGAGTCCGGCCCGGGAGAAGGGCGCATCTTCATGATAGGCTTTTGCCCCCGGTCCGGAGAGGTAAACGGTGCCTCCGGCAGCGGCTACCAGGTCCGCGTTCATTTGAGATTTCCGAGTCGCTATTCCGAGGGTGCTGCTGAACTCTATTTTTTCAATCCGTATATCAAACCAGTTCAGTGCCAGGTTCAGCAGGCCCAGGTTGAGATCGACAAGCCTTGTCTGCCTTCGTTCCAGGACTTCCCGTAGGGGAGGGTAAATCTCCTTGAAAAAGGGAGCATGGGAGTAGTGGGCATGCAGCAGTTTCTGGATTTTGCCGTAATGCGGGTTGTAGTCGATCTCTGCCTCGCAGATGAGCGGTTGCAGGCCGGTCTTTTTCACCGGGATTGTTATCCACTGTTCCCCCTGGGGCGTTTTGATCTTGTCCCGGTGCACCCAGCCGCTCTTGGAGAGGAAGACATGATCGAGAATTATGAAGATGTCCGTCCGCAACAGCCTGTGGAAAAAGCCCAGGTGAGGCAGAAAGTCGGGTTGATGAATAACCGCGGTTTTCTCACTCATGCCGGCCACCCCTGATCCTGGCCACGACCCGTTCCAGACCCCTCCCGTCGACAAGGGTCCTCCCGGTTCTGCTCATCTGCTCAAGATGATCGCTTCCGGAAAGCAAGTCCGGTAGTGCGGACGATAACCGTCTCTCAACCCCGTTTTCACGAAATCCGAGGCAGATGCAAAACCCCTTCTCTTCGAACCACCGGACGATGGGGATTTCATGAGGTTCGTTTGCTATCGCCAGGGCCGGGACACCGAGCGCGGCCGCTTCGAAAAGCGTTACCCCTCCGCCGCAGATGATTATTTTGGCCTTTGCGATCAGCCCAACGAGGCTCGATGGATTGTCATAGATGCGGACACGTCCCGGGTAGTTCACCATGGCTGAGTTCAGTGCCTCGCGGTGGTTGAAATTCGGCCCGACCGAAACGCCGGCCACCGGGGGAACCTGCATTCCGCCCAAGGCGGAGAGGACGCGCGGAGTCATCCCATAAGTGTCGCTTCCGCCAAGGGTAACCAGGATCTCTGAGGGGTTGCCGCGCGATGGGAGCGCGGCCCGGCATTTTTCGATTGCGGGATCGAGGATGATGTACTCTGTCCCGTAGAGGCCGTTCGGCATTCTTTCCGATGGCTTAAGGTCCATGGCGAGAACGTTGAACGCGGCGGAAAGCCCGCCGTCTCCATGGTCGTCGAAGGTTGCAAGCATGACCGCGGAGGCGAGGATTTTCTCGGCATGCGCTGCAGCCGTATCCAGGCGATCGTTGATCCACCAGTCCGGGCGGTGCTTTCGCAGGATTCCTTCTTCCCAGTCGGATCCCGAGGCGTAAGAGGGGACCACTTCGGCATCGAACCCTTCGGAACGCAGGACCTCCAGCGACTGCCGGTCATCGTTTACTGCAAAGAGAATCTCCCCACCAGCCGCGCGGAGCGCCTTCGCAAGGTGCAGCCCGCGAAAGAGATGTCCCATCCCCCGTTGGTGGGATGCCTCTATGCATATTACAGTGCGCATGCGCGTATCGCTTCCTCTGTGCTTATCCAGCAGCCCGCCACGTATAACGATTCATAAATAGAGCCGACCCTCTGCAGGTCCTCAACGGTGTCCACCGTGAGTCTGAGCAAAGGCGCCCGCTTCTCCTCGGGGAC
>Ga0187890_10001375_pt1 | contig 17531 bp, 20 predicted proteins | sample June2016WEW_21_1_FD_133005 | JGI IMG/M metagenome (GOLD analysis project Ga0187890, IMG submission 133005) | Peatland microbial communities from SPRUCE experiment site at the Marcell Experimental Forest, Minnesota, USA - June2016WEW_21_10 | ecosystem: Environmental > Terrestrial > Soil >... | reverse complement strand
CGTCGGGGTCCTCGGTCCCGAGGCCTTCCCGGCCGGTCCCTTCCTCGAGCTCCTCGACGACCACGGCGCGCCGTGGGGTCTCGACGAACGCACACCCAGCCGGCGCTGATCGGCTCCTCAGGGCAGCGTGGGCCCGTCGGACCACGGCGGTGACGACTCGAGGGGCGGGTCACCGAAGTCGAGATCGGCCAGGGCGTGCTCGAGGACGAGCTCGGACAGTTCCGCCGCGCTGGCATCGAGGATCCGGGTGTTGTGGGCCAGGCGCCGTGCGTGCGCCTGGGCGGCGGCGAATTGCTCCTCCAGGCGTCGGCGGCGCCGGGACCAGTGCAAGAGCCCCGCGGCCGCGGCGCAGCCAAGCAGCAACACCTCTGCGGCCAGCGCGAACGCCAGGGCCGTGGTCACCCCCCCACCCCCATCAACCTCCAGACTACTTCGGATCGAGATCCTCGGCCCGGGGTCGGCCTCAGTTCTCGGGGGTGGGGACGACGAGCACGGGCACCGTGGAGCGGTGCAGCAGCTTGTGCGGCACCGAGCCGAGAATCGCGCCCACAATGGGCCGCTCTCCGCTCCCCCCGACCACGATGACCCGGGCCTCACGCTCGAGCGACGCCTCGAGCAGCGATTCGACAGGCCGCAGCGCGGCCACGATCGGCTCGACCTGCACCGACGGATCGAGCGCCTTGGCCTCTTTGACCGCGGCAGCGAGATAGTCGCCGCCGATCTTCTCGAGTTGGTTCTTGTAGTCGGCGGTCTCTCCGCCCATGGGGTTCGGCTCGTACCCGAACACGACGGTGAGCGGCGCGTCGAAGGCCTTGGCGACGGTGACAGCCACCCGGAGGGCCGCCTTGGACCCCTCGGAGCCGTCGTAGCCGAGGACGATGTCGCCGGCCATCAGTCGGTCACCGGGATCACACCGGGCGTCAGCGGCGGGGCAGGCGAATCCACCGTCTCCGCCACCTCGCGGTCACGGTTGAAGAAGTCCTTATTCCGGACCTTCCAGATCAGCATGAGCGGGATTCCGATGGCCAAGAGCCCGATGCCGAGCACGAGCGGTGGCCCGAGCCCCTTCTTCACGTAAAGGTGCCAGTGGAAGATGTGGAAGCTGAAATGCAGGCCCGGGAACCACGCCTGATCCCCGGTGGAGGAGTTGGCCGGGTCGGAGTAGTAGAAGATCGCCACCACGAAGAGCACGGTGAGGATGACCGCACCGAGCAACGGGGCGAGGCCGATGAAGATGAAATTCTTGAGGCTCCTGAAGATATGGCGGCGGTAGTAGATGACACAGGCAAATCCCGTCAGCCCGTAGTAGAAGGCGATCCCGAACCCGAGCGCCTCGATGGAGTTGGCCAGGACATCGCCAGGGCTGACGATCGTGAGCACGACGTACCACACGACGGAAACGGCCCCGAACAACAAGGTCGAGAAGCCCGGCGACAGGTACTTGGGGTGGATGTCGGCGAAACGCTTGGGGAACGCCCTGTGGACAGCCATGGACAGTGAGGATCGAGCTGCAGGCAGGATCGTGGTCTGGGTAGAGGATGACGCCGAGGTGAGCACGCAGATGATGAGCAGCTTGTCCCAGGGCGAGCCGAGGACACCATTCCCCAAGGCACCCAGGACGTCATCGGAGTGGTTGGTGAGGAAACCCGGCCCGTGGAACGCTTGCGCTGCAATAGAAACGATCACGTAGATCAGCACCAGCACGATGGTCGACATAAGAGCGGCAACTCCGGGGGTCCGCCTCGTGTCTTTCGCTTCTTCATTGACGGTCACAGCGGTGTCCCAGCCCCAGTAGATGAAGACGGCGAGGAGCATCCCGGCCGACAACGCGCCGATCGACGGGATCTTGAACGGGTTGAGCCACTGGCCCGAGAAACGGACGCTGCTGGCGACGTGGCTGGCATACACCTTGGCCAGCGCCACCGCGGAGAAGATCACCAGGATGAGAATCTCCGCGCCCAGCAGCGCGACCTGCGTCGCAGCCGACAGCTCGATGCCGATGTAGCAGATGGCGGTCATGACGATGATCCAGACCACCCCGACGAAGGTGACCCAGAAGCCCGAGCTGTCCGCAGCTATGCCATGGGCGCCGAACAGGTTGAAGGTGTAGACCCCCGCCACCGAGGCCAGGTTGGGCATGACAACGAGGTCGGTGACCAGGATCCCCCACCCTGCCAACCAGCCCGTCTTGGGACCGATGGCACGGGTAACCCACGTGAACGTGGTGCCACAGTCCGGGTCCGCCCGGTTCAGGTAGTAGTACGCCGCGGCGATGAACAGCATGGGGGCGAATGCGAGCAGCATCACCGCCGGCGATTGCAGACCGACATAGAAGGTGACGAAGCCCAGTGTCGCCGCCAGGCTGTAGGCGGGGGCGGTGGAAGCCACCCCGATGACCAGGCTCGAGACGAGGCCCAGCGCACCGGGCTTGAGTCCCTTGCCCCCGGTGGGCTCACCGCCCGGTATGGATCCGAGTTCCCCGGAGTCCGCCGTGGTCGTCGTCAATTGACCCCTCCCCCGTCGTACTGCGAGCATATTCGCAGACGTATTGCTCGCTGACAAGCGATTTCGTTGCATAATGGGCATAGCGGCCGGACATTCGCATGAAGGCTCCGATCGTCGGGTGGGAGCACGCGGCGACGGGGGGCGGGAGGACCCGAGCACCATGACCGACACCAATCACGAGATCCGAGGCGGGTCGGCAACGGGCGCCGACGACGAACGGCTGGGGGCCCGGGCTCGGGAGCTGTTCGCCAAGGAGCACGCCGCGCTCATGGAGGCGACGCCGCAGTCACGCCACCTCTTCGAACGTGCCGTGCGATCACTGCCCCTGGGGGTGGCGTCCTCGTTCCAGGCAGCTGACCCCTATCCCATCTACCTCTCACGGGGGCTCGGTGCCGAGGTCTGGGACGTCGACGGGCATGACTACATCGACTTCCACAACGGCTTCGGCTCGACGGCCGCGGGCCACGCCCACCCGCACATCGTCGCCGCCATCGAGGGCGCGGCGAGATCGGGGACGCAGTTCGCCGTGACCACCGAAACGGCGGTAAGTCTGGCCGAGGAGTTGTGCCGGCGGTTCCGGCTCGAGCGCGTGCGCTTCACCAACTCGGGGACCGAAGCCACCATGGACGCCATACGCCTGGCGCGCGGCGTCACGGGCCGTGACGTCATCTGCAAGATCGAAGGCGCCTACCACGGGCACCACGACGCCGTGATGTTCTCCGTGGCACCGAGCCTCAACCTCATCGAGGCCACCGAGCAGTCAGGTCTGCAGCCACCTGCCTCCAAAGGCATCCCTGCCGAGATGCACAAATGGACCCTCGTCGTCCCCTACAACGACCTCGGTGCCCTCGATCGGCTCTTCACCGAGCGCGGTGACGAGATCGGCTGCTTCATCCTCGAGCCGGTCATGATGAACATCGGCATCGTGCTCCCCCAGCCCGGCTACCTCGAAGGAGTGCGCGAGCTCTGCACCCGTCACGGCGTGGTGCTCATCTTCGACGAGGTGAAGTGCGGCGCCACCATCGCGGCCGGCGGTGCCATCGAGCGTTTCGGCGTCCAGCCCGATCTGGCCTGTTTCGCCAAGTCGATCACCGGGGGCACGCCCGCCGGTGCCTTCGGGGGCCGGGCCGACCTCATGGACGAGATCGGCAGTGGCATCGCCCAGCAGGGCACCTTCAACGGCAACCCTCTCGCCGCCGCGGCCGGGTTGGCGTCGCTCACCGAGGTCCTGACCGCCGATGCCTACGAGCACTTCAAGCAGATGGGGAGTCGCCTGGCCGAGGGGTGCGCCCAGGCCATCGCCGCCCACGACATCCCGGCGCACGTCATCGACCTGGGCTGCAAAGGGTGCGTCTCGTATCGCCGTGAGCCGCTCGTGGACTACCGGAGCTTCCTCGAGACCGACGCCGATCTCTTCGACGCCTCGTGGGCGTGGCTCGTGAACCGGGGCATCTTCATGACCCCGGGCAACGAGGAGCAATGGACCCTCTCGGTGCAACACGAGGCTGCCCACATCGACCGGTTCGTCGACGTCTTCGGCGAGTTCTGCGCCACCGTGGCCGGATGAACAGCGCGGCCCCCGGCCGGTGCCGGGTCCGATCAGCGTCCTAGCGCGTCGCGCACCTTGAACCCCATGCCCGCCGCCGCCAGGAGCCACGGCGCACGGGCAGGCCACGGCATCGGCCGCCAGGCTCTGTCGCCAAACGCCGGCAGGGTGCCGTCACCGCAGAGCCATCGACCTAGGGCCCGGCCGAAGTGAACCGACAGGGCCACGCCACTCCCGCAGTACCCCATGGCGTACACGACGCCGGTGCCGCCATGGCGGCCCACGTGGGGAAAGCGATCGGCTGTGAGCGCCACCCGACCTCCCCAGGCGCGCTCGACGGCGACCCCGGCCAGCTGGGGATGAAGGTCGATCATGGCCCCATACAGCTGGTCCCTCGACCTCTCGACGGTCGTCGGCGACAAAGAGGTCCGACCCCCGAAGAGGATGCGCGTCCCGTCGGGGGACAAGCGCCAATAGTGCAGAAGGTTCCTGGTGTCGAAGAACATGCGCCCATGAGGGTTGACCGACGCCGTGATGGCGGGATCGAGGGGCTCGGTGGCGATCATGTAGCTGCCGATCGACAGGACACGACGTCCCAGCCACGGGACGAGCCGGCCGTCGGTCGTGCCGTTGGTGGCCACCACCACCTCCCCACATCGCAGCGCGCCTCGAGACGTCTCGAGGTCGAACCCCTGTCCTCGCCGCGACAGCGCCAGCACGGTCGTCGCCCCGTGGAGTTCGGCACCCGACCCGGAGGCCGCCCGAGCCAGTCCCGCCGCCAGCTTGGCGGGCTGGATCCCCGCGCTTCGGACCACCAGGAGCCCACCGTGGAAACGGTCGGAGCCGATCTCGGCCCGCAGTTCGGAGGCCCCGACGAAGCGGGCCTCCTCGCCGATGCGGGCGTAGGCATCGGCCACGGCGCGCTGACGGGCGGCCAGGCGGGGATGGTGGGCCAATTCGAGATGGCCCCGCCGCTGCCAATCGAACGAGACGCCGAGCTCGGCGGCGAGAGAGCCCACCGCTTCGAAGGCCGTCACCGTCTCGTCCCACAGGCGCCGACCGTTGGGTTGCGCCAGGAACTCCGACAGGTCGTGCTTGCCCCCGGGATGGACCATCCCCCCGTTGCGGCTGCTGGCTCCCGCTCCGATGTCGTCGCGATCGAGGACGACGACGTGCCGACCGGCCCGGGCGATCTCCATGGCGGCCGCCAACCCCGTGTACCCCCCTCCCACCACGGCCACGTCCGCGGTGGCGGGCAACCGAGCCGGTCCGGCTTGGGGCAGGTCCACCCCGTCCCACCAGTAGGGCCGCGCCCGGTAGCTCGCGGTCAGGGGTGCGGTGCGCCTCATGAGGCAAGGTTCGCATCGGGCCCCGAGCTCGACAACCGGGGAGGCCGGAGATGAATGCCGAGGGAAAGGGTGCACTCGACGACGTCGACAAGAGGATCATCGAGCAACTCCAGCAGGACGGGCGCCGGCCCTACACCCAGATCGCGCCGGCCGTGGGCCTGTCCGAGGCGGCGGTGCGCCAGCGCGTCCAGCGTCTCATCGAATCCGGGGTCATGCAGATCGTGGGGGTCACGGACCCGAAGATGGTGGGCTACGGCCGCCAGGCCATGATCGGGTTGAGCGTCGAGGGTGACACCCGCAAGATCGCCGATGCCGTCGCCGCGTTGGACGAGGTCGTCTACGTGGTGCTCACGGCGGGATCGCTCGACGTCCTGGTAGAGGTGGTGGTCAAGGACGACGAGGGCCTCCTGGACCTGCTCAACAACAAGATCCGCACCATCGAAGGCGTCAGGGACACCGAGACGTTCATGTACCTCCGTATCCACAAGGAGACCTACGCCTGGGGTGCGCCGTGACGGCGGATCCGCTCCAGCTCCAGGCCGACGCCCGGCGCCATCTCTGGATGCACTTCACCCGCCTGGGGGGATACGAGCACCACCAGATCCCGATCTTCACGCGAGGCTCGGGAGCCCGCCTCTTCGACGTCCAGGGCCGCTCGTACCTCGATGGACTGGCGAGCCTGTTCGTTGTCCAGGTCGGGCACGGACGGGCCGACCTCGCCGAGGTCGGCCGGCACCAGGCCGAGGAGCTCGCCTATTACCCCATCTGGTCGGCGGCCCACCCGGCCGCGGTGGAACTGGCGACCCGACTGGCGGAGCTGGCCCCGGGTGACCTCAACCGGGTGTTCTTCACCACGGGTGGCTCCGAAGCCGTCGAGTCGGCGTGGAAACTCGCCCGCGCCTACTTCAAAGCCACCGGACAGCCGCAGCGGACCAAGGTGATCGCCCGGGACCTCGCATATCACGGCACCACGATGGGAGCACTCGCCATCACCGGGCTCCCGGCGTTGCGCGACCAGTTCGAGCCCGTCATGCCCGGCGCCGTGCACGTCGTCAACACCAACCGCTTCCGGTCCCCCTTCGGGCCGGAGGTGACCGGCGACGACGATCGGTTCGCGGCGGCCTGTGCCGACGCCGTCGAGCACGCCATCCTGGCCGAAGGGCCCGAAACGGTGGCCGCGGTGTTCGTCGAGCCGCTGCAGAACACCGGGGGATGCTTCGTGGCTCCCCCTGGCTACTTCTCCCTGGTCCGCGACATCTGCGACCGGTACGGTGTCCTGCTCGTCTCCGACGAGGTCATCTGCGCATTCGGGCGGCTCGGTGCGTGGTTCGGCGCCGAGCGCTACGGCTACCTGCCCGACATGCTCACCTTCGCCAAGGGGGTCACGTCGGGCTACGCACCGCTGGCCGGGGTCCTGTGCCGTGACTTCCTGGCCGAGCCCTTCCTGAGCGGCGACGCCAGCTTCACCCACGGCATCACCTTCGGCGGGCACCCCGTCTCCTGCGCGGTGGCGCTCGCCAACCTCGCCATCCTCGACGAGGAGGGTGTCCTCGACCACGTGGCCACCCTGGGTCCGACCTTCGGGGCGCGCCTCGAGTCCCTGCGCGACGTGCCGATCGTGGGAGATGTCAGGGGGGACGGCTTCTTCTGGGCGGTCGAGTTGATCAAGGACCCCGACCACCCCGAGGTGCGCTTCACCCGCGAGGAGCGCTCGGAGCTGATCCGCGGTCTCGTGGCGCCCCGGCTTTTCGAGGAGGGTCTCGTGTGCAGGGCCGATGACCGGGTCGACCCCGTGGTGCAGCTCTCGCCCGTCCTGACGTGCGGCGAGGACGAATTGGACGAGATCGAGACGACCTTGCGCGCCGTCCTCACCGAGGCGACCAAGCACCTCTCGCTGCGATAGCCGAGGGTGGGTCCGAGGCCGGGACCTCTCCAGGGCCGTCGCTACACTGGCGCCGGTCGAACGCGCTTCAGAGCTCCATCGAGCCATCCGCCGGACGCGCCCATGTCAGGAGACCCGTGGAACCTTCCGAGATCGAATCCATCTGCCAGGTGAAGTACAGGTATTTCCGGCTCCTCGATCTGAAGCGGTTCACCGAGCTCGGAGCCCTGCTCACCGAGGACGCCACCACCGGCTACCAGTCCGGCGAGCTACGCCAGAGCGGGCGTGACGCCATCGTGGCGTTCCTCCAGGAGTCGCTCGGGGACCCCGGCATCGTGACGATGCATAACGGGCATCACCCTGAGATCGTGCTCCACGATGACACGACGGCCACCGGCAGGTGGTACCTCGAAGACAGGGTGATCGTCCCCGCGCACGACTTCGAGCTGCACGGGACGGCGATCTACGAGGATCGCTACCAGAAGGTCGACGGAGTGTGGATGATCTCGCACACCGGGTACGACCGTATCTACGAGGAGCATCTCCGCTACTCGAGTGGGGAGGTGCGCTCGATCCGCGCCGGCGGCCACACGACGACCTTCTGAGCTCTCCTCGGAGTCGTGCCAGGTGATCAGGGGACGAGAACGACCTTCCCTGTGACGGTCCGGTCGAGCAGGGAGGCCATGACCTCTGAAGCCTGGTCGAGAGGGCGCTCGGTGGGCTCGGTCGGGTGCAGGCGGCCGCTCGCCACCATCTCGATGAGCTCGTCGAGCATGGCGCGATGCTCGTCGGGTGCGCTCATGGCCCAGGCCCCCCAGTCGACGCCCACGAGGGTCCGGTTGTTGAGCAGCACATGGTTGAGGGGAATCGAGGCGATCGGGCCCGACGCGAACCCGATGACGCAGAATCTCCCGAAGGTCCTCGTGGCGCGCAACGCGGGCTCGCTATGGCGTCCCCCAACAGGATCGACGACCACGTCCACACCGCCGTCGGTGAGCGCACGGACGCGCGACTTGAGATCCTCGTGCTCGTAGGCGACCGTTGCGTGCGCGCCCATGCGGCGCGCGGCATCGAGCTTCTCCTCACTTGACGCCGCCGCCACCACCCGGGCCCCGAGGGCGACGGCGACATCGACGGCTGCCAATCCGATGCCACCCCCCGCTCCCAGGACGAGCACCCACTCCCCCTCGCCGACGGTGATGCGGCGAGCCAGCGCGAACCAGGCCGTGCAGTAGCTCTGGATGAACGCGGCGGCCTGGCTGAACGCCAGCGCGTTGGGCACCGAGTCGACAGACGACGACGCCACGGCCACCTGCTCGGCGAAGGCGCCGAAACCGGTCATGGCCATGACCCGCTCCCCCACCTGCACCCGGGTGACGCCCTCACCGACCGCGCTCACGACACCGGCGATCTCACCTCCGGGCACGTAGGGAACGGCGGGCTTCATCTGGTACCGGCCCTGGCAGATGAGCCCGTCCACGTAGTTCACACCTGCGGCCCGCATGTCGATGATCACCTGCCCGCGCCCGGGCACGGGCGTGGCCCGCTCTTCGACGACGACGTTGTCGAGGGAGCCGAGTTCCTTGCACACCACCGCACGCACGGTCCCGGACACTAGGGCACCGAGTCCGCAAACCCCTGCTCGCCCCGGGGACCGCCCCGGCCGAACCCTCAAACTTCTTGCATTGAAAGTGCAAGGTTCTTAGGATCGCGAGGCAGTGTCGATCATCGAGCACAAGAGCGACGACGGGAGACTGGCCCGCGGCGAGCGGACCCGCCGATCTCTTGCCGAAGCGCTCATCGCCCTGCTCGAGGAGGGCGATGCCCGCCCCACGGCCCGGCGCATCGCCCTGCGGGCCGGGGTGTCACTGCGGTCGGTGTTCCACCACTTCGACGACCTCGAATCGATCCTGAGAGCCGCCGTGAAAATCCAGGAGCACCGGCACTGGCGCCTCGTCCGGCCCGTGGACCGCACGCTGCCGATCGACGACCGGGTGGCTCGGGTCGTCCGCCAGCGCGACGTGGTGTTCCGGGCCACCGCGCCGGTACGTCGCTCGGCCGAGCATTTCAAACACACCTCCCCCACGGTGGCGGCCGAGCTGGCCCGGGGAGGAGAGTGGCTCCGTGACCAGCTCCGGGTCACCTTCGCCCCCGAGATCGAGCTTCGATGCGCCGGCGACGCCCGGGACCTCCTCGACGCGTTGGAGGTGGCGACGTCTTGGGAGACGTGGGAGCAATTGGCGCGCCTCGGCCGGGCGGCGTCCGCCACCCGGCGGACCATGGAGGCGCTCACCCGTGCCGTGCTCTCGACCCCCACCGGAGGGAAACCATGAACGTCCTTCGAACGCCAGACGAGCGGTTCGATCGCCTGCCCGGGTTCGACTTCTCACCGCACTACGTCGAGGTCCCCTGCGGCGATGGAGGTGGCGACCTGCGAGTGCACTACCTCGATGAGGGTCCCGCCTCGGGCTCAGAGAAGATCCTCCTCATGCACGGTGAGCCGTCGTGGTGCTACCTCTACCGGAAGATGATCGGGCCCCTCACCGGCGCCGGGTTTCGGGTGATCGCGCCGGACCTGGTGGGTTTCGGTCGCTCCGACAAGCCCGCCCGTCGAGACGACTACACCTATGCACGTCACGTCGAGTGGATGCGCGCCGCGCTGTTCGACCAGCTCCAGTTGTCCGACGTCACCCTGGTCGGACAGGACTGGGGTGGCCTCATCGGCCTGCGGCTGGTGGCCGAGAACCCCGACCGGTTCCGCAGGGTGGTCGCCGCCAATACCGGCCTGCCCACGGGCGACACGGACATGGGCGACGCCTTCATGGCGTGGCGGCAATTCTCCCAAGAGGTGCCCGCCCTGCCCGTCGGGCGGATCGTGGGCGGGGGGTGCGTGTCCGAGGTCGCCCTCGAGGTGATCGCCGCCTACAACGCCCCCTTCCCCGACGAATCCTACAAAGAGGGAGCCCGCCAGTTCCCCGTGCTCGTCCCGGCGCGCCCTGACGACCCCGCATCCGACGCCAACCGGCGGGCGTGGGAGGTGCTGCGCGAGTTCGACAAACCGTTCCTGTGCGCTTTCAGCGACCGCGACCCCATCACCCGGGGAGCCGACCGCCTCTTCTGCGACGTGGTGCCCGGGACCCGGGGCCAGAACCACACCACCATCACCGATGCCGGCCACTTCCTCCAAGAGGACAAAGGCGAGGACCTCGCCGCCGCGGTGATCGACTTCGTCCATCTCAACACCGACCCCTGAACCAAGTCCCCCGCGTCCGTCTCCCCCCACCTCACCGCCGACCGATCGGATCACCATGGGCCGCAAGATCCTCTTCGTCACCACCGACCAACAGCGTTACGACGCCCTCGGGTGCACGGGCAACACGATCGCCCGCACCCCGGTCGTCGACGCCCTCGCCGCCGACGGCATCGTGTACCACCGCGCCCACAACCAGAACACCGTGTGTACGCCGGCGCGCGCCACCATGATCACCGGGCAGTACGTGCGGACCCACGGCGTCGTCTCCAACGGTGTGCCCTTGCCGGTCGACGCGCCCTCGGTGGCCGAGCACTTGCACGACACCGTGGGCTATCGCACCGCCCTCGTGGGCAAGGCCCATTTCCAGCCCGCCTTCGACCCCGACGGCAAATGGATCGAGAACCGGTTGGCCAAGGACGGTTCGACCGGTCCCTACCGAGGGTTCGACCACGTCGAGTTGGCCATGCACGGATATCTCCGGCGCTGGCACTACGACAAATGGCTCGAAGCCAACGGTTCGCAGTGGCTCGATGCCTACTACCCCCTCCTCAACTTCGCCAGCATGGGCCTCAACGACGAGGGCGGCGGGGACACCGATGCGCCCGAGGTCAAACACAATCCCATTCCCCGGGCCATGTACCACACCGACTGGGTTGCCGACCGCACCATCGCCTGGCTCGATTCTCTCGACCCGACTGACGACTGGTTCTGCTGGATGAGCTTCCCCGATCCCCACCATCCCTGGGACCCCCCCGTGGACGAGGTGCGCCGCCGTATCGACTGGCGCGATCTCGACCTCCCACCGGGCCATCCCGGGTCGGCCGACAAGGCGGTCGAGATCCTGGCCCAGAAGCCTCACCACTGGCTCGACTGGTACGAGGGGCGGTTCCAGAACATGGAGGGCGGGCCGATGAAGTTCGTGCCCGGGAAGATGTCACACGACCAGGTGCGAGAAGTGAGCGCGCTCATCCATGTGGAGAACGAGCTCATCGACGAAGCTCTGGGCCGGGTGATGGCCCGTATCGAAGAGCGCGGCTGGGGTGCCGACACCGACGTCGTGTTCACCACTGACCACGGAGAGCTTCAGGGCGACTTCGGCCTGTTGTTCAAGGGTCCGTACCACGTCGACGCGCTGATGCGGGTCCCGCTCGTGTGGCGACCCGCTCCGAGCGCGGGGGTCTCGGCCGTCGAGGTCCACGAGCCCGTGGGCCACGTCGATCTCGTCCCGACCTTCTGCGAAATCGCCGGCGCAGCCGTTCCCGAATGGGCACAGGGCCGTCCTCTGCCCACCGCACCAGGGTCGGACCGGCAATGGGCCATCACCGAGTGGGACAGCCAGTTCCCCCATATCGGCATGCGGTTGCGCTCGATCTACCGTGCCGGGTGGCTCTGCACCGCCTACGAGCCCGGCCCGCTCTACCAAGGGACCGAAGGCGAGCTCTACGACCTCGCCGAGGACCCTCTGCAGTGGCGCAACCTATGGGACGACCCCGCCTACAGAGCCCGACGTGACGAGCTCGTCACCGATCTGTACGACAACCTGCCCCCTGAGCGCGAGCCCAAGCTCGCCGTGGAGGCTCCCGTCTAAGAGACACGTGGTCCGGGTCGCGAGCCGGCGGTGGCGGGAATCGTCTCGTTGTAGCGAATCAGGACGGGACCGTCGTTTCTCCACCCGATGCGGGTGACCGACGCGGTCGCAAGGTACAGGCGCCACACCACCTCATCCCCGGTTCCGAGCGCCCAGGCCACGGCGGCCTTGATGGGTGAGACGTGGCTCACCACGACGACGTCGGCATCACCTCGTGCCCCTGCGCCGGGTCGCGCGAACAACTCCTCGCATGCACTGCGGACGCGGACCGCGACCTCTGCCAGCGATTCGCCCCCGAGAGGTCGGAAGGTGAGGTCGGCTCTCCAGCGCGCCCAGAGCTCGGCGGGAACGGCGTCGAGTGCATGCCCCTCGAGCTCGCCGTAGTCCACCTCGATCCACCGGGGGTCGAGCTCCACCGGCACGTCCAACCGCAGCGCGTCGGCGGTATCACACGCCCGGCCGAGAGGACTCGAGATGAGCCGGCTCACAGGCCCGAGTGCCGCCCGCAGCGCCACGGCGTCGGAACGGCCTTTCGCGGTGAGCGGCGACTCGCGACGGCCGAGGAGCTGCCCCGCCGCATTCCCTGCGGTCTCGCCGTGCCGCACGAGGACGAGCACGACGGATCAGGGCACCAGGATCCGGCCGCACTGCTCGCAGGTGATCACGGCGTCGGGGGGTGCCTTGCGCACCCGGTCGAGCTCCATCGAAGACAGTGCCAGGTGGCACCCGCTGCACGAGCCGCCCACGAGGCGAGCCGCACCGGTGCCCCCGAGCTTGGAACGCAGCGTCTCGTAGCGGGCGAGGAGGTCGTCTCGTACCCCCGATGCGGCGGCGGCGCGAGCTTGGTTCTCGTGGGCGATCTCCACGTCGAGACCCTGCTCGGTGGTGGCGATGACCGTCCGCAGCCGCGCCGCGTCACCATCGAGGGTGCTCCGTGTCACATCTCCGGCCAGGAGCTCCCGGTCGAGAGGTTCGAGAGCCTCCATCACCTCGATCTCGCGATCCTCGAGCTCGCTGATGTGGCGGGCCAGGTGCTTCACCTCCTCGTTCATCGCCTGGAGCTCCCGCGACGCCACCACCTGACCGCTGAACAATCGCTTCTCGATCGTTTCGCGCCGGGTTCGTGACGCCTCGATCTGGTGCTCGAGCGCGGCCTGGCGGTTGCCCAGATCGTCGCGCAGCAGACGCAGCTCCTTGGTCCGTCCTTCGAGGGTTCCCAGAGCCCGGTCCACGTTCGCCAGCTCGGCACGCTCCGGCAGCGTCGACTGGCGGTGACGAAGCTGGTCGATCACGGTGTCGTGGTCCTGGACGTCGAGCAACCGGGCCAAGGGCCGCACCGGCGGATCCGGCACACCCGGGCCCTGCTCTCGGGCCTCTTCGCCTGTGGTCATCTCCTGCCCGTCATGTCATGCCGTCTCCGCCGTCTCGCCCCATGTCGTCAGGACCATTGTGCCGGGGCCGGGCGCCTGTGCCGACCGCGCCCGGGTCGGGGATTCCGAGTCTGGGGGCCGTGTCCGCCTCCGCCAGCGCTCTCGGGCTGGAGGCGCGCCGCCCGCAGCGCCCCCACGAGGGCCTCGTCCGCCACGGCCGTCGCCTCCTCCCACCCGAACCATCGTGCCTCGGGACTCTCGCCGGGAGGAGGGGCGGGATCGCCATCGGGCGCCACCAGGAGGTATCGCAGGTCGAGGTGGGTGTGGCCGTTGGCAGCGTCGTGCACGTCCACGTGGATCAGCCGCGGCCCCCCGTCCGGATGGGTGAGCACCAGGCCGGTTTCCTCCTGGGACTCGCGAAGTGCCGCGTCCCACGGCCCTTCTCCCGGTTCGAGATGCCCGCCGGGCTGGAGCCACCGATGCAACCGCTTGTGCATGTGGAGCACGGTGCCGCGACGCCCCACCACCACCGCCGACCCGGTGACGTGCTCGGGCCCGGCCTGCTCGTCCAACGGGCTGGCCAAGGTGGCCAGGGCGACCACCATGCGCGCCTGGGCCCGTGCTTCGCGCCCGTCGGCCGGGACGTGCCCGTCGAGCGCGGCCCGGACGCCGGCCGCCAGTTCCGGGGGCCAGCTGCCGGGGTCGAGCGGTCCCCGGACGTGCGACACGGTTCATGGCTAGCACACGGCAACGCGAGCCGGCGCAACGCACGCTTCGGGGTCCCGGAGCTGCTCGACACAGAAAGGCGACCGGGTGACCACCAGGCACGCCCCGAACGTTCCATGATGGAGGCGTGAAGCAGAGCATCCGCCTCGGCCGCGTCGGCGGCGTCCCGGTCGGCGTGCATTGGAGCGTGGCCGTCATCTTCGGCGTCGTGAGCTGGGAGCTCGCCACCGCGGTGTTCCCCGACGCCTACGGCCCGGGACCCCGTCCGGAGTACTGGGTGGCGGCGGTGGTCGCCGCCACCCTCTTCTTCGTGTCGTTGCTCGCCCACGAGGGCTCCCACGCCGTCGTGGCCCGCCGACACGGCGTGGGGGTGCACTCGATCACGCTGTGGCTCTTCGGCGGGGTGGCGCAGCTCGATGGAGACGCCAACAGCCCCGGAGCCGACTTCGCCATCGCCGCGGTGGGCCCGGGCATGAGCGTCGTCCTGGCGGGTGTGTTCGGGGCCCTGCAGTTGCTGCTCGAGGGAGCCGGGGTCCACGGACTGGTCGTGGGCGTCTCGTCGTGGCTGTGGCAGATCAACCTGCTCCTGGCCGGGTTCAACCTCATCCCCGCCGCACCCCTGGACGGGGGCCGTATCCTGCGAGCGGCCCTGTGGCGGACGACGGGCCGGCGCGCCCGCGCCGGCGTCCTGGCGGCGCGGGCCGGCTTGGCGTTCGGCGTCGTCCTGATGGGCCTGGGCTTCTTCGAGTTCGCCTCCGGAAACGCCTTCGCCCTGTGGCCCGTCGTGCTCGGTTGGTTCCTCTTCATGGCGGCCCGGGCCGAAGCCGAGGCCGCACAGCAGCTGGGGGGGATCGACGGGCTTCGCGTGGACGCGGTCATGACCGCCCACCCTCCGGTGGTGCCGTCGGTGATGACCGTGGCCGAGCTCGAGGCCGGGGCCTTGTACTGGTGGTACGGCAGAGAAGTCGCCGCCGTGGTGGGACCGACGGGTTGGCTCGAGGGCGTCGTGTCTCTCGATCGGATCAGGCGCGTGCCCCCGGACCAGCAGACGACCACCCGACTCGGTGACATCGCCGAGCCGATCGAGACGACCCCCGTGGGGCGACCCGAGGAGGCCATGGAGACCCTTCTCGTTCGCATGGACGCCGCCGGGGGGCGCCCGGCCGTGGTGCTCGACCCCCTCAATCGCCTGACGGGCATCGTGACTCTCGACGACGTGGATCGCGTCGGTCAGCGGGGTCAGCGAGCCACCGCCCCGGTCGCCTGACGGCCGGCCCGTCGCCAGTAGCGTCTCGACGGTGGCAGAGATCGTGGCCCGCATGGCCTTCGACGCCGTCATCGTGACCTCTCCCCGGGGCCAGGGGGCTCTGGTCGTGCTCCCCGAGACATCCCCCACCGTCTTCGGCACGCGGGCGAGGGTCCCGGTGCGGGCCAGGTTCAACGACGTCCCCTACCGGGGTTCGGCCATGCCCATGGGTGACGGCCGCCACGGGCTGGGTCTCACCAAGGCGGTCCGTGGGGCGGCGGGGCTCGAGATCGGTGACACCGTGCACGTGGTCGTCGAACGAGACGAGGCGCCGCGATCGGTCGACGTTCCCGACGACCTGTGGACGGCGATGGACGCCGCGGGGCTGGCGGCGCGTTTCGCCGCCTTGGCCCATACCCACCGACGGGAGTACGTGGAGTGGGTGACAGCCGCCAAACGGACCGAGACACGGGCCGCCCGAGTCGCCAAGGCGGTCGCCATGGTCAGCGCGAACCAGAGCCTGTCATGAGTGACGCCGCCGAGCTGGCCCACACGGTGGCGGCTGCCCGGGGAAGACTGATCGAATTCGTCGGTCGATGCCCGGCGGAAGCGTGGACCTCGTCCCCTCTCGCCGACGACGACCCCCGATCGGTCGCCGTCATCGTCGATCATGTCGCCGACGCCTACGAGTACCTCGGCTCGTTCGTGGCCAAGCTGGCCCGGGGCGAGCCCGTCGAGGTATCGCCCCAGATCGTGGACGAGCTCAACGCACGACACTCGGCCACGGTGATGGCACCGACTCGCGACGCGGTGGTCGACCACCTTCGGCGCAGTGGCGACCGATTCGTGGCGCTCATCGAGCCCATGACCGCGGATCAACTCGCCGCCGGCGAAGGCCGCGTCACGGTCACCAGGTTCGCCGAGATCGCCGCTCTCCACGCCGACAGCCACCGCGTCGAGCTCGAGGCGGCTCTCGAGCTGTCGACGTCGTGACCCATCGGATCGGTCAAAGGCATAGGCCGGCGCCCCTCACCAACTCCTGGTGACCAAGGCGGTCTTTCCTTCGCCGGAGAGGTCATCGAGGGCAACCACGCGCCCAGCCATCATCATCACCAGCGCCTCCGCCGGACCCGTCACCTCGGGTCCGGTCCCGTAAGACCAGTCCATATCTGTGGCCGTGAGCTTCAACCCGGCGATGCGCTTCTTGGCACCGAATCTGTGAACGTCGTCCTTGACGAAGTCCGCCACCGGGACGAGATGGGCCTCGGGCAGATCTCGAGTGATGCCGAGAGGCCGACAGATGTCCTGACCGTGGATCAGGACATGGGCCAGGCTGGTGACCGGCCGGGCTCCGGACGGCCCCTTGCGGTTGGCAGCGGCGTTCCGAAGGGCCTTCAGAACGACCGTCGGGTCCTGCTGACCGCGTGCTTGCCCATCAGCTGCCACCCATCGGTTGAAGTGCAAGCCGTGACGAAGCATTCCCACGAAGACGGCACCACCTCCGAAGGCACCCTCCGCGCCCGCGGTCAGGTGCGCAAGCACGTCCCTGACGCGCCACAGGACACACAGTGAAGGAGAGTTCCACTGCCCGTCATCCAGGTCGGCGAGTCGCTCGGCGAGATCCAGCATCTCATCACGACCTGCGACCCATGCCTCCACGTCGATATTCAACCACCACACCGCCGGCGTGACGCATCGGCGGTACTCTCGCGAGATGCGACCCCTCCGGTACTCCATCAACGTCACCTTGGACGGGTGTTGCGATCATCGTGCCATCCCCCCGGACGAAGCCTTGCACCGTCACGCCGTCGAGAACCTCAGCCGCGCCGATGCCCTTCTCCTCGGCCGGGTGACGTACGAGATGATGGAATCAGCCTGGCGGCCGCCGGCGCCGACGGGTGAGAGGCCTGATTGGATGGAACCCTTCGCCCAGACGATCAACGCGGCCAAGAAGTACGTCGTGTCGAGCACCCTGGAGCAGGTCGACTGGAACGCGGAACTCCTGCCTGGAGATCTGGGCGAGGCCGTTCAGCAACTCAAGGGGGAGTCGGGCAACGGACTGTTCG
>Ga0187890_10001373_pt1 | contig 17539 bp, 18 predicted proteins | sample June2016WEW_21_1_FD_133005 | JGI IMG/M metagenome (GOLD analysis project Ga0187890, IMG submission 133005) | Peatland microbial communities from SPRUCE experiment site at the Marcell Experimental Forest, Minnesota, USA - June2016WEW_21_10 | ecosystem: Environmental > Terrestrial > Soil >... | reverse complement strand
TTCAGGGCTTGTGCTTCGAGCACGTACTCTACCCTTGGAGGCACGCCTTTTCTTGTTTTCATTACATCTGAGCGGAGCATACCTTTCACGAAGTGAAAAGCATGCGGAGTCGAAGGACCCCTACCTTGAGCCAAGCCGCCGCGCGCTACACTAGCTACTCTATGCCAGATTCGCTATCCACTCTGAAGTCGGCCATTGAGCGCCTATCGGCGAGCGCAACCATCGTCAACCCGGATGATGCCCGTCCCATTTTTTTCGACTTCCGCGCCGCTCTCACTCGGGGCGACGTTCGCGCCGCCGAGAAAGTCAAGGGACGCTGGGTCGTCAACGCCTGGGTGAAGCAAGGCATCCTGCTCGGCTTCCGTCTCGGCGAGTTGCAAGCCATGTCGGATGGCGACGTGCTTTCTTTTGTCGACAAGGACACCTTCCCCGCCCGCCGCCTGGCGATCACCGATCGGGTTCGCCTGGTGCCCGGTGGATCTTCCATCCGCGAAGGGTCCTACATAGGACCGTCGGTTGTCTGCATGCCTCCCATGTTTATCAACGTCGGCGCCTATGTGGATGAAGGCACGATGATCGACTCCCATGCCCTGGTCGGTTCGTGCGCGCAGATCGGCAAGCGCGTGCACTTGAGCGCCGCCGCGCAGATCGGAGGCGTGCTCGAACCCATCAACGCCGCTCCTGTAATCATTGAAGACGATGTGCTGGTTGGCGGCAATTGCGGAGTGTACGAAGGCACGCTGGTCCGCGCCCGCGCGGTTTTGGGAGCGGGAACGATTCTGACCCGATCCACGCCGCTCTATGATCTGGTGCGCGGCGAAATCTACCGCGCAACAGCGGACCATCCGCTGGAAGTTCCGGAAGACGCCGTAGTGGTTCCCGGCTCGCGCGCCGTGAAAAAAGGCAAGGGCAAATCTGACGAGTGGAAACTGTCGCTCTACACGCCGGTGATTGTGAAGTATCGCGACGAGAAAACCGAACGCGGGATCGAGCTGGAAGAGTGGCTGCGGTAGCGTCGCCGCACGAAACTGCGGTCTTTCTGGTCGCTCGCTTTACCTTATGCTACAATGTAAAGCGATGGCGGAAGCAACTTTATCTTCGAAAAACCAGATCGTCATTCCCCGAGAGGCGCGCGAAGCTTTGGGCCTGAAACCGGGTGACAAAATTCTCGTGGTCGTGAAAAGCGGGAAAGTCCTCGTCCTGCAGAAACCGAAGTCTTATCATGCCGCGATCCGTGGGTTAGCTCGCGGTAAATATCCAAAAGATTATCTGCAAAAGGAACGCCAGAGTTGGGAGTAGAGCGGCTCCGCGCCTTTCTCCGGCGTCACCAGCGAATCGCTTTGGACACGAGCATCTTCATTTATCAGCTAGAAGCCAACTCAAAATATCTCGCATACACCGACCCTGTTTTTTCCTGGCTGGAGCGGTCCGGATCCAAGGCGATCACATCCACAATAACGATGACGGAACTTCTCGTGCTGCCGTATCGCGACGTCGACGAACGACGGGCAAATGACTTCTATGGCTTGCTTTCCACCTATCCCAACCTGGATTGGATTGCACCAAACCTGGAGATCGCGGAGCTTGCGGCCCGGATTCGCGCTCTCCATCACTTGCAAACTCCCGACGCTCTACAAGCCGCGACCGCCGCACATTCGCAGGCTACCGGTCTGATCACAAACGATGCCATCTTTGAACGCGTGGAAGGCTTTCAAACGCTGGTTCTGGACGAGCTACTGTGAATGTCGCGTTTAATCGCCCGCTCGTTGGGCTCATTGGGCTCACGACGGCAACATCGCCGAAGGCGCGCCCGGAAGTCGCATCTGCTCCTCCGCGAACCGCCGCCGCGCTTCGAGATGCTTCTCGCGGAAGTGCGCCCGCGCGCGCTCGCCCCATGCCCGCACGAAATAATAATTCAGCGCGCATCCGATGGCCGAGCTCGCAATCGGAATCAGGCGTCCCGCCCACTTCTCCACCACATCGGCTCCGGCCTGGACTGCGATTCGCTGAATCACCTTCGGCACAAAGCGGTTGATCACTTCTTTTTCCAGCAACTCGCGGCTGATGTCGACGCCGGCAGCGCTGGCCGCTGCGATCCAAAGCTCGGCGATTTCGTCGTCGGTGTTCAACTCGAACCCATAAATCAGGCTGAGCTTCTGGATGGTGCGCATGGTAATGGCGGAAAGAATGCCGAGGTCCGGCACAATGGTGAGAATTCCGCCCAAGCCAAGTCCGGCGCCCTCCAGCGCCGCCAGCTTCATGCCGCCTCGGATCACCGACTCCGCTACATCGTCAAGGCATTCCACCTCCAGCGTATAAACGCCGTGAAAGCTGGCCAGCGGTAATCCGTGCGCCACGCGCAGCTGCATCAGAAAGCGCCCCGGATCAACCTTGACCGTGGCGTAAGCGCGAGTCAGGCCTCCGCGGATCGCGCCTTCGACGCGCCGCCGCGTCCACGACTTTTTCTCGTCGGGCATCTTCAAAGATGAGTTTATCAGCCAGCTAGCGCCGCCTCCGAGTTACCGTAGAGACTCGGCTTGCCGCGTCTCCCGCCGCGTCCAACCGAGGCGGGGCACGCCCTGTCTCTACACGTGTGCTAGCATCAATTTGTCAAATGTCAAAAGGAAAACTGCATATTGTTCCGCTAGGCGGCCTGGGCGAGTTCGGGATGAACTGCATGGCCATCCGCTTCGGCGATGACATCATCGTGGTTGACGCCGGCCTGATGTTCCCCGAAGCCGAGCTCCTGGGCGTCGACATCGTCGTCCCCGACATTTCTTACCTGCTCGAAAATCGCAAGCATGTGCATGGCATCGTGCTTACCCACGGCCACGAAGACCACATCGGCGCCCTGCCCTGGATTCTCAGCGAATTGAATGTTCCCGTCTGGGGCACCGAGTTCACGCTGGCCTACGTCGAAGATAAGCTCGACGAACACCAGCTCCTCGACGACGCCGACCTGCGCGAAATTCGTCCCGGAGAGCGCTTCAAGGTGGGGCCCTTCACTATTCATCCGCTGCAGGTCACGCACAGCCTGGTGGATTGTGTGGCGCTCGCCATCCACACGCCGCTCGGAGTCGTGCTGCATACCGGCGACTTCAAGGTTGACCCGACGCCCACCGACAACCGCCTCTTCGACCTGCACGGTTTCGCCGAGTACGGCAAAGAGGGAGTGCTGGCGCTCTTGCAGGATTCCACCAACGTCGAGCGCAAAGGCTACACGCCGAGCGAGCGCGCCGTTCGCCGCAAGTTCGAAGAGGTGTTTGCCCGCACGCAGCGGCGTTTGTTCATCTCCTGCTTCTCGTCGTCTATTCACCGCATCAAGCTGACGGTCGATATGGCGCACGACCACGGCCGCAAAATCTGTTTCATCGGCCGCTCCATGGAGAATTCCTCCGAAATTGCCGAGGACCTGGGCTACGTCGAGATCCCCGAGGGCATGCTGATCCATCCCGGCGAAATGAAAAACTATCCGCCCGAGAAGGTTTGCGTGCTCATCAGCGGCACGCAGGGCGAACCCATGTCGGCGCTCTCGCGGGCGGCAGTGGATAACCATAAGCACGCCAAAATCGAAAAAGGCGATACCGTCGTCCTATCGTCGCGCATTATCCCGGGCAACGAAAAAGCCATTTTCCGCATGGTCGATCACCTCTTCCGTCGCGAAGCGTTTGTCATCTATGACGACGGCTCTTACCCGCCGATCCACGTCAGCGGACACGCCAGCCAGGAAGAATTGAAGCTCATCATCAACCTGGTGCGACCCAAGTATTTCGTTCCCATCCACGGCGAATTCCGGCAGCTCAAGTTGCATGCCGATCTGGCCGCATCCATGCACGGCTCGGTCGGCAGCGTCATGCTGATCGAGAGTGGAGACGTTCTCGAAATCGATGAGCTCGGCGCTCGCAAGGCCGGACGCATCAACATAGGCCGCGTCTGCATCGATTCCGGCTCGCGCACAGATGTGGTGGAAGATTTAGTAATGAAAGATCGCCGTCACCTCAGCGAAGACGGCTTCGTGATGCCAATCATCGCCATCAACAAGCTCACCGGCCGCGTCGAAACCGCGCCCGAGATTGTGACCCGCGGATTCGCCCTCGGCGAAAACGGCCTGATCGAACGCGCCCGCGAAATCGTCATGGAGACCCTCGAAGCCTCCAGCGCCGAAGAGAAAGCCGACTACGGCGTGATCAAAGAAAAAATCCGCACCGACCTGAAGCGCTACATCTCGCGCCAGACGCAACGCCGCCCGCTGATCATGCCGGTAATACTGGAGATTTGAGTTACTGCGCGGTTTCTACTGTGAGCTTCAGCCCGACTGCCTTGGTCACGGCAACCAGGGTGGAGAGCCGAGGATTTCCGCGGGCCGATAAAGCGCGATACAGGCTCTCACGCTCAACACCAGCGGCTTTGGCGACCTTGGCAATGCCGCCGCGCGCTTCGGCGATGCGTCGCAGGGCGAGCAGCAGCACGCTAGGCTCATCCTCATCCTCCAAGGCAGCGCGGAGGTACTCGGCTGCAAACTCCGGATTTTCGCGCAGTTCTCGAACCGTGGCTTCGTCGTGGGATATGCTGGCCTTGCGTTTCATTGTGTTCTCTCCCTGTAATCTTTGAGATATTCGAGCGCGCGCTTGATATCGAATGACTGCTTGCGTTTATCCCCGCCACAAAGCAGTAAGACGCAAGCCTTGCCGACCAGCGCGTAATAAACCAGATAGCCAGCACCCCAGTCGATGCGCAGTTCAAATAAACCGCCGCGCAGCGCCTTGCAATCGCCGAAGTTGCCTACGGAGAGGCGATCAATCCGGGCCACGATCTTTGCCCTGGCTCGAACGTCTCTGAGTTCTGACAACCATTCGCCGAAAACATCTCTGCCGGATGCGGTGAGATAACGGCGAAGTTCCATCCTTTAATAATTGTAACTTATAGATTACAGATACGCAAGCACTGGATCCACTTGCAAAAATTGCGACGACGGGGCACGCTCAAATGAGGAACAGCAACGGTGGTCTCCCTAGACGATATTCGCGCAGCCAAAGCGCTCCTCCAAGGCGTCGCCGTCCGCACTCCCCTGTTGGAGTGGACGGGTGCGGCGGAGCAACGCAAGCTTTTCCTCAAGCTCGAAAACTTGCAGCCCATCGGCGCCTTCAAACTGCGCGGCGCTTACAACAAAGTCGCATCGCTTAGCGACGCAGAACGACGCCGTGGAGTCATTTCCTATTCCAGCGGCAATCACGCGCAGGGCGTGGCCTGCGCGGCGCGGGCGCTGGGCGTGAGGGCTATCATCGTCATGCCGAGCAACGCACCGAAGAACAAGCTCGCAGCCACAGCCGCCCTGGGAGCGGAGATCGTCATCGTCGGTCCCGGCAGCGAAGAGCGCCGCCTGCGCGCCGAGCAACTCGCCGCCGAGCACGGCTACGCGATCGTGCCTCCTTACAATGACGAAAAGATCATCGCCGGCCAGGGAACCGTCGGCCTCGAAATTCTCGAAGACTTTCGCAATGAAAATCTGCCCAACGTTGAAACCGTGCTGGTCCCCGTTGGCGGAGGTGGATTGATCAGCGGCGTCTCGGCCGCCATCAAGCTCAGTAATTCCGAGCTAGGTCAACCGAAGGTTAAAGTGATTGGGGTTGAGCCCGAACTGGCCGGCGATGCGCAAGCCAGCCTGCGCGCCGGCCGCATCGTCTCTTTCCCGGCAGAGCAAGTCTCGCAGACCTTGGCCGACGGTCTTCGCACCCAGAGTATCGGCGCAATCAATTTCGAACACATCCGCGCCTATGTCGACGACATCGTCAGCGTGACGGAAGACGAGATTCGCGAGGCCATGCGCGCTCTCAGCGCCAACGCGAAAACGCTGGCCGAACCGAGTGGCGCCGTGGCCGTTGCCGCATTTCTCTTCCACGCCCACGAGTTGCCCAACACCAAGATCAACGTGGCCGTGATCAGCGGCGGTAATATCGATCCGGCGCTGCTCGCCGAGTTGCGGAAAAGTCAGAAGTGAGAAGTCAATTTGCAGAAGTAAAACCAGAGTCGTACGGTGGCCGGGATTACGCTTCTGCAATCTTACTTCTGACTTCTTCAATTTCCGACCTATAGCGGAGCTCTGAATCGTGAAACGTAGGCTCGATCACTTCTTTGCGCTCGCTCACCACCGGACAACCGTCCGCCGCGAAGTTGGCGCCGGGCTCACCACCTTCTTCACGATGGCCTACATCGTGGCCGTCAACCCTGCCATCCTCAAAACTGCCGGCATGCCCGCTGGCGCTTCGCTCACGGCCACCATCCTCACCGCCATTTTCGGAACGCTGCTGATGGGCTTCTATGCTAATCGCCCTTTTGCCATCGCCCCGTACATGGGTGAAAACGCTTTCGTAGCGTTCACCGTGGTTCATGTCCTCGGCTACACGTGGCAAAGCGCGCTGGGCGCCGTGTTCCTGGCGGGAGTCCTTTTTATTCTGATGACTCTGCTCCGCCTCCGCCAGTGGATGGTAGACGCCATTCCCGCCACTCTCCGTTACAGCTACGCCGTCGGCATCGGATTATTCCTCACCTTCATCGGACTGAATCAAACCGGCATCGTCACCATGGGCTCGCCCGGAGCGCCGGTTCGGCCGGGCCATCTCACGTCGCTATCAGTTCTGCTTTCCGTCTTCGGTTTTCTGTTGATGACGGTGCTCACCATTCGCCGCTTCCCGGCTGCGATTCTTAGCGGAGTTCTCGTTACCGCTGTTCTCAGTTTTGTGACCCGGGTCGCGCCCGCGCCGGCCGGTTGGGTCAGCCGTCCACCAAGCCTCGCGCCCGTCTTTTTTCAGCTTGATCTGCACAGTCTGTTCACCTGGGGATTTTTCCCTGTCGTCCTGACGATCTTTGTCATGGCATTTGTAGACACCATGGGCACGCTCATCGGTGTGTCGGCGCGCGCCGGTTTTCTCGACAAAGACGGCAACCTGCCACAGATCGAGCGCCCGATGATGGCCGACGCGCTGGCCACAACCTTCGCCGCCCTGATTGGAACCACCACCTCCGGCGCCTATATTGAGTCCGCCACCGGAGTCGAGGCTGGCGGCCGCACCGGACTGACCGCGGTCATCACCGCGCTGTGTTTCGTCGGGACTTTATTCTTTGCGCCATTCATCTCCGCCATCCCGCCACAGGCTTACGGGCCGGCGCTTATCTTCGTTGGATTGCTGATGCTGACTCCGATCACCCGGATTCCCTTCGACGATCTCACCGAACTGGTTCCAGCCTTCGGCGTCATCATCCTGATGGCCTTCACTTACAACGTGGGAATTGGCATGACCGCGGGCTTCATTTTGTATCCTTTTTGCAAGCTGGTTTCGGGGCGCGTGCGGGAGGTTCGCCCGGCGCTCTGGGCGCTGACCGCCTTGTCCCTGCTGTTTTTCGTCTTTTATCCTTACACGTAGCCGTTAGAGCAGGCGGTTTCGAAAGCTGGGGAAATTCACATGATTCGCTTTGGTATCGCAGGTTTCGGGTTGCACGCGGTGCGGCGGCTGATGCCGGGTTTCGCTCTGGCTCAGAATTGCAAAGTTGTCGCCCTATCGCGCCGGGACGCACAGAAAGCACGCGCCGCCGCCGCGCAGTATGGCATTCCGCATGTCTTCACTTCCACTGAGGAACTCTGCCGTTGCCCCGAAGTCGACGCCGTGCTGGTCACCACTCCCAATGCCTGCCACCTGCAGGACGTGCTCACCGCGGTTGCTGCCGGCAAGCCGGTGCTCTGCGAGAAACCGATGGGCACGGATGCGGACGAATGCCGCCAGATGGTCGAAGCGGCGGGCCACGCCGGAGTGCTCCTCGGCGTCGCCCAGTGCTTTCGCTTTGAAGAAAGCACGGCAAGGTTTCGCGAACGCGTCGCAGCGGGTGACATCGGTCGCCCGATTTTGGCGCGGGCGGAATTCTCCTATCCCGGTCTAGGCCATGCCCGCACCTGGCTCTACAATCGCAAGATCGCGGGAGGTGGCCCCATCGCCGACGTGGGCGTCCACTGCATCGACGCCTTGCGCTACATCCTGCAGGATGAACCGCGGCGCGTGAGCGCTCTCGGCCGTCGAGACGAGCGATCGGGCGACGTAGAAGCCGCGGCCGTCCTGACCTTGGAGTTTCAGCGCGGCACGCTGGCCACGGTGCTGCTTTCAGTTCGCGCCCAATATCGCACACCGTTGGAAATTGTCGGTGACGCCGGCGCCCTCCGCGCCGATGACGCGCTGAATGTCGAGCGACCGATTAAGCTGGAACTGTGGCGCGATGGGCAGCGCATCGCCGAAGAAACCGTTTCCAACCAGCTTACCTACGCCAGGCAGGTAGACAGTTTCGCTGCCGCGGTTGAAGGTTCGGAAGTGTTTCCAGTCCCTGGTCAGGAAGGCTGGCAGAACCAGCGCATTCTGGACGCTGCCTACCGCAGCCTGTCCTCGGGAAAAAGTGAAGAAGTACCGATCTTCTCAGACGGCCTTCTGGTCGGTCGATAAGAGAGAGTCCAGCATGAGAGCGATCTTACCGCAGAGTAGGCCGAGTACGCAGAGAAATTCGGGCTTGTTTTTCTCCCAAAAAACTCTGCGATCTCCGCGAACTCTGCGGTGAAACGCCTTAGACCTTGACTTTGACCGAGGCCACGCTGACGCCGTGGCAGGTAAATCCTAAAGGCGACCGCAACGGTGTGTGACTGGGGCTCGCTCGGAAACTTCACCGCAAATAAGAAGCGCCCCGGATCCATAGAATCACGGGACGCCCGAACAGCCCTCCCCCAGAACCGCTCACCCCCAAGATATAAAAACTGGCCCGAGAGAGGAATCCCACTCTTGGGGGAGTTGGATGGCACCAAGGAGCCACTTGCAAAATACCATGACCATGGTAATATCCGTCACCTTGCGATTGGCTACTGACGGTCGCGCCAGGTTCCGCGAGCGGGTCACTCAAATTTCTTTCGTCTTGGTGGAGAGATTTCGCCCGCCGATTCCGGGCCTGTAGTTGTTTCGTTTCGCAGCCGGTCTGACCGCCTGCGGGATTGAGCCTCTGGGGGATCTGAAGGAAGGCGATTGTTGCTAGTGTGCAGCAGATTGCAGTTCGAGATTTGGAACGTTGACGTTAGATGTTGGTAAGTTATTGATAAACAACAACAATTTAGCTTTTGTGGTTTTGGAACGACAAGTGCACTAAGGACGACCGGCGACCTATACCTTGGGCGCACGCTTCAAGGTGAAACTGGGGAAAACAAAAAAAATCTAGGGGAGGGAATTAACATGAGGCGAGTGGTAGTTCTTGCGTTGTTGACATTGCTGGCATTGACGTTGCCGATAGCCGCTTGGGCAGACGATATTGGTCTCACTAACCAGTTCGGAAATATTTCGGTTTCGAATGCAGGCGTCTTTACGACGGGGTCGGAACTGTTGTCGTTCGGCTCCTTCGCGGCTGCTCCGGGACAATCTCTCGGTGAGATTTACTTCTCGACCGGCGGTCTGATCAGCGGCTCACTTGCGGCTGGTGGAACGTTTTCAGCCGTGGGTTCGACATTTGACGTGATCGGCCATGGCATTTGGGCGAAATCACTCCCGGGATGGTCCCATGGGAGTGTAACGCTCTTCAGCGGCAGCTTCTTCGGTCCGCTTACCTGGACTCTGACTGGTAAGTCAGGCCAAAACCTGACCTACTCTCTCACCGGCGAAATCGTGGGCATGCTCTACGACGGTCGTGACGTGACTGGAACCACGACTCAGAACTTCCGCACTACGACCCGGGGACTCCTCGCAGGCAAAGGGTTCATTAACTTGTCGTACTCGAGTCTAACCGTCCCGGAACCTGGGACTTTGGGTCTTCTCGGAACAGGGCTTGTGGGTATCGCTGGCATGTTCCGTCGCAAACTGATCCGGTCCTGACCTAATTTTGGTTCGCCCAGAACACTCAACTCATGGCCCCGCCGCAAGGCGGGGCTTTTGATTGTGAGCACAAGCTACTTGATTGGTTTGATCGTCTTTGCAGGAAGAGCCTCGATTCCCCGCCGCCCCAGGCCCATACCGGGCCGTCTCAAATAGCTCGTGTCCTTCTGGTCTAGCCTGACTCGAACCGCACTTTGAAGCGCCCTATGTCCTTATTTCGCGGTTACTGCGGTAACGGCCAGCGCTGGCTTTGCCGTTGACCTTACCTTGGTTCATACCTAGAGTCAGGCGCAGGGGGTTGTATGAAAGATATCCATGAGGTTTTGCGCCGCAAGCAAGCGCAGTACACACAACTGGGCAAGCAGATCGAAATGCTGCAGCAGGCGGCCGAGAAGCTGCGCGAAGTCGCGCCCTTGCTCGCCGAAAATGACACCGAGGACGACAGCGCAGTGCTGGCGGAAGTGGAGGACGAAAACTCCGGTGCGATGGCTGCCAAGGCCAGCGCTCAATCCTCGCCTGCCCCGTCCAAGCCAGGGCGCAGCGCAACTCCGCGCTGGCCGTAGAAGACTGACCGTGAAGACAAAGCGCGAGGCAGGAGGCTCGGTCGCATGATATTGCAAGCACTGCTGGTGTCAAAGGACGACCCGACAGCGGAAACGCTGATTCAGGTCCTGGCGCAGCTCGGCGTTGCGGTGGTTCGGTCGAACGCGGCCGATGTCGCCGAGACGCGACTGGTGGAGGAGCGTTTCGATCAGGTCATCGTCGACTTCGATGATCCCGAAGCCGCGTCTCTCCTGCTCGAAGCTTGCCGCCGCCTCCACGGTCCCGACCGTAATCCGCCGGTCACCGTTGCCTTGCTGCACGACGCCTCCGGGATCCGCTCCATCCTCGGCGCGGGTGCTCATTTCATACTCACCAAGCCCATCGCCCCCGGGCAGGCGCAAAACACCTTGCGCGCTGCCACGGCACTGCTGAAGCGCGAAAGGCGGCAATCGATGCGGGTTGCTGTCCAGGCGGCGGTTTCGATTCGTATCGACGATAGCAATACCGTGGAAGGCATCCTGCTCGACCTGAGCACCGGCGGCATGGATGTGCTGGCGGCCAAGCCGCTTCCATCCACGGCTCTGGTTCGCGTCTCCTTCGCACTTCCCGACGGCGGCGCCGGCCTTGAAGCGGACGCCGAAGTTGCCTGGAGTGCCGCCAACGGTCAAACCGGCCTGCGCTTCCTCGAGATGGACGACAAGATGCGCGAAGAGATGAGCGCGTGGCTGGCTGCCCGTTCGCACGATGCTTTGCCCGAAGAACCCGACGCGGTCAGCCAATGTAAACTCACCGACCTTAGCCTGGGCGGCTGCTATGTGCAGACCGCATCTCCCTTCCCGCAGTCCTCGGCAGTCGATCTGTGCCTGCGCGCCGCCTCCCTGGAAATTCACACCGAAGGGTTGGTCCGGATCATGCATCCTGGACACGGCATGGGCATTGAATTTCCTGCCCGTACAGAAGAGCAACGCAAGAGCGTCGGCGAGTTCATCGAGTTCCTCACGAGCCAACCCTGTTCCGCTCCGCAACTGGAAACCTCTCCTCGTGCTCTCGTCGCCAACGCGGTCGACTTGAGCCCCACCAGCAGCGCCGAAACCGACGCGGACGACCCGCTCCTGGAATTGTTGCGTACCGGCAATGCGTTGGAGGAAGAAGCCTTTCTCGCCGAACTGCACCGCCAGCGAACTCCGGTGAGCGTTGCCGAATAGAGTTGGTTCATCGGCGTTCGCCCGAATCGTTTAATCGTGCGCTGATCCCAGCAAAAACCGGGAACCTGATCGGCGCCCCGTCTTGGTGCCGGCCCAGTTCCCGGTGGTCTGTTCCACCTCGTTGTTCAGAGACTACCTTGATATCCCCTCCTGATTGGTTTCGCTGCGGTTAATTTTCCGAGAATTTTCTGATGCAATAGAATTGCTCTGCCGGTAGAGACGGGGCTTGCGGCCTCTCGGTAGACGCGGGAGACGCGGTAAGCCGCGTCTCTACGGGAAAACAGAGCCCCTTTGCGGACAGCGCTTCGCCGCTGAGATGATAATCGCTGCGTTCCCGTCGTAGAATAGACTGTGGCCCCGAACTCAACTGCCATCGACGCCGCTCCCCTCGCTCAGCCTGCCGAACTCGCAGGCCAACCCATAATTACCGTTCGCGACCTCGTTCATCGCTATCAGGACCGCACCGCGCTCAACGGCGTCTCCTTCGACGTTCGCCCCGCCGAACTCTTCGGCCTTCTCGGCCCGAATGGCAGCGGCAAAACCACTCTCTTTCGCATTCTCTCGACGCTCATGATGCCCACTTCCGGCAGCGCCACCATCGCCGGCTTCGACGCCGTTCGCCAGCCCGGAGCGCTGCGCCGCCACATCGGCGTCGTCTTCCAGGCGCAGAGCGTCGATCTCAAACTCACCGCCTACGAAAACCTCTGGCATCAAGGGCACCTCTACGGCCTGCGCGGCCCCGAACTGAAAACGCGCATCAACGAAATCCTCACCCGCGTCGGATTGCTCGACCGCTCCGCCGATCGCGTGGAAACTTTTTCCGGAGGCATGCAGCGCCGCATCGAACTCGCTAAAGGCCTGCTCCATCATCCCGAGGTTCTGCTTCTCGACGAGCCTACCACCGGCCTCGACCCCGGCGCCCGGCGCGACCTTTGGCAGTATCTCCAGATCCTCCGCGATGAGGAGCGCGTCTCTGTCATCGTCACCACTCACCTGATGGAAGAAGCCGAACGCTGCGACCGCCTCGCTATTCTGAACGAAGGCAACCTGGTGGCGTTAGGCACGCCCGAAGCCCTGACCCGCGAGATCGGCGGCGACGTCATTCTGTTCGAAGCACGCGACCCGCAATCCCTGGCCGACCGCATCCATACCAAGTTTCACGTCGACGCCACCGTCATGGACAACCGTGTCCGCATAGAAATTGAAAATGGACATCGTTTCGTCCCCGACGTAGTCGAAGCCTTCCCCGGAGAAATCCAGTCGTTAAGTGTAAGCAAGCCGACGCTGGAGGACGTCTTCATTCACCGCACCGGCCACCGCTTCTGGAACGAAGATGCCGAACCAGCCGCAGCGACCGGCAAGAAGAAAACTAAGAAGAAGTGAACCGCGAACGCTGACTAAAATAATGGCAACCCAAACCGCGACCTTCCCAACAACCGCTCCGTCATCCGCCGGAATCCTGTTGCCCGCTTTCACGCTCTGGTGGCGCGAAGTGGTGCGCTTCTATCGCCAGCGCGCGCGTGTGGTCGGCGTCATCGCTTCTCCACTCTTATTCTGGATCGTGATTGGCAGCGGCTTCGGAACCTCGTTTCGTTCCGGGCAGGCCGCCGGCCAGCAGCACTATCTGAATTATTTCTATCCCGGCACGCTGGTGATGATCGTGCTCTTCACCGCGATTTTCACCATGATGTCGGTGATTGAAGACCGCAACGAAGGCTTTCTGCTCTCGGTGCTGGTAGCGCCGGTGCCGCGCGCGGCGATTGTGCTGGGAAAAGTTTTGGGCGGCACCACGCTTGCCACCGCCCAGGGGTTGATTTTCCTGGTCTTCGCGCCGCTCGTCGGCGTGCACTTTACGCTCTCCTCGTTCGGGCTGATCGTGCTCACCGTATTCCTGGTGTCGTTCGCCCTGACCGCACTCGGCTTTGCCATCGCGTGGCCCATGGATTCGACGCAGGCCTTTCACGCCATCATCAATTTATTTCTGATTCCGCTGTGGCTGCTTTCGGGAGCGCTCTTCCCTCTTTCCGGCGCGTCAGGATGGATTCGCTGGCTCATGTATGCCAATCCGCTGACCTATGGAGTCGAAGCGCTGCGCACGCTGATGTATCCCGAAGCACCCAGTGCATTCTCGTTGGCCGCCTCGATATTGACGCTGGTGCTGTTCGCGCTATTCATGTTCGGCTTGGCCTTCGCACTGGCAAACCGGCGCACGACGAAGCCAGCAGCGTAACAACAGTCGTTGGTCGTTGGTCGTTAGTCGGTGGCCGTCTAGAATTCTGAGAAGCCGCAAGCGGCAGCGCCGCGCGAACGACCAACGACCAACGACGAGCGACCAACGACGCATTTATGCCCCTCGACATTCTTGCCCTAGCCGCGCACCGCGATGATGTAGAACAAACCTGCGGCGGCACTCTGCTCAAGATGGCCGAGCGCGGATACCGCACCGGCATCCTCGACCTCACACAAGGTGAAATGGGGACGCGCGGCTCGGCTGAAGACCGCGCTCGCGAAGCGCAGGAGGCGGCGCGCATCCTGAAGGTTTCCTGGCGCCACGCGCTCGATATTCCCGACGGCCGTGTCGAAAATACCTGGGAGAATCGCTTGCAGGTCGCGCGCGTAATTCGCGAACAGCGTCCGCGGGTACTGATCCTCCCTTACTGGGAGGGTCGCCATCCCGATCACTACACCGCGTCGGTGCTCGGATATGAAGCCAGCTTTCTGGCCGGACTGGCGAAGCTGGCTGTCAGCTCTCAGCCGTCAGCTGTCAGTTCTCAGTCGTCAGTTATCAGTGAACCCGCCACCGATTCGGCTTCGCCTCATCGTCCTTTCAAGATCATTTACGCCAGCCTGTACCGGGATGTGCGGCCGACGTTTGTCGTGGACATTACCGACCAGTTCGAAACGCGCTTCGCTTCGCTGATGGCCTACAAGTCCCAGTTCACCGATCAGCAGGTGGGCAGCGGAATCTTTCCCGCGCATAAAGAGATTCGGGCGCGCATCGAGTCCATGGCACGCTTTTACGGGATGATGGGCGGCGTCACCTACGCTGAACCGTTCGTACAGAAGGAAGTCGGAATGGTCGATGATGTGATGGCCATTCCGGTGAAGTCAATCTGACTGTGGCGTTATTTCTTCACCTCCACCCGTACGAGGTGCAGCGTGCTTCGAAGGGCTACGGTGGGCCAGCGGCACTGGGGATGGAAAGTCAAAATCCCCGCCCTGTCGCAGAAAACGCGACAAGGACGGGGCGCCCTCGGGGGTTGAGATGGGTGAAAAGGTGGGCCAGCCCCACCCACTGTGTGAATGGTGCTAACGGAAGGAGTGGGCACCCGCCCGGGTCCTCATCACCGAGCGCGGACTCGATGTAGCCAATCCAGCCCCTCTGTCATCTAACTTGCAGGCCGAGTTGCTTGCAATGCAATGAAGAAGAAGATCGGATTCATAGCGGCTATGACGCTGGTTGCCCTGGCGCTCTTGTCCACTCGCTTCTACATGGTGGATGTGCCGATATGGCATTTTCTTGGTGGCGGCAAAGGCCCCGACCCTGCAACCTTGCACCTGCGCGGGGAATTTGTGGAGAGCAATCTGGGCGCGGCGGAAGGCCCGGCCGGATCGCTTACCGTGCGCATGATTGCGCAGCAATTTGTTTTCGTGCCTCAGTGCATCGTAGTCCCCGCGGGTGTTCCCATCAGGTTTCGAATTACCAGCGCCGATGCGGTGCACAAGCTTAGCTTCCTGGGAACGAACTACGGCCTCAAAGCCGTGCCTGGAGTGGTGACCGAAGCAACCTTTACTTTTGCGAAGCCTGGCGAATTCAAGATCCCCTGCCAAGAGTTCTGCGGAGCCGGCCATTATGCGATGAGAGGCCAGCTGGAGGTTGTCCCGCGAGATCAGTTTGCCTCCTTGCTTCCCGGCGAAAGGCGGAATTGTGAGCCGCGCTAGTCAAGCTGCACGCCTGCGAATAGGGCCACGATGGTTTAGCATACTGCTGGTTCCGTTGGCGATTCCTCTCCTATTGCTGGGAAGGGATTGTTTTGCGCAGTCGAAGAATCCTGAACCTCCGATTCGCATATCTTCGAACGTGGCCTGGACAAACGAAACGCTTGCGATCATCGCCAGTGGCGACGCCTTTCGCGGACTGCTCCTTGCCCGGCGTTGCAATCATTGTCATGGCGAAGAGGGATTCAGCTCCGTTCCGGCCTTTCCCAACCTGGCGGGCGAGGACCGCTTGTCGTTCTGGAAACAGATGCAGGATTTTCGATCCGGGAAGCGTACTTCCCCGGTGATGCAGGGTATTGCCGAGGGATTTTCCGCGCGCGACGCGGCCGATTTGGCGGCGTATTTCGCGATGCTGCCGACCGCGAGCGATCCGCAAGACCAGCGAGCATTTCCCCAGGCCATGCCGGACCCGTCTCGCGCTTCGATGGCCGTCCGCCTCATTATTTTTGGAGATGGCCAGCGCGGCATACCACCCTGCCAATCGTGCCACGGTCCAGTGAGTTACGTAAAAGGAGCTCCCCCACTCGATACTCAGAATGGTAACTATCTGGAACAGCAGCTCGAGCATTTTTCCAATGGGAATCGGGCCAACGATATTAACGTTAGGATGCGTAGTATCGCGAAACAGCTGACTGCCGAGGAGAAGACGGCACTTTCGGAATACTACGGCGCCGGACATGGGCCGGGAGTAACTTCAAGGTAACAGGCCCCACACCCACCCAAGCCAACACAGGGCTTGAGGGACCACCTGCCGGTCGCCGTATAATGATCGGTTCCTCATATCAGTCGACGCGCTTCACTTTTCCTCTCGAATCCAGCGCGCGACGCACAGGAGATCATCGTGGCTACTCTTACCGAAGTCCCGACTCAAGGGAAGACCCGCATTGAATCCGACAGTTTGGGAAAGATCGAAGTGCCGGCGAATGTTTACTGGGGAGCGCAGACCGAGCGCTCGCTGCTGCATTTCGATATTGGGCGCGACGTTATGCCTCCGGAGCTGATTCGGGCGTTTGGCACGCTTAAGAAGGGTTGCGCGCTGGTGAATCAGGATCTGGGCAAGCTTCCGTCCGACATTGCGAAGCTCATCGTGCAGGCTGCCGACGAAGTCATTGCCGGCAAGCTGAATGACCAGTTCCCTCTGCGCATTTGGCAGACCGGCAGCGGCACGCAGACCAACATGAACGTGAATGAGGTCATCTCGAATCGGGCAATTCAAATTGCCGGTGGGGAAATGGGATCGAAGAAGCCGGTGCATCCGAACGATCACGTAAACATGTCGCAGTCGTCGAACGATACGTTTCCTGCGGCGATGCACATCGCGTCGGCGGAGCGGGTAAAGAACGCTTTGATTCCGGCGATCAGGACGGTGCGCGATGCGATTGCCGCTAAGGCTAAGGAATTTGAAAACGTGGTGAAGATTGGGCGCACGCACTTGCAGGATGCCGTGCCTTTGACGATTGGACAGGAAATGGGCGGCTGGGCCAGTCTGCTGGATCGCGATATCAAGCGGCTGGAACAGGCGCTGGACGGGCTTTACGATCTGGCGATCGGCGGGACGGCGGTGGGCACGGGTCTGAATACGCACCCGGAATTTGCCGAGCGCGCCGCCAAGAAGATTGCCGAACTGACGGGACTTCCCTTCCGCTCGCATCCCAACAAGTTTGCCGCGCTTTCGGCGCACGATGAGATCGTGTTTGCGCAGGGCGCGATGGAAACTTTGGCCGCGTCGCTGATGAAGATCTCAAACGATATTCGCTGGCTGGCTTCCGGTCCGCGCTGCGGCCTTGGCGAGCTGGTGATTCCGGAGAATGAGCCGGGATCGTCGATCATGCCGGGCAAGGTCAATCCCACGCAATGCGAAGCGATGACGATGGTCTGCGTGCAGGTTCACGGAGCGACGGCGGC
>Ga0187890_10001371_pt1 | contig 17569 bp, 15 predicted proteins | sample June2016WEW_21_1_FD_133005 | JGI IMG/M metagenome (GOLD analysis project Ga0187890, IMG submission 133005) | Peatland microbial communities from SPRUCE experiment site at the Marcell Experimental Forest, Minnesota, USA - June2016WEW_21_10 | ecosystem: Environmental > Terrestrial > Soil >... | reverse complement strand
TACGACACCATGCCGGGTGCCCCATCCTCGCCGCGTTCTTGTTCTTGCGGCTAGAGTGGGAAACCACGAACCCTAGCCCGCCTTTCCCACAAGGAGAACTCCGTGTACACCGCCAACCAACAGCGTTACGACACCATGCCGGGTGCCCCATCCTCGCCGCGTTCTTGTTCTTGCGGCTAGGGTGGGATACCACGAACCCGAGCCAACCGTTCCCACAAGGAGAACTCCGTGTACACCGCCAACCAACAGCGTTACGACACCATGCAATATCGCCGCTGCGGCAAGAGCGGTGTGCGTCTACCTGCGATCTCGCTCGGCCTGTGGCACAACTTCGGCGGCGTCGATGTTTTTGAGAATGGCCGCGCCATGGTCCGTCGCGCCTTCGATCTCGGCATTACCCACTTTGACTTAGCCAACAACTACGGCCCGCCGCCCGGCAGCGCAGAGAGCGCCTTCGGCGAGATCCTCCGCCTCGACCTCGCGCCCTATCGCGACGAACTCATCATCAGCACCAAGGCCGGCTGGGGCATGTGGCCCGGCCCATACGGCGACTGGGGATCACGAAAATATCTATTGGCGAGTCTGGACCAGAGCCTGAAGCGCATGGGCCTGGAGTATGTTGACATCTTCTATTCGCATCGCCCTGATCCCGAGACTCCAATTGAAGAGACCATGGGGGCGCTCGATCAAGCTGTGCGTTCGGGCAAGGCGCTCTACGCGGGCATCTCGAGTTATAGCGCCACCCAAACTGCTGCCGCCGTCAAGATTCTCCGCGAACTCGGCACGCCGTGCCTGATCCACCAGCCCAAGTATTCAATGCTCGACCGCTGGGTCGAGGGCGGCTTGCTGGATGTGCTTGGCAACGAGGGCGTCGGTGGCATCGCCTTCTGTCCGCTGGCGCAGGGCCTGCTGACCGATCGCTACCTCAAAGGCATTCCCGAGGGGTCGCGTGCTTCCAAGCCTCATGGATTTCTGAAGAAGGCCGACATCGATGAGCATCGCCTCAGTCAGATTCGCGCCCTCGGCGAAGTGGCTGCCGCCCGCCGTCAATCGCTGGCGCAGATGTCTCTGGCTTGGGTGCTGCGCGACAGTCGTATGACCTCTGCTCTGATCGGGGCCAGCCGCGTCGAGCAGATCGAGCAAAATGTAGTCGCGCTCGCCAATCTTGATTTCTCGCCCGCCGAACTCGCCCGCATTGATCAAGTATTGAGCCAATCGGCATAAGCCGATCACGGCACCATAGAATCGTGCACGATCATGCTTTAAGTTGATGGAGCGGATCGACAGGAAAATCGCATGAATCTCTTTGCAGATTATTTCCTGCATCCTGCTACCCTGTATCTAAGTGGGCCTATGACAGGTGGTCGGCGCGCCTCAAACCGCCCAAATGCCCCCCCCCCCCCACCCCCCCTATTTCCTGTGGAACTGTGAAACTGTGATGGATTTTTTCCCGGGCTTCGAGCATTTCGCCTCAAAGCTTGGAGTCTGTCGATAACAAGTTCGCTTTCCATACGCGCCCGCAGAAAAGAAAACCACCCGGCCTGCAAAGCAAACAAAAGTTAGATATAGGGTAAAAATCCTTCCTCTTGCCTTCTTGTTACAACTGGGTTACAGACTGAACAAAGTATTTGCACCGTATTCGCATGGGGTTGACCTTCCGTTTACAATCCTCGGCGGATACTTCATCTGTGATCCAGCCAACTCGTCACGCAATACCGTTGAAACTGGCCTTGGGTTCTACTTCTCTTGTGGAACTCTCCTCTCGTTCTCTCCTTCCATGTTTACCTCTTGCGCCAACGAAGCCTCCTATCCACGCAGAGGTCGGCCGCTACCGGCTGCGGATGGCTGAAACTCAGGAAGACCGCGATGCCGCCTGCCGTCTTCGCTTCAAGGTCTTCAACATAGAGTTGGGCGAGGGGCTGTCTAGTTCATACCAAACCGGGTTGGATGCCGATCACTTCGATATCTTCTGCGAGCATCTGCTAGTGGAAGACAAGCAGGAAGCAGATCCAGCGCGGCGTGTAATTGGCACGTACCGGATGCAGTCGGGTTCGACAGCCGCCCACAATCTGGGCTATTACTCCGAGCAGGAGTTCAGCTTCGCTCCCTATGAACCGCTGAGGCCTGACATTCTCGAGTTGGGCCGCGCTTCAATCGACCGTGAGCATCGGACTCCGGAGGTGCTGACCTTGTTGTGGAGAGGCATCGCTCAGTATGCTTCCAACATGGGGTTGCGTTATCTGATCGGTTGTTCATCGTTGAACTCGAAAGATCCGGCTGAGGGTTGGCAGGTTTATAGCCAGCTTTCTCATTACCGGGTTTCTCCTGAGTTTGAGACGACGCCCGCCGCCGCTTATCTCTGCCCCTGCGAGCCAGAGGGCCGACAAGCACAGCCGTCGTCCCAACCAGAAAACCCAGCGCCACAGAATCCTTCTCCCGCTCTGGTGAAGATTCCCAAGCTGTTGAAGACTTACGTGGCGATTGGGGCTCGCATCTGTGGACCGCCGGCGTGGGATCGTGAATTCGGTACGATCGATTTCCTCACTCTGGTCGATCTAAGATCGATCTCGTCTGCGGCTCGCAACCGCTTTCTGACTCCGCTTAACCCTTGAACTTTCGCGCGATCCGGCGCGCTGTGGCGCTGGGATTTTTTCTTGCTCTGGTGATCCTTCGTTTCTGGCTCACGCGCCTGCGCGGTCCGCTGACCATGCAACAGAAGGCGCAGTGGTCCCAGTCAAGTTCGCGCCTGATGCTCTGTGCTTTGGGCATCCGTTACAGCGTCGACGGCCAACCGCCAAGCCATGGGCTAGTGGTTTGCAACCATCTCAGCTACGTCGACATTCTTCTTCTCAGTGCGGCCATGCCGTGCTTCTTTGTCGCCAAGATGGAGGTTGGCCGGTGGCCTATCTTCGGCAAGGCTGCCTGTAGCAACGGAACCATCTTTCTCGACCGCTCCAGCATGGCCAGCGCGAAGTTGGTTGCCGAGCAGATTGGTGAACGGCTTAAATTGCCGATTCCCTTACTGCTGTTTCCCGAGGGCACCAGTACGGACGGCGCTCAGGTGCTGCCCTTTCACTCCCGGCTCATCGATCCCGCCACCGCAGCCGGAGCGCCCATCACCGCTGCGTCCATCAGCTATGTGATCCAGAACGGCACACCGGAGCGGGAGCTATGCTGGTATGGAGACGCACTCTTTTTGACCCATCTTTTCAAGACCCTGAGCACGCCCGGCTTCACGGCCAAGGTGCGTTTCGGGCAGCCAAAAGTGTACTCCGACCGGCGAGCCGCAGCCGACGCGACGCACGCTGAGACTCATGCCATGCGCGTGCAGATGCAGTTGCCTTGAATCAGTCGGCGCAGTCTTAATTGAAATTGAATAAGTTGCTCATTCGCCGTCCGAGGCCGAAGCGGCCGTCGACCCTCGCACCACCAGACTCGTCGAAACCAGAAACTCGCGCTGGATCTCGGGGCTTGGAGAGTTCTCAACCTGTTGGCGCAGGGCCTCGAACGCGGCGCGTGCCAGATCGACTCGCGACATGCGAATGGTGGTCAGGGGCGGTAAAGTGTATTCGGCAAACGCGATGTCGTCCAGGCCGATCACCGACAGATCCTGCGGTACGCGCAGGCCCTTCATGTAGGCCGCGCGCAGAACGCCGATAGCGGTCATGTCGTTTGAACAGAGGATGGCTGTGGGCCGCACCGTGAGAGCCCTCAACTTTCCAAAGCCCGCGACGCCGCCCTTGAGCGTGTGGTCGCACTCGACAATCCACTTCTTTTGAATCGGAAGATCCGCGTCTTTCATTGCTGTGCTGTAGTCGTTCAGGCGAGTTAGGGCTGAATGCAGTGTGCTTGGGCCCGCCAGGAAGGCAATCTTGCTGTGTCCGAGGGACTTCAAATGATCGACCGCGGCGCGGATGCCGGTAGTGTAGTCGAGAAGGATAGTCGAGGTCCGGGGATTGTCCAGCCGAAACTCGGCCAGCACCATGGGAATATTATTTTGCATCAACTGGTCGAGCACGGGTTCTTCTTCGCCGAAGGTAAGCACCGCCACGCCATCGACCTTGCGTTCCAGCATGCGGCGCACACAGCGGGTGAGCACAACCGGGTCGCTGTTCGAACTGCTCACCAGAATCTCATATCCATGAGCGACCGCGATTTCTTCAAAACTCTGGATTAGCTCGGGAAAGAAAGGATTCGTGATGTTCTCAACAATGATGCCAAGCAGCCGGCTGCGACCGGAGACAAGGGTCCGCGCATGGCTATTGGGGAAATAATTGAGCTGCTTGATCGCCTGCCAGACCCGCTTTTTGAGCACATCGCTCACCGACGAGGAGCCGTTGACGGTGCGGGACACCGTCGCGATGGATACCTTTGCCATCGCGGCCACGGTGCGAATATCCGGAGTCTTGGCGACTGTCCTGCGGGTTTCTTTTCGAGCCACGAAACCATCCTTAGCTGCTCAAGCGGGTGGGCAAGCCCATTTCTCCATCCACCTGTTAGGTATTGTCGGCCAGCAGCAAACGCAGATCGCGCAGATTCTGCCCCGTGGGACCCGTAACAACAGCATCGCCAAGCGCGGTGAACATGGGGCAGGCGTCAAAAGCGGCCAGCGACGATTTCAGGTGAAATCCGAAGGCGTGGGCGCGTGTGACGGTGGTGGGGTCGGCGATGGCGCCCGCCGACTGAGTGTTGCCGTCAATGCCATCCGAGCCGGCGCTAAGCACGGTCAGCCGTTCGTTTGGATAGCTCTCAAGCTCCAACGCACAAGCCATGACAAACTGCTGATTGCGGCCACCTGAGCCCGGTGCGCGGTCGAGCGTGACGGTCACCTCGCCCACCGAGATCAGGCACAGCCGGGGATGGACGGCGCGCAAAGCATCGAAGCGTTCCATCAGGTAGCGGGCAGCGTCGGCATAGTCCCAGTCGTCGCAGGTGTTATCCACCACCACGTGGAAGCCGGCCTTCTCCGCCAGAGCGCGTGCGTTCTCTGCCAGATCATGGCTGGAGAGAAGAATCTCAAAGACTGAATCACGGAACGGAGTATCCTCTTGCGACATGCTGGCCGCGTCCGTGAAGCGGCGAGCGGGAACAAACCCTGGGATCGAGAGTTTGGGAAAAAAGGACGGATGCCAACCCTTGTTACCGGGGGACTCGGGCAGGTCGACACGTTCGAAAAAGGTGCGAACAGATGCCGGCAATTTGGGCGCCAGATGATACTTGTCGAGCAAGGCCCGCGCCTCGGCAACCGTTGAGTGGTCGGGCGAAGTGGGGCCTGAAGAGAGCGCGTCAAGCGAGCGCAACGGCACATCGGGAACCAGGAGGCTGATTTTGGCCGCTTCCGGCGCCGCAATGGCGAGCCGGCCGCCCTTCACTGCCGAGAAGTGTTTACGTAACGTATTGACCTCGGCGATCGGAGCACCCGAGGCCAGCAATAGTTGATGGAAGGCAACCGTGTCGTCGAGCGAGATGTGCGGATCGAGAGGCAGGTCGAACATCGCCGAACCGCCGCCAGAGATGAGAAAAAAGATCAGCGTGTCTTTGCGGGCCTTCCTGAGCATCACCAGCGCCGCCCGTGCGGCTGCAAAGGAGTATTCGTTGGGAATGGGGTGGCCGCCCTCAAAATAGCGAAAACGCCAATTGCGCTTTTTGGGTAGCTGGTTTGAACAGCAGATCCCGCGCATTCCCTTGCGGCGCTTCACGCGATCCAGAAGAACTTCGAGCATTGGGCTGGCTGCCTTGCCCAGCGCGATCACAAAGATCCGCTTGTAACAGGAAATGTTGATCGTTTCCGGTCCGCTGCCGTCGGGCAAAAGGCGATGCAGCATGTTGCCCTCAATGCGAATGCGGCGGTCGAAGGCCGATGCGATGCTGCAAGCCTCAATGGCGCCCGTAAAAATGCCGGTTGCGGTGGCGTGCAGTGAGTCGAGGGCGGAATCGCTGACCGGGGTCATCACAGTTGCTCCTTCAGCCAACCGAACGCACGCTGGACTGGATTGGTTGGGGCACTCTTATTCTACGCGCTTTTTTGGCAGATACATCCTGACTAAACAGCCTCGCTGCCGAGGATCACAAAGCATTGGCCGCCGCCTGACCCGAAGAGGGAGATCGAGCGTTTCACCCACTGGGATCAAGCGGCCCATACGATATTCTTGCAGCATCATGATTGATCGTATGCCCGCCGGTTCGCCCCGTATCTCGATTGACCCAATTCAGTTTACCCGCCAGCTCTGCGAAATCGAGTCTACAACCTACCACGAAGGCGCTGCCGGCGATTTTCTTGCCGACTTTCTTGGCCTGCGCGGCTGGAAGGTTGAAAAAACGCCCGTTGAACAGCCGAAGGAGAATCCCGGCGGCGGACCCCGCTGGAATGTCTATGGCGGCATTGACGGTCAGACCCCCGATCTGGTCTTTTCCACTCACATAGACACCGTTCCACCTTACATTCCATTCAGTGAGGATGACGAATTCCTGTATGGCCGCGGAGTGTGCGATGCCAAGGGCATCCTGGCCGCTCAGGTGGCCGCCGCAGAGGCGCTTCGCGCACAAGGTTACAAGATTGGCTTGCTGTTTGTAAGTGGCGAAGAGCGCGACTCGGCCGGTGCCGTGGCTGCAAACAAGGCACCCAAAGGCAGCCGCTTTCTGATCAACGGCGAGCCAACCGACAACCGCCTCGCCTTGGCTTCAAAGGGTGCCTTGCGGGCAGCCTTCAGGTCCACGGGCAAGATGGCCCACTCGGCCTATCCAGAACTGGGAGAGAGCGCTGTTCACAAGCTGGTACAGGTGCTTGCCAAGCTGCTCACAATGCCCCTTCAGGAGCTTGAGGGCGTAGGGCCCAGCACGCTCAACATCGGCCAGATCCACGGCGGCCACGCACCCAACGTCATCGCCGACAAGGCCGAAGCCCAGGTGCTGGTGCGTACAGTCACCGACTCCGGCCCGGTGCGCGCACAGTTGACTGAAATCGCGGGCGATCTGGCCGAGGTCGAATTCACTCTAGACACGCCCTTTATTCGCATGCGTGCCGTCGAGGGATTGCCCACCATGATCGCCAAGTTCTCTACCGACATTCCGCAACTCTCCAACTGGGGCGAACCGCTGCTGCTCGGTCCAGGATCAATCCATGTGGCTCACACACCGTTTGAAAAGCTCGCCAAGAGGGAACTGCTGGAGGCTGTGGATCTCTATATCAAGGTGGCGAAGCAGTTGTTAAGCTGAGGCTTCGCCGGCGTTGTCTGGCCGATCAGCGCTTTCCGATTGGAAGCTGCACCCGCCGTGGCGAAGTGGCAGTGGCAACTGCCAGCTCGGCTACGATGGCTGCATTCAGCACATCCAGCATGGCCTGCTGCGCTTGCTCCCAAATGGGGTGCGCCGGACAATGGGACTTCCGATTGCAGGAAACTCCGGTAGTCAGGCAGAGGTTCAAGCTGATGGGCCCCTCGATAGCCTCGATCACGTCGCGGACCGACGCCCCGCGACCGGGAGGCAGAATCTCAAAGCCGCCCGCCTGCCCCCGCCGGGAAGCGATAAATCCGGCCCGGCATAATGCCTGCAGAACCTTGGAAAGGAAGCTCTTGGGGGCCCCGGTTGCGTCGGCCAGTCTGGGCAGCAGCGCACGCTCCTGCACGGGAAGTGTGGCCAGATAAATCATCACACGAACCGCATAATCGGCAGCGCGCGTCAGCTGCATGGTTGAAGCGGATTGTCCCATCGAGTGGAGTCCTTACTCATTATCCTACGGCAACTTTCGGTTTTTTGTTGCGCAGTTTCGTTACTTCGGGATCTGCGGCCAGAGGGCAGCCCTCGCAATGGGCGGTTTTGCCGCAATGCACCTTGCCCACGGCCACCGTCAAGGCGTGAAACTCATTGAAAAGCCCCGTCTGAAGATCCGGAGCATCGCTGGCAAAAGCCAAACGTATAAGGTCGGCCATGGATTCATACCCCCCGCGACGATGGCGTGGCGCGGGCGTCAAAAGCCCGTGACGTTCGGCGATACGGCGCAAGTACTCGTCGGCCACTGGCACGGGGTGGCCAAGGGCATAAAGCAGTATGGCGTCTGCTGTTTCCGGACCCACGCCAGGCAGCGCCAGCAGCCGCGAGCGCAAAGACGCAGTGGGGTTGGCTGCGAGACGATCGAGCGAGCCGCCATATTCCTCATGCAGCATGGCCACAAATGCCTTCAGCGCAGGTGCCTTGCGACTTTGAAAGCCGGAAGGCTGGATGAGCAGCTTCAAGTCTTCGAGAGGCAGCAAAAGCAGGCCTTCCACGGTCAAGGCTCCGGCGTTGCGGAGATTCGAGAGCGATCGTTCGACTGCCTTCCAGGAGGTGTTTTGCGTGAGGTATGCACCGAGAATCACTTCAAAAGGAGTTTTCGCTGGCCACCAGTGCTGGGGACCGTAGGCCTCGAAGAGTTCGTCGTGCATCCTGCGCAGGCGCTGAGCGGGAGTGAGTTTGGGCGCGGTCACGGCTGGACTTAGGATAAAGGTAAGTGGCTAAGACAGTCGATTTGCCCTTCTCGGAGCAAATGAGTCTCTTGGTTTCCACTTTCTAAGTCAACTGAGAATCGGCGCGGGAGAGAGTGAAATGAAGAGTCATACGGAGTATCTGGTCTTTGAAACGAAAAAGCGGCGGGAGATGGTCCATATTACAGACCAGGTGGAGCAGATTGTGCGGCGCAGCGGCGTCGAAGACGGGCTGTGCTTCGTCTCGCCGATGCACATCACGGCAGCCGTCTATGTGAACGATTTGGAAAGCGGGCTGATCGAGGATATCGGAAAATGGCTGGAGGAGCTGGCTCCGGCGCGGCCCGACTACAAACATCACCAGACGGGCGAAGACAACGGAGACGCCCATTTGAAGTCGTTGCTGCTGCATCACGAGACCACCCTGCCTGTGACCAATGGCCACTTGGACCTGGGAACTTGGCAACGTGTCTTTTATGCCGAGTTCGACGGTCAGCGCCGAAAGCGGGTGATCGTAAAGGTGCTGGGAGTGGAGTAAGGGAGAGCGAAGTTGAAGAGGTCGGTCGGGCTGTGTCTCGAAACTCCGCTAACTCTACTATTGCTGGCCCGCCGCATCAGTCTCGGTGATCCTACGCCATTCGCCGTTGGACGGCAGAAGTCCGGGCGCAGAGAAATCAATCTTGGTGCGAGGCTGGACGACAAGATCGACCCGGCGATTTTCAGCCCGGCCCTCGGCCGTGTCATTGCTCGCAACCGGATGGAACTCAGCATAGCCTGCGGCGGAGATACGTTCGGGAGGGATGGCCTGAATGTCGATCAACAGACGGGCAATCCGGGTGGCGCGTGCGGAGGAAAGCTCCCAGTTGGAGTCGAACTGCGCCGTGTGGATGGGAATGTCGTCGGTGTGGCCCTCGATGCGCAGATCGTAGGGTGTGGGGCCCAGCGAAGCGGCGATCTGGCGCAGTGTAGGCAGCGTCTCTGGCTTGGGAAGGGCCGAGCCGGAGTCGAAAAACCCCGCTTCGCGCAGGCTGATCACTAGCCCGTCGCGGCCCATCTGGATCGAGACGGTGTGTGTCGCGACCTGGTTCGAGAGCCTCTGCTCGAGATCGCGCCGAATGCTGCCCAATTCGTCTTTTACCCTGGCAGGCGACAGTACATCCTCTCCCATCACGATGTTCATGGGGATGACCGCGGCGTCTGTTCCCGCTGCCCCGTTTGCGCCTTTCGACGGCCGGCGCGAAGAGTCCGGGAAGATACCCAGGGAGCGGAAAGCGGTGTTGATGGCCGTAGAGACCTGGGCCTGTTTCTTTTGATCCGCCTTGGCAAAGGCAAAAAGGACAACGAAGAGACCGAAGAGCAGTGTGATGAAGTCGGCATAGGAAACCAGCCAGCGATCCCGGCTGAGGTGGTTTCTGCGCCGTTCCCGCATCATGCCGCGCGCTCCTTTTTCTGAGTCGGCTCATTCAGAAACCCCGCCAGTTTGACTTCGAGCATGCGCGGGTTCATCCCTTCGAGAATCGAGACCACTCCCTCCAGCATCATCTCGCGGCGCTGCTGGTCATCGTGCTGCCGGATGCGCATCTTGCCGGCAAAAGGCAGGAAGAAGAGATTGGCGACGCCGACTCCGTAGATAGTCGCAACGAAGGCGACGGCAATACCGCGGCCTACCTCCTGAATATTATCCAGGTGCTGCATCACTTGAATCAGGCCCAGCACCGCGCCCAGAATGCCGATGGTGGGCGAGAATCCTCCCGCTGACTCGAAGACCGCGGGCAGACGCTCGTCATTCTCCGCACTGGAGTCAAGCGTGACGCGCATGATCTTGCGGAGTTCATTGGGCTCGGTGCCGTCCACTGCCAGCATGAGGGCCTGCTTGAGGAAAGGATCTGTAATGGTTTTGAGATCGCTGTCCAGCGACACCACACCATTGCGCCGCGCCTTGTTGGCGAATGCGACCAGCAAGTGAAGGAACTGGTTGCTTTGCTTGGCGGGCGCGGAAAACACGTGCGCCAGGCTCCCAAACGCGGCCAGCACCGTGGGCAGAGGGAACTGAAGAAGCACTGCGCCCAGCGTGCCTCCAAACACGATCAAAGCCGCAGTCGGCTGCAGGATTTGACCGAGATTGCCCCCTTCGATGAGCAATCCGGTCACGATGCCGGCGATGGCCAAGAGCACTCCACCAACGCTGCCTTTATCCATGGAAAGCTCCTAAAGAATTCAGATGTGGGGATCGAAAACAATCCTCAGCGGCCACTTTGGATGTCGCTCCTGGGTGGCGTGGAAACCATGGTTGGCTGGCCGGACATGTCAAGGCTGGTCATTGAGGCGACCCGCTGTAAATCACCGAAGTTCGGCAACCGTTTGGCGACAGAGGCCAACAGGCGCGAACGATAAGCAAGTACACGTTCCACCACTTCGGCCGTGTCTTCACGCACGATCAGCTTTTCCCCAGTGATCAAGGTCAGCATAGTGTCCGGAGATGCCTCGGCAGTCTTGATCAAGTCGCTGTTTAACACCATGGGGCTGCCGTTCAGACGTGTCAATTCGATCATCGCCTTATAACTCCTTCGCTGGAGTCATCGGCTGTGGTTGAGAAAGGATAAAAGATTAGTAAATATGAACAGTAAGTGTCCCCCCGAGGACATAGCTGCGGGGTACATAAAGCCGCCGACGCCTAGGCCGAAGAAGGTGCAAGATGCGGCGGCAACCGAACCGCAAGCAGCGACCCAAAGTTATTAAACAAATATGGGAGCGCTTGTGGAGTGGTCCGCAATTCCACGCGTCTAAAGGAGAACCCCATGTCCCTGGGCGTCCTGAATAACATCTCCGCGACTTACGCCGAGAATAACCTGAATAACAGCAACAATAGCCTGACGACCGTACTGCAGCAGTTGTCATCCGGTTCAAAGATCAACTCCGGCGCAGACGACGCAGCCGGTCTTTCTCTGGTCGATGGCTTACAAGCCAACCAGACGGCACTGACACAGTCGGTGACCAATGCGAAAGAGGGCGTGGGTCTTCTTCAAGTTGCCGATGGTGCTCTCTCGCAAGTGACAAGCCTGCTCAACCGGGCCGTTACGCTGGCTACCGAAGCCTCGAACGGCACCCTCAACGCCAGCCAGGACACGGCGGCCAACCAGGAATTCCAGTCGATTCTGTCGGAAACATCGAACATCGGCACCACGACCACCTACAACGATTCGGCAGTATTTGGCACCAATACGAGCATCTACACGGGTGACTCTTCGACGACCGGCTCGTCCATCGATGATCTGAACATCCGTTCGCTGTCTTCGTCCAACGTGGGCGACTCGGGCGGCCAGATGGCTTACAGCACCGGCTCCTCCGGTAACAACGTCTTCATCGACCTGTCCAACTCGACTTCCTTATCTAATCCCGTCGCTGCTGGAATCAATGATCACCTAAACTCTGCCGGTACCACCAGCATCACCATCACAACTCTTTCCAACACGGGCACGGATGTAGCTAACGTCGTTACGGTCGGCGGCACCAGTGGCTATGACAACACTGCCCAGGGCATGATCAGCGCCATCAACAGCCAAAGCCAAAGCCAGGGCTGGGGCGTGACCGCCAGCTTTACCACGGCAGCCGTGGCCGGGGATACCGCCTCGGGCACCGCCGCGACCGATACCGGCATCATGATCACCGGCTCGGTGGGGTCGGGCACTAGTCCAAGCCAGAGCAGCTCCAGCGGCGTGGTGGCAGCGGCCGGCAACACCGTCACCGCTCTTACGGCGATGACAGGCGGTCTGACCGGTGTTGCCGCGGACGCTGTCAAGGCCGGCAGCGATATCATGAGCGGCTCCCTCACTCTCCAGGTCGGAAATAATGCGGCTTCGATAGTGACAGCGGCCCAAGTGGCTACGGCCAACGGTGAAGCTTCGGGCGCGGTTACCATGACACAGTTAGCCTCCTATATCACCGCCAACGGCAACTTGGGTGTGACGGCATCAGTCGACTCGACCACTGGAGCGTTAGACCTGTCGACGTCTGGCGGTTCTACCGCGGCATTGAAGGTCACCTCCAATCTGACCGACAATACCCTCAAAACCACCACCGCGGGCAATGAGACAACCAGCTACACCGCAACCAGCGCATACAGCGCAGGAATCTCCACCGCGTCTATAGCCAATGGCGGCATCACCGACTCGAACATTGGCAATGAGACGATTGGAACTCCGACAGCTATCGTCGCCGGGACGGAGACGCCCGTGGCGGGTACGGCGAATGCGGCTGGTAAAAATGTGGCATCCGTCGCTGCCGGCACGGCACTCGCGGGCACCCTGACCCTCACCGATGCCCTGGGCAACCACGAAACTCTACAATTGGGCGTAGCGTCAGCGGGAACAGACACACTCCAGCATTTGGCGGCCACCATCAACACTCTTGGCACCACGGGCGGCACCGGCGGCGCATCTCTCGGATACGCGGCTGCCATCGACAATGCTGGCAATTTGGACATCACCCAAACCACCTACGCGGGTGCGGCCAACAAGATTACCGCTTCTACCGCCGCGACGGCTTGGACCCCTAATGGAGGCGCACCAGCAGCGAATGTGGCCGGCTCAATCGGCTCCATCGCTAGCACAGACAGCCTGTTGGAAGGGTTGTCGGGCACGATATCCATCGTCGACGGCTTGGGTAAATCACATACTCTCCAACTAGGCTCAGCGTTAGCGGGAACCGACACGGTAGCGCATTTGGCCGCAACCCTTAACACTCTTGGCACCACGGGCGGAGTGGGCGGAACCTCACTCGGTTTCACGGCTCAAGATAACGCTGGCGCCATGGAGATCGATCAAGTCGTCTCAACAACAGGCACTCCTTTTACCGCAGTTACCGCTTCGACGACCGCGGCTGGAGCAGCGGCCCTCGCGCAGACTGGAACTACGGACGCCGTTACGACCGGCGGAGCCTCCACCTCAGGCGGAACGGCCACGATTAGCTACACGGACGAGGCTGGAATCTCCCTGAGCGGCACCGATCTGTCCAACCAGACAGATGCCCAGAACGCTCTGGGCGCACTGAACAAGGCGATCACCGCGGTGGCGGCGCAGGACGGCTACATCGGCGCGCAGATCAACACGCTGAATGCAGTCAGCCAGGTGATCAGCACGCAACAGGAAAACGTGCAATCGGCGCAAAACGCAGTACAGGCCACCGATTATGCGTCGGCAACCTCCAACATGTCGAAGTACGAGATCCTGAGTCAGACCGGCATCTCAGCCCTGGCGCAGGCCAACAGCGTCCAGCAGGAAGTGACCAAGCTGCTGCAATAACCACGGCATCCCGGCGATAGGTCTCAGTCGCTGGGGTGGCATCAACCGGCGCATCGCCAACCAAAAAAGGGCGTCCTCCCAGGGGCGTCCTTTTTTGCGTTCGGCGAGAAAGCGGAACGGCGCACAGATTCCCAAAGCGAATCGCTCATGCCATGGGAATTCAACGCCGATGAACTGTTTGGTCGATAGGAAAGTGTGCAGCAATCTCGCGATTGGATGCGAGATTCATGAGTTCTTTCCAATCTGGCCCGGTAACCGGCGGTTCTCCGGCTGCTTGATTCACAGTTCGAGGAAGCGATGGGCACAGTAGGGTTAAGTTTCGGATCGCCGACGAGCGGAGCCGGCTTCAATGTAAGCACTACGGTCGCGGAGATCGTGAGCAATTTGCAGAATGTGGAATCTCCGTGGAAGAGTCAGTTGACGGCCTTGCAAAGCCAGGACACGGCGATCTCCAGCCTGGGAACGCTGTTTTCAAGTCTTTCGAACGATCTGAGTTCACTGACCGACTTTCAGGGCGTGACGGCAATGAAAGAGGGTTCAAGTTCCAATCCCGATGTGCTGACGCTGACGGCGGCCGACAATACAGCGATTGCGGGAACGCATACTGTGACCGTGACGAACCTGGCGCAGACATCGAGCGGATACCTGACACCGATCGCCAACGCCAACGATGCGCTGAGCGGCTCGATCACTCTTCAGGGGCCCAGCGGGACGCAGTTGAACATTACATTGAACTCTTCGGACAACACGCTGACAGGGCTGGCTAAGACAATCAACTCCGCCGGACTGGGCATCAACGCCAGTGTGCTGACCGACTCCTCGGGTTCGAGGTTGAGTCTGGTTTCTTCCACCTCGGGGACGGCCGGCGATATTTCCGTCACCAACTCCGCAATCGTGGCCACCAACAGCACGGCGCCCAAGCACACCAGCGCGTCGGGCAGCGCTACATACTCTACCGGCTCCCTCACCGCGCTGGCCAATACGAGCGATACACTCTCCTGCTCCATTTCGGTCGCGGTGGGCAGCGGTCAGGCGGAGACCATCGTGATTGGCGCGAAACCCGCGGGCGCCACGGCAGCCCATACCATCTATACCGGCAGCGGCAATAATACGCTCTCCGATTTGCAAACCACCATCCAATCAAATCCTTCGATTCTCGGCTTCACAGCTTCGATCGTTGAGAGTAGCAGCGGGGCGCAAAGTTTAGCTCTGACTTCAAGTACCGCGAACTCAAGCGGAACGCTGACTGTGGCCTCTAAGCTCAACGATGTCACCGGTACAACTTCACTGGCCTATTTCAACCCGATACAAGGGGCCGACGCCAATTTATCGGTAGACGGCGTAGCCCTGACCAGCGCCTCGAACACGGTGGCGAATCTAATTCCTGGAGTTACGTTTCAGCTATTGGCGCCCAGTGCGCAGGAGTCGGGCAATACCCTGCAACAGGTTCAGGTAGTGATCGCCAACAACAACGCCGGGGTTGAGAGCACGGTGAGCCAGACGGTGAGCGATTACAACGCTCTGATCAGTGCCATCAACAGCCAGGAAGGGCTCGATAGCACGGGCAAGGCTGAGCCGCTCTTCGGCTCTCCCACACTTTCGCTTCTGCAGCAGCAATTAATGAGTGGACTGAATTTGCAGAGTCCAACCGGCACTTTGACCGCAATTTCCACCACCACCAATACGACCCTCGCCGGATCGATGAGTATTACCGTGGGAAACGGTACACCGGTGCAGGTGATTGTCGGCGCAGGGACCAACACCGCGAACACTATCTACACGGGGAGCGGAGTCAATACGCTCTCCGGACTGGCGGCCGCGATCAACGCCGCTGGTACCGGCACTATATTGAAATCCACCGTCACGATGGACAGCGGCAGCGGAACTTCCAGCGCCACGTTGTCGCCGATCACCAGCGCAGGTGACCCACTCGCCGGCTCAATTTCCATTCAGGTCGGCAGCGGCACGGCTGAGAACATAGTGATCGGCGCGAAGCCAGCCTCGCCAGCGGCGAACACCATCTACACTGGGAGCGGGGTCAATACTCTGTCCGCGCTGGCCGGCGCCATCAGTTCGGCGGGCATTGGAGTCTCAGCAACCGTGCTGACAGCCTTGGATGGAGTGTCAACTCTGGAGATGACCTCAGGAACTGCGTGGAGCGCAGGCACATTGAAGGTGAATTCCAACGTCTTTGCCGCAGGATTTGGGGTTACGGCTGACGTAGTGACCTTAAACGGGCAGTCCACACTGACACTGGCGTCGCAAACCGCGAGCTCCTCCGGGGGAGCGCTGACTGTAACTTCAGGGATTGTGGCTACCAGCGATACACCGCTGAGCTTCGCGACAACGGCGGGAACCGAGGCAACGAAGTCGAGCGCCATTTCAAGCGAAGCCGCCGGCCAGAGCGATCGGCTCTCGGGATCGATCTCCATCCAGGTTGGTAGCGGCCCCACGATGACGGTCAACGTTCCGTCATCTCCGAATAATACCCTCAGCGGACTTGCCCAGATGATCGGCGAGATTCCCTTGGGAGTGACGGCCTCTGTAGTTGAAAACCAGGACGGATCCTATGGACTGTCGCTCTCTTCGCCAACCCTGGGAAGCGGTGGTGACCTGACCGTGACATCGAACATTCTTGATGCCACCAATACCAGCAGCGCGACTCTCGGCTATACCGCTTCGTCGGACATCAGCAGTTTGACTACCCTGGGCATCGGCGTGAATAACGACGGCTCACTCACCTTCGACGCCACGAGCCTCGACTCGGTACTGAACACGGACTACAGCGGCGTGGTGGGATTCTTCCAGAATGCGAGCAGTTGGGGTCAAAGTTTCAACACCATGCTGACCAACTCCGGGACGAGTTCTCCGACCGGAATTCTGGCGCTATCGTCAAGCTCCAACAGCAACATTGAGTCCACTCTGAATGCAAACATCTCGAGAGAAGAGAGCCTGATCTCGGCGCAGCAGATCAGCCTGACGGCAGAGCTGAACAGCGCAAATGAAATCATGCAGCAGATGCCCACGCAGTTGCAGGGAGTTAACGAGCTCTACTCTGCAATCACCGGCTATAACCAAAACAGTAACGGTTAAGGAGTTCAATTCTCATGGGAAGTTATCAGGAACATGCACTGGACAGTGCTTCGGCGGTCGATTTGGTTGTGGCGCTCTATGACGGTATCCTGCGCTTTCTTTACGCCGCCTCGGCCGCTGTGGAGCGGGGCGACGAGGCTGCCCGCCGAATCGCTGTCAAGCGCGCGCTCGACATTATCATCCACCTGCAAGCGCGGCTGCGCATGGACGTGGGCGGTCGGCCCGCCCAGGTGCTCAGCGAGTTTTACGCATCGATCTTTGCGCAGATCCTTCAGGCTTCGCAGTCTGTCTCACGGCCGAAATTCAACCACGCGATCGACTGTGTCAAGAACGTGCGAGACGCCTGGCGCCAAGTGGCTCGTGATCCGGAAGTCAATCCAGCTCCGACTCAGATAGTCGCAATGAATTCCAATCGGAGGCAAGGCGCCTTCGATGGCGATTATGGTGATGATGCCGCCACTGGCTCAAGATGGAATGCGTGAAGGGCAGGGAACTCGGAGCAGAGAGTGTTTTCGGCTCGCAGCAATCGGTCTCCCACGCGTGGCCCCCGTCTTCCTTTACCTATTCCGTGTTCCCTGCCTTCTTCATCCGGCGACAGTAAGCTCTTCTTCCAGTTGCTGCTTCCGATAGAGGCCGGCGTAGTAGCCATCGAGTTCAAGCAACTCCTCGTGCCGGCCCAGTTCGACGATCCTGCCCTGGGCAAGCACGGCGATCTGG
>Ga0187890_10001369_pt1 | contig 17575 bp, 19 predicted proteins | sample June2016WEW_21_1_FD_133005 | JGI IMG/M metagenome (GOLD analysis project Ga0187890, IMG submission 133005) | Peatland microbial communities from SPRUCE experiment site at the Marcell Experimental Forest, Minnesota, USA - June2016WEW_21_10 | ecosystem: Environmental > Terrestrial > Soil >... | reverse complement strand
TCGCTGAAGCACATGAGGTAGCAAGCGCCGGCTGGTCTCAGCACAGCCGCGAGGCTGGCGACGTACCGGGCCCGGTCGTCGTCCCCGAATACGTGGAACACCCCGCTATCGATCACGGTGTCGGCAGTGAGGCTGAGGCGGCCGAGGCCGCGTGCGTCTGCGACTTCCAACCGCGCGGTCAGCCCGCGCTCGGACGCTTTCGCCCGCGCCCGCGCGATCGCGGTCGGCGCAACGTCGATGCCGGTGACATCGGCGCCACGACTGGCTGCGAGCAGCGCGTTCTCGCCGGTGCCGCAGCCAGCGTCGAGAAGGCGCCCGGTCAGGCGGCCCTCGTCAGCGAGCCGGACAAAAGCCGGCTGCGGCCTGCCGATGTCCCACGGGGCCGGCGCGTCGGCCGTGTAGCTGGCGTCCCACTCTGGGCGCGCTTGTTCGGTCATCAGTCAGTGCCTCCGCAAAATCGTGGTCCCGGGCCCAGTCTTTCGCGCCGCGGCCGTGCGTTCGCGGGAGCCGGGCCGCGCGGCTGCAGCCCGGGCGCCCCCGGTCGACCGCCCGGCCGTGGTTCCCTTATAAATCATGAAGCTGACCCTGGTGGTGCGCACCGACCTGGGCCTAGGCCGAGGGGAGATCGCCGCGTAGGTGTGAAGAAAGTGTAATCACGGGCTCTGGCGCGCCGGGTAAATCGGCCCTCGCGGTCCGCCTGAGTGAAAACACCAGCCTTCCCGTGATTGAGCTGGACAAGCTCTTCTGGCAACCGGACCTGACCGCGACGCCTCGCGCCCAGTGGGCAGCCATCCAGCGCGAACTCGCCGCACAGGAGTCGTGGATCATGGACGGGGACCTTGGGCCTTATGACATCCTCGATGTCCGGTTGCAGGCCGCGGACACCATCGTGTTCCTGGACTTCTCGCCGGCCCGTTGCGCATGGCGGGCCGTCCGCCGGTCACGGGAACGCGCTGACTTCTGGTAGTGGCTGCTTACCTATCGCCGGCGGAGCCGTCCGCTGCTCCTGCAGGCGATCGCTGCCCACGCCGGTGACGCCGAGATCCACGTCCTCCGGAACCCACGGGCGGTCAGGCGATTCGTCACGCGGATAGCCTCCGGCACGACGGACCTGCTCTAACGGCTCGGGCCGATACGGCGGCGCGCTGAACCGCGTTCGCCCACAAGCAAAGCTGCTCTACTCTTCGCCCACAAGCAAAGCTGCTCTACTCTTCGCCCACAAGCAAAGCTGCTCTACTCGCGGCATGACAGGAAGCTTGGAGAAGCGGCGGATAAGGAGGCCGGGCGAAGCATTTCGACGCGACACCGCGGGCCGGTTGCGCGTGCCAGCCGCCCGTCGCCGGTGAGCAGCGTGACGTCTAGCGCTTCAGCGAGGGCGAGGTACGACGCGTCGTAGACGGTGAGATTGTCGCGAAGCTCCCAGCAGCGGGCCAGCAGGGGCCTGTGCGGTGCCCGCTGGAGCGGCAAGGCGGCCAGGTCGGCCAGAGCAAGGGCCGCGCGGCGGATATCAACCTCGCCGCCTTGCACCTGCCGGCGCAGCACTGAGGCGACCTCGAGGTCCACCAGTTCTGGCGCGCTCAGCCGTTCCCCGCGCAGGCGGGCACGGGCGCGGTCGCCGTCCGGGCCGTCATCGCCAAGGGCGGTGGCCAGGACGCTGGCGTCAACGACGATCACGATCAGCGCGCAGCGTCGCTACCGCCGTCTTCACCGGAACCGAACCTCCCGAGCGGCCGCCCGCCCGGTCAAGGACCTCCTCAAGGGTCGGTTCGCTGGCTTCCTCGATGAGCCGGGCCCTCAAGTACTCCTGGAGGGACTGGTGCGCGGCAGCTGCGCGTTGCCGCAGGACAGCATGAGTCTGCTCGGGCACATCTTTGATCTGCACGCTAGGCATGGCGCCATTATGGCGCTAGAAGCGCCAGTTTGCAAACGCGCTGTCATCGGTATGTGCGGTCGTTTACGCCATGTCGCCGGGAACATGGTGGGTCAAGATGACGCACAGTCGAGGTGCGAGGATTTCTCGACCGGCGCTTTCTTTCCGCAACGGTGTGCCTGGCGGCACGGGCTCTACGCTGCGAGGAGAGGGTGTGCCTTGGCCTGTTCGTAGAGCCGTTCCGGGGGCCAGGTCGATGCCGCCGGGCCATACGAGGGTTCCAGCCTCCGGGTCGACGGTGACCTCGGCGAAGCATGCGGGGTCGTTCAGTGGCGCCAGGACGCCGGTCCACGCTGGGCGGAGAAGTCGACGTCTCCGGCTCTGCCGTCGCTGAAGAGGAGGCGGAGCATGCGGTCACCGACCACAGCGACACCTACGACGACGGGCAGGTAGTTATCGTCCACGGTCTTGACGGTACGCCAGCGGGTCCATACCCAGCAGAGGCTCGTTCCGCCGGGCTCGCTCCCAGCTCGCCAGGATCTCACTACGGCGAAGGACGGCCCATTCCCGGACGAATTGAAGAGCCCTGAGGTCGAGGCCGCCGGCCAGCACCTCGCCGTCGGCCGAGACCGAGGCGCGGCGGCCAGCGTGGTAGGCGTGAAAGTGTGCCACTGGGTGATCCCGCTCGTTCCAGTAGATGTAGATCCCGACCCCGTAAAGGCGCTGACACGCGGCATGGACCGACAATAGCCGCGTCCGCCATCGGGTTCCGCGGCGAAGCAGGACCGTGCCGGCGATTAGCGTACTTGACCGCACAGGCAAATACGCAGTCAGTCTCAGCCAACGGCAAAACTAGGCGCAGGGCGGTGACTCAAAGGTGCTTTCGCAGTTCAACGGCTAATGCCGCCTACCCTTGTCCGGCTCCGGGCGACGTGCTGGCCGGGTACGCGGCGGCGAGCGCCGTGTTGATCTCGCCGATGTCGAAGCGGGTCGTCTCAATGGCTTCGGGATCGATGTCGCCGCCGAAGAAATGCTCCAGCTCGGCCACCGCTTCCGCATGGTCGGGGTTGTCCAGGTCGGTGGCGGCTGCCGTCAGCTCGTAGGCGTATACACCGCCGCAGTCCTCGGCCGGGCCGTCGCGCCGTCCGTCGGTGCAGACCGCTCGCGGCGCCGGAGCCGTCCGGGCGCTGACGGTTTCGAGCTTTATGACATGCTCCCAGCCATCGCCGAAGTCGTACTCGTAGTACAGCTTGTCACCCGGATCGGCCAGCACCTCGTCGAGGCGTACCTGTTCCTCGGGGATGCCGATGTCTCCCTCGTCCACCTGGAACGGGCACAAGTAAAGCTCGGCCTCCGGGCTGTGCGGGTTCTGGCCCGAACTGAACTGGTGCAGGTGACTATCGGTCCAGCCGAACGCCTCCTGGATAACCTCGTGCAGCTCGTCGAGGAGCAGATCCGACGACAGCTCCAGCCGGCGCCAGAGCGGAGGCCTGGTCCCCTTCAGGTCGATCCGGACGCGGTACGTTACAACGTCCGCCCGGCGCGGGCGCCGGCGTGACGGCGGCGCTGCCCGGACCGCCGGGTCCTGGTCAGCCACCGCGAGGGCCTTCAGCTCCCGCAACACCCCTTGGAGCTCACCAGGGCTCATGCCCGAGATGGCCGCCGTGAACTGGCGCATCACGTCTTCTGGCAGGCCTGGGCCTGCCGGGGAACCGCCGGGCTCGTCGCCGTCTGACATGAGCGCTACGCTATCGGCCGGCATCCTCAGCAGACAGTGCGTTGGTCAAGACAGTGCGTTGGTCAATTAGGTAGGTGTGGGCGCGGGCAGAAGCCGGTTCGGAAGGCGGACGGGCTAAACGCCCAAGCGCGGACTAGCGACCTGGTGCCGGCTCGATCCGCAGCGAACCGCCAAAGCTGGTCACCATGATCGAGCGGCGGGCAGCGGGATCGGTGGCGATCCCGACCGATTGCGGGCCGCCGTCGCTGTCAGCCGTCAGCGCGTAGGGGCCGCCCGGCACGGTCAACGTCACCGGGCCCCCTTCGCTACTGAGCAGCACCGTGTCCGGTGCCGCGGAGAAAGCGATCCGTGCCGCACCGCCGTCCGTGCTGACATCCGCCGTCGCGGCGTCGACGCCCTGACCGGACAGCGGCCCGCCCCCGGTTCCGGCGCGCAGGGGGCCGGCTGTCGCCGTCAGCTGCAGCGAGCCGCCGTCGGTGTTAACGGTCAGCGCCCCGTCAATGTGCTCGGCGGTCACCGGCCCGCCGCCTGATTCGACGTCTGCCCCGGGCGCTCCGTTCAGCTGCAGCGAGCCACCGTCGGTGTTAACGGTCAGCGGCCCGTCAACGTGATCGGCGGTCACCGGCCCGCCGCCAGAATCGATGTCTGCCCCGGGCGCTCCGTCCACCTGCAGCGAGCCGCCGTCGGTGTTAACGGTCAGTGGCCCGTCAACGTGATCGGCGGTCGCGGGGGCGCCACCGGAATCCACATCTGCCCCCGCCGTACCGGACACGGCCGCAGCGCCACCGTCTGTCGTCACGCTGGCGGGAATGCCGGCCGGCATGGTCACCGCGAAGCCGACGGTGCAATCGGAGGTGGCGCACGCGGGGTCGGCCAGGGTGAGGCGGCCGGCCGACACCGACTGCACCACCGCGGGCAGGCCGCCATCCTGCTTGACGTAGCTGATTGTCTCGATGACCTCGGCGCGGCTCACCGGCCCAGCCGCCACCTTCACCAGGCCGCCGTAGCTTTGTACGTCCAGGCTGGTGACGTGCTCGGGCACGGTCAGTGAGCGGACCACGGTATCCGGCGCCGGCTGCCGGTGCCAGGGAGCACCGGCTGCGGTGAGCAGGCGCACGCCAGGCACGAGGAGCACCGCGACGGTGGCCAGGCCGCTGAGGCCCCAGACCCAGCGGCCTGGTCCGCCTACCGCGCGCATGGCAGGTCCACCGTGAGCAGGGTCGGCCCGCCGGGCGGGCTGGCGATCTCGAAGGTTCCGTCGACCGACTGGGCGCGCTTGGCCAGGCCGGACAGGCCGGTGCCGCCGCCCGGGGCGGCGCCGCCCACACCGTCGTCACTGACGATGATGTGCAGCCGGTCCCCCGCACGCTGCACGAACACCTCAGCCTGGGTCGCTTGGGCGTGCTTGGTGATGTTCGTAAGTCCCTCTGAGACCACGAAGTAGGCCACCGCCTCGATGGTGGGGGGCGGCCGGTGGGCGACATCCACGGTCAGCCGGACCGGAATCGGCATCCGCGCCGTCACGCCGGACAGCGCCGCGTCCAGGCCACGGTCCTCGAGCACCGGCGGATGCAGACCGCGGATCAGGTTGCGGAGCTCAGCGAGCGCGGCCTTGGTCTCCTCGTGCGCCTCGGCGATCACCAGGTTGGCCTGTGCCGCATCGGCGGCCGGGGTCGCGCGCGCCATGCCCAGCCGGATAGCCAGCGAGACCAGCCGCTGCTGGGTGCCGTCGTGCAGATCCCGCTCCAGGCGGCGCCGCTCGGCGTCGGCCGCGTCGACCACGCCGGCCCGGGTCTCGGTCAGCTGCTCGACCCGGAGCTGCAACTCCTCCGCGCGGCTCGGGCCCAGCAGCGCCCGGGCGGCCCGGGCGTCGACCGCTCCCACCGCGGCGCTCAGCCACGGGGCGGCGAGCAGGAGCGCGATCCCGCCGAGCATCAGGTACGCGTCCAGCGGGACATAGAGGAACCGCAGGATGTGCGGCGGAGACGACTCGCCATCCCGAAGCAGGCTCCCTGGCGGCTCCGTCCACGCGTAGGCGTAAACCAGCGTGTACAGGACACCCCCCAGCCACATCACGAACGCCGCGGCGGCCGCCACGGCCAGCGCCGGCCCGGCCAGGAGGTGGTAGCCCGCCTGCTGCCAGGTCGCCCGGGAACGGGCCGTGGCGGCGATGCCCCGCAGGGTCAGCCGGTCCGGTATGGCGGGCCGCGGCGGTATCGCCACCCCGGCCGTGGCCCGCAGCCGCTGGCGCTGGACCCGGGTGAGAACCGGCAGCGCGATAAAGACAGCCACCAGGGCCAGCAGCGAGAGCGGCCACCGATGAACGGTGAAGATCGGGACCAACACCACGGACAGCGCGACGATCTGCGCTGGGACCCCGCCCACCAGGTACAGAGCCTGGCGCCACGCCCCCGGCGACCACGGGACGCGGCGGTACCGCGGCGCGGGAACGTCGCGGCGCAGAGCTGGGGCGGTCATGGAGCCCACGCTACGTCTCCGGCAACTGAGTCTCTATGCAGCGCGGTTCACGATCATGGGTGGTGCTAGCTGCACCCGGATTGGGAGTCCTGGCCCAGTGCGCAGGGCGGGTTCTGGAGCACCGCGCGGATCGCCGGGGAAGTGTTCGACCCGTCCGGCGGCGACGCGCGGCTGTACGGCAGCGCGCAGAGCTTGCCCGGCGTCGCCACGGCGGCGAACCTGCAGCAGTACGACGTGGGGCTGCGGCCCGGCACCAGTGCCACCGGGTGCATCCAGGCGGTGAACCGCGCCCTCGGGACGAACAGCGTATGGCAGGCCACCCCGCCGGATGGCGGCCAGTTCTACTCCATCGCCATCGGCCTGGTGGGCCTGCTCGCGCTGATGGTCGCGGCCGCCGCGGGGCTCGGGGTGCTCAACACGGTGCTGATGACGACCCGGGACCGGGTGCACGACCTGGGGATCTTCAAGGCACTCGGGATGCGGCCCGGCCAGGTGCTCACCATGGTGGTGTGCTGGATCGCCGGCCCCGCCATGCTGGCCGCGGTGATCGCGGCACCCGCCGCGGTGGCTCTGAACACGGCCACCATCCGGGCCATGGCCGGAACCGCGCACACTGGCGTGCCGGCCAGCTTCACCCAGGTATTCCCCCCGTCCCGGCTCGCGCTGCTGTCGCTGGCGGCGATCGCGATCGCGGTGGCCGGGGCACTGCTGCCAGCCAGCTGGGCCGCGCGCGCCCGTCCGGCCGTGGCGCTGCGCACCGAATGAATGCTGCGTACCGAATAAGTGATGTGCTGCGCGATGTCCGCCGGCGCTTGGCGTCGGCGGACATCGCCAGCGGCGTAACGTGGCCCGCGTGACGGAGGCGCCGGTGGCCGGCCAGCGGGTGGTCATCGCCGAGGACTCGGTCCTGCTGCTGGCCGGCCTGACCAAGCTGCTGGAGAGCGCCGGGTTCGAGGTCGTGGCCACCGCCGGCGACGCCGAGGGCCTGCTGGCCGCGGTCGAGCGGGAACGGCCGGACGTGGTGGTCGCCGACGTGCGGATGCCGCCCACCCATACGGACGAAGGCATCCGGGCCGCCCTGGTGATCCGAAGCCAGTGGCCGGAGATCGCGATCCTGGTGCTGTCGCAGTACGTGGAGGAACGCTACGCGGCCGACCTGCTGTCCGCGCACACCCACGGCGTCGGCTATCTGCTGAAGGACCGCGTCGCCGACGTGGCCCAGTTCCTCGACGCGCTGCGTCGGGTGGCGGCGGGCGGCACGGCGCTGGACCCGGAGGTGGTGGCGCAACTGCTGGTGCGGCGGGGTGGCGACCCGCTGGACGGCCTGACCGAGCGGGAACGCGCCGTACTGGCCCTGATGGCCGAGGGCCGCTCCAACGCGGAGATCGGCGCGGCCCTGGTGGTCACGGACAGCGCGGTGAGCAAGCACATCAACTCGATCTTCGCCAAGCTCGGGCTCTATCCGGGTGACGCAGGCCACCGGCGGGTGCTCGCCGTGCTGCGCTACCTCGGCGCAGGCCCGGCGGGATCCGGGACCTGAGACTATTACGCTCTTCTCCGTGAGCAGGACGGGTCTCGAACGCAGGGTGGCGGCAGCCGCTGAGGAGGCGCTGGCCGGGCGGAAGTTCGTCACGGTCGCTGACGTGTGCATCGGCCTCGGCTGGCTTCACAGCAGGCACGTAGACAGCTGGCGGCACGGCCGCACGTGCTGGGCCTCTTTGAATCCGGCGGCGCGGGCCAGGGCCAGCATTTCTGCCGGGGTGAAGAAGCTGATGAACGGCGTCCCAGAGGCCCGGGCGCCGTTCTCCGCGGCCTGGCGTCCAGGGCGCTCGCCGGGGTCGTGACTCAGGCCAGGACCTCGCGGAAAGGGTTGTCATCCGCGACGGCGATTTTGCCCCGGACCACCGGGTTGACCAGGTCGCCGATCTGCGCGATGTGGATCCGGATCTCGTCGCCGGCCTCCAGGATGAACGGGAGATCCGGGACCAGGCTGGTCCCCGTGGACAAGATCACGCCCGCCGGGAACTCCTCCTCGCGGAACAGGTACTCAGTGAGCTCGCCGATGCGGCGGCGCAGGCCGGACGTGCTCGACTGGCCCTGCCAGACCACGGCACCGTACCGGCTGATCGTCAGCTCCATGGCGAGCGAATACGGGTCCGGGACCTCCCACGCGGGCCTGATCCAGGGGCCCACCGCGCAGCCGCCGAAGTAGATCTTGGCCTGCGGCAGATAGAGCGGGTTCTGGCCCTCGATCGATCGAGAGCTCATGTCGTTGCAGATGGTGTAGCCCACCACCTCGCCGGCGTAGTTCAGCACCGCGGCCAGCTCGGGTTCGGGAACGTCGACTCCGGAGTCGGCGCGGACCGACACGGCGCGGCCCGGACCGCGGACCCGCCAGGCCGCCGACTTGAAGAACAGCTCGGGGCGTTCGGCCGCGTACACGCGGTCGTAGACGTCGGCCGACTCCTCGCTTTCCAGGACCCGGGCCGCCCGGGAACGCTCGTAGGTGACCCCCGCCGCCCATACCTCGGTGCGGCCGTCGACCGGCGCCAGCAGTTCGATTTCCTCGGGCGGAAACGGTACTCCGCTGGGCTTCTCGCATACCTCGCGGATGTCGCTGAGCGGCAGCGCCAGCAGATCGGACAGGGCAGGGCCGCCGGCGAGCGCCGTTACCGGGCCGATCCCCCCGGTGGTTCCCCCGCTTCCCGGCCCGTCCGTGCGGCCTTCCTCGAGGACACCAAGCTGCGGTCCGCCCTGAGTCAGGCTCCGGAACCTGATAAGCCTCATCGCTTCCTCCTCGGCCACGGAAATCATGCACCCGTATGGCTCTCCAGCGAGCCTAAAATTACACCTCCCCGGCGGTCAATCTTCATCACATGAACGTGAAACTTCATCAGATGAAGATGTTGACTGTCAGGCAGGGCCCGACGTAGCGTCGGAGCTCCGATCGCGTACCCCCGCTGGACGGAGGACCGCCGTTGACCGCCGCCTACCCGGACCGGGCCCGGCACGCTCAGGTCGTGCACGGTCTCGGGGCCCAGATCGTCCGTGGTGGCCTCGCTCCCGGCGACGCCATGCCGACCGAAGACGAGCTGGTGAGCCAGCTCCACGTCGGCCGGTCCGCACTGCGTGAAGGCGTGAAGGTTCTCGCGGGCAAAGGCCTGCTCGAGAGCCGGACCAGCGCCGGGACCCGGGTCCGCCCGCGAGAGTCCTGGAACCTGCTCGACCCCGACGTGCTGAGCTGGCGCTTCGCCCCCTCCCCCAGCGCCGGCGACATCCGGGCGCTCGCCGGGCTGCGGCTAGCGCTCGAACCCGGCGCGGCCCGGCTGGCCGCGGAGACGGCCACCACGCAGCAGCGCAGTGCGATCGCGGTTGCCATGGCGCGGCTGTGGGCCACCGTCGATGAGCCCGACGCCTTTATCGAGGCCGACCTGGACTTTCACCGCGCGGTGTTCAGCGCGGCCAACAACGACCTGCTGCTCTTCATCCACGACGTGGTGAGCGTCGCCCTCGGCGCCATCCGCCCGCTGCACAGCCGTTCGGTCGGGCATAACCGCGATTCGCTAGCCAACCACGAGCGGGTCGCGATCGCCATCCGCCGCGGCCACCACCGCAAGGCCGAGGACGCGATGCGCGAGATCGCTGAGGTGGCCCGCGCCGACGCGCTCCAGGAGGTCTCGTGTTGACATCCTCCCTCGCGTGAAGGCGTGGGATTCCAGCTACCACGCCGATGGGAGCAGCAGTTGAGGTTCGCGGTTCACGGGCCGGGTGATGCCGTCGCCTCCCCGCGAGCGAAGGGGGATGGGGATGTGGGTGGGGTGCCCCGCCGCGATGCTGATGGCCGCGGGCAGAGCGCGGACCGGCGCGCGTGGCTGGACCCGGCGGCGGATGCGCGGGCGGCGGGTTTTTACTCGGCGACGCGCCGGACTGTCGAGTCGGCCTGGGTCCGGCCGCGTTTCGCCGGCAATCTGGAGTTTCAGGCCCGCGCTTCCGCCGTACTGCGCGACGGGCTGATCAGCGGCGAAGCTCACGAGGTGCTCCTGGGGCCAGGTGAACGACTTGTTCACACGCGCGTCAACCGGCATACCCGGTACGGGGCATAGTCGACGGGCATAACCGCTCGTTACGGGGCATATAAGGAACAGAGAGAACACCCAGCCATGACGAGGAGGTCAGGGTGAGTATTGCGGTGGTAACCGGCGCCGGGGGCGAGCTGGGCCGGGCGATCGCGCGGCGGCTAGCCGTGGACGGGCACGCGGTCGCGGTCGTCGACATCGATACCGAATCGGTGGAGGCGACGCGCAAGGACGTCGAGGCGCACGGCGGGGCGGTCCGCGCCTGGACCTTGGACCTGCGCGACGCCGACGCGGTCAACGAGATGTTCGAAGTGGTCGCGCTGCAGTCGGGCGGGACCGGGATCCTCGTCAACAATGCCGCCATCTACCCGAGCACTCCCTTCCTCGAGGTCTCCCCGGCCGAATACGACGACGTACACGCGGTGAACCAGCGCGGGTACTGGCTCTGCGCGCAGGCCGCGGCCCGGCAGATGAAGGAGGCCGGCGGCGGCGCGATCGTGAACATCACCTCGATCGTCGCCCACGGCGGGTGGCCCGCCCTGGCCTCGTACGCGGCGTCGAAGGGCGCGGCGGGAGCGCTGACTCGGGCCCTGGCCCGCGAGCTGGGCCCCTTCGGGATCCGGGTCAACGCGGTCTCCCCCGGTGCGTTCCCGACCGCCGCCGAAGAGATCCATGAGAACCCAGCCGCCTACCACCAGTTCGTCGTCGACCACCAGGCGCTGAAGCGGCGCGGGGCCCCGGAGGAGCTGGCCTCCGTGGTGTCCTTCCTGGCCGGTCCGGAGTCCTCATTCGTGACCGGCCAGACGATCGAGGTCAACGGCGGATGGGTGATGGTGTAACCACAGAACCGGGGCTCGCCTTTCCGGCGGGGGCCGCCTCTCCTTCGGGGCCTGTCTCGCGTCTTTCCCCGCTGTCACCGCTGCGCGCTACGCTCCCGCCATGGCTCTGTTCGTCCTGACGATGGTCAACGGCCCGGCTTACGACCGGTCGCGTCCCCGGCGGGAGCAGCGCGGCTGGGAGGGGCACGCGGCGTTCATGGACGGGCTGCTGGCGGAGGGTTTCGTGGTCCTCGGCGGCCCGATCGGCGACGGGGAAAAGGTGATGCTGGTCGTCGAGGCGGGCAGCGAGCGGGAGGCCCGGACGCGGATGGAGCCCGATCCCTGGGCGCCGATGGGCGTGCTGGAGATCGGCTCGGTCCAGCCGTGGACGATCTGGCTGGACAGCCGGCCCTTCGCGCCTGGCGCGCCCTCGGCATCCGCAGCGCCCGCTCCCTCCGCAGCGCCCGCTCCCTCCGCAGCGCCCGCCGACGCCGCCCGCGCGGACCAGCGCTGACGGCCGGGCCGGAACGTGCTACAGGGCTGGGACAACTTCGCGACCGTCACCGGGAGCGCAGCCGGCGCGCTGACCGGCCTGCTGTTCGTCGCGGTCTCGCTTAACCGGGACCGGATCGTGGGGCACGCCGGGCTGCGCTCTGAGGCGGCCCAGACGCTGGTACTGTTCCTGGTCGGTTTGCTCCTGGCGGTGCTGCTGGTGATCCCCGGGATGTCGGCCCGCACGCTGGGCGTCGTGCTCGTCGCGGTGGCGCTCGTGTCGGGGGCGGCGCAGGTCATCCTCGGGCGCGCCAAGCCCCGCCCGGGCCCCGATGAGCCCCGGGGCCGGCCCCGGTCACAGGACGAGAAACGAGCGAGGTTGTCCTACCTCAGCGCCGAGGACCAGCTGTACCGGGTGCTGGACGCGGTCAGCCCCAACCTGATCTCCACGCTGTGCATCATCATCGCCGGCTGTCTCCAGCTGGCGGGAGGCGACGGCCTGTACTGGCTGGCCGCGGCGGTCGTGCTCACGCTGGGCGGCGGCGTCATCAACGCCTGGCTGTTCCTCACCGGTGACGGCAGTTAAGGGCTGGACGCAGGGCTCAGCGGGCTGGCCTGGCCGATCGGCGCCGCGGCCACCGGGCCGGGCGCAGCGTGATAGATATTCCTGCATGGCACCTATCGTCGTTACCGCCGAGAAGACCGTCGACGCACCCGCCGACACCGTGTTCGGGTACATCAGGGACATGCGCGAACACCCGAAGTTCCTTCCGCCGCAGTTCTCGGACTTCCAGGTCGAGTCAGGCGGCGTCGGGCCCGGGACGATCACGCGGTTCACGGTGACGGCCGGCGGCCGGTCCCGCAAGTACCGGATGAAGGTGGACGAGCCGGAGCCAGGCCGGGTCCTCACCGAATCCGACAGCGATTCGAGCCTGGTCACCCGGTTCGAGGTCACGCCCAAGGAGGGCGGCGTCTCGCTCGTGCAGATCTCCAGCACCTGGCAGGGCGCGAGCGGCGTCGGCGGCTTCTTCGAGCGCACCTTCGCCCCGCGGGCACTGCGCTCGATCTACGAGGACGAGCTCAGCCGGCTCGACAGCTACGCCCGCGAGCAGAACAGTTCCTGACCCCGCGGGCGAGCCAGGGAACCGCCGTGAATCCCGCGTTCTGGCGCTGAGGTCTTTTCAAGGGGTTTCCGGGTTGCTGGGTGCGGCTCCGGGGGCCTCAGTCACCTCTCGCGGTCACCCGGGAGCAGCGCGGCCGGCACGTTGTACGGCGTGATTACCTGCACGCTGGACGGGCGGGCCATGATCGGGCCGGGCAGCGCCCGCTGGGCCTGCATGATCACCTGGCAGGCGCGGCGCAGGTCATGCCGCAGGTCATGCTGGAGCATGTGCGCGGAGCTGGCCGCGCAGCAGCAGCGGCGGATCGTGGGTGCGGCATGAGCGAGGGGCAGGGCGTGGTGCAGGGTAACGGCGTCGCCAGGGACGGGGCTGCGGGCGGCGCGGGCCACCCGGGTAGCGAGGGCGGCGCGGGCAAGATCGCGGGCGCGCCGATCTCATGGGGCGTGTGCGAGGTGCCGGGCTGGGGGTACCAGCTCAGCCCGGATCGGGTGCTGGCTGAGATCACCGAGGTGGGCCTGGCCGCGACCGAGCTGGGACCGGCGGGATTCCTGCCGGACGATCCCGGGCACGCCGCCCGCGTCCTGCGCCAGCACCACCTGGCCTCGGTCGGCGGATTCGTCCCGGTGCGGCTGCACGTGCGGGGCCATGATCCTGTGCCGGAGATCGAGCAGGTCCTGCAGGGGTACGCGGGCACCGGGTCCCGCACCCTGGTGCTGTCCGCCGACAGCGGCCTGGCCGGGTACGACACCCGGCCAGCGCTGGACGAGGACGACTGGACGACGCTGCTGACCAACCTGGACCGGCTCAGCGCGCTCGCCGCCCGGCACGACGTGCTGGCGGTGCTGCACCCGCACGTCGGGACCATGGTCGAGAACTCCTGCGAGGTGCAGCGGGTGCTGGATGGCTCGTCTGTCGCGCTCTGCCTGGACACCGGGCACCTGCTGATCGGCGGGACCGATCCGGCCGAGCTGGCCCGGCAGGCGCCCGGGCGGATCGCGCACACCCACCTCAAGGACGTCAACGGCTCCATCGCGGCGAAGGTCCGGTCCGGGCGGATCACGTACACCGAAGGTGTAAGGAAGGGCATGTACCGGCCGCTCGGCGCGGGTGACGTGGACGTCGAGGCCATCGTGTCGGTGCTCGGGCGGCGCGGCTACGACGGCTGGTACGTACTGGAGCAGGACACGATCCTTACTGAGGAGCCTGCCGGGGAAGGGCCGGTCGCCGACGTGCGGACGAGCGCCGAGTACGTCCGTTCGGTGCTGAGCAAAGCCGGATAGGTCGATCTGCTGGACAAGCAGTGCACTATCTTGGTTGCAATGGTTACGCAACGATGGGTCCGCCGTGCGCGGCTCTTCCGTGCGTTGCCTGTTTCCCCCGGGGGCGGCCGAGCGTAAGGAACGTGCGGGGCTGAGGGTGCGCTCGAGGTCGTGTTGCCGTCGCTGGCGGACGGCTGGGGAGGATACGTAATGATCCATAAGTTCGCGGCCGAGTTCCTGGCACGGCGCATCATGGCCAGGGCTGGAGCCCGGCACCGTCAGACGTGGGCTTGCGGGTATCCGAATCGTTTCTGCATTCGCAGTCCTGGCGGTTGTCAATGAAGAGGGCAAGCCATTCAAGGTCCGCGGGTACAAGGCTAAGCATTGTCCCGGTGATGCGGCCGCCCTTGCTGTCCGCTAAGTACCAATAGCGTATCGCGGCCGATCGGGGACAATAACATAGGAGCTACTCGCGGAATGGGTCGGCGTAAGCTGACCTCGGCGGAGAACGAAATCGCCAAAGGCTTCAGCACGACTGATGTTCCGGTGGAATTCTGCCTGGTCCAGGCTGAGACCGCCGAGGCGCTCCCCCGGGGAAAGCCGGTGGTGCCGGCCCGGCGCCTTGAGATATGCCACACTCACTGCAATAGTTGCTAGAGGATACGAACGTACGTTCGGTAAATGGGAGTAGCGTGGAGGTAACGGAGCGACAGCGGCAGCTACTGGCCCTGTGCGCCATCCGCGTCGACGGCACCAGCGTCGACTGGAGCCTCGTGGCCCGGCAGGCACAGTTCGAGGAGGGCCTGGACGCACTCTGGTCGGGGCGCATCTTCGAGACGTCCGTCGCCGCGAAGCGTTCCGTTCAGGTGCTGCGCCGCGGCATCAGGGAGCCAGCACCGCTCGCCGAGCGGGTTGAGGCCGAGACCGAAGCGGCGGCCCAGGCTGGCGCGCGGCTCGTCACTGTGCTGGACGAGGACTACCCGGCAAACCTGCGGCTGATCCCCAACCTCCCGCCGTTCCTGTTCTACCGGGGCGACCTGGCCGCGGACGACGCATGGTCGGTGGCCGTGGTCGGAACCCGGAAGGCTTCTGAATCGGGCATCGAGCAGGCGGCGCGGCTGTCCCGGCTGCTGGCCGGGCATGACGTCACGGTTATCTCCGGGCTGGCCCGGGGCATCGACACCGCCGCCCACCAGGCCGCCCTGGACAGCGGAGGACGGACCATCGCTGTCCTTGGCACCGGCATCACGCGGTGCTATCCGCCCGAGAACCAGGGTCTTGCGGAGCAGATCACCCAGGCCGGTGCCCTGGTGTCGCAGTTCTGGCCGACGCGAACGCCCGGCCGGGATACGTTTCCGCGCCGGAATGTTGTTACGTCCGGCCTCAGCCAGGGCACCGTTGTCATAGAGGCGAGCCAAACTTCTGGAGCCAAGATGCAAGCGCGGCTGGCGCTGGAGCACGACAAGAAGGTCTTCCTGGTCGCGTCGCTGGTCGCTGACCAGCCGTGGGCCCGCGACTACGTCGACCGCCGGGACGCGATCGCGGTCGACGACGTTCACGAGGTGCTCAAGCACCTGGCCGCCCCGGACCGGATCCGGCAGAAGGCCCGCCAGCAGCAGCAGCTCTCCCTGACGCTGCTGTGACGCCATGCCGCCGTCTGCCTTACTGCCCGCGGGACCGCCGCCTGGTTTCCCGAAGTGCGCGCGGTGCCCGTACTACCGGACGGGTCCCGCGCGTATCTGCGTGGTCTGTGCCCGGCGGACGTTCGAGCGCATAGCGCCGGACGCGTGCCCGACCTGCAGCCAGCAGCTGGAGGACGACGGCAGCTGCCGCAACTGGCTGTGCCAGGATCCTCGGCGCCGGATCAGCCGCATCCACGCGATCGCGTACCAGTCGGGCGCCCTCCAGCAGGTGATCAACAGCTACAAGTACGGCGACGCCCGGTCCTGGTCAGTGATCTTCGGCCGGCTCGTGCTGGGCTGGCTCGAACTGAACGCGCTCCGCGACCCGCCGGGCCTGATCGTGGTCAACCCGACGTACACCGGTCCCGGGGGCCGGGCGTTCGCACACGCCGAGATCGTTCTCCAGCGGGCGGAGAAAGAGGACGTCAGCCGCCGCTGGCCGTTCGACCTGCGTAATCCGCGCGCCATCGTGAAAACGCGGGCCACCGCTCAGTCGGCGAATGCCACCGCCAAGGCCAAGCGGGCCGCCGCGGACGAGCTGCGCTCGGCTCTGGCCATCCCTGATCCGGCCCGGACGGCGGGGCGCCGCGTCCTGGTCTACGACGACGTCTGCACGACGGCCAGCCAGCTCAACGCGGTGGCTGACTGCCTCCTGGCCGAAGGCGGCGCGGCGAGGGTTGAGGCGCTGGTGCTCGCCCGCGCGCCCTGGCGGCGACGTACCTGACGATCACTAGCACCATTATTCTCAAGAGGCGCCCCGGAGCCAGATGTGACAGCAGGACTGGCAGGCCGTCCGGCCACAGCAGTAGAAAAACTGCATCGCAAGCGTGGCCTGTTGTGGCGGGGTGGACCCGGACGCAATTGGTATGGTGCGCGTATGACGCAGGTCACAGCAGCGCCCAGCTCGGTCCGCCGCGCGTTCTACGAGGAGCTCGACCCCGGACAGCGATCCGCCCTGCTCAGCTGGCTCGCCTTCACCGGCACCTTCGGCGGGCTGCGCGCGCTCACCTACAGCATCCGGGCTGGCAAAGGCCCCTTCCGCAACATCAGTGTCGGCGGCGAGCACCTGCATCACTACATGTGGGGAATCGCCCTGCTGTCCGGCGTCGGCGCGGTCGCTGTCCGCGGCGAGGAGCGGCACCGCCGTCACCCGGGCATCGCCATCAGCTACGGCACGGGCAACGCGCTCATCGTCGATGAGTTCGCTCTGCTGCTCGACCTGAGGGACGTCTACTGGGCCAAGCAGGGCCGGATCTCCATCGACATCGGTGTCGGGGCCATCGCCCTGAGCGGGTCCTACTTCGCGGCGCTGCCGATACTGCGCAAGCTGCGGCGGGACCGGCAGCAGAAGGCGGCCGGGCACGGACCGGCCAGCGCTGCCGAGACAGCGCCCGCGGCCACGGCCGGCTGACCTCAGAGCGACAGACGGGATAGCGGTGCCGAAGTAACACAGGCGGCGCCCTTCAGGCTGCCCCTTGTCTGCATTTTGGATCGTTAATAAATTCGAATTATTTCCTGATCATGGTTAATTCGCCGTCCGGTGATAGTATCAGGATATAACTTGAGATGAGATGAACTGATGCCGTCACGGCGTTCCTTTAGCGCGACACAATCGGAAATTGCCATCAACCGCGTGCTCGCTGACCGGGGAAGCGCTGACCAGCTCGCTCACGCCAACCCTGCCCTCCGCGTCGCCTGCCCTTCCTGCGAAGCGCTCAGCCATGAGCGATGCCTGGAGCGAAACCCCAAGCAATACGTCACGCCGCATGCCGCCCGGGCCGCGCTCGTCGCATCTGCCGCCCCCGCTACCCCTGCTGGCCGGGGCACTTTCTCCTACTGAGCGGGCATGGCGGGGTTGAGCCGTACGAGGCGTGCCGAGTTCGTGTCATCGAATTCGGCCACGGCTGCTCGTGACTTAATGAAGTCTGAGAATGAGCGATAGCCGAGCGCCCGCTCGCTGAATGACGGGTCCATGCGCCTCATCTGGCTCTTCACCGTGGAGCTGTGCAGCCAGTCCGCGTCATCCTTTTCCTGGCCGAGC
>Ga0187890_10001358_pt1 | contig 17658 bp, 17 predicted proteins | sample June2016WEW_21_1_FD_133005 | JGI IMG/M metagenome (GOLD analysis project Ga0187890, IMG submission 133005) | Peatland microbial communities from SPRUCE experiment site at the Marcell Experimental Forest, Minnesota, USA - June2016WEW_21_10 | ecosystem: Environmental > Terrestrial > Soil >... | reverse complement strand
TGCGGCAGCCTTACGCGCTCCTTGCGGCGGTGAATCCGGAACAGCGCGTTCGGTTCGGACTCAAAGAAATGCGAGAGGTCCTTGGAAAAGACCATGGCAATGCGGGCCAGGTTGCGCAGCGTGGGCACCACACGCCCGGTCTCCAACTGGGAGAGGAAACTCGCCGAGAGACCTGTGTGCTTGCCCAGTTCGACCAGGCCCATCGACTTCTTGAGGCGCAGCCGCTTGATCCTCTCACCGATCCGCTTCTCCGCAATGAACCGTTCGGCAGTCTCCAGGTCCACCTGGGTCTTTTGCGTCTCTTCGCTCTTGACCACCGCCAACTCGCCCATCAACGCCTCCTGACTGCACTGGAATAGGATGCGCCTCAGAGCAGAATGTTGTCCAGATCAAAAATAATTCGCGTACGACTAAATCAGTATCGCTCTGCGGCCGGTATCGTATTCACCAGAGGGAAAGGAAAATCCATCTCGTCAATATGAGCGCTCCGTCGTTCCGAATTCTCCTGTCCGGCGCCTCCGGAATGCTCGGCACAGCTCAGCAGCAGTCGCTGGCCGCGGCCCTCGCGCCGCCTCAATAGCCCTTCACCCCGCGCTATCCTAAAGGGTCCGGCCGCCAACATTCCTGCGGCCCGCCAAGGAAGCGCCGCATGGCCGATGAAACCACCGTCCCCGCAACTCCAGCCGCACCCGTAGCCACCATCGCCACTCTCGGCCAGCACGAAGGCCAGTCCGTGACTCTGCGCGGGTGGCTCTACAACCTCCGCGAGAGCGGCAAGCTCCTGTTTCCGATCTTCCGCGACGGGACCGGAACCATTCAGGGCGTGGCGCACAAGGCCGGCGTGCCTGCGGCGGTCTTCGAGGCGCTGAAGGGGCTGACCCAGGAGTCGTCGGTCATCGTGACCGGGCGCGTCCGCGCCGACAAGCGCGCGCCGGGCGGCTTCGAACTGGACGTTGAGAATATCGAAGTAGTGCAGCGCGTACCCGAGTCCGACCCCTACCCCATCACCCTCAAGGAGCACGGGGTCGACTTCCTGATGGAGCACCGGCATCTGTGGGTCCGCTCCCCGCGCCAGTCGGCCATTCTGCGCATCCGCGCCGAGATCATGCGCGCCGCGGCCGAGTACTTCGACCAGAACGGGTTCATCCGCACCGACCCGCCGATCCTTACGCCGGCGGCCTGCGAGGGCACTTCGACGCTGTTTCCCGTGGACTACTTCGGCGACACGGCCTTCCTGACCCAATCCGGGCAACTGTACATCGAGTCCACGGCGCTGGCGCTGGGCAAGGTCTACAGCTTTGGGCCCACCTTCCGCGCGGAAAAGTCCAAAACCCGGCGGCATTTGACGGAGTTCTGGATGATCGAGCCGGAAGTGGCCTATTGCGACCTCGATGGCCTGCTCGAACTGGCTGAAAACTTCCTGTCGCATATTGTGCAGAGCGTGCTGAAGAACCGCGCTTCGGAACTCACGGTGATCGGCCGCGACCGCGCCAAGCTGGAAGCGATACTGCCGCCGTTTCCGCGGCTGACCTACGACGATGCCGCGGCCATGTTGAACGCGGCCTACAAGACCGGGCAGCTTGAAGCGCCGTTTGAGTACGGCAACGACTTCGGCTCTCCGGACGAGACCTGGCTCAGCTCGCAGTTCGACCGCCCCGTCATGGTGCACCGCTACCCCGCCGACGTGAAGGCTTTTTACATGGAGCCCGACCCCGCCGACGCGCGCCTGGCCCTGTGCGTCGACGTGCTGGCGCCCGAAGGTTATGGGGAAATCATTGGCGGTTCGCAGCGCGTTTCAAGTTACGAGCTTTTGAGCTCGCGCATCGAGCATCACAAACTGCCGCGGGAAGCTTTCGAGTGGTACCTGGACCTGCGGCGCTACGGCAGCGTGCCGCACTCGGGCTTCGGCATGGGGATTGAACGGGCGGTGGCGTGGATTTGCGGATTGGACCACGTGCGCGAAACGATCCCCTTCGCACGGACGCTGCACCGCATTTATCCATGAGCCACGGGCTCTGTTACCGAGCCGTTCCCTGCGCGTAAAAGAATTCGGGCCTGTTCGCAAAGCTGTGCGGACAGGCCCGATGTTCCTGAGACGTTGTCGAGCTCAGACCTGCATGACCTCAGCTTCCTTTTTGCGCGAAAGCTCTTCCATGCGGCGGATCTCCTCGTCGGTCATCTTCTGGACTTCTTCGAGAGCCCGCTCCTCCTCGTCCTCGCTGATCTTCTTCTCCTTGGCCAGCTTCTTCAGGATGTCGTTGCCGTCGCGCCGGACGTTGCGGATGGCGGTGCGGTGCTCCTCGAGCACCTTGTTCAGGTGCTTGCAGACGTCGCGGCGGCGCTCTTCGGTCATGGGCGGAACGGGCACCCGGATGATCTTCCCATCGGTCAGAGGATTGAAGCCCAGGTCGGCGATGCGCAGGGCCTTTTCGATCTCCTTGATGACGCTGGGGTCATAGGGCGAGATGAGGATCAACTGCGCCTCGGGCGTGGAGACCTGCGCCAGTTGGCTGATGGGGGTGTGCGTGCCGTAGTAGTCCACCTTGACCTGGTCGAGCATATGCACGTTGGCGCGGCCCGTGCGCGTTGAGGCCAGGCTGGCCTGGAAGGTAGCCACTGCCTGGTCCATCCGCCGCCGCAGGCCGGCGTTGAGTTCCTTGAGCGCCGGAATTCCGGCCATTATCGAGACTGCCATCTTTCTCCTCGCTGATTCCAAAACACTATATTAACGAATCTTAGCCGCGGCAAGGCTTCATAAGCCGGACGAAATGGCCCCTGCTGGCGGCAGCCGGAATCTTCTAAGCCACCCCCGCCAGCCCCGTTGCTACCGCCTGCTCGTGGGCGTGGTAGCTGGAGCGCACCAGCGGCCCCGATTCCACGTGGCGGAAGCCCATCTCGAGCACCTCGGCCTTCAGCTCGGCGAACTCGCGCGGCGTATAGAGCCGGGCCATGGGCAGGTGGTCGCGCGAGGGGCGCAGATACTGCCCGATGGTCAGAATGTCGCAACCGGCCGCCGCCAGATCGCGGAAGACCTGGAGCAGCTCGGCGGTTTCCTCGCCCAGGCCCACCATCACGCCGGACTTGGTAAGCCCCCCTCCGGGGTTTAACTCTTTGGAGTAACGCAACAACTCAAGGGAACGCTCATACCGCGCCCCGGAGCGCACCGCGCGGTAGAGCCGCGGCACCGACTCGACGTTGTGGTTGAGGACCTCGGGCCGCGCCTCGACCACCATCCGAATCGCCTCCCGGTTGCCCTGGAAGTCGGGGATGAGCACCTCGACCCGGCAGCCGGGCGCCTGGCGACGAATCTCTTCGACGACCAGCGCGAAGGCGCGCGCCCCGCCCACCAGGTCGTCGTCGCGATTCACGCTGGTAATGACAGCGTGCCGCAGGCCGAGGGCGGCCACGGCCTGGGCCACGCGGCGCGGCTCGTCGAAGTCGATGGGCGCGGGCCGGCCTTTGGGCACGGCGCAGAAGCCGCAGCGCCGCGTGCACAGGTTGCCCAGCATCATGAAGGTGGCAGTCCGGTGATGCCAGCACTCGCCGATGTTGGGGCACTGCGCGCTCTCGCAAACCGTGTTCAGCCCCAGCGACCGCGCCAGCCGCTTCAGGCCGTGGTAGTTCTCGCCCACCGGCGCGCGCGCCTTCAGCCACTCTGGTTTGGGCGCCGGAACCCGCCGTGCCGGCTCGATCTGCACCAGTTCCATCACGCTCTCATTGTACCGGGCCGTCGAACGCGGCCCCGCCTTCGCGTCCCTGCCCAATCCGAAGCAGCATCCAGCCGATCCGTAGGTACCAAATCAACAGGAAGGGCGCGGAAGCGCTGATCGGAATGGCGTTGAGCGCCGGCGCAAACGAATCCGTGATGTAGTAGCCCAGACCGAGGACGTTCGCCAGAATTCCCATATAGGCGGTGGTCCTGCCAAAGGCCGCGCTGCGCAGCATGACGGTCGCGGCGATCAACCCGGCAACGTTGACGAGGAAATAGCTGATGTAGATGCCGGAGCCGTAGGTCGCGGCGGTATTCTGAATGGCCAGCAGCGCCTCACCGGCGGCCAGCAGCATGGTTCGCTGGGTGTCCGTGGCCGCACTCCAATAGCGGTCGCTCAGCGCCAGCATCGCAAAGGCCTGATTCGACGCGAGGTAGATTGCTGTGCCCATCAGAGCCAGTGCCGCGGCAAGCGTCATCAGACCCCGGCTCACCCGCCGCAGCGCGGCATAGAGACCAAGAAAGATCAGGGCTACAAGAGCGTAGTTGGCCATGTCGAACAGGTTGAGCAGCGTGAGTCCAATCAGCCGGTGGGTGTGAAAGACGGTAAAGCACTCCAGCGCGCTGCCCGGCAGCCCCCTTGGTCCGGAGGAGAAGATTCCGAGCAGCCGGCCGAGTAGATATTCCTCCGCCATGTTTCTTCGAAAGAGGATAGCGGCGATGAAGGCAGCCGCTCCACCCAGCTTGCACAAACCTCTCCAGCCGGATTCCATAGTCCCTACATCTTGGACTTCGCGGGCCATCTTCGCACACATCCTTTCCGCTGAATTCTGCACCAGTTTCGTCGCGCTTTCATTGTACCGGCAGCGAAAACCCGCCCGGTCTCGTTCCTCTCTTGGTACATCCGTTCCCGTTAATGCTCTGCGTAGGAGCGCCTGATCGCAATTTTCCCTGTCGATGTGCTACGGTAATCTTGGACCTCCGCGAGAATCCCACGGATTTCTTCACAGGTCCTAGAGGTGTGCCATGGCATACTCCGCAGCCGGCGAGCCGGGCATCCTGCAATTGGTTCGCAAGGCTCTTCTGCGCTCCATCGATGAGCTTTCCGCTCTTGCTGAGGGCAACCAGTCCGAAGACTTGCGCGCCTCGCTCGCAGCGCTCTCCGACAAGTTGAAGAAGAATCGCTTCAACCTGGCTGTGCTGGGACAGACAAAGCGGGGCAAGAGTTCCTTTATCAATGCGCTGCTGGGCGCCAGGATTCTGCCCACGGGAGTCCTGCCGCTCACTTCCGTCATCACCAGGGTCACCTACGGAGCGAGTCCCTCGGCGGAAATCCTCTACCGGACGGGCCAAGTCCGGCAGATCGCAGTCGATCTTCTCTACGAGTACATCACGGAAGCCGGCAACCCGGCGAACCAAAAGCAGGTGGCCGCCGCCAAGGTCGCGTACCCTTCGCCCCTGCTGGGCATGGGCATCGATCTCATCGACACACCCGGAATCGGCTCCACTTACCGGGATAACACCGCGACGACCGAGGGTTTTCTGGCTGAGGTGGATGCCGGTATCGTGGTTCTCTCCGTCGACCCGCCCGTCACTGCCGCCGAGTCCGACTTCCTGCGGCGCATTCGGCTGGATGTGCCCAAACTCCTTTTCGTCATCAACAAGACCGACCTTTCCACGCCCGATGAAGTCGAAGCAGTCGTCACGTTTCTTGAGAATGAGCTGCGCAACCACGTCGGCATCAAGAAGCCGGAGGTGTTTTCGCTCTCCGCGCGGCAAGCGATGAAGGAGCGGCTGGAATTCGCGCCCCACGAGCGCAATGGCATGGGCCCGCTGCTGGCCCGGCTTCACCATTTTGCCGCCGAGGAAAAGGAGCAGACCCTTTTTCAATCGGTGGCCATCGACTTGTTGCGGATTGCAACCACACTGCGCTTTGCGGCCATGGTTGGGGAGCGCGCCCGGTTCATGGCCGGCCAGGATATTGCCCGCAGAAAGATGGCGCTGCAAGAGGCTCTGGCTTGCGCGAATCAGGAATTGAAGGACGTGCGCCATCTGCTCCGCGAGGATGCCGCCACCCTCATTGTCCGCATCGAGAAGGATCTGAAGGATCACGTTGCCTCGGCCGCCCCGCGCGTGCGCAGCCGGTTGGAGAAACTCAGCAACCAGCATCCAAACGATAGCCGCAAAGACCTTGCCGACCTGCTCGATCGGTTCATGCTGGGCGAGGTCGAAGCCGTCTTTGAGGATTGGCGGGCGCAGGAAGACGAGCGTATCCACATGGAGCTGGGGGCGTTGTCGCGCCGGTTTGTGGAACGAACGAACGCTGTGCTGGAAAGCCTGCAAAGGGCCGCTGGAAGCTTGTTCGACGTACCGGTCGCGCCGGTGGCTTTCACCTCATCCCTGGCAGTGGAGAGCCGGTTGTTCTATCGCACGGAACCTGTTTTTCAGCGCCAGTTTGACAAGCTGATCTTCGTCCTGCCGAAGTCCATGTTGCGCCGCGCTGTCTTCAGCCGCATGCTGGCCTCCGTCGATGCGGAACTGAACCGCAACGCAGACCGCATACGCGACGACTATCTGCAGCGGCTGGAGAGGTCCGTAGACGCATTCGAAAAGGAACTCAAGGCCGCGGTTGCGATTGTCGCCGACAATCTCCGCTTCGTGTTGGAACCGCAGGCCGGCGGCGCGGCTTCTTCCGGATCGGTGGTCTCGAAACTCGCTCCCATCATCTCCCAGTGCTCTGCGCTGGGCTAGCGAAACGGTCGCTAACCACATCTGTCAGCTGCTTCCGCCTGCCAAGGCGTCGATGAAGCCGGCGTTTGATGGTCTCCATGGCGCCGCACTCCAACATGGCGGCGCCTCTCCCGATCCGTTTGTGGACTCCCGCTGCCTGCCCTGCCCGCCGTTCAAACCAACGCCGTTCGACAAGCTGAAGAGGCTGTGCCGCTGAGTTGACTGGAATCCTGATTGCCGGGCATCGTCCTCCCAACGGAGGCCTCCTGACCATAGTCAAATGACCATGGTCAGGAGTATACTGGATCTGTCAGGAGGCGATCCCATGCGGACAATGGCGGCAGGTGAGTTCAAGGCCAAGTGCCTTGGCGTGTTGACCGAGGTAAACTCCACCGGCAAGCCTGTGCTCGTTACCAAGCGGGGCAAACCGCTTGCGCGGGTCTTGCCCGCCGAGGAGCAGACGCCAAAGGAGACCCCGGAATCGATCTTCGGCTGCTTGCGTGGCTTCCTCGCAGCGCCCGACCAAATTGCCGATCTCACCGAGCCGTTCATTCCGTTGGAGGAATGGGACCATCTAAAGGAAGACTGGTCGCCGTTTCCACCCGAATGATCCTCCTCGACACGCACATCGTGATATGGCTGTTGACGGCTCGTGAGCGCTTGTCCGGCAGGGCGCATGATGCCATCCTGCAAGCCCGCACCGCAGGAGAGAGTCTTGCCTATTCTCCGGTTTCCCTATACGAGATTGCCTATGCCGTTCACCGCAAACGGCTGCCCCTGAACTCTCCGACCGAGGACTTCATCGCTGCCATACAAACCAAGCTCGATATGGTTCCATTGACGGCAGGAATCGTAGTTTGCGCCGCGGAACTCCCAGACCCCTTCCACGGCGACCCGATGGACCGAATCATTGCCGCTACCGCCATTGTCATGGACTGCACGCTGATTACTCACGATGATCGAATCCGCAAGGCCAACGTCTGCAAGGTTCTCTGGTAGTTTCTACCGCAACCGCGTCCGCACCTCGGGCCGAACCAGGTAGAGAAAGAAGACCAGGTTCAGCAGTCCCTGCACCAGCGCCGCTCCCTGATGCAGGCTGGCGAATATCCACAGGTTGTAAACCACCAGGAGGAACACCGCGCCCAACGCCAGCGCCCAGGCCCAGCGCAGCAGCAGCAACAGCCCTCCGCTCGCCGCCATAAAGCACGCCGCAAACAAAAGAAACAGCGGTGGATAATGCTGCCCAGCCACCACTCCCAAAACGATCACCCCAGCCAGCGCCAGCAGGTAAAGGCCGATAAACGCCAGGCCAGGGAGCGCCAGCAGCTCCCGCCCGGCTGACAGACCCTGGCGCACCGGCCGCGTTTCGCGGTTTCCGCCGCCGTTGGTCTTGGGGTTCGTCATAGCGTATGCAGATAGGCCAGCAGATCGCGCAACTGGTCGTCGGTCAGTTGCGTAGCGGGCATGTTATTCCGCCCGTGCAGAATCACTTGCGTCAGCCGCTCATCGGTGGGGGGCGCGCCCGACGGCATGGCTTTCACCTTGGTCAGCGCCTGCAACCCCGGCCCGTTCAGAGGACGCGTCGTGGTGGGGTGGTGGCACCTGGCGCACTTCTGCCGATACACCTGCGCCCCGCGCGCCTCCTCCATCGTCCACAGCGCCTCGGGCTTTGAAGCCGGCAGCGAGCGGCAGCCGACAGCCGGGAGCACTCCGGCAAGGCCGATCGCAATAGTCAATACGCTCAGGGAACCAGCAAGGAAACGCGTCCGCATCTGCTTCCGATGATACAGGCCTACTCCGCCGCCGCTATAGCCTCGGCAATGCGGTCGATGGCCTGGAGCTCAGCTTCGCTCCCCGGACGGTGGCCGTTCACCAGAATCGAAAAGGCCAGCGTCTTGCCGCTCGCCGCCGTCAGATAGCCCGATAGCGCGTTGCCCTCGTTCGAGGTGCCGGTCTTGGCCCACAGCCGGCCCTTCAATGCCGAGTCCTTGAATCGCCCGGCCAGCGTGCCGTCCACTCCGGCCACTGGCAGCGAGTCGCGCCACGCCGCTCCCCACGGCTGGCGCGAGGCATACGCAAGGAGCTGCGTGAAGGCGCGCGGCGCGATGCGATCGTCCGGGCTCATGCCCGAGCCGTCGTAGAGAAAGAAGTCCCCGTCGTCCACGCCCGCGCCGATAAGAAACTGCCGCACCACGCGGGCACCCTCGGCAAAGCTGCCGTCCGTCCCATGCACCTTGCCCAGCAGCCGCAGAAGCAGCTCGGCGTGCAGGTTCTGGCTCACCTTGTTGGTGACCGTAATTTCCTCGGCAACCGGCACGGAGACGCGCCTGGCCAGAACCTTTTGACCCTCCAAGGGCGCGGCCACCGTCGCCAGGTCGGAGCGGCCCAGCTTGATCGGTTGCGCCCGTTCGGCGCTGAAATCGCCCGTATCGATCGAGTACTTGTGCCGGGAGGCGGCCGCTCCCGTCACGCTGACACCGCGGCCCCGGAGCGCCACTTTGAAGGCCTCAGCCGTAAACTCCGCCGGATCCTCGACCGCCAGCGCCGCACGGAACCCCTCGGCAGGCGCGGTGCCCCAGGCGCGCACCAGCATTGAGCCGGGACGGCGGTCGAGCCCCGGACCTGGCGCCGGTTGCGCCGGCTGTCGCGCGGCAGGCGGCGGGGCCTGGTTCGCTGCTGTCATGGCGTTGTCCACCGTGTAATAGTCCACATCGGGCGTCCACTCGGCGGCTGTCTCTGTGGGCGCGGCCGCTTTCGCCAACTCCCGATCAGCCGCAATCGTCAACTCCGCCGTGTTCTCGTTGAAGGTCAGCGCGGAGACCGGCGCGCCGTAGCTCCACTGCAGGTCGTCCCATACCCAGGCCCGGCCGTAAGGCTCATAGAGGAAGTAGGTGTCGTCGCCCACCACGCTGCCGTCCACGGTCCGCACCCCGGCTTGCTCCACCTGTTCGGCCAGCAGACTCAGCACGTCCATCGCCTTGGGCGGCCGCTCCGCCTCGCCAGCGGCGGAAGCGGCGGCTGGCGAGTTTGCAGGGGTCTGGCCCGCGGCAGCCAGGTTTGCAGCAGCCGGAGCTGCACCCAGCGGACCAGTCTCCGGTTCCCGGTAGGGATAGCGCCGCGCGCTCAGCGTCGGGTCGCCCGCGCCCAGCAGGATCAGGTCGCCGTGCAGCACTCCCTGGCTGTCGATCTCTCCGCCGGTCACCACGCTGGTGGTCCAGGTCAGCGTCTCCACCGGCAGCAGAGCATAGGCCGCGGCGGTCGTCGCCAGCTTGGCGTTCGAGGCTGGTGAAAACAGCCGCCCCTCATTCAATCCATAGACCGGCTGCCCATCCAGCGCGACCACGCTGATGCCGAACGCCGCATGGCTCAGCGCCGGCTCAGCCAAAATCGCGCTGATGCGATCCGCCAGCGGCCCCTTGGCCGGAACGGCACGCGCCGTCGAATGCGCCGCGGGCCTGACGCCGCTTTGCGCCGGAGCCTGTGCAAACAGGCCCGAAGAAGAACCCAGAACCACCCCCAACAAAAGCAGCAAAACTCGCCGAAAGGAATTCATGGACGGAGTGTAGCAGGAGGCACGCGGGAGTGCGGCGTACCATCGAAGAAGGGGATGAACTCCCAATGTTCGTCCCATCCAGGGGGACGCGGATTTGCATCTTGACTTGCGAGCGAGTTCGGAGAGATGAAGTTATTTGAGCGCACGATTTCGGACTGGCGGCTGCGCACCCGCACTCTGGAACTCGGTCGTCGCACGCTCGTCATGGGCGTCGTCAATATCACGCCCGACTCCTTCAGCGACGGCGGGCTCTTTCTCAGCCCGGAGGCGGCCGTTGCCCACGCGCTGCAACTGCTGGACGAAGGGGCCGACATCCTCGACCTGGGCGCGGAGAGCACGCGGCCCGGTTCGCGCGCCGGCGGTGCAGCCGGCTCTGAGTTTGCCCCCGCAGTCAGCACCGAAGAAGAGCAAGCCCGCCTGCTGCCGGTTATCGAAGGCATTCTGGTCGCAAGGCCCGAGGAGATCGTTTCCGTGGATACCTACAAGGCCGCGACGGCGCGCGCGGCCCTCGCCGCAGGCGCCGAGATCGTCAACGATGTGAGCGGCTTGCGGTGGGACCCCGAGATGGGAGCCGCCTGCGCGGATTCAGGTTGCGGAGTGGTGCTAATGCACACGCGGGGAAGGCCCGAGGAGTGGCACGAACAACCGCAACTGGCTCCCGATGAATTGCTGGCCACGGTGCGCTCGGGGCTGGCGGAAAGCCTGGCCGCGGCTGCCCAGGCAGGCATCGCGATGGAGTCCATCGTGCTCGATCCCGGCTACGGCTTCGGCAAGCGCCTCGACGAGAACTATGCGCTGCTGGCCCGCCAGGCGGAGCTGCTCTCCCTCGGCCGTCCGCTGCTCGCCGGCCTCAGCCGCAAGTCGTTTCTGGGCCGCACTCTCGCGCCGCTCCACGCTGGAACCACTCCGAACGCCGACTCCGTTCCCTTCGCTCCGGTCAAAGCGCGGGAAGCGGCCAGCATCGCCGCCCTGGTGGCCGCCATCCTTTACGGAGCTTCCATCGTCCGTGTCCATGCCGTCCGTCCCGCGGTTGAAGCGGCGCTGATTGTGGATGCTGTGTTGGAGAACCGGCCGTAACTCCCACCCTAGCGGCAAAAAGTCGCCGCGGCGACACGCCGCGAGGGTGGAGCACCGAGCATTGAACCACTTAACAATGCGTAACGCTTTTTCGGCAAGTAGAGCCGGTACCGCAAATTCGGACAAGGGTTTAAGTGGAAGTTCCGCTCGCCTGCAGCCTTAAGATGGCTGTGAAGAGGAGAACGGATGAGCAGACGTCCACGCAGGAACCACACAGCGGCGTTCAACGCGAAGGTGGCCTTGGCCGCGATCAAGGGTGAGAAGACGCTGGCCGAGTTGGCCGAGCAGTTCGACATCCATCCCAACCAGATTACGCAGTGGAAGAGCCAGTTGTAGGAGGGCGCCGCAGACGTCTTCGGCGAGGCTAGAGCGGACCAGCCCGCGCCGGTCGACCTCAAGGCGCTGCACGCCAAGATCGGCGAGCTGATGCTGGAGAACGTCCGCCGCGGCGGATTAGAAGGGGCGCTCACCAAGACCGGAGTCCCCGCGAACAGGTCTTCGTTCGCGGGGTGGAAGGCGGGATTGCTGAGCGTTCGCCGCGGCGAATCTTCGTCGAACCGGTCTGGCGCTCGATCAAGTACGAGGAGGTCTACCTGCACGCCTATGTCTCGGTCAACGAGGCCAGAACTTCCATCGGCCGTTACATCGACTTCTACAACATCACCCGGCCGCACTCCAGCCTGAAAGCGCTCACGCCCGATCAGGTATACTTCAACCGCCTGCCAGTACCCTTGGCAGCCTAAAAACAAAAAAAGAACTTCCACTTAAGGAAAATGCGAAAACTGTCCGAACTACCGGGACCACCTCAGTCATGGAACCGAACACCCGATCTTGAGACCTGGGAAACCACAACTGACCCCTGGCCCCTGATCTCTGATCCCTGTCGTCAGTACCGGTAGTTCTCCGCCTTGTACGGCCCTTCCACCGGCACGCCAAGATAGTCGGCCTGTCTCGCGGTCAGCTTGGTCAGCTTGACGCCGATCTTATCCAGATGCAGCCGGGCTACCTCCTCGTCCAGCTTCTTGGGCAGGATGTAGACGCCGATCTTGTAACTGTCCTTGTTGGCCCATAGGTCGAGCTGCGCCAGCGTCTGGTTGGCGAAGCTGTTGCTCATGACAAAACTTGGATGCCCCGTAGCGCAGCCAAGGTTCACCAGCCGTCCTTCGGCCAGCACAAAGATGCTATTGCCGCCGGGGAAGGTGTATTGATCCACCTGCGGCTTGATATTGAGCTTGGCAACTCCCGGCTCGGCGTTGAGCCGGTCCATCTGAATCTCGTTGTCGAAGTGGCCGATGTTGCAGACGATGGCCTGATCCTTCATCCGCTTCATGTGTTCGAGAGTAACGATGTCCACGTTGCCGGTGCAGGTGACGTAGATGTCTCCGCGGCCCAGCGTCTCTTCAATGGTGGTAACTTCGAAACCCTCCATCGCGGCCTGCAGCGCGTTGATGGGATCGACTTCGGTGATGACGACGCGCGCGCCCATGCCGCGAAGCGAGTGAGAACAGCCCTTGCCCACATCGCCGTAGCCGCAGACCACCGCAACCTTGCCCGCGACCATCACGTCGGTGGCGCGCTTGATGCCGTCGGCCAGCGACTCGCGGCAGCCGTACAAGTTATCGAACTTGGACTTGGTCACCGAGTCGTTCACATTGATGGCGGGCACCAGCAGCTTGCCCTGCTCCAGCATCTTGTAGAGCCGGTGCACGCCGGTCGTCGTCTCTTCCGAGACGCCGCGCCATTCTTCCACAACCTTATGCCAGTGCTGCGGGTCTTCGGCATGGACCTTCTTCAGAAGGTCCTTAATGACCTGCTCTTCGTGGCTCCCTGAGGGTCCATTGACCCACTTGTCGCCCTCTTCCAGCTCATAGCCCTTGTGGATGAGCAGAGTCACATCGCCGCCGTCGTCCACCACCAGCTGCGGCCCCTTGCCGCCCTTGTGGTTCAGTGCCCGGTAGGTGCACCACCAGTACTCTTCGAGCGATTCTCCTTTCCACGCGAAGACGGGAACTCCGCTCAATGCAATTGCCGCCGCCGCATGGTCCTGCGTGGAAAAGATGTTGCAGCTCGCCCAGCGAACCGTCGCGCCCAGGCTCACCAGGGTCTCGATCAGCACTGCCGTCTGAATGGTCATGTGCAACGAGCCTGTTATGCGCACGCCGGCCAGCGGCTTGGCCGCCGCATACTTGTTGCGGATCGAAACCAGTCCCGGCATCTCGTGCTCGGCAATGGCGATCTCTTTACGGCCCCAGCCGGCCAGCGCCATGTCGGCCACCTTGTATCCCAAATCCGTGATTTCCAGTGTTGAAGTTGCCATTTGGATTCTCCTTATATCGTCAAATCGTGATATATTGATATGTATCAGAGTTTCGCCATGCCGTCAATCGTAAAGATTCTTCGCGTCGTCGCCGAACCCAACCGCCTGCGCATTCTTCTGCTCCTGCGCGGCGAGGAGCTCTCCGTGGCCGAGATGCAGGAGATTCTGGCGATGGGCCAGAGCACCATCTCCACGCACCTTTCGCAGTTGAAGCAGGCCGGCCTGGTGGAAGACCGCCGCACCGGGAAGAGCAGCCTCTACCGCCTAACCACCTCCGGTGGGGGTGGCGTTTTGGACCAGATCCTTGCGGAGGCAAGGAATGAGATCCCCGAGGCCGCCAGCGACCAGGCAGCCATCCGCAGCGTCGTGAAGAAGCGCCAGGATAAGATGCGCAGCTTCTTTGACAGCGTGGCCGGCCGGCTGGGAAAGGACTACGTTCCTGGGCAATCGTGGAAGGGCGTGGCCGAAGCGCTGCTGCGCCTGATGCCGCCCATGGTCATTGCCGATCTGGGCGCCGGCGAGGGGGGCTTTGCCCTGCTGCTGGCCCAGAGCGCGAAGAAGGTCATTGCCGTCGATACCTCGGCGAAGATGATCGAAGTGGGCCGTGAGCAAGCCCTCCGCCGCGGCGTCAAGAACGTCGAATACCGCCTCGGCGACATGGAGGAGGTTCCCATCGAAGACGGGCAGGCCGATCTGGTCTTCTTCTCGCAATCCCTTCATCACGCCCTGCACCCCGAGCGGGCCATTCAGGAGGCGTGGCGCATCCTCCGGCCCGGAGGCCGCGTCGCGATCCTCGATCTGGTCAAGCACCGTTTTGAAGAGGCGCGCGAACTATACGCCGACGAATGGCTCGGCTTCAGTGGACCGGAACTGGAAGCCATGCTGGAGAACGCTGGCTTCACGCAGGTGCAGACTTCGATAGTCCACAAAGAAACTGAGACTCCACAATTCCAGACTTTACTTGCCATGGGGGACAAGCGAGGTTAGGATCGCGGACGAAAGCCCGCGGCCCAACAGGTTGAGCATGCTAGATTGGAGCACATGAAGCTGCCAGCACTCGTCAGATGGACCCACTCCAGGAAGATGAAATGGTGGAGGATCGTAGGTGCGCGATCGACCATCGAGTGGTACCTGATTCGTCTTGGTCAGAAACTGGGTCTCCGCGGTCCGGATCGTTGGCGTGTGCGTCCGCGTCAAGTCCGTCATGCATTGACGGCACGGCTGCGCGGCAGCAGTGACATGGATGTTTTTGAGCAGATATTCATTGGGCAGGAGTACTTGAGCCTGCGGAGCCTGAAAGATGTCTCGCTGGTGCTCGACCTGGGGGCGAATGTTGGCTACTCTTCAGCCTGGTTCTTGAATTGCTTTCCCAACTCGCGTGTCGTAGCATTGGAGCCCGACGACCGCAATGTAGCGATTTCGAGAGTCAACCTCAAGCCGTACGGCGAGCGAGCGATGCTTGTGCATGGCGCAGTCTGGAGCGAATCGACCTCCCTCAAGTTGTGGAAAGGCGCCTTCCGCGACGGGCGCGAATGGGCAACGCAGGTGGTGCAGCCGCTCGCCAGCAGCGGCGGCGATGTGCAGGCGTGGGATGTGGGAAGTTTGATCGACATGGCCGGCGTTGGAAAAGCCGACCTTCTCAAGGTCGATATTGAACGGGCGGAGCTGGCGGTCTTCGGTGAAACGGCAAGAACTTGGCTGCCCAGAATTCGCAACATCTGCATCGAACTTCACGGGCCGGATTGCGAGAAAGTTTTTTTTCAGGCCCTTGCCGGTTTCGACTATTCGCTGGAGTATTCGGGAGAACTGACAATTTGCAGGAATCTGCGCATCAAGACCGTGGCGCCCCGGTCCACGGATACAGCCGCGCGAAACTGAGTTCTTCTTGATTGATACGCTGTCCATGTCTTTCAGCAGAGCATTCGGATTGCGGCAAGGATCGCTTGAAGCACGGTCTGCGGCCGTCAGGAACGGTGCCCCTCCGCCTCCAGCAACTGGCGCTTCCGTTCCACGCCCCAGCGATAACCGGTCAACTCGCCGCTGGCGCCCACCACCCGATGGCACGGGACGACCAGGGCCACGCGGTTGGTGGCGCAAGCCCGGGCCACGGCGCGCACGGCTTTGGGCTCGCCCAGCTCCCGCGCCAACTGGCTGTAGCTGCGCGTCTCGCCCCGCGGAATGGCCCTCAGCACCTGCCACACCCGCAGTTGAAAGGCTGTCCCGCGCAGGTCCAAAACCGGGCTCTGCCCCGCATCCGGCCCGGACCCGCGCCCAGCTTCGCTCACCTGGACTACCTGCCCGACCGCCGCGTCCACCAGCCCCGCAAGCGACGGATCGCGCCGCAGTTCAGCCAGCGGAAACTCCGCCCGCAGGCTGGTCTCGGCCTCGGTCGCCGTGCTGCCCAGCGCCAGCCAGCACAATCCGCGCTCGGTGGCGCCCACCACCAGCCAGCCGAACGGGGACCGCGCCGTGGTGTAGGCGATCCGCTCGCCGCGGCCTCCCCGCGCAAAGCGTCCCGGCGTCATGCCCAGCGCCGCGCCCTCGTATGCCCGGCTCGACGAGCCGAATCCAGCTTCATAGATCGCGTCCGTCACATTGCCTCCGTGCTTGAGCGCGCCGCGCAATCGGGCAGCCCGCAGCGCGCGGTGGTATTCGAGCGGAGTCACGCCCATCGCCCGTTTGAAGAGCCGCTGCACGGTGAAGGGACTCAGTCCCGCCACGCGCCCCAACTCCTTGAGCGGCGCGGCGTGATCGAGGTTGGCCTCGATATGCGCACGAACCCTCTCCAAAGGGCTGCCCTGCGCGGCAGCGCTCGGGTGGCAGCGCTGGCAGGGGCGAAAGCCGGCAGCCCGCGCCTCACTTGCCGAGAGGAAGAACCGCACGTTGACCCGCAGAGGCCTGCGGCTCTTGCAACCGGGGCGGCAAAAGACGCCTGTCGTGGTGACCGCATAGAAGAACGCAGCCGCCGGATCGCGGGCGAGGAGTTGCCGCCAGGCGGCCTCGGGGTCGATCGCCGGAGTTGCCTCCAAACTGTGAGCCGCGGGCCGCTCGCGCCCGCCTGCCATTTGGGATTTGCCCTTCATGAGAACCATGGTCGCCGATCCCCGTCCCGCCGCGCTATCCGATTCTTGCGCGCAATTCCGAATTCCGGGCGGCTGCGGAATCCGCATGGTTCTCCTGGGTCAATGTCCCAGTTTCCGGTACGCGGGCCGCCCGGCCCCAACCTGCATTCGCGCCCATCGCAAGCGGCATTCTTTTCAGTGGATTACAGATTGATTTCCAGCAAGGTTTCGTTGAAGTCTTGCGGTTGCAAACGGTTACGGAACGGTCCCCGGCTGCTATATTGACTCTGCGGGGTTCCCCACCTCTTAAGTAAGGTTTACCCAAGATTCATTTTTGTACACAAACTGTGTGACCGCCGACACAGTGGGCGCATCCAAAACAAGTGACCGCTATCACCGCGGGCGCATCCAAGACGAGCGGCCGCCGCACAGCGGGAGCTTCCAACACGAAAATCACAGGGAAAGCATTCATGGCGCAGATATTCGAACGCAGCTCCAATGCTCTGGCTCGCGCGAGCCTGGTGCTGACGGGGCTGCTGGTTATCGCGCTGGGGGTGACGCTGGACCTGCTGCAGCGGTCGCCCTGGGTGACGCGCCAGGGCCAGCGCCCCGATCAGCCGGTGCCCTTCAGCCACAAGCACCATGTGCAGGGGCTGGGGCTGCAATGCCAGTACTGCCACGTGACGGTGGAGAAGTCGAGCTACGCCGGAATCCCGCCCACCAAGACCTGCATGAACTGCCACGCGCAGATCTGGACCAACGCGCAACTGCTGGAGCCGGTGCGCGCCAGTTGGGCGACGGGGCAGTCGCTGGTGTGGACCAAGGTTCACGATCTGCCCGATTTTGTTTATTTCAGCCATGAGATTCACGCCAGCAAGGGGGTGGGCTGCGCGAGTTGCCACGGGCGCGTGGACCAGATGCCTCTGATGTACGCGCAGAACACCTTGCAGATGGAGTGGTGCCTGGACTGCCACCGCAATCCGGCGAAATACCTCCGGCCGACCAGCGAGATTTACAACAACGCATGGGAGAAACCTTCGGAGGATCGGCCGGTGTGGTGCGCGGCGGAAGATGTGGAGAGTGGTACCCCGACGGCGGAGAGCGTGAGCTGCGTAACAAAAGAGCCGGGCAGCATCGAGTTAGCCTCGCTGAGCCTACCGGCTGCGCCTGGATACCAGAAGTTCACCAGCCAGGATGAACTGGGGCATTT
>Ga0187890_10001351_pt1 | contig 17719 bp, 13 predicted proteins | sample June2016WEW_21_1_FD_133005 | JGI IMG/M metagenome (GOLD analysis project Ga0187890, IMG submission 133005) | Peatland microbial communities from SPRUCE experiment site at the Marcell Experimental Forest, Minnesota, USA - June2016WEW_21_10 | ecosystem: Environmental > Terrestrial > Soil >... | reverse complement strand
CGGATATCGTCCCCATGACAGATATTTCCCGGTGGGCGGGGCTGGGGCAGGTTGTTTCTTCGAGGATGCTGCCGATTGTCCAGACATATCAGAAGGTCACACTTATCATGCTGGCGGCGATAACGAGCGCCGACGCCAGCGCTACGCAGTAGCTAACGCGATCGCGGATCGCAAGATTGACCGGATCTTCTTTCAACTCACCGCGGTGGGCCAGCAGCCAGGTTCGGCTGAGCCAATAAAGAACAATAGGGCAGAGCAAGAAAAGATATTCAGGAGACAAATAGAGAACGCGGACGGCATCGCTTTGCACGTAGAGGCTGAGAATGACGACGGCTGAGAAACTGCTGCCAACTCCGAGCGCGAGCAGGAGCTCGCGGTCGTCGACGCGATAGCCGCGCCCGGAATTTCCGGATGTTACCAAGCCGTTGGCGTGGAGCAGTTCGGAATAACGCTTCGCCATTGCCAGGCTGAGAAAAAAGAACAGAGAAAACGCCAAAAACCACTGCGATAGCGGGGTGGAGGAGATCATCGCACCGGCGAGAATGCGAAAGCTGTAGAAGCTCGACAGAACGAAGACGTCGAGCAGGGCGATCTTCTTCAGATAAAGCGAGTACAGCATGGTCAGTGCCGCATATCCGACCAGCACAAATGCGAATTGCAGATCGAGAAAGAATCCGACCACGAGCGTAAATGACAAAAGAGCGAACGAGGCGAGCAATCCCTGAGCAATCGAAATGTGTCCAGCGGCGATCGGTCGTTTTCTTTTCCATGGATGCTCACGATCGGAGTGGAGATCGAGAAGATCATTGAGGATGTAGAGCCCGGAAGCACACAGTCCATAAAGCACAAAGCCGACAGCGGTGCGAACGATTGGGGCGAAGGTCAGATTGTGCGAAAGTGTGAGGGGCAGGAACAGAAGCAGGTTCTTGGCCCAGTGGTGCCCGCGAAGAGCGTTGACCCAAACGCGCAATGAAGTTCGCGGTTCGACGATGTTGCCCTTCAGCGTGGTCACGGATGCGGCTTGTTCGGCGCGGGCGGACGTTCCTACGACATAGGCGGCGCGGGCGTGACGCCAGACTTCCACATCGGCGGCGGAATCGCCCACATATTCAAAACCAGAAGCTCCGAACCTGCCGGAAAGAAACGCAGCCTTGCAGGAACCCTTTAAATTGCGATCTCCGTCGCTAGCGTAAACCTCGTCAAAGAGGCCGAGATAGTTCGAAATTGATGCTGCAAGCGCTTGATCGGCAGCGGTCACCAGCGCGATGCGACGGCCTGCCAACTTTTCCTGATGGATGAGATCGAGGACCTGTTGCCGATAGGGCAAACGAGCAGGATCAAGTTGAACGCGGGCGGTAAGTTGCTGTTTTAGGAAAGCACGACCGCGAAGAAGCCAGAACGGCAATAAAAACAGGATGGCGGGCTTGATCTTGAGAAGGATGAGGAGACATTCCCACAGGAGATTGCTGCGGATGAGCGTGCCGTCGAGATCGACGCACAATACGGGCAACGGCTCGCGGGCAGTTTGGGTTCCTGTGAATGACCCCATGGAAAGTATGGTCGCAAAAGGAAGGATGAAATAGCGGAATAACTGGGACACCTAGGTAACCTGGGTAACATGCGCGGAGTGGATTGGGAGGTTAGTATGAGCGCACCTGGAGACGACTTAGCAGGTCTGGACGAGGTTACGAAAGTACATCGGCCGACAGGTGCGGGAGAAGATGGACAAGACGCAAGAGAATCCGGAAATCAGCGCGGGCGAAGTGTTGAGCAAGTATCTGCGGCGGCCGAGCTTGCTCTTGTCATTACTCGGGCTGACAACGCTGGTGCTCTACAGCGGAGCTTTGTCATTCGAATTTGTTTGGGACGATTGGCCGCAGATTGTTAACAGTCCAATTCTGCGGAGTTGGAGTAACCTTCCGCGCGCGTTTGGAAGCGACCTCTGGTACCACGTAGCACGCCATCAGGTTTATTACCGTCCATTGTTTGTCGCGTGGTCCATGTTGAATTATGCGCTCTTCGGGTTGCGGCCGTGGGGATGGCATTTGGGCGCGATCCTCACACATGTGGCCGCGACGGCTGCAGTTTTCTGGCTGGCGCGCAAGCTCAGTCTGGAATATTGGACGGCAGCGCTAGCCGCGCTGATTTTCGCGGTTCATCCGATTCACATTGAACCGGTGGTTTGGATTTCTGCGGCTTCGGACACGATGGTCGCGACGTTCGCCGCGTTGGGATTCGTGACGTTCCTGAACGGACGCGAGCCTGAGCGAAGGGCGAAGGTGATGTGGCAGATTGCCTCGTTCTTCCTTCTCGCATGCGCGCTCCTCACCAAGGAAATGGCGGTGACGTTCCCGGTTCTCGTGGGGATTTATGCTTGGCTGAATCCGGCGGGCGGGAAGACTGCGCCTCACGTGCGGCGGTCGCTCGATGCAATAAGAGAATCAGTGCCATATGTCGCGGTCACGATCGCATACGTTCTAGTGCGCAAGCATGCACTGTTGCACGCAACAGGACAATTCGATCCGCAGCATGGGATGGCCGACGTAATCCGTACCTTGCCTTTCGTCTTGAATTTCTATTTACAAAAGCTTCTCGTTCCCGTGGGACTGACGGGGCTTTATTACACGCCTTACGTTACCGGCGCCTTTTTCAGCCAAGTGGTCGCACCGTCCCTCATGCTGGTCGCGGTGCTGGCGGGTTTGTGGTGGTGGAATGAGCGGGAAGAGAATTCGATGGTTGCCTTTGGCGGGTTCTGGCTACTGATCGGACTGGCTCCGGCTCTGTATCTGCGTAATTTCGGAAACGGCGATTTTGTTCGAGACCGTTATATCTACCTGCCGTCGATCGGCTTCGCAATTCTGCTGGCAATGGGGTTACGGCGACTGCCGTCGATCGGCAAATGGAGCGCACAGGCGGTGCAGGTGACTGCCGTTGTGCTGCTTTGCGCGAGCTATATGGGAGCGTCGCTGGGGCAGCAAGTGTATTGGGCGAGCGATCTGCTGGTGTGGACGCGCGGGCAGGAGCTGTATCCGGGGAATCCCTATGCCGAGGTTGGGCTGTCGGCGGAATACAGCGAGCGCGGCGCACATGATCGCGCGATTGCGCTGGCCGAGCGGGCGGTGCGGGAGCATCCCGAATATGCTTACGGGCCGCTGGCACTGGCGGAAAGTTACATTCGCGCCGGTCGATATGACGAAGGACGAGTGTGGATGCAGAAGGTGGGACCCGATTATGTGAAGTCGGAGATCGGAATCGCGTCGTATGCAGGGTTGTACGGGCGCATGGGAGATTTTGATACAGCGCTGGAATTATGTGCTGAGATTCAACAGAAAGAGCCGGACCTCTACTCGGGACTTTACAACTGCGGGAACGTGAACCTGATGGACCACCGCTATGCGGAGGCGGAGCGTTTGCTGAGGCGAGCCGTGGCGCTGGCTCCTGAACAGGCTGGACCCAAACATTTTCTTGGACGCGCGCTTCTGGAAGTGGGCAAAAGTGCCGAAGCGCAACGCTACTTGCAGGAAGCGGCGTCGCTCGACCCAAAGGTGTGGGACTACCACTACTGGCTGGCACTCTCACTAGAGAGAAACGGAAATCTCAATGCCGCGAGAGCGGAATACCAGCAGACTCTACAGCTGAACCAGGACAGTACGGACGCGAAGATGCGGCTGACCGCGCTGGAGGCAAAGTGAACGAAGAAATCCGGAAGAGTTCGGACGAGTCGGGCGGGCGCGTTATCGTTCCGGGCCGCGAGGGTTTGAACGTCGAGGTGAGGGTCCGGGAAATCGGACCGGATGCGCGGATCGCAGATGGGGCGGTCGTTCATGACACTGGGGGACAGAGCCGAGTAGTTCGTTTGGTGGTGCTGGTTGCGATTTTGATGATCGCGGGTTTGTATGTTGGGCCGCGGATCAGCAGTGCCTGGGTTCCAGCAGACGATGGCATTCTGGCGCAGAGTGCGGTGCGCGTGCTGCAAGGGCAGCTTCCGCATCGGGATTTTACCGAGATTTATACGGGCGGCCTGAGCGTGATTCATGCGTTGGCCTTTCGGATATTCGGCGTCAACCTACTGTCGATGCGGATTTGCGTGTTTCTGTTTTTTCTGGCGTGGATTCCGGCCCTGTATTCCATTGCGCTGCGATTTACTTCCGCACTGGGGGCCGGGCTGATTGCGCTCGTCGCGGTGGCTTGGAGTTATCCGAATTATCCGTCGGCGATGCCTTCCTGGTACAACCTGTTTTTCGCCACGTTCGGAGCCGCGGCGATGCTGCGCTATCTGGATGTGCGGCAGCGGCGCTGGTTGTTTGTCGCGGGAGTGTGCGGGGGAGTTTCGATCCTGATCAAAATAATCGGGGCCTACTACGTCGCGGGTGCGCTGCTATTCCTTGCTTTTCTAGAGCAGAACGAAGCGCGAGAAGATACAGAGAAAACGAGCTGGGCGTATCCAATGTTCAGCGCGAGTGCATTGCTCGTGTTCTTGGGCACGCTGGTTTATGTGGTGCATGCGCGGCTGACGTTGACGGAGTTTTATCACTTCGTACTGCCTTCGGCGGCAGTGGTTGGAATGATCGTGCTGGGCGAACGAAATGCCGGCGGAACAACGGCAGAACGTTTTCGGGCACTTTTTGGATTGGTGCTTCCATTCGTTGGGGGCGTGCTGGCGCCGATCGTTATCTTTCTTACGCCGTACATATTGTCCGGTGCGCTGTCGAGTTTCTTTTCAGGTGTGGCGGGGAGTGTGATGGAGCGCGCCAGCGGGTTGGCTGTCATCCGGCCGGCGCCGCTGCAGTGCGCCCTTTATCTGCTGCCGCTCATTGGACTGTTGGCGGCGGCGATGTATTGGGAGAAGTTTCAGGGAGCAGCGGTCGGTGTGGCTATCGGAATGGGCGCGGTCGTGATTGTGGTACGAGCGACGCAGTCCATGACCATTCTGTCGCGTGTGTGGTTTTCGGCCGTCATGCTGACTCCGGCGGTGGTGGTTGTGGGCGTGGTGGCGGTGTTGGTTCGAGGATCGGGAGGCAAACGTACTGACATCGCGCGACAACGGGTCGCGCTGCTCGTGTCACTGGCAGCAACTTGCACACTGGTGCAGTTTCCGTTCGCCGCTCCGATTTATCTGTGCTATTCGCTACCGCTCACTTTTCTCGCCTTGACGGCGATTGTGATGACGACGAAGCGGCAGAGCGGAACTTACGTGCTGACGTCCGTAGCAGGACTTTATCTCGCCTTTGGCGTCGTATCGCTAGTACCGATGCACTTGGCTGAATTAACGCACGTGGTGGGGCACCTGGATACGCTCGAGCTTCCGCGGGGCGGCGTGAAGATTGAAGGAGCAGCCTTCTTTCAGGATTTGATTCATCTGCTGCAGGAACATTCCCCGAACGGTTTGCTGTATGCGGGAAATGATTGCCCCGAGCTCTATTTTCTGGCGGGGCTGAACAATGTAACACGCACCGATGGAGGCGCTTCGGCGGCAGATGTACTGCGGGCATTGGAATCCGACGATCTGAAAGTAGTCGTGATCAATGAAGCGCCGTTTTTTCCAACCGCGCAGATGAATCCGGAAGTGCGGGCGGAGGTCATGCGAAAGTTTCCTGAGAGCCGTCTGGTGGGGATATTCAGGGTGTTCTGGCGGCCGTAACAAGTCTTGAACATCCATGACCGTGGTAATTAGCAACCGGCTCTTTCATCGGGTAGATATACGTGAGGCGAGCATTGGGTCGGCAGAACGTTAACTCCAGAGGAATTAGAAAATGAGAAAGTGTCCTATCTGTCAAAGTGGGAAACACGAACTGGTGTGGAGCACGGTAGTGGCCTGCGCCGACTGCGGCCTGGTGTATGACCACGAGCCGGCGGCCATGGATTACAACAGCCTGGAAGCGTACTCGCTTGCCGAACCTGAACCGAAGCGGACGCAGCGTACGGTGCACATGCTCACGCCCTACATCGGCAAGAATGCGCTCGAGATTGGATGCGGGCGCGGCGAACTGCTGGCGGAGCTCCATAAACGCACGGCCGCATCGGGACTCGATCTGAGCCACGCGAACGTCGAAGCCTGCAGAACAAAGGGTCTGCGCGTGGTGGAAGGCACGATTCTTGACGTGGGTCCTATGGGAGAGTTCGACCTGATCGTGCTGGCGCACGTGCTGGAGCATCTGACCGATCCGATATGCGCGTTAAACAAGATGAGGGATTGGCTTTCTCCCAAGGGCTATGTGTATGTCGAGGTTCCGGACGCAACCCGGCATCTGGATCACCTGACGGTTCCTTTCCAGGAGTTTAGTCCGGAGCATATCAACCATTTCAGCCCGTTGCTGCTGGTTCGCATCCTCCAAATGGCGGGACTCGAGGCGGTGACGATAGGGACACGCTCAATCCCATTGCCTAATGGGGACCTCTATCCGGCAATGGGAATCATCGCCAAGCGAGGCGCCGGGCATAGCGGGGTGCGGGATGAGATGCTGCCATGGCTCATGCGTGCTTATGCCGAGAAGTCCGAGAATAAACTACAGGCGATCACCGACCATGTTCTCAAACAGCTCAACGGTTCGAAGGCGATTGCCTGGGGAGCTGGAGTTCTGGCCAATCATCTATTGCCGCGTCTGGAGGGAAAGGTCACCAGCATCGTGGACCGCGACAAGTCGAAGCAGGGCCGTGTGATTGCCGGTATACGTGTTACTGCGCCGCCGCCAAACGGAAACGACCCCATCCTGATCACTTCAATTGCGAACGCGCCGTCGATCCATCGCGATCTGCGGGCGGCGGGGATAAAGAACGCGATCGTTGATTGTGATTATCTCAAATCGCAAGCCAAGACCAATGCCGCTATGGCGGGTGGGATGTCACCGTAGAACGGTAGTTAGTCGAGCCTCGCCAGTAGTCACTGTATAGAGTTGCAGTTCAAAAGCCCGGCTTGTGCAGCCGGGCTTTTCCATTGGGGATGCGTAAAACATGAGCGATTTCGGACGAAGGCGCCTGTATTGGCCTCAGCGCATTGGTGAGTTCTGCGTCTCGAAGGCTGCGTCACTGCCCGGCGCCCGCCGCGGCAGCCCTGTTCTGGGGCAAAGGCTGGATCGTCTTCAGGATGACGGCGTCGCGGTCGCAGGCGTCCTTGCAAGGCAATCCGCAAATAACATCGGTCGAATTCAGTTTGAAGGCGGGATCAAACAGGTTGCGCATCGGAAAATGGCTCAAGTCCCGGCCCTTCACAATCTCGCTATACAGGGGCGAGTGAATATAGTTGAAACCGGCGGCGCAGGTAAAGACATCGCCGTTGGGCAGAAGGTTGATGTAGTTCCGGCCGGCTGAGCACTGCTTGCTGCTGAAATCATCAAACTCGACGAGCTTGCTGCGATCAGCGGTTATGTGCTTGCGTAACACTTGCTGCTCAGCGGCGCTATACCGAAATTCATGATCGACATAAGGATCCACATGCAGGCTGATGCGGTGCTTTGACATCAGTTCGTCAATCGACGAAATCACGGGCAGATTTTCCGGGGTTGCGACGATGTTGACGTGCACGTGAAAGAACTCCTGTAACTCTTTAACTCGGGCAATGAAATTGTCGGCGCTGACGAATTCGCGATGGAAGCTGGCGTTGAGGTGAATTGGCCGCTCGATCTTCCGGTAGACACTAGCTGGCAGCGAGATGTTGCTGACAATTCCGAGCAGCCGATGCTTCTTCGGAAGGTTGTTCACCAAGTCGGGAAGCTTCGCATACAGGAACGGTTCACCGCCCGCGATATAGATCATCGCTGGAGGCAGCTTTTCCAGACCTTCGAGCCACTGATCCACCTTCACTTCGGCATTCGGGGCATAGACCTTTGTGAAATTGAATTTCGTATAGACCGTGCAGTAAGAACAACGATAATTGCAACGAAACGTGGGCCAGAACAAGACGTGCAGGCGGTTGCCGAAGACCCTGCGGTAATAGGGCTTCAGCGAGAACTTCATTCGCGCCGGAATAAGGCGTTGTATACCAGCCAGATTCATGAGATGGTCCGAACTGCCAAAAATCTACGCTCGGGGCAAAACAAGTAGCTCTTAGAGAAGTCTAGCAAGCACGAAAGTCTTCCAATAGAAGTCACAGGGTTTTTCTGGTTACTAAAGAGTGCAGGTAATCAGGAGAGCAAGACGCGCGGACCATTTGTGAGGTTCTACTGTCCTGCAGTTGCACTCCTCGTAAGATTCCCAGTCGGTAACGGCTCTCCCGGCTGATGCTCGAAGTTCAGGCGCACATGCTCCACGACGAGCGGACGGTTGTGCACCTGCGTGTGAATATTGCCGATATACTCGCCCACGATGCCCATGAACAGAAGCTGCAGGGAGCCGAGAAAGAACATTCCAATGGCGATGGGCGCGATCCCGACATTGAATCCGTTCCAAAAGACCAGCTTGTAACCGAAATAGACCGTTCCGCCGAAAAGCGAGAACAGCGATCCGGCAAAGCCCGCGAACGTGACCAGGCGCAGCGGTACTTTGGACAGCTTGGTGATGCTGAGCATGGCGAGATCGTAGAGCGTGTAGAAATTGTTCTTGGTCTTTCCGCTCTTGCGGCGCTGTTGCTCGTATTCCACTTCTGCGTGGGGAAGGCCGATCTCAGCGATCATGCCGCGAAAATAAGGGTAGGGGTCGCCAAACTGGCGGACCAGGTCGATGACTTTGCGGTCGTAGAGGCCGAAGCCGGTGAAGTTCTCGTACGTCTCGAGATCATCAGCAAGGCGATTCACGAGGTGGTAGAACATTCTCCGAAGCTGAAACATCGGAGCAGACTCGTGGCTGGTCTGTTTGACTGCAATGACGATCGGAAATCCCTTTTCCCACTGTTCAATGAGCTGAAAGAGGACCTCGGGTGGATCCTGCAGGTCTGACATCAGCATGATCACGGCGTCGCCCGTAGCCTGAAAAAGCGCGTGCATGGGCGACCGGACGTGTCCGAAGTTGCGGGCATTGCGGATAACTTTGACGTTGGAATCGGCGGCGGCAATCTCACTAAGGACTGCGAAGGTGGAATCGCGGGAGGCGTTGTCGATGAAAATATGTTCGTAGCGATAGCGGCCGAGTTTCAACATCAACGCACGCACTCGCTCGTACACTTCGCGAACGTTGCCCTCTTCGTTGTAGCAGGGTGTCACGACGCTGATGGTCTTCGATTCCTGTGAATTGTTCACTTGGTGCTCCCGGCTTTGGCCGCGATCGCAATCGGTTGGGGCGGCAGGCCGCGATGGTAAATGAGTTCGCTGAGCGAAGGAATGTTGGCGTAGGGACTGTCGATGGCGTCCACCATGATGGGTTGATCTTTTTGCAGCGGCTTACGGATTACTTCGCCCCGCATCAACTCGCGGCAGGAAATCTGTCCCTGCTGCAGCGGGATGGCGAGATAGACGTCCGCATCCTGGATGGCATGGCCGACGGGCAGATCGTAACGAGCGTAAACGCCACGGACCAGAGAATCAAGATACGCAATTTCCTTCTGTGGTGGCAGGCGCTTCTGCGTTCCAGGCGCTCCGCACATGCGTTTGGCGCGCTGGAAGGCTTTGAACCACGTGTCAATCTGCTGGGGAACCGAGCAATAGGGCGAGACCTTCATGCCTTCCGTCTGAATATCAACGTGGCGCTCAAAGGTGCGCGCGCCCTTGGCGTAGGCCATCAGCATGGAGGAGGTCCAGTCCTGATACTCATGCGTCGAGAAGCCAATTGTATGGCTCGGATAACGATTGCGCAGAAAGTCGATCTGGTTGAGTTCGATTTCGTGATCCTCGGACGGATAAAGTGAGACGCAATGATTGATGGCGAGGGGGATGTGGCGATTGTCAAAGAAAGCGACAAGGTCGTCGATATCCTTCAGCGACGAGCCACCCGTCGAGACGATGACTGGCTTTTTCGTCTTCGCGATTGTCTCGATCAGGATCCAGTCGTTGCAGTCGGAGCTGGCAATCTTGAGGATCGGAATGCCAAGTTTGCAACAGAACTCAACCGAGCTCTCATCGAACGGAGTCGCCATGGAAATGCACCCGGCGTCGCGGATCGCCTGCACCAGGGCCGCGAAGTCTTCCGGTTGCAGGCGTGTGTCGATGGTTTTCTTGATGTAACGGATATCTTCGCGGTCGCGGAAATCCTGGTGGATGAAATTGTCCACGTCGCGCAACTGCAGCTTGATGGCAGCCCGCACATTATTGAAGCGAACCACCTGGCCATAATCGCTGATGATCTTCAGTCCGCGTTGCACAACGCCGAGGTGGTTATTGGCCAGCTCAAGCACAAATAACTCTTCGAAAATGTCATTGCCAGTCATGATAGTGGTCGCCTTATCCGAGATATGCTCGTCGTAAGTGTGCTGTTAATCACAATGATACTGTCCTTATTCCCGGATCAGATTGTCCATTAGTTCAGTCTCATCCAGGAATGGGTACATGTCCTCTAGATTGGGTGAAACGATTCGCCCATCCGGTAACTGCCTTGCTTTCGAACGGGGTTCGAATTCCTGGGTTGGGTCGAGAACAACATCGATCAGGGACGGGCCTTCCGCAGAGAGGGCCTGGTCGACCTGCGACAATTGCGATTCCCGATCGATGCGTTGCGACGGAATGCCATACGCGCACCCAACCTTGACCATGTTGGGGAACGAGACACCCGTGACCGGGCCTTCGCCTGTTAGACGGCCGAAGAAGCCGGATTGGGTCATGCGCATGGATAGATATCCCGAGTTATTCAAGACGAAAAGTTTGATGGAAAGTTGGTGATGGACGATGGTCTGCAATTCCTGAATATTCATCTGGATGCTGCCATCGCCGGCGAGACAGATGATGCGTTGGCCGGGATTCGCGAAGGCGGCTCCGATGGCCGCGGGCAGGTCGTAACCCATCGAAGCAGAGCCGGAATTGGAAATCAGCCGCTGGCCCTTCTTCAAGCGCAGCGTTTGGAACGGGACGATACAGGCGGTAGCGTTGCCGCAGACGATGACATCGCCATCGCCAAGTTTGGCGGAGAGCTGCTCGACGAAGTGGTAAGGATTCAAAGGCGCCCCGGCTTGCCGCTGATGAGCGTGGACTGCTGGATAACGACGGACGCGTTCCTGGCACCAGCTGAGCCACGGATCGTGACGGCCGGACCGATAGTCGACGCGGTCGCACTCTTCGAGAAGCCCTTGCAGGAAGACCTTCAGGTCGCACTGGACGGGCATATTCGGGCGAACCGTTGGTTTGTGAAACTCGGCGCGATCGATGTCAACCTGAATCTTGAAGGCGTGAGGGGCGAACGACTGCCAGTTATAACTGGTCTGGCGGATATTGAGGCGCGAGCCCAGTGTTAAGAGAAGGTCGGCATTCTGGACCGTGAAATTCCCCGCGCGATCGCCGATCGTGCCCTGGCGTCCACAGCAGAGAGGATCATCGGTGGCGATGACGTCGTGGGTCCAGGCGGTGGTTACAGGTATGCCGAGACGGTGAATGAGCGCGTCGAATTCATCGACTGCCTGCGCGGCGCGAATGCCGGTGCCGGCTAGGATGACAGGACGCTTCGCCTGACGGATGCGCTCGACGATCTCGCGGAAATCGGTTGCCAGCTGAAAGTTCTGGATAGGCGTCGCGTCCTCGGCGGGATCGTAAGCACGCAAAGTGGCCGGATCGATGGACGTGGCCTGTACGTCTACCGGAATGTCAAGCCAGCAAGGGCCCGGTCGTCCGGTTTTGGCCAGATGCCATGCGCGTTCCAGGTGATAGCGGATGGAAAGCGGATCGTTGATGAAGGCCGAGTACTTGGTAATGCCGCCGACCATCGCGAGAATATCGGCTTCCTGGTCGCCAAGCTGGCGCAGGCCAGCGATACCGGCGGCGCGCATGCAGGTCTCGCGCTTGACTTGGCCGGAGATGACAAGCATGGGAACCGAATCGGTCCATGCGCCAAAAACGCCGTTGAGCGCGTTGATGCCGCCGGGGCCGGTCGTGACGTTGATGACGCCGGGCTGGCCGCTGACGCGGGCATAAGCCTCCGCGGCCATGGCGGATGCCTGTTCGTGATGATTGCAGACGTACTGGATGCGCGACTCCTTGCCGATCGAGTCGTTCAAGTGCATGGCTCCGCCGCCCGTCACCAGAAAAATGTGGCGTACACCCCAATCCGCGAGCTGGCCGGCAATGTAATCGGAGAGCTTCATGCGGGGCAGACCTCGGTCAGCAAGCAGGGGCGGTGCTCAAACAGGGCCCTGCAACGGCTAAGAATCGCAACTCTATGCATGTTGTCCTCCTGCGGCCGTTGCTTGTTGTGAGGGCGACGACTTGGAAGATGACGTTTCGACGGAGAACCATGCGTAGGTGCGCCGGATGGCTTCCCGTAAGGGCACTTCGGCGTGCAGACCCAATTCCTTGCGGGCTCGCGCAGTCGAGGGTACGTAGCGGTGGATCGACGAACCGGGCGCAGGTGCAGTCGCACGACTGATGCCGACTGGCAGTGGAACCGCAGCGTTCACCTCATTGGCCAGGGCAGCAATGTTCAAGGCATCTTCAGACCCGACGTTATAGGCGCGACCTGATTGTCCTTTGAAGAGAATGGTCCACAGCCAGACGGCGAGATCCGATGCATAGAGGTATGACCGAACTGGAGAACCGTCTCCCTTAACCATGATCGGGCTACCCCGCAACGCGTCAGAGATAAAGTTGCCGATGGCAAAATGGGCGTCGAGTTCCATGTAGGGGCCGGCAAATGCGAAACAGCGCGCCACGGTGGTTGCAAGTCCTGGGGAGGCTGCGAGCGTGCAGAGCAGTTCAGCGGCTCGTTTGCCTTCGGCATAGGCGGAAGTGCGATCGAGAGGATCCGGGCCTCCATCGAACGTTTCGCTGACGTCGCTGACATGCGCAGGCTGGGTTCCGTAGACTGCGCCCGAGCTGACGAACAGAAACCGGGCGGCGGAGCTGGCAATGGCAAACTGCAGGGCGCGCCGCGTTCCCTCGACGATGGTGTCGAACATGATCAGCGGCGCTTCGCTGTTGAGCTTTGCGCTCGCATCCGTGGCGGCATGAATGACGTGAGAGAACTGGCCTTGCGGAAAATCGCCGTGACGAACATCCGCGGCATGAAGGGTAATCGCGGGGTCTGCGGCGAGGTGAGCCGCTTTCGCTGTGAGTGCTAAGGGGTTGCGCGATAGCGCGACGGCCCGCGCGCCGAGAGCCAGCCGGTTGTTCGCCCAGGCGAACGTCTCCAGCAACCAGCATCCGAAAAACCCGGTCGCGCCAGTAATCAGGATACGTTCGCCGCGCAGGCCGCTCCAGAGCGGCTCGGTGCGGGCGAGAACATGATCGAGATCGTCAGCGAGGCGGTTTGTCATAACTGGTCTACAGCAATCATTTGCATAAGTCGCGTCTTAACCGGTTTCATGTGCTGCCTGATTCATGCTCCCTGCGCTACGGCTTTGCGAACGTGATGAAATGTGTCCGTCACGTAGTCGATCATTGCGTCCGTGATGCCGGGGTAAAGACCGATCCAGAAAACGTTGTTCATTACAAAATCGGTGTTTGGCAAATCGCCGATCACACGGTGGCGAATGCTCCGGTAGGCTGGCTGGCGCAGCAGGTTGCCGCCAAACAAAAGGCGAGTAGAGATCTTGCGCCTTTCTAAGAACTGCACAACCTGATTCCGGCTCACGGGCGCTTCTTCACGAACTGCAAGCGGAAATCCGAACCAGCAGGGATTCGATTGCGGCGTCGCTTCCGGCAAAAGGAAAATATCGTCGAGGTCTTTCAGCGCCTCGTAAAGTTTGGCGAAGTTCTCGCGGCGAGCGGCCATGAAGGCAGGTAACTTTTTGAGTTGTGCAACGCCGACGGCGGCCTGCATGTCGGTGGCTTTCAAGTTGTAGCCAATGTGGCTGTAGGTGTATTTGTGGTCGTATCCCTTGGGAAGGCTGCCCAGCTTCCATTCAAAGCGGCAGGCGCAGGTGTTGGACTTGCCGGGAGCACACCAGCAGTCGCGGCCCCAGTCGCGAAAGGATTCGACTAACTTCTTCAACGCCGGCGATTGGGTGAGCACGCAACCACCTTCTCCCATCGTGATGTGATGAGCGGGATAGAAGCTGGTGGTCGCGAAATGCCCGAAGGTTCCCACGGGCCGGCCGTTGTAGGTGGAACCGATAGCGTCGCAACAGTCTTCAATTACCCAGAGATTGTGCTTATTAGCAAAAGCCATGACCGAATCGAGGTCGAAGGGATTGCCGAGGGTGTGCGCGAGGACGATGGCCTTGGTGCGTTCCGAGACAGCCGATTCGAGCTGCGTTACATCCACGTCATAAGTGGGCAATTGGACGTCGACGAAGACCGGCACGAGTCCGTTCTGAATAATGGGATTGACCGTGGTCGGGAATCCGGCGGCGACGGTGATGACCTCGTCCCCAGGGCGCACCTGGCGGTCGCCGAGCGACGGCGATGTAAGACAGGAGATGGCAAGCAAATTGGCCGAAGATCCCGAATTGACCAGCGACGCGCACCGCACGCCCATGAAGGCGGCGAAATCGCGTTCGAACTCGGTGGCGAAACGGCCGGTGGTGAGCCAGGCATCGAGCGACGCCTCAACCAAGTGCTCGAGTTCGGACGAGTCAAAGACCTTGCCAGATACAGGTACGTTGCTCTCATTTGGCAGGAAGCGTTGGCGGGGGAACGCGACGTCATGGTATTGCCTGACGAGAGCACCGATTTCTTCGCGAAGCTGCTGGGGAGATTTGAACATGGCCGTGTTTATCCCCTGCCTGCCTTTGCTTTCGTGGCGGGCGCAGCGAGAAACTCGCGGTACCAGGCGAGCGTGCGGTCCAGTCCGGCATCGAGGGTGAATTGGGGACGCCAGTTGAGCACAGTGCGTGCATGCTCAGCGCTCAGAAACTGATGGCGAATCTCGTTGCTGGCCTGATTCAGAATCTCGGGCCGAAGCGAGGAATTCATTTTTTGCAAGATCAGGTCCACCAGATGCAGCACGTCGATCTGGCTTTCGTTGGAGAAGTTGAAGGCCTGCCCGCACAAGGTGGCATCGGAGAAGAGATGTTCCGCCAACCGCATGTAGGCCGCGGCGCCGTCCTCGATATAGAAATAATCACGAACAAACCTGCCATCGGAGCGGATGACGGGACGCTCTCCTCGCAGGATCGACCGAATGGTGCCGGGAACGACACGGTTCCAGTTCAGGTCGCCGCCGCCGTAGAAATTTCCGCAGCGCGTGATCGCGACAGGCAGGCTGTAACTGGCTGCGTAGGTTTGAGCAATCAAGTCGGCGCAGGACTTGCTGACGTCGTAGGGATGACGGCCTTGCAGCGGCATGCTCTCGTCATAGGGCAAGTGCTCTTGCGCGCCATAGGCTTTGTCGGACGACGCTACCACGATTGATTTGATCGTTGGCGATCGGCGGCAAGCTTCCAGCACATTCCAGGTGCCGCCCATGTTGGTCGAGAAGGTTGAAACCGGATTGCGGTTCGCGATGCCGACAATGGTCTGCGCAGCGAGGTGAAATACCACTTCGACTTCGTATTCTCCGAGAGCGCGTTCGATCAGATCGCGGTCGCTGATGTCGCCGCGAACTGTGTTGACCTGCTCGATCTGGCGGGTACGTACCAACTCGCTTTGCGGAACCCAATCCCGAATCAGGCAAACGACGCTCGCCTCGGCTTGCAAGAGCCTTGAAACCAGCCAGGAGCCGAGCAGTCCCGTGCCGCCGGTGACCAGCACGGAGCGGTCTTTCCAGAATGAACTCATTGCGCCCCCGCTTTCTTTGCGGCCGCAAGATCTGGCTTGTTTCGATCGCCGGCGTCCGACCATACTTTCCACGGCGTGTTTTCACTTGCCCAGAGTTCGTTCAGATGTTGGTATTCGCGATAGGTGTCCATGGCGAAGAAGAAGCCGTCGTGACGGTAAACCATGAGTTGACCCTCGCTTGCCAGGCGTTCCAGAGGTTCGCGTTCGAGCACGCATTCGGGACCTGTAAGGTAGTCGAAGATGCGGCGGTTGAAGACAAAAAAGCCCGCGCTGATCAGGCCGTTCGACTGGGGCTTTTCCATGAACCGTTTGACTTGGCCTTGCGAATCCGCTTCCAGCACGCCAAAACGCGAGATCGGAGGAACGGATGTAACTGTTGCCAGCTTGCCGTGACTCTTGTGGAATTCAATCAGGCTGCGGATGTTGACATCGCTCAGGCCGTCGCCGTAAGTGAGGAGGAACGTGTCGTCGTCATCCACATAACGGGCCACACGCTGTAACCGGCCGCCGGTCAGGGTTTCGAGGCCGGTATCGGCAAGCGTGACCGTAAAGTCCTGCTCCTGGTGCGCGCCCATGAATTCGATATGAGATTTGCGGCCCAGAGAGATACGGAAGTCATTGTTCATGGCTTCGTAATTCAGGAAGTAATCCTTAATCATGTTGCCGCGGTAGCCGAGGCAGAGCACGAACTCGCGCATCCCGTAGTGGGCATACATTTTCATGATGTGCCACAGGATGGGTCGACCGCCGATCTCGACCATCGGCTTGGGACGAAATTCAGTCTCTTCCCGGAGACGGGTACCTAATCCACCGCACAGAACTACAACCTTCATAGCTGGGTTCCTTGCAGCGGCTCGGGACAGGGGCGTTATCGCGCTATGTCGCTTATTGTGAAGCTGGGTCAGTTACTACGGGCCGCGCTTTAGTTATCCCACACGAAAGCGCGGAAGGCAGGATTACGGAAGTCACCCAGGTCGTCCTTAGAAGAAACAGAGAACCTGATTCGTTAACGCGCAGATTGCGACGCTGGCTTTGATCCGCGGAAGGAGATATGGCGGTGTCCGAAAAAACTGAAGAATACAGAAAAGACAAGCACAATGGCGCCCGCAATGTAAGGGGCCGTGCGGTCATTTCCGGTTTGGCTGCGCACTGCGGCAACAACGAAAGGAAGCGCGGCGGCCGAGAGCAACATGCTGCCGGTATAGACGCCGACGCAGCGAACCCACTCCTTGAGGTAGTTACCGTGCGTCCTGAAAACAAACCACTTATATCCGAGAAAAGAAAACGTGATCGCGAACAGGTTCGCGCACAGACTGGCGACGACGTAGCTGTAGGCGATAAGAGGAGTCAGTAAGAAGGTGAATAAGGCAAAACAGCCATACCCAAAAGCGGTGTTGCAGGCGCCGACCGCGAGGTAGCGCATCACCATGGTTGAACTTGTAGCGGGCTGAGTAGTCGTTGTCACGGCCGAAAGGTCGCTGGCGCGTGGGCAGACACACCAATAGGACGGCGCGCGCAGGCGGCTAGCTGTTGCGATCATAGGCGGGCGAGGCCATTTCCGGAAGGTTACGATCGTTACCACGTGTGACGGCTTAGAAGGCTTGGGCGCGGCGTTTGGGAAAGATGTCGCCGACGCGCCGAATCTCCGCGCCGACGATCTTCAGCTTCTCTTCGATGTTTTCGTAGCCACGGTCGATGTGATAAACGCGGTCGATGATGGTCTCGCCGTCGGCTACGAGAGCAGCGAGCACGAGGGAAGCAGAGGCGCGGAGATCGGAGGCAAGCACGGCGGCAGCGCTCAGCGGCGTCTTGCCGCGAACGATGGCGCGGCGCCCTTCAATCTTGATGTTCGCGCCCATGCGCACCAGTTCCTGCGCGTGCATGAAGCGGTTCTCGAAGATGTTTTCCACCACAATTGACGTGCCTTCGGCCTGCGTGGCCAGTGCCATGTATTGCGCCTGCATATCGGTGGGGAAGCCGGGAAACTCCTCGGT
>Ga0187890_10001347_pt1 | contig 17750 bp, 14 predicted proteins | sample June2016WEW_21_1_FD_133005 | JGI IMG/M metagenome (GOLD analysis project Ga0187890, IMG submission 133005) | Peatland microbial communities from SPRUCE experiment site at the Marcell Experimental Forest, Minnesota, USA - June2016WEW_21_10 | ecosystem: Environmental > Terrestrial > Soil >... | reverse complement strand
GCGGGGGCTGGGATAGATGTCGGTAGATTTATATTTCCCGGTCTTGATTTTCATCTGGGTCCACTCGTCGTGGATGTGGGTTTCGTCAGCCTTGTCCACCACCTGTTTCACCATTTGCGGGGGAATGAAATACACGCCCTCGCTATCGCCGAATACCACATCGCCGGGCATCACGGTGGCGCTGCCGATGCGGATGGGAACGTTGATGCCGGTGAGCATGACGTTGCGGATGGGCGTGGGGTGCACGCCGCGGCAGTAGACGGACATGTCGATGGGCTGGATGCCTTCCAGATCGCGGATGGCGCCGTCTACGACCAGGCCGGTTCCGGTAGTGGCGTAGATATAGGTAGCCAGGTTGTCGCCGACGATGGTGCCTTCCTCGATTTTGCCGAACATATCCACGACCAGCACATCGCCCGGCTTCAGCAGGTCGAGGACGCGCTGGTTGCCATTGTCACGGAGCCCTTTGGCCTTGGCGTCGGCTTCCATGATATCGCCAATGTCGGGGCGCGCCGGCATGAACTGGGCGGTGACGGCGCGGCCCACCAGCTTGCGAGTGGGATGCAGGATGCGCCAGTTTCCTTCATATTGGTTGCGAAAACCGCCGCCGGGCAGCACCGCCCAGACCTCCTCGGCGGAGAGGCCCTTCACCTTTTCCAGGATGGCGTCGGGCACTTTCGGGCGCCCATCGTCGAAGCGGTCGAAGGGGTTGTGGGAAGTGTACTTCAACATCTCGTCGTGCGTGAAAGTAAAGACCTGCGCGTGTGCCGGCAACAGGAGCAGCGGCACAGCCAGGAAATTGGCGAAGAACTTCATGCGGTGAAATGTAGCACGGCGCGGGTGATGCCGGTTTTGCAGATTCCTCTTGACACGCTGATTATTACGTCATACGATACTACGTGAGACGATATAATGTCCGACCCGACAATTCTTGTACTGTCCAGCTTGGCCGATGGCGAAAAGCACGGCTACGCCATCATGGAGGACATCCAGGGCTTCGCCAACGTGCGACTTGGTCCGGGCACGCTCTATGGAGCGATCACCCGTTTGGAACAGAGGGGCTGGATTCGGCCGGTAGATTCCAGCGACCGGCGCCGGCCCTATCGCATTACAGGCGCGGGGCGTGAACACCTCGAAGAGCGACTGGCCAGCCTCAACCAAGTGGTGAAGACCGCCATGCGGAGGCTGAAGCACGCATGAGGCAACTGATTCGATGGATGGCTCGACTGTATCCGGCCGGCTGGCGCGAGCGCTATGCCGCGGAGTTGGACGCGCTGATCGACGATATTCAGCCCAAATGGCAGGACCTGTTCAATGTATTGCTGGGAGCACTGCGAATGCGGATGGCGACAGGGAGTTATTTGAAAATCATGGCGTTTGCGGGCCTTGCTGGCGCGCTGGTAGCGGGTGTGGGCGCCTTACTGACTGAGGACCGGTACGTTTCAACCGCCGTCGTGCGATTCACGTTCGCGGGCCTTGCGGATAGCGATCGGCAAGGTACGCTGGACCGGCTCAGGCGGATGCAGCAGGAAGTCCTTAGCCGCAAAAGTCTCGGGGAATTGATGACCCAATCGGCGCTCGATCTTTATCCGGAGGATCGCAAGAGAATGCCTCTGGAAGATGTCGTGGAGAATATGCGGAAAGGCTTGCGCATCAACCTGCTCGAAGGCCCCAACTGGCGTGCGACCACGTTCGAGATTTCCTGCATGTATCCGGATAAGTTCAAAGCCCAGTCCGTGGTTCGTGAAGTGATGGCGAAATTTGTGGAACAGCTCAACACGACACAGAGGAGTCAGGCGCCACCCGCCGCGGTGACTCTACAACTTCTGGACCCGGCCAACCTGCCAAAACAGCCCATCTTTCCCAATCGCCTGGTAATGGTCGCAGTTGGTCTTGTCTGCGGCGCAGGGTTGGGGCTGTTGGCGGTACTGGTGCGGCGAAGCGCAGCGCGTTTTTTCAAGAGTGCGTGAACGGCGTCTTTCGCACGTGGCGGCAGTTTGGCGCGCGCGGATTCGCCAGATTCTGCGACCGTTTTCGCGTCTGCGGCAATCAGGATGCTTCTTCCAGGCGCTCCTGGCGCAGCTTCGTTTCGAGCAGCGATGGATTGTTACGGCTGAATTCCGCCGCAAACGCGCCTTCCGCGTGCATCTGCTGCTGGATCTCTTCGAGGCGATCGAAGTAGTAGGCAAGGCTGCATGGACGTCGCAGAGTGATAGCAGGGAAATGGGCGGCGATCTCGTCGGGCGTCATGCCCTGGTGCTCATGCCACACCACGACGTCGAGCACGCGGACGCGGTGTCCCGCGATGCAGTCCTTGCCGCCGCAAACGCCGGGCGTCCTGCGGATCCGGTCGCCGGTGGAGATGGACATCATTTTAGTATAAGCCGGCCTCGGCCCGGCACCCTCCACCCAGCACCCGCTATCCTGGAACTTGCCTGACGGCTCCTATCTCTATTGCGACGTAAGCCTGCCGGTGCCGCTCGACCAGCCGTTCACCTATGCGCTGCCGGAAACGCTGCGGCACCGCGTGAAGGCGGGCTGCCGCGTGCTGGTTCCGTTCGGCAGCCGCCGCCTGACGGGCGTGGTGTTGCGATGCCACGACGAGACGCCCGAGGTGCCCATGCGCGAAGCCATGCGGCTGATCGATGCCGAGCCGGTGCTGGATGCGGAGTTGCTGGCCCTGGGCAAGTGGATCGCGGGCTACTACTGCGCGCCGCTGGGAGAAGTGTTGCGCGGCATGCTGCCGCTGGCGTCGGACATCCGGCGCGGAAAAGTGTACTCGCTGACCGACGCCGGCCGCGACGCCGCCCGCCAGCTTCTGTTCGACTCTTCGCCCGAAGATCCGGTGGTGCAGATTCTGCGCATGCTCGACCAGCGCCCGCTATCGGCCTCTTATCTGGAGCGCAAGCTGCCCCTGGCGGGCAACGCCTTGCGCGCGCTGGAGCGCAAGCGCTTCGTGATGGTGGAGCAGGTGCAGACCGAGCGCGATCCGCTGCGCGCGCCGTCGGAGCGCTTGCGCGTCGAGCGAACGGGCGCGGTGCCCGCAACCAATCTGGGCAAGCCGGAGCGCGAACTGCTGGCCTTCCTGGAACTGCATCCCGGCTCGCACAATCTGAAGGATCTCGAATCGATGGTTCGCGACGCCAGCCCGGCGGCCCGCGCGCTGGCCCGCAAGAAACTGGTGACGCTGCGCACCGAACCGCTGGCGATCAACGCCGGACCCGTGCGCGCGCCGCACACGCTCAACCCTCCGCAGGCGGCCGCCTTCGAGCAGATCGGCGCCGCCATTCAGGCGCACGAATTCCGCACTTTCCTGCTGCATGGCGTGACCGGTTCGGGCAAGACCGAGGTCTACCTGAACGCTATCGACGCGGCGCTCGCCTGCGGACGCAGCGCGCTGCTGCTGGTGCCGGAAATCGCGCTGACGCCCGCCGTGGCCGGCCAGTTCTTCAGCCGCTTCGGCGATCGCGTGGCCATTCTGCACAGCGCCTTCAGCGATTCGGAGCGCTCCGATCAGTGGCGCCGGATTCGCTCGGGCGCGGCGGCGGTGGTGGTGGGCACGCGCTCCGGGGTCTTCGCGCCCATGCGCAATCTGGGCCTGATCGTGGTGGACGAGGAGCACGACCAGAGTTATAAGCAGGAAGAAACGCCGCGGTACAACGGGCGCGACGTGGCTATCGTGCGCGCGCAGGCGGCCCGCGCGTGCGTGGTGCTGGGTTCCGCCACGCCCAGCCTGGAAAGCCGGTATAACGCCGAGCGCGGCAAGTACACGTTGCTGGAACTGCCCACGCGCGTGGAGGAGCGGCCCATGCCGCAGGTGGAGCTGATCGACATGCGCACTGAGTTTCTGGAAACGCGCAAGCAGGCCACCTTTTCGCGCCGCCTGCTGGAAGCCGTCGGGCACCGCGTGGATAACGGCGAGCAGACCATCGTGCTGCTGAACCGCCGCGGGTTTTCCAGCTTCGTGGCCTGCCGCTCGTGCGGCGAGCGCGTGCAGTGCATGAACTGTTCCGTCACGCTCACGTTTCACCGCCGCGACCGCCGTCTGCTGTGCCACTACTGCAACTACGCCGAGCGTGTGCCCACGCACTGCCCTAAGTGCCAGAGCGAGCACATTTACTTTCTGGGGGTCGGCTCGGAGAAGGTGGAAGAGGAACTGCACCACGAGTTTCCGAAAGCGCGGATCGCGCGGCTGGATCGCGATACGGTCACCGCCAAGCGCCAGTACGAAGCCATTCTGCAAGGGTTTCGCGAGGCTTCCTACGACATTCTGGTGGGCACGCAGATGATCGCGAAGGGCCACGATATTCCCAACGTGACGCTGGTGGGCGTGGTCTCGGCCGATGTTGGGCTTGGGCTGCCCGACTTCCGCGCGGCCGAGCGCACTTTCCAACTGCTGACGCAGGTAGCCGGACGCGCGGGCCGCGGCAGCCTGCCCGGGATCGTCCTGATCCAAACGATCAACCCCGACCACTATGCCATCCGCATGGCCGCCGCGCAGGATTACCAGACGTTCTATGAAAAAGAACTGCAATTCCGCCGTATGATGCACTACCCGCCGTTCAGCGCCATGGCCAATATCCTGGTGCGCAGCGAGCAGCAGGAGCAGGCGTTGCGGCTGAGCACGGAACTCGGGCATTTTCTGACGCCGGCGCCGGAGAAGATCAAGATTCTCGGGCCGGCCGAGGCGCCGGTGCCGCGGCTGAAGAATGAATACCGGTATCAGTTTCTGATCAAGGCCGCCAGCCGCACGGCGCTCAATGAGATGTTGCGGCGGGCGCAGACGTTCGCGCGGGAGAGCAAGTGGAGCGCGACGGCGCTGGTGATTGATGTGGACCCGTTGACGCTGTTGTAGGGCGGGACAAGTTTCGCATTTTCCGCCGGGCCCGGAGGGCGCACGCTTGATGGACGACCCAGATCACTCCGAGGGCGAGGACCGGTTGTTGCTGCTGGGCTGCGGCTTGCAGGCGCGTTGCGCGACCGCGCCTTAGGAAGAAATTGGGGGCCGAACTGGGGATGGCTTATCAGAACCTAATCAACCCGTTTTTGAGAGGCTGCGCTATGCGGAAACGGCGACCCGTCATTCAATGGCCGGGTGACGCGGCGAAGCGGCCGGTTGGGAGGTAACGGGCATCCGGCCTCGGTCGCGCGCGGAATGCGGAGGCGGGACTGAGAGTCCCGCGCAGGCTGAGAGCCTGCCCCACCAGGACCCTACCCAATGGTAAGTCTAAGGTAGACTATGACAATCCTGCTTTGGGCCGCCGCCGCGTTGGCGGGTGCGGCCTTTCACCCCGGCCAGCTCTGGCCGGACAACAACGGCGTCCACGTGAACGCCCATGGCGGCGGGCTGCTGTATCACGAGGGCGTTTATTACTGGTTTGGCGAGTCGCGCGACGGCCGTGGCACGCGCGGCGTTTCGTGTTACTCGTCGCGCGATCTGTATAACTGGAAAGACGAAGGCCTCGCGTTGAGCATGACGGCGGACGACCCCGCGAGCGTGATTTCGCGCGGCAATGCGATCGAGCGGCCCAAGGTGATCTACAATCGCAAGACCCGCAAGTTCGTCATGTGGTTCCACACCGAACTGCGCGGACGGGGCTACGACGCGGCCCAGACCACCGTGGCACAGGGCGACGCCGTCGCCGGCCCGTACGCAGTGGTGCGCTCGCTGCGGCCCGATGCCGGAACGTGGCCCTTGAACATGCCCGTGGGCCAGAAGGAAGGGCCGATTCCCGAGGGCGGGCTGCAGCAGGGCAGCCAGGAGTGGCTCGCAGCCGCGACGAATGGGGGCATCGTGCGGCGCGATTTCAAGGGCGGCCAGATGGCGCGCGATATGACCCTGTTCGTGGACGACGACGGGACCGCGTATCACATCCACGCTTCGGAGGAGAACGCCACCCTGCACATTTCACAGTTGAGCGACGATTACCTCTCGTTCAGCGGCAAATGGGTCCGCGCATTTCCGGGCGGCCACAACGAGGCGCCGGCGGTGTTCCATTGGAAGGGCAAGTATTATATGATCACGTCGGGCTGCACGGGCTGGACACCGAACGCCGCACGGTCCGGCGTGGCGGATGCGATGCTGGGCGAGTGGCGTGCCTTGGGCAACCCGGTGCGCGGTTCCAAGGAGCAAACCGACAACACCTTCGAAAGCCAGAGCACTTACGTTCTGCCTGTCGAAGGCAAGCCGGGCGCTTTCATCTTCATGGCGGACCGCTGGCGGCCGCAGAACCACGCCGACGGGCGGTATATCTGGCTGCCCATCAAATGGGAAGGCGACAAGCCTATCGTTCAGTGGATGGACGAGTGGTCGCTTCTGTTCTTCAACTGACGCTGCAACCTGCCCCACATTGCGTCAGTGGCTGAACTTCAGAACCCAGGCTGGTTGCGCGAGCAGTTCCTCGGGCAATTCGGGCAGTTCGACCGTTACGCCATCGGCGCCGGATTTGAAGCGTAGCGGGGCCGCAACCCCGAGCAATGTCACGCTCGCCGGTTTCGCGCCTTCGTACCCTTTCAACGTGAACTGCCGTCCTGGCCAGCGCGGCAGGATCGCGTAGAGGTCGCCGCCTTTGGAGGTGAAGAAGGCTTCGATGGAAGCCTTGCCGCCCTCAGGTTTGCCGGCGAGTTTCGCCACATCGTAATTCGAGTTGAACTCCGCTTTGTAGTCGATCGTGGGCACCTCGCCGGCGCTCCACTGGCGCGTAGCCTTCCACGGCTTGGTGCCATAGATGGCCTCGCCGTTCACGTGCAGCCAGGAGCCGATCTGGAGCAGACGCTCTTCCATAATCACCGGAATACTTCCGTCGGCGGCGGGACCGATGTCCAGCAGCAGGTTGCCGCCTCGGCTCACGATATCCGTCAGGAGAATCACCAGCTCGCGGCCGGTGTGATAATTCTCCAGGCGTTCGGCGCGATTATAGCCGTACGAAAAGCCCATCCCGCGGCTCTCTTCCCACTGGTGATCGATGCCGCTCAGGCCCGGCGTGTATTCGGTGGTCCAGTAGCCGCCGTGCTTGTGGCGGGTGTCTTTGCCCCAGCGGTCGTCGACGACCACTTCGTCCTTTACGGGCGACTGGTTGTACAGCCACGCCAGCAGTTCGGGGCTGCGCCAATCGCTGGAAGGCAGCTCCCATTCGCCGTCGCTGAAGATGAGGGACGGCTTATAGCGCGTCACCACATCCTTGAACTGGGGCATCATGTGCTCGGCGACATAGCGGGGCTTGTCGGAAAGATAGAGCGGGTTGTACCACTCGTAGAGCGAATAATAAATGCCCATGCGGAGGCCCTTGGCGCGCACGGCGGTGGTCAGGTCGCCGAGCAGGTCGCGGCGGGGTCCGATCTCCACGGCGTTCCAGGGGCGACCCCAGGTCTTGGAGGCCTCTTTGCTCGGCCAGAGCGCAAAACCTTCGTGGTGTTTGGATGTCAGGACGACATACTTCGCGCCGGAGCGGGTGAATACGTCGGCCCAGTGAGTGGGATCGAACAATTCGGCGCGGAAGCGGGGCGCGAAGTCGTGGTAATCGTACTGGGGGCCGAACATTCGCTTATGGTAATCCCAGGATCCGGCGTCTACCGGATCGGCGCCGGGCTTCTGTCCTTCGGTGATGGCGTGCCAGTACCACTCGGCGTAGGCGAGTTTGCCGGGCAGCACTGGAGCGTAAGACGGCACCGAATACACGCCCCAGTGGATGAAGATTCCGAACTTCGCGCCGGCGAACCAGGCCGGTGTGGAGCGCTGGTCCAGCGATTCCCATTTGGGCTGGTAGTTCTGCGCGCCGCCCAGGGCCGCGCATAGGAGGGAGAGTAAGAAGAGCTTTTTGAAATGCACGAAGCGTACCGTATCCGATTCGCGGTGGTTTGTCAATAGATTGGCTACAGACTACGCCTTGCTGAAGCGGGGCCAGTTGAAGCCGTAGATGGCCACCACGATGAAGCAGATAGCCGGCACGATGAACCCACGGGACATGTCGTACTTGTCGGCTACGTGCCCCATCAGTTTGGGCAGGATGGCGCCGCCCATGATGGCCATGACAATGAAGGCCGACGCTTTTTTGGCGCGTGCGCCGAGCCCGAATATTCCCAAAGCGAAGATAGTGGGGAACATGATCGACATGAAGAAGTAGCTCAGGAACACGCACGCCACCGACAGCCAGCCCAGCTTGCAGAAAACCAGCAGGGTGACGACGACGTTGAGTGCGCCATAGAGGCCGAGGACCTTGTGCGCGGCGAATTTTCTGAGCAGACCCGCGCCACTGAAACGGCCGGCGAGGAAGCACACGAACCCGAGGGAGGCCAGGTTGGATGCGCCCTTGTTGCTCATGCCGAGCACGCCGCTCGAGTTGGTCTCGAACCAACCGGAGAGCCAGCCCTGCAGGAAACTGGAATGGGCGGAGAAGCTTCCCAGCGCCGTCTGCCAGGAACCTGGAATGGGCGGTACTTCGGACGTCATGTAGTTGATGAAGAAACTGAATATGCCGGCCTGGGCGGCAACATAGAAGAACTGCGCCGCCACCGCCATCACGAAATGCGGGTGCGACCAGATGGAACGCGCTACGCCCGGCGCGGCGTCGTCCAGATGGTAATCGTCGCCGGTCTTGATGTCGGGAATGTCGGCGAAGTAGAAGACGACGGCCAGCACGATCACGACTCCGGCGATGGCCGCGTATGGGATGTAGAGAGTCTGGCTCCCGGTGCTGTGGCCCGCCGCGTCTTTCGAGTAGAAGTACATGCTCCCGATGATGGGCCCGAAGATCCAGCCTACGCCGTTGCACGACTGGGCCAGATTGATGCGGGTTGCGGCATATTGTCTAGCTCCCAGCACGGTAGTGTACGGGTTGGCGATGGTCTCCAAGAAAGTGAGACCGGTGGCTATGGCGCAGACTCCGGCCAGGAACCCGACGAAGGCCATGTTGGGCGAGACGCGCCCTTCGTGGACCAAGGCGTTGATGTGCGTGGCCGGGATGAACCATAGCCCGCCGACCGCGACAATCAGGAGCCCGGCGATGATACCGCCCTTGTACCCCAGTTTGGTCGCCAGCCATCCGGCGGGCACCGACATCAGGAAATAGCCGAGATAGTGCGCGAACTGCACCCAGGCGGATTGGGACTTGGTGAGGCTCAATTCCTCCTGGAAGTGCTTATCCATCACGTCGATCATCCCGTTGCAGACGCCCCACAGGAGGAACAATGAACTAACCAGGATGAAGGTAAACACCAGGTTCTTTCCGTCATCCCCGATGAAAAGAGTTTTTTTGTTTTCGGTCATGGTCTACGGGCGGCCGCGTCCACTCTAGCATACCCCGATACCTGGGCACGCCGGGCGTGGAATGCAGCCTAATCGGCCCGCGCCGCGATCTCGGTCGAGCTGTAGCGATCCGCGGAAAGGAAGGCGGCCTTCTGCTCCGGCGCGGCGCTCGAAATGTCGAACATCCAAAGCCACTGCCGAAACGCTCCGGGTTCTTTCTCCGCCGGGAATACCCTGGCGTTCCAGAGGGTGCGCTCCTGTTCCGGCGTCTGGTCGTCCCAGATGATCGAGAGGGGCGCGCCAACGGCCCGCAGCCATTCCGCCAGCGGTTTTCGGCAGAAAGTCGCGCCTTCCGCCATGGAGCGTTTGAAGGTGTCGTCCACGCCGCAGCACCGAATGAAGCACACCTTACCGCCCTTTCTATCCAGGCCCGATGAGACGTCCAGGCAGGCACCGGCGGGCAGTTCGAGAGGATCGAGAACGTCAACGCCTACGACTACGTTGCGGCCTCCCAGCAAGAGCGGCGCCCGCAGGCGGCAACCCTCCACCCAGACTTGCTGGCCGGCGATGGCGCCGTCGGCCTGCACGTCGTTGTTGATGTCCAGTATCGTCGTGGAAGGCGGCGCGCCCAAGTCCTGAGTAAGCAATTCCAGGCCACTCGAGATTAACTGGCTGGTGGATCCGAAGTGCAGGAAACTGCACGTGTCAAGTACCTGCACGTGCAATGGAATTGGCCGCAGTTCGGCGAACAAGCTTTCCAGAAAGGCTTCGCCCAGCGCCGATTTGCTGGAGCGCGCGGTTTTCACGTAGTGCGCGAGGGTCGCCTCCGTTCCCAGCGCGCAGCAGATCTCGCGGTACAGATCGATGCCATGAGACAGAATCGCGGCGCGCGCCGGCGGAGTCCGGAACGCCTGCAGGAGCCTGGCCGCGGCGGCGGCATCCAAGCTCATGATGCCGATGTCGAGCACCGCCCGGCCGTCGGACCCGATGGCGCCCGCTTCGATTTGCGTGGGCACGTCCGGCTTCTGCAGATACAGGCGGACGGAACCATCGGGGTTGGGGCAGAGCACGCCGTGACGGGTCGCTTCCTGCGGCGATGCCGGCGCCCCCAGCGCGGTAATCCCGGGTGCGCCGAATTGCACCGCTGCCGGATTGAAGCGGATGAGGGCGTCTCCGGCCGCGACCACCACCTGACCCGCTCCGGGCGCGCCCGCGGGAAGAGCAAGAAATGCCGGGACAAGCCGGTCAAACAGCGTGGAGCCCGTTTTGGGCTGGGTTACGGCGGGAAGCGGAATGAAGATCTTCCCGCAGGGCGAATAGGCAGGCAGGCGGCGCGAGTCGCCACCCGCGTGAACGATCAGAATGCGCAGGCGGCTCAGGATCGCCTTCGCGCGCTCGACATCGTTCGGGTCGTCGCCAGGCTGCGATTTACGGCGCAGCACCTCTTCCAGGCACTGCAACGTGCTGCCGCCGCTGCCGATGCGGCGGCCGTCCAGATCCGGGATTACGAGGACGTTGCGTACCTGCGGCAGCATTCCCAGTTCGCAGCGGAGCTTAATTTGCGCCTCGTAAGCCGCCGCCTGGCGGTCGTTAGCGGCGGTAACGATGAGGTAATCCCAAAGGGTTGTCACGGCGACCTTCGCGTGGACTCGCGCGCCACGACGGATGGCTGGAGCATGATGCTCTTGGGCCGCGGCCGGGCCTTGGCTTCGATCAGCGACAGGACCAGTTTCCCGGCGCGCTCGCCGATGGCACGGCTCTGTTGGTCCACGCTCGAAAGGGGCACGCGCAGGGACTTGTCGAAATGCAGATTGCCGCAGCCGATTACGGCGATCTCGCCGGGGACACGCACTCCGGCTTCGAGGATGGCATCGATTACTCCAATGGCGATCGGGTCGTTGTAACAGAACACGCCATCGGGACGCGGCGTCAGAGCCAGCAGCTTCTTCATGGCCTCGTGGCCGCTGACCCAGCTATCCACGTCAGCCGAGCGGCCGGCCAGAACGTAGCCCTTAAACTCGCTCAGATGGTGGTGCGCGAGGGCTTGGCGATAACCTTCCAGGCGCCCCACCGCCGTGCTCGTGGCGGGGCCGCGAATGTGCGCGATTCTCCGGCACCCGGCCGAGATCAGGTGCTCGGTAGCCAGGCGGCCGACGGCGATGTCGTCGACGCCGACAAAATTCGCCGGCAGTCCCAAAAAAGCGCGGTCGAGGAGAACGTAGGGGACCTTCTGCTCTTCGATGCGACGGAAGCTCTCCACGGTCCACTGCGTGGAGGCGATCATCAGGGCATCCAGGCGGCGGCTCAGCAGCCGCTTGATCTCCTGGCGTTCCAGGTCCGGGTCGCCTTCCGAGGAGGAGATCAGCAGGCTGTAATTCTTGCGGCGCAGCACATCGGAAAGCCCGCTGGCCACTTCGGCGAAGAACGGGTGCATCAGGTCGGGAACAATCAACCCGGCCGAATAGGTCCGGCCTGTGACCAGGGCGCGGGCTGCCATATTGGGCTGGTAGTTCAACTCCTTGATGCGCTTGAGCACGCGCCGGCGGGTCTCTTCTCCGATGTCGGTGTGGTTGCGAATGACTTTCGAAACCGTTACCACGGACAGCCCGAGTTCGCGGGCGATGTCCTTCATCGTGACTGCCATTCTTACCATTATGCACCCAGGCGGGCGCTTCCGGCACGTCCCTTTAACGATAACTGTTGCGATTTTATTGGGTGGATGTTATATTTCGGTCGAGTGCCTCATGCGATTCCATGCGCTTCTCCTTTTCAGTTTGCTCGCCGCTTCCGCGCAGACTCCCAACGCGGATGATGTGGTCTGGCAGAATGCCGTCCACAAGTTCGACGCCGCGCGCGCCGCGCTCCTCGGCCAAGTCGATGCGGGGGGACAGAACGGGCCGTTCCGCCCTAACTGGGACTCCCTCAAACATTACCAGGTGCCTGCCTGGTATCAGGACGCCAAGTTCGGCATCTTCCTGCACTGGGGCGTTTACTCCGTACCAGCGTTTGGCAACGAATGGTATCCGCGGAACATGTACAAGCAGGGGACGCCGGAGTTTGCCCATGAGGTGGCCACCTATGGCCCGCAGACGAAATTTGGCTACAAAGACTTCATCCCCATGTTCAAGGCCGAGAAATTCGACGCGAAGGCATGGGCGGAGTTGTTCCGAAAGGCCGGCGCGAGGTACGTGGTTCCCGTCGCAGAGCACCATGACGGATTCGCCATGTACAACTCGGACCTCAGCGACTGGAGCGCCGCAAAAATGGGCCCCCACCGGGACACCACCGGCGAGCTGGCGCAGGCCGTGCGGGCTGCCGGTCTCCATTTCGGCGTCTCCAGCCACCGCGCCGAGCACTACTTCTTTCTCAATACCGGCAGGGAGATCGATTCCGACGTTCGCGACCCGCAATTTGCGGCTTTTTATGGTCCGGCGCACGCCGAGGTGACCGATAAGAATGGGGCGGGCTGGAAGGCACATCCCGACAAGGCATATCTGGACGACTGGATGGCACGGTCGGCGGAGTTGATTGTCAAGTACCAACCGGAGATTTTGTGGTTCGACTGGTGGATCGAGACCAAAGAGTTCGAGCCTTACCGGCAACGTCTGGCGGCGTTCTATTACAACGATGCCGCGCGACGCCATTCCACGGCGGCGATCAATTACAAGAACGAAGCCTTTCCGCCGAGCGCCGCTGTTTTGGATATCGAGCGCGGCCAGGCCGACAAGATTCTGCCCCAGTTCTGGCAGACGGACACTTCGGTGAGCATCAAGTCGTGGGGATACATCGACAACGACACATTCCGCTCGCCCGAATCGCTGGTGCATCAATTGGTGGATATCGTGAGCAAGAATGGCGCCCTGCTGCTGAACGTGGGGCCTAAGTCCGACGGGACCATTCCGGAGCAGGCAAAAAATGTGTTGCTGGCGATGGGCCGGTGGCTCTCCGTCAATGGCGAAGCGATTTACGGCACGCGACCCTGGAAGATCTCAGGCGAGGGGCCCACAAAAGTCGTCGGCGGGACGTTCCACGATACGGCGACCAAACCATATACGAGCCAGGATATCCGGTTCACCACGCGCGACGGCGTGCTGTATGCCATCGCGCTGGGCTGGCCGGCGGATAGCAGAATCAAGATCCAGTCGCTGGCGCGCGGATCCGGTGTCATGCAATCGGAAGTGGCAGGCGTGCAACTGCTGGGCTCCGCCGAGAAGCTGAAGTGGACGCGCGACAATGAAGGTTTGGAGATTGAGCTGCCGGCCGCCCGGACCGGAGAGTTTGCCTGGGCGTTCAAGATCACGCCCGCTCCGTCGCTGCGAAAGAGCCACCCATGAAAGAGAACTCCGAAGTAAAAATCGACCGCAAGATTGGCCGCGACGATCTGATCGTGATCGCGGGCGCGGGCGGATTCATCGCCGGCGCGCTCACCCGGTATTTTCACGAACTGGGCTACACCCGCATCCGGGCCATCGACCGCAAACCCCTGCCGGAATGGTACCAGCGGGTGCCCGGGGTGGAATGCCTCTCGCTGGACCTGAGCGAGAAACAGCATGCCATCAGGGCCGTGGAAGGCGCCGCCGAGGTCTATAACCTGGCCGCCGATATGGGGGGCATGGGTTTCATCGAGCACTTTCGCGTGGAGTGCCTGCGCAGCATTCTGGTCAACACCCACTTGATTGACGCTGCCTGGCGTGCCGGGGCCCAGCGCTATTTCTTTTCGTCATCCGCCTGCGCCTACAACACGGACCTGCAACGGGACCCGAACGTCCGCGCGCTCAAGGAATCGGACGCATACCCCGCCATGGCCGAAAGAGGTTACGGTTGGGAGAAGCTCATCTCGGAGATGTTCTGCCAGGAGTATTGGGCGGAACGCGGCCTGGAAACCCACATGGCCCGCTTCCACAACATCTACGGCCCCCACGGCACCTGGTTCGGAGGCCGCGAGAAGGCGCCCGCCGCGCTGAGCCGCAAGGTAATCGAAGCCATCGACAGCGGCGCCACCACGATCGACATCTGGGGCGACGGTTCGCAAACCCGCAGCTTCTGCTTCATCGACGATTGCGTGCTCGGCATCGACCAGATGATGCATTGCGACCGCCTGATTTCGACGCCCATCAACCTAGGTTCGAGCGAACTGATTGCGATTGACGATCTGGCAAGGATGGTGGAAGAAATCGGCGGTGTGAAGCTGCAGCACACTTACGATCTGGATGCACCCAAAGGCGTCGCCGGGCGCAACAGCGATAACACGTTCATCAAAAGCGTGCTCGATTGGGAACCCCACACGCCGCTCCGTACTGGCATGGAAAAGACCTACGCATGGATCGCGCAACAGTACGCGGACCGCAAGGCGGGAAAGCGCGTGGTGAAGGACTAGTCGTGGAGCCTTCCACCATGGCCGCGCCGCCTTTGCCCGAGGCGCCGGCGGACAGCCGCTTCATCGCCAGTCGGATTCCCAATCGCATGGCGTTGGCGGGCGGGTGGATCGATCAGCCCTTCATCTCCAGGCACAATCCCGCGTCTCCCGGATCCATGGTGGTGGTGGCGTTAGAACCAGCTTTCTGGTTCATGGATCGCTGTGGCATGGCCAGCAGCACGCGCCGGATTGCGACCGCGTTGTGGAACGGCGCGCTTCCGGACCGGCCTCGGGCCGACCTCGTCCGCGAACTATACTGGGCGGAGAACGATGGGAAGGACGAACCCTCCGGCTCGCAGGACATGATTGGCCTGCTCTATCCAGGCGTGAACAGGCTCGATTACGATGCCGGCGTCGAAGGGGGAAGGTTTCCGGCGCATGTCGAATCCAACTGCGAGCCGGAGATTGCACGTTGGGTGGAAGAAGTCTTCCACCTCGTCCCCATCAACCAGCGTCCCGCCGGCTACAGCCCCCTGGGCATCCGAAACCTGGATCCCGCGTGGATCGCGCAACTGGGCCGGACCGGCAAAGACTGTTTTGACGCGATCGTGAACACCGATCTCCGCTGCCTGGGCGCCGCCATGAACCATTGCATGCGGTGTTGGGAAGCGATCCTGCCGCACACCGTACAGCATCCGGCGATCAACCTGGATTTGAAGGGCATTCTTTCCTGGTTTCAATCCCGGTACCCCGGCGCCATGTATTCTGGGTGCGGCGGCGGATACATGATTGTGGTTTCCGAACAACCAGTGCCGGGCTCGTTGCGTGTAAGAGTCCGGATTGCGTAGCTCGCCTATATGCTGAAAACCGGCATCCTGAACCCGGCGCTGAACTCCCTGCTCAGCCGCATCCGTCATACCAATACGCTGGTGATCGCCGACCGCGGTTTTCCGTTCTGGCCCCAGATAGAAACCATCGACATCTCCCTAGTTGACGATATCCCCAGAGTGCTCGATGTGGTGCGGGCGATTCGCTCCAACTTCGCTGTCGCCCGGGTCTTCATGGCCGAGGAATTCCTCGCCGCGAATGGCAATGACGTGCGGCTGGAATTCGAGCAGGCGCTTTCAGGCATCCCGCTTATCTTTGAACCGCATGTTGAGTTCAAGAAGCGTGTTCCCCAAGCAATCGGGCTGGTACGCACGGGAGATACCACTCAATACGCGAATCTGATCGTCGAGTCGGGGTAGGCGCCGTGTACACTGCTCACGAATTTCTTCGCGCGCCGCGACCGTGAGGGAGCGGACCGGAAGGGGCTGCTTGCACAAGCGGTGGAGAGTATCCTGGTAAGGAGCGACGGCGGGTACGAAAGCGCCGTGCAGTTCGAATTTCGAGTTGGCATAAAGTGAGGACCATCTTCCACGTGGACATGGACGCGTTCTTCGTGTCCGTCGAAGAGCTGTTCGACCCGTCGCTGAAGGGCAAGGCCGTGGTGGTGGGCGGCCGGCCGGACGAGCGCGGCGTGGTGTCGGCGGCGTCGTATGAAGCGCGCAAATTCGGCGTGCATTCCGCCATGCCGCTGCGCACCGCCGCCCGCATGTGCCCGCACGCCATCTTCGTGGACGGCCACCCCACGCGCTACCGCGACTACTCCGCCCGCGTGCACGAAGTGTTGAACCGCTTCTCGCCGTTGGTGGAGATGGCTTCCATCGACGAGGCCTACCTCGATATGACCGGCACCGAACGCCTGCACGGCCCGCCGCTCGCCGGCGCCCACGCCCTGCACCAGACCATGAAGGCCGAGACCCGGCTGAACTGTTCCATCGGCATCTCGACCGCGCGCCTGGTGTCAAAGGTGGCCTCCGATCAAGCCAAACCCAATGGGGTGCTGTGGATCATGCCGGGCGCGGAAGCCGCGTTTCTGGCGCCGCTGGACGTGCGCAAGATCCCCGGTGTCGGCAAGGTCGCCGAACAGAACCTGCACAAGCTGTCGATCCGCAAGGTCGGCGACCTGGCGCGCCTGGACGGCCGGGATCTCGAAGAGCGCTTCGGCAAGTGGGGACTGGCCCTGGCCGGCAAGGCGCGCGGCCTGGATGCGGGCGCCTGGTTCGATACTGAAATCGGCGCGGACGCCGGCCCCAAGTCCATCAGCCACGAGCACACCTACAACGAAGACACCAGCGATCTGGCGGTGCTTGAATCCACGCTGGCGCGGCTTTCCGAAATGGTCGGCCGCCGCCTGCGGGAGAACGGCTTGCATGCGCGCACCCTACAGCTTAAACTGCGCTATTCGGACTTCTCCACCATCACGCGCGCGCAAACGCTGGCGCGCCCCACCGAACTCGATACGGAGATTTTCGGCCAGGCGCGCACGCTGTTCCTGAAGAATTGGAAACGCGGCGCGCGCGTGCGCCTGTTGGGCGTGCACGCATCTTCTTTTGAAGAGGTCGATGAGCAGTTGGACCTGCTGGACGAAGGCAAGCACGAACGCTGGCAACAGGCTACGGCCGCCGCCGACCGGTTGCGCGACAAGTATGGCGACTCCGCCGTATCGTTGGCGGCGGGGCTGAAAGGCGGCTTCCGCGAGCGCACGCACGAGGCCATGCCGCAGCAGCGGCCCCGCCGCAGGTAGTGGGGCAGACCTCCAGGTCTGCGCGGGTTCTCCAGGACCCGCTCCGAACAGGCCGGCGTGGACGCCGGCCGCAGGACTGGAGTCCCGCCCCACCAAGTACACTGGAAGCTGACGATGGCGGCGGGCATTCACATTATCGGTGGGGGACTGGCGGGATCGGAAGCGGCTTGGCAGATTGCGGAAGCGGGGCTCACGGCCGTGCTCTACGAAATGCGTCCGGTGCGTCCCACCGCGGCGCACCAGACGGATCGGCTCGCGGAACTGGTTTGCAGCAATTCGCTCAAGTCCGAGCAGCAAGGCTCCGCGCCCTGGCTGCTCAAGCAGGAATTGCGGCGCTTGGGATCGCTGGTGCTGCGGGCCGCCGCCCAAGCCCGCGTGCCCGGCGGTCAGGCGCTCACCGTAGATCGCGACGTTTTCTCGGCGGAGGTGACCCGCGCGATCGCTTCGCATCCCCGCATCGAAATCCGCCGCGAAGAGGTCTGCGCGGTGCCCGACGCCGGCATCACCGGCATCACCGGCAT
>Ga0187890_10001345_pt1 | contig 17770 bp, 14 predicted proteins | sample June2016WEW_21_1_FD_133005 | JGI IMG/M metagenome (GOLD analysis project Ga0187890, IMG submission 133005) | Peatland microbial communities from SPRUCE experiment site at the Marcell Experimental Forest, Minnesota, USA - June2016WEW_21_10 | ecosystem: Environmental > Terrestrial > Soil >... | reverse complement strand
TCTGCGCGGCACCGTGAAAATTTGGAGATTGAAACTCGTCGATATGGTCCATCAGAAAGCGATTGGAAAGATAGCGGTAGATGTGGACGTGCAGGCTCCGGCCGTAGGGATTCAAGAATGTCGCCAGGGCGCTCAAGAAGCCGATCAGTGTGAGGTCTCTGGCGCGCTTCCCTGCTCGAATGTTTTGGAGGACGTCGTCGAAGCGATCTCCGGCAAAGCGAAACCATTGCCACACGGCGCCGAGCCAGTAGATCGCAAGAAGAACGAAGCCAACCAGAAATCCGCCGTGCAGGTTCACCCATACGAGCATGAGAGGAGGAAGCAGCCACGGAAGCCAACGGCTGTTGTTTATCTTGATCGCGGAAGTCGCGGAGGAATGAGATTCGGGCTCGCCGTAACTTCCTTCCGTCGATTCGAGAATCCAAAACCACGCTACGGTAAACAGCCAGCTCACCACGTGGGGACGCGCCAGGAAATGGATCATCGATGCTGACGCAGCCAGGAGCACCAGAATCAAGGCCATAAGAAGATTTGTTTTCCGGCGCAGGAGCAGACGAAACATCCACGAAAAGGTTACGGCAATTAACAAGGCGGTGAAGAGGACCACGCCGTTCAGACCGGCCACGGTGTCCAACCAGCCGACGAGCACGTCGTAGAGCCACTCCCAGGCGAACCAGGGCTGGCCGACGGTAGTTGAGGAGAATGGATCGGCGCGGGGAATCGTATGAATCGAGAGAATGAGCTGTCCGGTGCGAATGTGCCAGCCGATTCCGGCGTCGCCCAGCAGACGCACGGATAAAGCTGTGAACACGAGGACGCCTAGAACCGCGACGAAAATTAAATCGCCCACGGAGGGGACAAGCCACTTCACCCACGCCGGGTGAGGGGTTTTGGCGGCAGAACTTGTGGAGCCGATTGCCATCGCGCTGAATCTTATAGAGTGGGGCGATGAACGGCAAGACTACACATCGAGTGGTGATCGTAGGGGCGGGATTTGGCGGCCTGAACGCAGCCGAGAGACTGGCTCGCGCAGCCGTAAAAGTCACGGTCATCGACCGAAAGAATCATCACACCTTTCAGCCGTTGCTCTATCAGGTTGCTACCGCGGGCCTTTCGCCGGGGGAGATCGCTGCGCCTATCCGGTCGATTTTGAGCCGGCACAAGAACGTCGAGGTGTTGCTGGCCGAAGTGAGCGGCTTCGAGCTGGAGCGGCGAGTGGTGAGGACCGGGGATGAGGAAATTTCTTATGACTCTCTGATCGTGGCAGCGGGCGCCAGCCACGCCTATTTTGGCCACGATGAGTGGGAAGCGCTGGCTCCCGGTCTCAAGACCATCGAAGACGCTCTCGAAATCCGGCGCCGCGTTCTGCTGGCCTTTGAACTGGCGGAGCGACGCGCCTTTGCGGGCGAGAGCAGCGATCCGCTGAATTTTGTGGTGGTGGGCGCCGGGCCCACTGGAGTGGAGCTGGCCGGGACTCTGGCGGAAATCTGCCGTCACGCTTTGGCTCACGACTTCCGCTCGATTGATCCGCGGCGCACTCATATTCATTTGATCGAAGGCGGGCAGCATGTGCTTCCATCGTATCCTGAAGATCTTTCGCGCAGCGCGGCGGAGCAGCTGCAGCGGCTGGGCGTGGAAGTGATTACTTCCGCCATGGTCACGCGGATTGAGCCTGGGGTGATTTTCATGGGCGAAGCGCGGATGAAGGCGGACGTCATCTTGTGGGCCGCGGGCGTAGCCGCTTCGCCGCTGGGGAAAAAGCTGGGGGTGCCCGTGGATCGCGCCGGGCGTGTGCTGGTGGAGCCTGATCTCAGCGTTCCCAAGCATCCGGAAGTTTTCGTTATTGGAGATCTGGCCGCGCTGAAAGATGCTTCCGGAAAGATGCTGCCCGGCGTTGCGCCCGTGGCGATTCTCGAGGGACGCTATGTCGCCAAGCTGATTCGGCGAAGGATAGAAGCTGGCGGGAGTTCCTCGGGCGATCTCGAATCCGCGCCCCACGCGGCTTTTCACTATTATGACAAAGGGAGCCTGGCGACGATTGGCCGCGCCGCCGCGGTGGCGCAGTTCGGCAGGATTCACATCTCGGGCTTCCTGGCGTGGCTGGCGTGGTTGTTCGTCCATATTCTGTTTCTGATTGGGTTTCGCAACCGCGTGCTGGTTTTTATCCAGTGGGCGTGGTCGTATTTCACCTACGAGCGTGGCGCCCGCTTGATTACCGGCTACACCGATCTGCCGGGATGGGATAAGGTTCGGTCCGGGCGTGCCGGCGAAGGCGAACGAGAAATGTCTAGCGTGATCGACAAATGAGAGTAAGAATATTCTTGCTGGCGGCGTGTGAGTCATGAAAAGCATTTCCATTTCGCGAATTGTTCTCGGTGTGGTGGCGGCGCTTCTTCTTAGCTCGGCCTGCTCGTCCGTTTGCTCCGCCGAAGTCCTGAAGATCGTGGTCAATGACACGATTCAGCCCATCACCGAGGAATACATCGCGAGGGCCATCGACGAGGCGCAGCGGCGCAACGATCAGGCTGTATTGATCGAGATCAATACGCCGGGCGGGCTGGTGGAATCGACGCGCGAGATCATCCAGAAAATCACGAATTCATCCGTTCCCGTGATCCTCTATGTGGCGCCGACTGGCAGCCGCGCGGGTTCGGCGGGAATCTTCATCCTGGAAGCGGCCGACGTGGCGGCCATGGCTCCGGGAACCAACGCGGGCGCGGCGCATCCCGTACTGCTCGGGCCGTTCGCGCCCAAGGTTGACGACGAGATGAAGCGCAAAATCGAGAATGATACTGCGGCTCTCATGCGCTCGGTCGCGTCGAAACGCGGGCGCAATGTCGAGGCCGCTGAAAGCGCTGTGCTCGAGTCGAAGTCGTTCACCGAGCAGGAAGCGCTCGCGCAACACCTGATCGATTACGTGGCCTCGAGCGAGGACGATCTTTTCCGGCAGATCGATGGCAAGAGCTTTAAGCGATTCAATGGGCAGGAAGTGACTCTGGAGCTTTCCGGCCAGCTCGTTGTGCCGTTCGGCATGACGCTGAAAGAACAGATTCTCAGCTATTTGATGGACCCGAACGTTGCTTTCATCCTGCTGGCGATTGGGGCGCTGGCGCTCTATGCGGAATTCAATCATCCCGGCGCGGTGGTTCCCGGAACTGTGGGGATCGTCTTCATCCTGATTGCGGCGTTTGCTCTGAATCTGCTGCCTACGCGCTTTGCCGCGCTGGTGCTGATTCTGGGGGCGTTTGCGCTGTTCGCCGCGGAGGCGAAATTTGCCAGCCACGGCGTGCTCACGGTTGGCGGCATCGCGCTGCTCACACTGGGAGGACTGCTGCTGGTGGATTCGCCCATCCCGGAAATGCGCGTGCATCTGCTGACGGCGCTTGCAGTGAGTGTACCGCTGGGGTTGATTACGGCGTTCCTGATGGCGCTTGCTTTCAAGGCCAGACGAAACAAGGTTGTAACTGGAAGGGAAGGTCTAGTGGGTGAAACCGGCATCGCCCAAACTGTGCTTTCTCCGCGGGGAAAGATATTTGTGCACGGAGAACTTTGGGACGCAGTCTCATCCTCCGAGGTGTCGGTGGGGCAGTCTGTGGTAGTGCGCCGGATCGACGGACTTCTGCTGCAGGTCGAACCGCTGGTGGTAACCGGACCTGTGGCAGTCTCTTCCTGATTGAAGCGTCTCCGCTGGAAACCTCCCCGAAATCACGCACCAACGCAAGCAACCGGTCGCGTCCGAATTCCGCGCCCTTGTCGCGCCATTGCGTTACAATCCGCCTCAGTGGCACTTGTGTGTCTCGAAGTGTGGAGGTAGAGATGGAATTCTTTGGATTTGGTTTCTTCGGCATTGCCGCCGTCGTCATCGCTCTGTATTTTCTGAGTTCGATCAAGATTCTCGCTGAATATGAACGCGGAGTGATTTTTCGTTTTGGCCATCTGTATCCGAGGGCGAAGGGACCCGGGGTCATTTTGGTGCTCGCTCCCATGGACCGCATCGTGCGGGTTTCGCTGCGGCAGGAAGCGCTGGAAGTGCCTCCGCAAGACATCATCACTCGCGACAACGTCACGCTGAAGGTGAATGCAGTCATTTTCTTGCGCGTGATCGATCCCAACAAGGCAGTGGTGGAAGTTTCCAATTACGTGTACCAGACTTCGCAGTTTGCGCAGACCACGCTGCGCTCCGTGCTGGGCGAGCAGGAACTGGATGAGCTGCTGGCGCACCGGGAAAAGATCAACCTGCGTCTGCAAAGCATTCTTGACCAGCACACTTCGCCCTGGGGTGTGAAAGTAACGAACGTTGAGGTGAAGCAGGTGGACATGCCGGAATCGATGCTGCGCGCCATGGCTAAGCAGGCCGAGGCCGAGCGCGAAAAGCGGTCGAAGATCATTCATGCGGAGGGCGAGTTCTCGGCGGCGCAGCGACTGGTGGACGCCGCCCATCTGCTGGCCACCGAGCCGGTGAGCGTGCAGTTGCGCTACCTGCAGACTTTGACGGAGATTGGCGTCGAGAAGAACACCACGGTTATCTTCCCCGTGCCCGTGGACTTTTTCTCGGGCCTGCAGAAGATGCTGGGCAAAGTTGGTGAGGATACGGCGCCCGCCGCGAAATCGGCGTAGTGCAATCGGGTTGAGCAAACGGCGAGTCCGGCAGCCGAAGGCTGGCTTCGCCGGAAAGATCGCGCCAACTCTTGAGGAGTGGTTATGGCTTCGTCAGAGGACACCGAAATCACGTTGGGCACAGCGAAACTGCTGGGGCTATTTTTTGGGCTGGTGATGATCTGCGCGGTTTTCTTCGCGCTGGGCTACACGCTGGGGCGCAAGGCAGATGCTGGACTGGTCACGGCCAGCGCGATGACTCCGGTGCCCACCGCGTCCAACGGATCGAAGCCAGCGGGGGCCGCCACCGGAACGTCCGCGACGCCGATGACATTTTACAAAGCTGTCGAGCAGCAGAACGCGAATCCGCAACTGACGCCGGCAGCCACCGATGCGGGAACTGCCGCCGCCGGGGCTGCGGCTCCAACATCTGCGGGACAAGCGGGCGCGGCCTCGCCCGGAGGGTCTTCCTCGCAAGCGCAGGTCGCTCCGGCCGGCAACCCGCCTGATCCCTTGGCAGTACTTCCCGGCACCGGTTACTTCGTGCAGGTCGCGGCAGTGAGCAAGCAAGACGACGCCGAAGCGCTGGTCGACGCGCTCAAGAAGAAACAGTATCCCGCGTTTGTGGCGAACAGTTCCGCGACCGACAAATTGTTTCGCGTGCAGGTGGGCCCGTTCGCCGATATCAAGGATGCCGAGGCCATGCGAACCCGGCTGGTCAGCGACGGATATAACCCGATCCTCAAGAAGTGAAACACCCTATGAATCGTGAGCGCCTGTTGAACCGCCGTGTGATTTTCAAACTGCATGGCATGAACCCACTTGACGCTACCGTTCTTAAGCAGGATGAAACCGGGTACTGGATTCGCGGTGGGACGCTGGCCGGACAACTCGACGAATCCAATTGTTCGCTGCCGGAAAGCGACGTGCGTTACCTTGAGTTCAGCCGCATCGAATGGCTGCGGGCTCCGCGGCAGCGTTCGTAAGGAAGCGAGCCAAACGCGCGATTATTGGGTCGCAAAGAACGCGACCCTTCGCGCGGCTCCGCCCAGGTCCTTCACTGCGCAAAGAACGCTTGTTCAGGATGACAACCACCCTAGTCATCCTATATATTGACAACCGTCAATTTAAGAGATATTCATGGTCCAGCCCATGATCAGTCCAATCCCATCTCTCGATCGAACGCTCCATGCCATTGCCGATCCTACGCGGCGCCGCATCCTGGGAGCGCTTAAACAGCGGGGTGCGAGTTCCGCGGGCAAGAGCGGATTGTGCGCCGGCGACATTGAAGAACGCGTGCGGCTCTCCCAGCCAACCATCTCGCATCACATGGCGATTCTGACTAAGGCCGGCTTAGTTGAGGCGGTGAAGCAGGGGCAGTGGCGCTGGTACCGACGCAACGAGAAGGCTCTGAGAAGGCTGGTGAAGAGCTTGCGGGCAGAGCTGTGAATGGCTTCGCGAAATTTGCTCTTTCGGAAAGCAAGTCTTCAGCGGGGAGGAGCTTACGAGCAGCGGAGGACGGAAGGAGCGGCGTGAATGACATCGAGAACAAAATTCGTCATCGTTAATGCCGGTATCCTGGGGATGCTGGTCAAGCTTGCCTTTGTGGATCACACTCCAGCGAAGACGCTTGTCATCTCAGCGGTGGCCAGCTTCATCTTGCTTAATCTAGTCATGTTCTTTGGCGTTCGATGGGCTGCCAAAAGGAAGATTTCAAAGTAGCCCACTACCCAAGAAACATCTAGCTTGCGGAAGCGGCGGCGGCGTGGGCTTTTTGCAGCAGGCGGCGAGCTTGCGAAATCAACTCGGCCACTTCGAAAGGTTTCACCAGGTAGGGTACGTTGTTTTCCTGCAGGAATGCCCGTTCATCGCCCTGCTCAACGCCGTTTGAGAACGTAAACAGCACGTGATTTTCCATGTCGGCGCAATGCTGCTTTAGCCAGAGGCAGGCTTCTTTCGCGTTCCAGTCGGCCGGCATTTTGCCGCTCATGATCAGGGCATCGAATGGCTCGGAAAGTAAGCGCGTCTTCACATCTTCACTCTTGGTCGCCGTTACCACGTTGGCCCCAGCGCCAGTGAGAACGTCGCGTTCGAACTCCAGCACAGATTCTTCTTCCTCCACCAGCAAGACTCGGCCCTGGATGGCGCCTTCCCGCCTGGGTGGAGCAACTGGAGCCGCTTCGACAACTGCACCGGCGGTCGCCGCCATGGGCAAGCGGACGTCAATGACCGCGCCGCCCTCGAGCGCATTGTGCGCGGTGATGTCCCCGCCGTGCTCTTTCACGATGCCGTAGCAGATACTCAGGCCCAGGCCGGTTCCCTTCCCAACACTTTTGGTGGTGTAGAACGGATCAAAAATTCTCTTGGGGTCCTTGATGCCGGGACCGTCGTCGGCAAACTCAGCGCAGGCGGAGCCATTCTCGCAAAAAACGCGAATCTTCAGCTTCCCGGACCGGCCGGTTTCCAGAACCGCATCGACCGCATTGTTGATGATGTTCAGAAATACTTGCTCAATCTGGTGCGGATCGGCCACCACGATCGCGGGCTCCGCTCCTAAATCTTTTTCCACGGAGATGTGGTTGACCTTGAGATCGTAGTCACGGAGGGCGAGGGTTTCTTCGAGCACCTTCCGGATGTCGACCTCCGACCGCTCCGGCTTTCTCTGCCGCGCAAAGGAAAGCAGATTCTGCACCACCCGGTGGGTGCGCTGCGCCTGTTTGAACATCTTGGCGACATAGTCTTGCGCGCGATCGTTCAAGCCTTCGCTTTCGAGGAGCTGGGCATAGCCAAGAATGGCAGTCAGCGGGTTATTCAGTTCATGGGCCACGCCGGCAATCAGTTGGCCGACCGCCGACATCTTTTCGCTCTGCAGCAACTGTTCCTGGGTTCGCCGCAGGTCTTCATAGGCTTTGCAGGTTTCTTCGTACAGCCGAACTTTTTCAATGGTGGTCGCCAATTGGCGGCTGATCGCCACCAGAAGATTCTCTTCCCCACTGGAATATTCGTACTCGCCGTGGCTGCGCAAGCCCATCATGCCGATGGGAGCGTCCTTGCCCCAGAAGAGCACCCAGATCCAGGATCCGTCACTGTTGGAACGAACGAAATCGGCGACGGCGCCGGTGAGATGGGGAAGGTATTCCGCGGTGAGAACTTCCGCCCGCGAGCGCATGACCAAGTCGCCGAAGCCCTCGGCAAAATTGATTTCAGCGGGCCGTGATTTGTCGCGGCTGCGTGGCCCCCAAGCTGCGCGACGGCGGTAGGTGGGGGCGTCGGAATCCGAAAGATATACCGATCCACTCTCCGCACCGAACAGTGAAACCACTTGCCTTAAAGTCAGATTTAGAATTTCATCCAGATCGAAAGACTGGGTGGCCACCACCGCCATGGCGTTTAACGCGTTCAGTTCACGGTTGCGGCGGCGCATCTCGTCTTCGGCTCGCCGCTTTTCCGTCACGTCGAGAACAAATCCCTGATAGCGTTCGACCTTGCCGGCGGCGTCCCGCGTGGCGAAACTGCTTTCCGCGGCCAGCACCAGGGTACCGTTCTTCCGGCGCATCGTGACTTCAAAATTGCGAACGTAATTCTGCTCTTCGATGTCCTTGTGAAAGGCATCGCGCTGCCCGGCATCCACACGAATGTCCTGGTCCAGGTTCAGGGCGAGCAAGTCTTCCCGGCGTTCGTAGCCCAGCATATGCACGAGGGCGTCATTGCAGTCGAGCAAACGTCCGGTGGGCGTCGCGACGTACACGCCTTCCTGCACTTGATCGAACAGCAGACGGTATTTTTCTTCCGCCGAGCGCCGCTCCGTGATGTCACGGACGATGTGGATGGTTCCCTTTTGCTTGCTGCCCTGTTCGGTATAGGACGAAGTGGAGACCAGCGAGAAGCCGCCGAAGCAGGGATCCGCACCTTCGCTGATTTCGTCGTCGCCGCGGGCGCAGTAAGGACATCCGGTCCACTCGCCCAGACCGTGCGGCAATACCGATTCGCAGGTGCTGCCAATCACGTCCGCGGACGATTGTTCCAGTTGCTCCAGCAGGATCTGGTTGGCCTTGATGATGCGGAAATCGGCGTCATGCGCCAGGATGATGTCGTGGACCGAATCGAATGTGTTTCTCCACTGCCGCTGCGAGCGCAACACCTGCTCCAGCAAACGGAAGTTCTCTACCGCGATGCCCAACTGGCGACCGCAGGTTTCCAGAAAGTCGAGTTCCTCGGCGGTCAAGCTGCTGGCCCGCGCGCTCCCGAGAATTACAAGCCCGATCGGCGCCTTTTTTCCCAGCACCGGCACCAAGACCAGATGATGAATCTTTTCCGATTTAAGCAGGTGCGCATCTTCCGAACTCGCGTTGGCTCTTGTTGCCGGCTGGGGCTTGCCGCGCTCCAGCGTCTGCGAAACGCTCTCGGTTAACTCCGCAATGCTCATCTCCCGCAAGAACTCCTGAGAAACACCAACCGCGTGGGTGGCTACGAGGTGTCCTCCCTCGATCAAACGGAACCATGCGGCCTTGCTCCGGGTAAGGCGCCGCAATTCTTCGAGAGCTTTATCCATCATGCCGCCCTGTTGTTGAGCGAGCACGATGCTATCGGTCAAAGCCCGCAGCACGCTCAATCGTTGCGCGCGGGCACGTGCTTCCTGAAACACGGCGAGCAGCATACTCAATCCCAGCAAGATGTCTGCCGCGGCAAAGACTCCGGCTGGAACTCTGGTTTCGAAAAGCGGCCAACTCAGATGCTGGGACAGCAGACAGACCGCCAGCACTCCGGGCCACAATTCGCGGCGGCCCTGGCGGGCGCGCAGCAGCGCAATTGCCGCAGTCAGCAGGACAATCCGGTAGGAAACTTCCAGAGCGACGCGCAAGGTTAAGGAATCAGGCCACAGCAGCGCCCGAGCCACGGCAAAGCCAGCCACGCACACCGTAACCGCAGCCAGCGGGGCCAGCAGATTTCGGGCCCGGACATAGGCCAGGACGGCCCCGGACAACAGGCCTATGGCGATTACAAACGCAGCTTGCTCAACCGCGGGAACATAGCGGACAGGAATTTGCATCCCAGCGCCGTGCAACCCGGCCAAACGCGAACCCACCAGCAGCGTCCATCCGGCGGTCCAGAGCAAGAGGTAGCGCTCGCGGAACACGGACAGGACGAGCAAGGAGGCTACCAGGATCATCAACAGCGCCCACTCCCCGGGCTTCAGCCTGCCGATTGCAGGCTGTGCGACGGTGTTCCAAAGGGCCCAGAGGGAAGCGTTCATCTTAGGGTTGGTTCAGTCAATGAGTTCAGTCAGTTCAGGCGCACATCTTCGGGCGTGAAACTGCCTGGTTTCTGAATATCATGTTTGGGCTGCATCTCCGTGCTCTTTCCGGACCCGGATGGTTACTTTCGGCATGTCGCGGGTGGAGTAAAATCGCCGATAGTAGTAGTGGAGACCCATGCCCGACCGCATTCTCGTAGTAGACGACGAAGAGGCAATCCGTGAGATTGTCTGCGCCATCCTCGCCGCCGCCGGTTATGCCTGCAAACAGGCAGGTTCCGGCATGGAAGCCCTCGCTCTGCTGAACTCCGGCGAGGTATTTGAGCTCATGCTGTCGGACCTGATGATGGCCGACCTGGACGGCATCGGGCTGCTGGAACGCACCAAGGAGAAGTTTCCCGACATGCCGGTAGTGATGGTCACCGCCGTGCACGATATTTCCGTTGCCTTGGCCGCCATCCGGAACGGGGCCTACGACTACCTGCTGAAACCCTTCGAACGCGAACAGTTACTCAATGCGGTGGGCCGGTCTTTGGAGAACCGCCGCCTCAAAGTGGAAAACCGCACTTATCAAACGAATCTGGAGTCTCTCGTCGAAGCCCGCACCGACCAGCTTCAGACTGCCATGACCGACCTGGAGCGCTCCTACGACATCACGCTGCAGGCTCTAGGCGACGCACTCGACCTCAAAGACCGCGAGACCGAAGGCCACTCCAAGCGCGTGACCGCTTTCACCATGGCGATCGCGCGCGCCATGGGCCTGCCCCGGGAGCAGATCGATGTGATCGCACGCGGCGCCTTCCTGCACGACATCGGCAAGATGGCGATCCCCGATCGTATTCTTCTCAAGCCGGGAAAACTGGACGATGAGGAAAAGGTGATCATGCGGGAGCATTGCTACCACGGCTACCAGATGCTCCGGAGAATTCCGTTCCTGGCCGAAGTTTGCGAGATTGTTTACTCTCACCAGGAGCACTTCGACGGTTCCGGTTATCCGCGCGGCCTGAAGGGCAACGAAATTCCCCTGGGGTCCCGCATTTTCTCGGTCGCCGACACTCTGGATGCCATCATTTCCGACCGCCCCTATCGTCCGGCGAGAACTCTGGCCGCGGCCCGCAAGGAAATCCAGGATTGGGCGGGCCGCCAGTTCGATCCGGAAGTGGTCGAGGTGTTTCTAAAGATGCCCGATGATATCTTCGAAGACCTTCGTCGCGAGATTAACGCCCAGAGCTACCCGTTCAGCTATTCGACCAACGCCAAGGGTGCTTCGTAGCGGCTTACGGCGTGGCCTTCGCGACGGCGATGCGACTCGCATCTACCGTGATGGAACGCTGAATCTCCATTTCGATCGACGTTCCCACATCCAGCTTTACATCGTTGCCGCGCTTCAGCAGGGCCCACCCGATGCCCGCCGCAGCTCCCAGACCCGCTCCCACACGGGCTCCGTTCAACCCGCCGGTGGCTAAGCCTCCCGCGGTGGCGCCGCCCATGGTTCCATAGACGCCACCTTTGGCCGCATCTTCGATCTTTTTTCCGGTGTCGCTGTCCTGCTGAATCGTGCCTTCCGAATCCTTTACCGATTTGTTATCCGCCCCCGGCGTGTTCTCGACCGATGCGGGCAGCATCACGGTGTATCCGCTGGGATAAATCATGGAAGTGAAATGGATCAGGAGCTCGGCTCGCCCCTTCATCCGTCCGGCGCGCTCCACGTGGGTAATCTTGCCCTGAATATAGGACCCTGCCGGCACAATTACGCGGTCGTCCACCACAAACGGAAACGCCGTTTCCGCATAGACCGCGTCGCCTTCCCGCGCGTTCTTGGTGGAGATTGCCTGCTTCAGCGCCAAAGGAATCCTGGTGCCCGCCGGAATGGTAACGGCATGCGGATCGACCGCTGCCACTGGCGCGGGAGTTGCCGCCGTTGCCTCAGCAGGTGCGGAACCGGCGGCCGCGCTCTCCGGCTTCGGCGTGTCCGCCGTTTGCCCCAACGCCATACCCGACAGCAGTAAGAAAGTCCACGCACCGCGCATGACAGACCTCCAGAATCGGCAATTCAGCCCGAGAATACCACGCTCAGCCGCTAGGATGCTGGCTTTCGCGCTCGGGGTTATCCCAGAAGTGGCGCCTAACCGGGGAGACTGACTGGGAAGAGAAAAAGACCTCACTTCGACCAGAAAGGGTGGAGCGGGCCATGCCGCAGGATCTCGTCAACTTCATCCATTCCCGCAGAGTCCGCATAATTGGAGCGAGGAGGAAGGGCAAACACGTACTTGCGGTTACGTCCGAGTTCATTGGGAACAAACGTCGCCGCGTTGATTAAGAAATTGCCCTGAGCGACTGACTCCCACTGCGCGAGAGTGAAGACCATGATCGGAATATCTTGCCGGGGATTCTCCTTGGTCCAATCGGGATGTCGAATATAGATAAAGGGGCCGCGCTCAACGTCGCCTCTTGCCGTATCGCTGCCTTCCCACTTATCGGAGACAATCTTGTAGCCCTTCCAGCTTTTCGGCAGGGAGAAGCTGAAACCGTACTGCGTGTTTTTGTATAGGACCGCCTCCGTGGAGGGCTCTGCGGGCGGTTTCGGTTGGGATTGCTGTCCGGACGGAGTTGAGGTGTCTTGCTGGGCGCTGGCGAGTGTCGGCGAGACGACCACCCAGGCCATCCATAGAGCGAGCATCTTAATTGCGAGCATCTTAAGGCCGAATTTCAGGACGAACTTCATTCTTGTACCTGCCCTCACATATTCCAACGGAGATCACTTATAGATCAAGTATTTCTGCCGCAGCAACTGGAATTTCTCCAGCTCGTCCTGCCAATCCTGCGCTATCCGCCGCGGATCGCGTCCGGCCACCAGGCCATCATAGGCCGCCTGATTCACCAGCAAATCCGCCATTCGCTCCATCTTGAAATCGGTGGGATACAACGTTCTCAACGCCGACGCGAGTTCAATCCCCAGCTCCGGCGCGTCCAGAGCGTTCCGCTCCACCAGACTAATGTTGATTCCTTCACATTTCTGCCCCGCATGCGCACTCGCTGTAGGGGTGAACGTCACCGGGACGAAGCGCACTCCAGCAATGCCGCGGCCGTTCAAATATGCTGCCAGTTCCTTGCTTTTTATCCAAGGCGCCCCCACCAGTTCAAATGGAGTGTCCGTCCCGCGACCTACCGATACGTTCGTGCCTTCAATAAGCGCCACTCCGGGATACAACGCGGCTTCGGTCACGCTGCGCAAGTTTGGCGACGGATTCACCCATCCCAGCCCGGTCGAATCAAACCAATCTCCGCGCTGCCAACCTTCCATCGCAACCACAGTGAGCTTCGCGTCGATATTCCGTTCCGCGTTGAACATCTTCGCCAGCTCGCCTACGGTCATGCCATGCCGCACCGGCATCGTCCAGTAATTCGTAAAGCTCTCGTGTCCCGCATCCGAAACCGGTCCCTGCACAAACGATCCCGTAATCGGATCCGGCCGGTCCAGCACAGTCAGCTCGATTCCGGCCTTGGCCGCGGCCTCCAGAAAGTATCCCAGAGTCGTCTCGTAGGTATAAAAGCGCGTGCCAGCGTCCTGAATATCGATCACCACGGCATCCAAGGACTTCATGACATCCGCCGCCGGACGCCGCGCGGCATCGGTTGCGCCATACACGCTATAGACCGGGACTCCGGTCGCCGCATCCTTCGAGTTGTTGATGTCGGTCGTATCCAGCGTTCCCGTAACGCCGTGCTCGGGACTGAAGATCGCCTCGAGCGAAACTCCCGCAGCCCCTGCGAGCACATCAATCGTCCGCCGCCCGTCGGCATCCACTCCCGTCTGGTTGGTCACCAGCCCGATCCGCTTCTTGCGGCCGGCAAGCTGCAGCACATCGAAAGCATGCTCCTCCAGTACATCAATTCCATTCTTCACGCTGCCGTTGCGTACGCTCATGCGCCGCGCCGCGCTCTGCGCCTCGTTGTAACCGGTGATGCTTTCCCAGCGCAGCGACTCTTTTTCGCTGGTGGTCAGCGGCAGGGCGGCGGCCACGGCCGTCGCCACTTTTGAGCGCAGGGCGATGGCATTGCCCTTCCCCCGCGGATGCACCGCGTTGGTGAGCAGGATAATGTAAGTCTGCGTCGTTGGATCGATCCACATCGATGTTCCGGTAAAGCCGGTATGCCCAAATCCTCCTACCGGCAGCAGATCCCCACGATTCGACGAGAACGGAGAATCGATGTCCCAGCCAAATCCGCGCAGCACCGGCGCTGACGGAGGCTGCTCCGGGCGCGTCATCTTCTGCACCGACAATGCCGAAAGAATTCCTCCTCCGCCATTCAGCAGTGCCTGAGCAAATTTCGCAAGACCGTCTCCAGTCGAAAACAATCCCGCCTGGCCCGCCACGCCGCCCATCCGCCGCGCCGTCGGATCGTGCACTACGCCCCGCAGCATGTGCTCATTCTCGTCATACTGCGTCGGAGCGATCTTTCCGATCCAGCCAGCCCGCAACGCCAACGGGGGCACGAAGCGCGTATGCATCATCTTCAACGGCACAAAAATGTGACGCGTCGCGTACTCATCTAACGTCTCGCCCGAAACCCGCTCCACCAGCGCGCCGAGGACAATAAAATTGATGTCGCTGTAGGCAAACTTCGAGCCCGGCGCGTCCTGCGGCGTCTCCGCAAACGCCATGCGGTAAGCCGTCTCTTTCCCTTCCCACGCGGTCTTCAAATCCAGATCTGGCTCCAGCCCCGAGTAGTGCGTGAGCAACTGCCGCACCGTGATGTCTGCTTTCCCATTCTGCGCAAACTCCGGAAGATACTTCGCCACCGGATCGTTCAGCCTCACCTTGCCCTGCTCGACTAACTGCATCACCGCCGTAGTCGTAACAATCACCTTGGTCAGCGACGCCAGATCAAAAATGGTATCGAGGGTCATGGGCTCGCGCCGCGGCTCCAAAGACCGCGAACCATAAGCCTTCCGGTAAATCACCTGCCCGTCATGCCCGACCACCAGAACTGCTCCCGGGATGCTCCCGTCAGAGATTGCATTTTGGATAACGGTATCGACCGCCGTCAGCCTGACCGCAGGTGTGGGGACAGCCCTCCCCGGCTGTCCAACCGGGCGCACCCCGGTTGCCTCAGCTCCCTCAAGGTGAGCGAGGCAACAAATCGCCATCACCGAGAGAAAACGAAGGACGGACCAACGTCCCCGCCACCCCGAGTTGGACCGATTAAGCAGGATGCTCTGACTCTACACAACCCCGGCAAGTGACTCAAGAAACTCAAGTAAGCAGGTGCCACTTATGCCATATCATGGACATCTTGATGACCGCATCAGACAATGCATTGCGGCTGCTCGAGGCCTTTGAGCAGCAAGACGAAGTCTTCGCCGCCGCCTTTTCCGTTCTGCAGGAGGCCGTTGCCCAGCATGCCTTCCCGGCGGTCTCGCTCGCCATCACCCACCACGGACGCCTCATCGCCCTCAAAGCTCTCGGACGCTTTACTTACCAGTCCGATTCTCTCGCTGTCGCTCCCGCGACGCTTTTCGATCTTGCCTCAGTCACCAAAGTTGTAGCGACGACACCCATGGCAATGCTCCTCTACGAACGCGGCTTGCTCGACCTAGACGCTCCCCTCGCCGCCATCGTTCCCGAATTCATCTCTGATGCCGGCAAAGATCCCAGACGCCGCGAGGTAACGCTGCGCATGCTCCTCGCACACTCTTCCGGCCTGCCGGCGTATGAAAAGATATTCCTGAAAGCCCACACTCGCGACCAGCTCCTGGAACGAGCTTTCAACACGCCGCTCGCCGCCCCTCCCGGAACCCGAGCTGAGTACAGCGACATCGGATTCATCATCCTCGGCATCGCCCTCGAACGTATCGCCGACGAATCCCTCGACTGCTTCTGCCAGCGCGAAGTCTTCGCCCCGCTGGGCATGACCAGCACAACGTTTAATCCTCCAATTGAAATTCGCGGGGACATTCCTCCGACGGTTGACGATCGGACCTTTCGAAGAAGAATCATCCAGGGCGAAGTTCAGGATGAGAACGCCAGCGTCCTCGGCGGTGTAGCCGCCCACGCTGGACTCTTTTCAACGGCCGCCGACCTGGCAAGATTCGCCCACGCCATGCTCAACGCCGGACGCCCTATCCTCCGCCCAGAAACCGTCGCTCTCTTCACCCGCCGCGAATCGGCGCCCACAGGCACATCCCGCGCCCTGGGCTGGGACACGCCTTCAGTCCCGTCGCAGTCTGGGAAGCATTTTTCGCAGCAGTCGTACGGCCACCTCGGCTACACCGGAACCTCTCTCTGGATCGATCCCGTTCGCCAACTCTCGATCACTTTGCTGACCAACCGCACCTGGCCCGACTGCTCCAATCAAGCTATCAAACAGGTCCGCCCAAGATTTCACGATGCAGTCATTGAAGCGATCGGGGAGTTTGCGTGAAGAACACGTAGGAGCGGCACTTTCTGCGCCGCGCTAAGCGGTTAGAATAAGAAAGCCCTCCCCAACCCGAAAGGTCCCACTTGAAACGCAGGCCATCCACTCTCCGCCGTCTCCGCACCGAACAGTCGAACGAGGCGGCTAACGACCTCGACCGCAAATCGTCCCTGGACATTGCCCACCTGATCAATGCCGAAGACGCCACCGTCGCCCTTGCCGTAACCCGCGCCCTGCCCCAGATCGCGCGTGCCATCGATCTCGTCGCGGCCGCTCTCCGTCACGGAGGACGTCTGATTTACGTTGGCGCCGGAACCAGCGGCCGTATCGCCGCACTCGATGCCGTCGAATGCCCGCCCACGTTCAACACCGATCCCCGCTCGGTTCAGTTCATCATCGCCGGAGGCGCCAAAGCGCTCGGGTCCGCCTCCGAAATCAGCGAGGACGATTCCAAGGAAGGCCGCGACCAGATGGCGCGGCGCAAGCCCACCAAGCACGATGTGGTCCTGGGGATAGCTTCCAGCGGGCGAACTCCCTTCACCGTCGCCGCCGTCGCCGAAGCCCGCCAGCGCGGAGCCCGCACCATCGCGCTCACCTGCAACTCGAATTCTCCACTCGAACGCGCCGCTCATTTCGCCATCGTCACCCAGGTCGGTCCCGAAGTCCTGGCTGGATCGTCGCGCATGAAGGCGGGCACTGCTCACAAGATGGTTCTGAACATGATTTCTACAGCTGCCATGACCCGCCTGGGCTACGTCTACGGCAACCTCATGGTCAACGTCGCACCTAAGAATGAGAAGCTGATCCAGCGCGCGATCGGAATCCTCGAACGCGCCACCGGGGCCGATCAGAAATCCGCCCGCAGCACGCTGCAAGCCTCCGGCAATCGCACTCCCGTGGCTCTCGTGATGCTGGCCGCTGGCGTTACTCGGGCCCAGGCCGTGACCGCGCTGAAAAAATCGGGGGGGCACGTGCGCCACGCGATCGCACTGGCAACCGCCAAGTAGCATGCGGGAACTCCCTCCATCACCGTTCTTCGCCTTGGTTGCTACTGCATTTTCGCGTTACGTTGTTTGACCCCCCGGACGCACTCATTTACCTTTGGAGTGCCGTTTCTGCTTCGCGTTGCGAAGGTCGCGGCGCGAGGCTTCTCCCCTTCATGGACAAAAAGCGCATTGTGGCCAGCGTGGTGGTGTTTCTCATCCTGGCCGTTCTGGTGTACCTGCAATACAAACATTGGCAGACCTTTGACTGGGGCACATTCTGGGCCCAAACCCACCACATCAAGAAGTTTCACGTGTTCCATGCCGTCGCGCTGATTTATATCGGCTACGTCCTGCGGGCGCTGCGCTGGAAGATCTTCCTGAAGCCGGTGCGCCCGAAGGCGAGGATGAGGGATCTGGTGTCGCCGACTGTGATCGGTTTTACCGGCCTGGCGCTGCTGGGACGGGCGGGAGAGTTCATTCGACCGTACCTGATCGCGCGGCGGACCGATCTTCC